>Ga0190265_10000776_pt1 | contig 21253 bp, 19 predicted proteins | sample Popmic124T_FD_133135 | JGI IMG/M metagenome (GOLD analysis project Ga0190265, IMG submission 133135) | Populus adjacent soil microbial communities from riparian zone of Indian Creek, Utah, USA - 124 T | ecosystem: Environmental > Terrestrial > Soil > Riparian zone | place: USA: Utah | collected...
ACGACGGCGGCGGCGCCGTCGTTGAGCGGGCAGGCGTTGCCTGCGGTCACGCGCCCGTCGGGCCGGAACGCCGGCTGCAGCTGCGCCAGCTTCTCCACCGTCGTCCCCGGCCGCGGGCCGTCGTCGGCCGACACGACCGCGCCCGACGGCGGGGTCCAGCCGTCGGCGCCGTTCGTGCGCTCGGCGGTGTTGGCCTCGGCGTCGGCGAAGAGCGGGTTGTGCGGTCCGGTGTCGGCCGCGCCGTGCATGTAGCGGCTCACGGTCTCGACGCCGGCGGCGACGAAGACGTCGCCCTCGCCCGCCTTGATGGCGTGGGCGGCCATGCGGATCGTCTGCAGGGAGGAGGAGCAGTAGCGGTTGACCGTGACGCCGGGGACGTCGGGGAGGCCGGCGAGCAGTGCCGCGACGCGGGCGACGTTGTACCCCGCCTCCCCGCCGGGCTGGCCGGAGCCCATGATCACGTCTTCCACGGTCTGCGGGTCGAGCTGGGGGACCTTCTCCAGCACCGTCTTGACGATGAAGCCCGCCAGGTCGTCGGGGCGGCACTCGGTGAGGCTCCCCTTGTTGGCACGGCCGATGGGCGTGCGGGCGGTTGCGACGATGACGGCTTCGGGCATCGGGAGCCCCTCCTCTGCGAGACGGTGGCGTCAGTCTGGCCCCGCGCCTCGGGAGGCCACCAGTCCACCCCTAGTGGGTGTGCTGGCCGGGGCCGGTTCCGTGGGAATGGCCGTGCCCGCCACGGGTCTCGAGCCAGCGGCGGAAGCCGGCGGCGTTGGAGTGGATGCCGTTGAGGGTTTCGTTGATCTCGCGGGCGGCCGGGTCGATGTCGTCGAGGTTGCCCGAGAAGGCGGCGTCGAGCGCGGCGGCGATGTCCTCCCCTGCCTGCCAGGCGGCCTCGGCGACCTCGGCCCAATGCGTCAGCGTCTCCTCGGCCTCGGCGAGGGTGTCGAGCGGGTCGGGGACGAGCCCGAAGTGGGCCAGGGCCACGCCCGCCGGGCGGCGATCCGCGAACTTGCGAAGGCTGGTGATGGCCTGGTCGAGGTCGAAGTCCGGGGGCGGGGTGGCCGGGCGGAGGACGCCGACGAAGGGCAGGCGCACCCCGACCGCGTCGCCGGCGAAGAGGATGCCGCTGTCGGAGTCGTGGAGGGCGAGGTGGTGCTTCGCGTGGCCGGGCGAGTCCACCGTCGTGAGGGTGCGGTTGGCGGACACCTCGATGACCTCGCCGTCCTCGAGCACGTGGATGCGGGCCGCGTCCGTGGGGGTGAGGCGGCCGTAGAGGGTGTCGAGGAGGTCGCCGTAGACCATCGCCGCGCTGTTCACGAGCTTGGTCGGGTCGACGAGGTGGCGAGCGCCGCGCTCGTGCACGTAGACGGTGGCCTTGGGAAAGGCCCTGGCGACGTCACCCACCCCACCGGCGTGGTCGAGGTGGATGTGCGTGACGGCGATGCCGGCCAGCTCCTCGGGTGCGACGCCCAGGTCGTCGAGGGCGGCGAGCAACGCGGGCACCGACGTCTGGCTCCCCGTCTCCACGAGCACCGGGGCGGTGCCGGTGATGAGGTAGCCGGCGGTCACCTGCGTCAGGCCCCCGAGGAGGGTGTCGACCTGCAGGACACCAGGGGCGATCTCCGTCGAAGACATCCCTGTCGTACCTCCTTGCCTAACGTGCACGGGATGTCGTTGTTCGACGATCCCGATGTCGGCGCCGCTCCGGAACCTACCTGGTCGGTCACCGAGCTGGCCGACCGGATCGGCAACGCCCTCCGGGCTGCGTTCCGCGACGAGGTGTGGGTGCGGGGCGAGGTCCGCGACCTCTCACGGCCGTCCTCGGGCCACGTCTACTTCACGCTCACCGACTCGGAGACCGACGGCGGCGCCTGCCTGTCCGTGATGCTCTCGGCCCGCAACAAGGTGGGCGTGAACGCGATCCTCAAGCGGGCCGGTGGCCAGGTGCGGATCACCGACGGCACCGACCTCCGGATCCGCTGCCGGCTCGACTGGTACTCCCCGCGAGGCCAGCTCCAGCTCCGCATGACGTCGATCGACCCCGCCCACACGCTCGGGCAGCTCGAGGTGGCCCGGGCGGAGCTCATCGCCCGGCTCACGGCCGACGGTCTCCTCCGCGTCAACGCGGCGCGGGCGATGCCCCTCGTCCCGCTGCGGATCGGGCTCGTCACCAGCATCGGGAGCGCGGCCGAGGCCGACTTCGTCGACGAGCTGGGCCGGAGCGGCTACGCCTTCGACGTGGTGCGCACCGACAGCCGCGTCCAGGGCATCGACGCGCCGCTCGAGATCGTCGCTGCCATCAGTCGGGCCGTCGCGGCGGGGGTCGACGTCGTCGCGCTCGTGCGCGGCGGTGGGGCCCGCACCGACCTCATGGCGTTCGACGACGAGCGGGTGGCGCGGGCCATCGCCGCCTGCCCGGTCCCGGTGATCACCGGCATCGGCCACGAGACCGACCGCTCGGTGGCCGACGAGGTCGCCCACACCAGCCACAAGACGCCGACGGCGTGCGCTCAGGCGCTGGTCGCGCTCGTCGCGGACTACGCCGGCCGCCTCACCTCTCTGTGGGCCGCCATCGTGGGCCACGCGGCGCGAGGCGTCGTCGATCAGGGCGAGCGCCTCGACGGGACCGCGGCCCGCGTCGACCGAGCCGCGCGGGCCGGCCTGCACACGGCGACCCGGCGCTTGGACGGGCACGCCGGTCGGGCCGCCGGGGCAGCCCGGGCCCACGTCCGCGCCGCCGCGGCGCGCGCCGACGACCACGCCCGCCGGGTGATGCACCGTGCACCTCGCGCGGTGGGCGAGGCCGACCGGACACTGGCCTCGCTGGAGGCCCGGGTGCGGGCCAACGACCCCGAGCGCACGCTGGCCCGCGGGTGGTCGATCACCCGGACGGCCGCCGGCCGGCTCGTCCGCTCCCCCGCCGAGGTCGCCACCGGCGACGAGCTGCACACCCTGGTGGCCGGCGGCCAGGTGCGGTCCACGGTCAACGATCCCTCTACGGTGGACGGCGATGGCTGACAAGACGACGGGCGACGAGATCGGCTACGCCGCCGCGCTGGCGGAGCTCGAGACGATCCTGGCCGAGATCGAGGACGACGCCGTCGACGTCGACGTGCTGGCCACCCGCGTCCGCCGCGCCGCGGAGCTGCTGCGGGTCTGCCGCGACCGCATCTCGGCGGCACGCGTCGAGGTCACGCAGATCGTCACCGAGCTCCAGCCGGATCCTGATCTCGACGACGGCTGAGCCGTGGCCACCCGTCCGTCACCGGCGCCCCCCAGCCTCGCCACCATCTCGGCCCGGGTGGAGGCGCGCCTGGCCGCGCTGCTCTCCGACGAGGTGGCCCGCTGGGCCGCGCTCGACCCCGACCTGACGGAGCCGCTCGCCTCCCTCCAGGCGTTCGTGCTCGGCGGAGGCAAGCGCCTGCGCCCGGCCTTCTGCCACTGGGGGTTCGTCGGTGCCGGCGGCAACCCCGACGATCCGCGGATCGTGGATGCGGGCGCGGCGTTCGAGCTGCTGCAGGCGTTCGCCCTCGTGCACGACGACGTCATGGACGGCTCGGCCGTCCGGCGCGGGACCCGCACCGCACACCTCGCCTATGCCGACCGCCACGCCGCCGCCACCTGGCGGGGCGAGGTCCGCCGGTTCGGTGAGGGGGTGGCGATCCTGATCGGCGACCTCGCCCACGTCTACGCCGACCGCCTCCTCCCCCGCGCCAACCCCGACGTGCAGATCGTGTGGGACGAGCTCCGCACGGAGCTGAACGTGGGCCAGTACCTCGACCTCGTGGGGACGGCCAGCGGCGACGTCGGCCTGGACACGGCCCGTCGCATCGCCCGCTACAAGTCGGGCAAGTACACGATCGAGCGCCCCCTGCACATCGGCGCTGCGCTCGCCGGCCGGCTCGCCGACCTCCAGGCGCCTCTCTCCGCGTACGGGGATCCGCTGGGTGAGGCCTTCCAGCTGCGCGACGACCTGCTCGGCGCCTTCGGCGAGGAAGCCCTCACCGGCAAGCCCGTGGGCGACGACCTCCGCGAGGGCAAGCCGACCCCGCTGCTCGCGCTGGCCATCGCGGCCGCCCATCCGGCCCAGGCCGCGGTGCTCACCACCATCGGGCGCCCCGACCTCGACGCGGCGCAGATCGAGCGGCTCCAAGCCGTCCTCATCGAGACGGGTGCTGTAGCCGCCGTCGAGGCGTCCATCGACCAGCTCACCGACGAGGCCCTCGCGGCCCTCGCGACGGCCCCGATCGTGCCCGAGGCCGTCGACGCGCTCGCCGCGCTCGCCGCGTTCGTCGCCTGGCGCGACGCCTGACAACGAACGAACTGGTCAGGCTTCTCCCCCGGTTGTGGTGGACAAGCCTGACCAGTTCGGGATCTCCTCAGTCGACGGCGGCGAACAGCGTGAGGGCCTCGGCCACCGAGCACTCGGTGACGCCGGGCTCGGCCACCACGGCCTCGAGCCACGGGGTCCGGTTCACGCCGCACACGGCGATGGCCACGTCGAGCCCGGACCGGGCGGTGGCCTGCCGGGCGAAGCTGGCCGCGTAGTCCGGCGGGCGGACGTCCCGCGTCAGCTCGAGGATGGCCCATGGGTCCGGGGTGCCACCGGGGGGCGGCGGATCGACGGCCGACGGGATGAACGGCGAGGCCGGCCACGGCCCGCCGCCGGCCAGGCCGGGACCGTCGAAGCAGATCGTGCCCCGGACCAGCTCGGGCCGCCCGCCGGCGGTCAGCAGACCGACGTAGGCCCCGAGGCCGCGGCCGAAGATGGTGACCGAGCCGAGGTGGGCGAGGGCGGTGTCGACGTCGCCCATCAGGACCTCGCAGAAGTAGCCCGCGCCGACGGCCACGTCGGACTGGCCGTGGCCCGTGAGGTCGAGCGCCCAGACGGGCCCGGGCCACGCGTCGAGGTGGGCCGGGACCTCCTGCGGCGAGCGCTCCCCCAGGCCGTGGAGGTGGAGCAGCGACCGGCCGGCGCCCGAGCGCAGCTCGTGCAGGGCGAGCTCGATCTTGTTGTGGCGCAGCGTCACGGTGGCCGAGCTCACGACACGTGCTCCAGCGCGAGCGCGGCCACCTCGTGCGGCTGCTCGATGTGGACGAAGTGCCCCGCACCTTCCAGCGTGACGAGCCGGCCGCCGGGGGGCAGGTGTGACAGCACGTCCTCCGGTGGGGTGCCCCACCCCATCGGGTCGGACTCGGTGCCGAGCACGGCCAGCACGGGCACCCCGATGTCGGGGAGGCGCATCATCGACCACTCCGGGCGCCACGGGCCGAAGCCGCCGAAGCGCATGGTGGGGTCGATCTTCCAACGCCACCCTTCAGGGTCGTGGCGGGCGCCGACCGTCACGAGGTACTGGAGCCACTCGTCCGACAGCCGCGGGTTCATGCGGCCCCGACGCGCCGCCAGCTCCTCGATCGTGCCGGGCTTGCGTTGCGCCGTGACCAGCTTGCGGCGGTGGTCGAGCCAGCCGGTGAGCTCCTGCGCGAGGAGCTTGGTGCGCTGGTGGTCGGCCACGTCGGGGAAGCTGCGACGGGACGGGAGGCCGTCGACGTTGATGAGGTGGCTCACGCGGTGGGGCACGGCGTCCGCGAGCTGGAGCATGAGGCTCCCGCCCTTGGAGTGCCCGAGGATGGGCGCCGGAGCGGACGTGACCGACTCGATCACCTGCACCGAGTCGCGCAGGTCGGCCTCCCAGCTGTACAGCGGAGCGTGCTCGGAGTCGCCGTGGCCGCGGTGGTCCCACGACACGACCCGCCAACCGGCGTCGGCGATGATCGGCGCGAAGACGTCGAACGTGCGGGCGAAGTCCATGCCGCCATGCGCGAGGAAGAACGGCGGCGCCGCCTCGTCGCCCCACTCGTGCACCGCGATGGACAGGCCGTTGCTGTCGACCCGGCGCTGGCGGTCGGGCCGGCGCGCACCCGGGAACGTGACCTCGTCCGCAACCTCAGTCATCGCAGCACCCTGATCGGCCGGTCACGTCCGCGCAACTCGCCCGCCGCGCTTGTGACCGACGTCATCTGGACGGATCGGCCCCCGCCGTGTTGAGGTAACGCCGTTACCCTGACGCTGGCCGACCCCAGCGGGAACCGCGAGGAGCCCCCCATGTTGACCCGTCTCGGTGCCATGGTGATCCGACGCCGCAGGATCGTCCTCGTCGGGGCCGCGGTGATCTTCGTCGCGTCGGGTGCGTACGGCGGCCCGGTGTCCGAGCACCTCAGCGCGGGCGGCTTCGACGATCCCGGGTCCGAGTCGTACCGCGCCGACGAGGCGCTGATCGAGACCTTCGGCTCGGCCACCCCCAACCTGATCCTCCTCGTCACCGCGCAGGGCGGGAGCGTCGACGCCCCCGACGTGGTCGCGGCCGGCACCGCCCTCACCGAGGAGCTGGCCGGCGAGGCGGACGTCGTCAACGTCGGCTCGTACTGGACGCTCGGCAACGCCCCGCCGCTGCGCAGTGACGGAGGCGACCGCGCCCTCGTGCTGGCCCGCATCGAGGGGTCCGAGGACTTCGTCAACGACCGAGTCGAGGAGATCACCCCGAAGTACACGCGCGACGGCGCGCTGGTCGTGGGGGTCGGGGGCTTCGGCGCGGTGTTCCGCGAGGTCGGCACCACGATCGAGGAGGACCTCGTCCGGGCCGAGACGATCGCCCTGCCGATCACGCTGATCCTCCTGCTGCTCGTGTTCGGCAGCGTGGTGTCGGCCTCCCTCCCGCTGGCCATCGGGGCCCTGTCCGTGGTGGGCACCTTCGTGGTGCTGCGCCTCCTCAGCACGGTGACCGAGGTGTCGATCTTCAGCCTCAACCTCACGACGGCGATGGGTCTGGGCCTGGCCATCGACTACTCGCTCTTCATGGTCTCGCGGTTCCGGGAGGAGCTGCGGGCCGGCCACGAGCCCGACGTGGCCGTGCAGCGCACGGTCCGCACCGCGGGCCGCACCGTCGCCTTCGGGGCCATGACGGTGGCCGCGTCCCTGTGCGCCCTCCTCGTCTTCCCCCTCGCCTTCCTCCGGAGCTTCGCCTACGCGGGGGTGGCGGTCGCCTTCCTGGCCGGCGCCTTCTCCGTGGTGGTGCTGCCGGCCATCCTCGGCGCCCTGGGCCACCGGGTCGACTCGCTCACGATCTTCAAGCGCTCCACGGTGCAGCACGACGAGGGGTTCTGGCACCGCACGGCGATCCTCGTCATGCGGCGCCCCGTGGTGTTCGCCTCGGGCGCCATCGCCGTCCTGCTGTTCCTCGGGGTCCCCTTCCTGCGCCTCGACATCTCGTTGCCGGACGATCGGGTGCTCCAGGAGGAGGCCGTGAGCCGCCAGGTGCACGACACCATCCGCGAGGAGTTCAGCTCGCAGGAGGCCGGCGCCGAGGCCGTCGTCGCGCTCGGCATCGGCGACCCGGCCGCTCGCGCCGCGGACATCGACGCCTTTGCCGCGAAGCTGGCCCTGCTCCCGAGCGTGTCGCGGGTGGACGCCAGCACCGGCACCTACTGCGCCGAGGGCACCGCCGCGGACTTCGGCTGCACCCCGGGAACGAAGGTGCTCGAGGGCGGCGCCGGCCGCTACCTCACCTTCGACAGCGCGGGCGAGGGCGGGAGCACGTACCTCTCCGTCGTGCCGAGCGTGGAGCCGCTGTCCTCTGCCGGCGAGGACCTCGTGAAGGCGATCCGCGGCACCGAGGCGCCCTTCCCCGTCGAGGTCACCGGCCAGTCGGCCCAGCTCGTGGACATCAAGGACTCCCTGTTCGGGCGCCTGCCGCTCGCGCTCGGGATCATCGCCCTCATCACGTTCTTCGTGCTGTTCATCCAGTTCGGCTCCGTGATCATCCCGATCAAGGCCCTCATCCTGAACCTCCTCAGCCTCACCGCGACGTTCGGCGCGATGGTGTTCGTGTTCCAGGACGGGCACCTCAGCCAGACCCTGGACTTCACCGCCACCGGCCAGATCGACGCCACCACGCCGATCCTGATGTTCTGCGTCGTGTTCGGCCTGTCGATGGACTACGAGGTGTTCCTGCTCTCCCGGATCAAGGAGGAGCACGACCGCACCGGCGACAACGAGCTCTCGGTGGCCATCGGCCTCGAGCGCACGGGACGGATCGTCACCGCCGCCGCCCTGCTGATCGCGGTCATCTTCCTGGCCTTCGCCACCAGCAACATCACCTTCATCAAGCTGTTCGGCGTCGGCCTCACGTTGGCCGTCCTGATGGACGCCTTCGTCATCCGGGCGCTGCTCGTGCCCGCCTTCATGCGCCTCGCCGGCGAGTGGAACTGGTGGGCACCCGGGCCGCTGCGCCGGTTCCACGAGCGGTTCGGCATCAGCGAGCACGTCGACCTCGACGGGCCGGCCGGCCCGAGGCGCCCGAACGGCCGGCTGGTGCGGCCCCTCAAGCCAGGGGTCGGTCGCCTGAAGGCCGTTTGGCCCCCCGAGGCCGCCGCTGCGACGGACGACGCCGACAGGGAGCCGGTAGGGGTGTCAGGCTGACGGTGTGACGGCAACGCGCAAGCGCGCTCGGAAGGGCGAGGGAGAGCTCCTCAGGGAGGAGATCCTCGAGGCCACCGAGCGCCTGCTGCTCGAGACCGGCTCCGAGGAGGCCGTGTCGATCCGCTCGGTGGCCAACGCCACGGGTGTGACGCCACCGTCGATCTACCGGCACTTCGTCGACAAGACCCACCTCCTCTTCGAGGTGTGCGCCCGCCAGTTCACGTTGCTCGACAACGTCCTCGAGGACGCCGTGGCCGGCATCGACGACCCGGTCGAGGCCATGGCGGCACGAGGCCGGGCCTACGTGCGGTTCGGCGTGGAGCACCCGGAGCACTACCGCATCATGTTCATGGGCCCGTCCTACGAGACGCCCGACCAGTGGGGCGACATCGTGAAGAGCGGGTCGTTCGCCCACCTCGTCGAGGGCGTACAGCGCATCATCGACGCCGGCGTGATGGTGCCTGGAGTCGACGCGTACACCACGGCGCTCCACGTGTGGGCCAACATCCACGGCCTCACCTCGCTGTTGGTGGCCCGGCCCAACATGCCCTGGCCCGACCTCGAGCAGTTCGTCGACGATCACCTCCGGCTCTGCTTCGCGGCCACCCTGCGACCCACCTCGTGATCCCGGCCACGCGCATACGGGCGCTGGCCGTTGCCATCGCGGGCACGTTCGTGATCGGCGTGCTGAGCGTCGCGACCGGCGTGGCCGACGAAGACGGGCCTGGCCATCCCGACGAGTGGGACCCTCGGGTTGCCGACCTCGCCGCGTTCGTCGAGGACGAGCGGGACCTCGAGTTCGACCACCCCGTCTTCGTGGACTTCCTCACGCCCTCGGAGTACTCGGCCGCGACCACGACCACCGACGAGGGCATCGACGAGGAGGAGCGCGAGGAGCTCGACCTGACCGTGGCGGAGATGCGGGCGGTGGGGCTCGTGTCCGGTCCCGTGGACCTGTTCGCCGCCATCAACGACGTTTCCGACGGGGGCACGCTCGCCTTCTACACACCTGACGACCAACGCATCCGGGTGCGGGGCACGGAGGTGTCGGTGGGCCTCGAGGTGACGTTGGTGCACGAGCTGACCCACGCCCTGCAGGACCAGCACTTCGACCTGTCCGACATCCTCGACTCCGACGTCGACAGCAGCGAGTCCACCGCGCGACGGGGCCTGGCCGAGGGCGACGCCATGCGGATCGAGGATGCGTACGTCGCATCGGAGCTCTCGGACGAGGAGCAGGCCGCCTACGAGCAGGAGTACGCCGGTGAGCTCGACGAGAGCCGGGAGCAGATCGGCACGGTCCCGCCTTCGATCCAGGCCCTCTTCGCGATCCCCTACGCCCTCGGTGCCCCGTTCGTGTCGACGCTGCTCAACGACGACGGGAACGACGCCGTCGACGAGGCGTTCCGCAACCCGCCCACCACCGAGGAGCACCTGTTCGACCCCGCCAGCTATCTGGGCGGCGAAGGCGCCATCGAGGTCGACCTCTCACTCGACGACGTGGACGTGCTCGACGACGGCCCGTTCGGGAGCCCGAGCTGGTACCTCATGCTGGCCGAGCGCATCGACCCGCGGGTCGCGCTCCACGCCGTGCACGGCTGGAACGGCGACCAGTACGCCGCGTACGAGAAGGACGGCCGAACCTGCATCCGGATCGTGTTCGCGGGCGACTCCGAGCGGGACGAGACGGAGATGCGCGACGCCCTGACGGAGTGGCAGCTGGCCCTCCCGGGTGAGCTGGCGACGCCCATCGAGGTGGGAGGCCATCCCGGCGTCGATGCCTGCGACCCGGGCCCCGACGTGGACATGGCCGTGCGAGGACGCTCCCTCGAGGCCCTGGCGCTCCCCAACCTGTGGGGCTACCTCATCGCGGGCAACGCCCCCGACCTCGGCCCCGACGGCAGCCGCTGCCTCGCGGGGCATGTGATCGACGCGTTCACCTACGAGCAGCTCACGTCGGCCGACGTCGAGGCCGGCGACGACCTGCTGGCCGAGGTGCAGCAGCGGGCCGTCGAGGCCTACCTCGAGTGCGCGTCGGGGGACGCGTAGATCAGCGGGAGGCTCGCCGCGCTCACGAGCGCCTTGACGGTGAGGTTCACCCAGAAGATGTCCCACACCGTCGCCCACGGGAGGGTGAGGGCGTGGTCCTGGAGGCCGGGCAGGGCACCGAACGCCCCCACCGCGAAGATCACGTTGTCGAGCGGAATGCTGACGGCGTTGCTCACGGCCACCCGCGCCCACTGGTGGCGGGTCGTCACGCGGGTGACGAACCACGAGTAGACCTCGGTGTCGACGAGCTCGCTCACGACCTCGGCCACGATCGAGGCGATGGTGATCCGCCACAGCGGGGCGAGCACCGCCTGGAACTCGGCGCCCAGCGGGTACGACACGTCGCTCGGAGCGCGGGCCGCCCACTGCAGGTACAGGGCCATGCAGAGGTTGACCACCGCCGCGGTGACGATGAGCGTGCGGGCCGCCCGCTTGCCGAGCGTCTTGTGCACGACGTCGCGCAGCGTGAACGTGATCGGGTAGATGAACGTGCCCATGTCGACGGCGCGGCCGGTGACGTTGCCGATCTTCACGCTCGTGACGTCGGCGATCACCTGTGCCCCCACATAGGCCCCCACCGCCGCGATCGCGATGCGGGACACCGGGCTGAGCAGCGGGGTCGGCCGACCCGGTGCTTCGCCCGCGATGGAACTGGTCACGTGGCCTCCGGTTTTGGTTCGAATCGCTTCTGGCGGGTGGTCCGGTACCGCCGGTCCGGTGACTCTGTCACACATCGGGGGCCTGTCTCGTCAAGAGGGCACGACGACGGAGGTGGATCGTGGAACAGGTCGATGTGGCGATCGTGGGAGCAGGGCTGGCGGGGCTGACGGCGGCCGCCACGGTGGCCGGCAACGGCCGGTCCGTGGTGGTGCTCGACGGCCAGCAGCCGGGCGGCCGGGCCCGCACCGACGTGGTGCGGGGCTTCCGGTTCAACCGCGGCGCGCACGCGCTCTACGCGGACGGCGTCGGCAACGCGGTGCTCGAGCGCCTCGGCGCCAGGGTGCCGGGGGTCATGCCCCCGCTGAAGGGCGCCCTCGGGCGGCGCGGCGACCACATCGGGATCCTCCCGACGGGACCGGCCTCGCTGGCCAAGAGCGACCTCGTGTCGCGCCGGGGCAAGGTGCGCCTGGCCAAGCTGCTGGGCACGGCCCGGTGGTGGAAGCCCGAGACCTTGGCCGACCGCTCCATCTCGGACTGGTTCGACGAGCTCGGCCTCGACGGCGACGAGCGCGACATCGTCGCGATGCTCACCCGCACGGCCACGTACATCGCCGACCACGACGTCGCCTCGGCCGACGTCGCCGCCGGGCAGATGCAGCTCGCGCTCGGTGACGGCGTGCGGTACCTCCACGGCGGCTGGACCACGCTCGTGGATCGGCTGACCGAGGTCGCGACCGCCGGAGGCGCCGCCCTGCGGGCCGGAGCCGCGGTGACCTCCGTCGTGCCCGACGGAGGGGGAGCGCGCGTCCAGGCCGCCGACGGCACCGACCTGGTCGCCACCCAGGTCGTGGTGGCCGGGGGCCCGCCGGGCGCGTGCGCCTCGCTGCTGCCGGACGCGCCCCTCGCGTGGACCGACGCCGGTCCCGAGGTGGCGGCGGCGTGCCTCGACCTCGGCTTCGACCACGTCCCAGATGTGACCGTGGTGCTGGGCGTCGACATGCCGATCTACCTGATCAGGCACGCCCCGCCGGCCGACCTCGCTCCCCCCGGCGGGTCGGTCGTCCACGCCATGCGCTACCTCCTGTCCGACGAGCAGCCGAGCGCAGCTGACGCCCGCGGCAGCCTCGCTGCGTATGCGAAGGTCGGTGGCGCCGATCCCGACGAGGCCGTGGAGCAGCGCTACCTCCACCGCATGGTCGTCACGGGCGTGACGCCGACGCCGGAGCGGGGCGGGCTGGCCGGGCGACCGGGCATCTCCAGCGCCGGCCTCCCAGGAGTGCTCGTGGCCGGCGACTGGGTGGGCCCGGTGGGTCACCTCGCGGATGCCGCGCTCGCCAGCGGGGAGGCGGCCGGCCGGGCCGCGCTGGCCGCCCTCGACCACGCACCCGTCACCATCCCCCTCGGGACGCGGGCGCGGCGCTGAGGCGCTGAGCGCAGGTGAGGAGCAGACTCATGACCATGGACGAGCCGGTCGACCGCCCCGGGGACGCCACCCTGCGCTTCGACGCCGAGCGGCCGCGGCTCGTGGGCCTCGCCTACCGGATCCTCGGCTCCCGGCTCGACGCCGAGGACGTCGTGCAGGAGGCCTGGATCCGCTTCGAGGCCGCCGACCGCGACTCGATCCGCGAGGAGGCGGCCTGGCTCACGACCGTGGTGTCGCGGCTCGCGCTCGACCACCTCCGCTCGGCACGCGTGCGCCGAGAGCAGTACGTCGGGCCGTGGCTCCCGGAGCCGGTGCTCGGCCAGACGATCGACACCACGGCCGCGGCCGTCGGGGTCGACCCGGCCCACGCGGCCGAGATGGCCGAGTCGCTCACGTTCGGCTTCCTCCGCATGCTGGAGGCGCTCGGCCCCGAGGAGCGGGTGATCTTCCTCCTGGCCGACGTGTTCGCCATGCCCTTCGCGGACATCGCCGCGATCGTCGACCGCTCCCCCGAGGCGTGCCGCCAGGTGGCATCGAGGGCCCGGCAGCGCGTGCGGGCCGACCGAGACCACCCCGCCATGGCCTCCCCCGACGCGCAGGAGATCGCGGGGCGGCTCGTCGCCGCCATCGCGGCCGGTGAGATGGAGCAGGTGGTGGCGCTGCTGGCGGACGGCGCCGTGCTGATCAGCGACGGCGGCGCCCTCACCCACGCCGCCCGCCGGCCGGTCGTCGGCCCGCATCGGATCAGCCGCTTCCTCGTGAACCTCTCGGGCCGCATGCCCCGTGGCATGGAGGTGGAGCCGGCCGAGCTCAACGGCGACCCGGGTGTCGTGATGCGGGTGCGCGGGGCGCTGTTCATGGCCATCGCCCTCCACGTGGCCGACGGCCAGGTGCACGAGGTCCACGTCGTCCGCAACCCAGAGAAGCTGGCCGCCCTCGAGGTCGACGGCACGATCGTCTGAAAGGTAGACAGACGGCTCGGGCCGTCCGGTCCGAACAGGGGGATCGAACGATGGACGCACTCGACGCCGCCACCCGGACCGCCCGTGCGGTCAGCTCGGTGGGCAGCCACTTCATGCTCGACGGCAACACCTACAAGCGGGCCTCCGAGCTCGGGTTCCAGGGCCTCGACTTCTACACGACCGGCCGCGGCGGCGTGCTCGGTGACGTCGACGCGGACGTCGTGGCCGCGGCGTTCACGTTCTTCGAGCCCACCCACGTGCGGACGCAGTGGGAGCTCGGCCGGTCGGTGATGCCGGCCGCCCAGGCCGCGAAGGAGTTCGCCGCGTGCTGTGCGACGTGGGCCGACGCCCATGTCCCCGACGACCTCGACGCCGAGCGCCTCTCCTCCCTCGTGGACCGCGTGGTGGCCGGGGGTCGCCCCGCCTGCGCCACGATCTTCTCGGCCTGGCGGGCCACCCTCGAGGTCCCGACCGCCCCGAAGGCGCACGCCGTCCACCAGATGAACGCGCTGCGGGAGCTGCGCAACGGCCTCCACGGCGCGGCCGTGATCGCCGCGGGGATCACACCGCTGCAGGCCCTGTCCGTGAACACGCCGGCCATGGCCCCGCTGTTCGGGTGGTCGGAGCTGGCCGAGGTCGACGGCCTGGCCCCACGGCTGGAGGCGGCCGAGGCGGCCACCACCCAGGCCATGGCCCACGCCTACGAGGCGCTGGACGACCGCGAGCGGGACGAGCTCGTGCAGCTGGTCGACGAGCTGCACACCGCCACCAGCTGATGGCGGGAGGCACCTACTCGGCGGGCAGCGACGAGGTGGGCGGGGCCGAGCGCGACCGGCTCACGACCGAGCGGGATCGCATCCGGGCCGATCACCTTGCGCCCCGCGACGAGCGGCCGCCCTCCAGCGCGCGGGGTGTCCACCACGTCGCGCTCGTGTGCAGCGACGTCGAGCAGACGACGCGCTTCTACCAGGACGTGCTCGGCTTCCCGCTCACGACGATGTTCGAGAACCGGGACCTGCCGGGCTCCACCCACTTCTTCTTCGACCTCGGCGGCGGGAACACCATCGCCTTCTTCGACCTCCCCGGCGTCGACCCTGGGCCCTACGCCGAGGTGCTCGGCGGCCTCCACCACCTCGCCATCTCCATCGAGCAGACCCACTGGCAGGCCGCCAAGGCCCGCCTCGACGAGGCCGGCGTCGCCTACGACCACGTCGACGAGACGTCGCTCTACTTCCGCGGCCCCGACGGCGAGCGCCTCGAGCTCATCGCCGACCCCCTCCGCTGGATGTACGGCGAGCGAGTCGACTGAGTTGTCGTCCTCGGCCGCCTTCGGCGGCCTGCGGCGAACTGAGCGGCCGGCCTTCGGCCGACTCACCATCGGCTCGGGACCGGCAAAGCCGGATCCTCTCGCAGGCGAGGGGGACCAGTCCCCCTCCCGCTCCCCCCGGGGACGCCGCCGGGGGTGTGGGGGCAGAGGCTCCGCCGGAGCCCCCACCTGCGAAGGGCCGGCTCCGCCGTGTCCTGAGCGGCGATGAGGACCGCCGAAGGCGGTGCCGCTCAGTTCGGAGGAACCGGCCGGAGGCCGGCGACGACGACGATCAGGTCGTCTTCCGGAGGAGGACCTCTTGGGCGATGGTGGCGACGTGGATGCCCGTCGAGGTGAGGACGTGGCCGATGGCGAGGCCGCGGCTCGACAGGTACCCGTGGCTGGCGAAGTCGTGCACGTGCCACTCGTCGGCGACGGGTGGACGGTGGAACCAGATGGCGTGGTCGAGGCTGGCCGACATGAAGCCCAGGCCGAAGGCGTCGCCCTCGTCGGTCTGCGGCCGCTCGGGGTGGAGGGCCACGACCGCGTCCGTGGGGATGTCGTCGGACAGGTAGGCCAGCGCGCAGGCCTGGAGCACGGGATCGGGCCCGACGGGCTCGGCCATCTTCATCCACGCGATGCCGCGGCCTTCGAGCGCGTTGCGGGGTGACGCGAAGCGGCGCTCGAACAGCGAGAGCCAGGTGTCGCCCTCGAGCCCGTCCGGAGGCGGGATGTCCGGCATCGTCGCGATCTGCACGTCGTGGCCGGCCTCGTCGACCTGGAACGAGAGCGACATCGTCAGGATCACGCCGACGGACTGGCGGGCCACCACGCGGCGGGTGACGAACGATCGGCCGTTGCGCATGCGGTCGACCTCGAACCGGATGGGCTCGGCATGGTCGCCACGGCGGATGAAGTACGCGTGCAGCGAGTGCACTCGGAAGTGCTCCTCGACCGTCGCCGCGGCAGCCCGCAGCCCCTGCGCCACGATCTGCCCGCCGTACAGCCCGCCCCACGGATAGCGGGGCCCGACGCCGACGTAGACGTCGGGGCCGTGCTCCTCGAGCTGCATCATCGTTGCGAAGTCCACGCCGGATCGTCGCTCCCCAATCACACCGCGGGCAAGGTGATCGCCCCATCGACGTCGAACTGAACCCTGAATACGATTCCACACGGCCGGATGGGGTGGAGGCGGGCGCCGCCCCATCCGGCCCTGTGGAACGCCTCGGGGAACCAGGCGAGATGTCGCACTCGTCGTAGGGGACGAACCGACCCTGCCGAGGAGTCCCCGTGACCGACCGTCCGCACCGCTCGTACCGCCGCCCCCTGCTCGCCTCCGTCGCCGCCGCCGCGGCCCTCGTCGTCACGGCCTCGCCGGCCGGCGCGTGCGGCGGGCTCGTCGGCGAGAACGGCACCATCCAGCTCACCCGCACGAGCACCCTCGCTGCCTTCCACGACGGCGTGGAGCGCTACGTCACCTCGTTCGAGTTCACGGGGGAGGGCGAGGAGGTGGGGTCGATCATCCCGCTGCCCGACGTGCCCACCGAGGTCGTGCGCGGCGGCGACTGGACCCTCCAGCGCCTCGCCCAGGAGGTCGCCCCGCCGCAGCAGGAGCTCCTGGCCGCGACGGCGGAGGCCGGTGACAGCGCCGGCCGGGCCGAGGTCATCCTCGAGACCACCGTCGACGCGCTCGACATCACCGTCCTCCGCGGCGGGGGCGAGGAGGTGGGCCGGTGGGCCACGGAGAACGGCTTCCTGCTCACGCCCGACGCGCCCGAGGTGCTCGACTTCTACGCCAGCCGCAGCCAGGTGTTCATGGCGGCCCGGTTCGACGCCTCCCGCGCCGCCGAGCTCGGCCAGACCGCTGGTGACGGCACGCCGATCATGCTGACGATCCCCACCGACCAGCCCTGGGTGCCACTGCGGATCCTCAGCCTCGGCCTCGAGGAGAGCAGGTTCGTCGAGGCCGACGTGTTCCTGCTCACCGACGACGAGCCCGACCTCCTGGCCGGCGGCCCGGGCCTGAGCCTCGAGCGCAGCGAGGCCGCCTCGGCCTCCCTCCTCGACGACCTCCGGTCCGACGTCGGCATGGAGTGGGTGCCCGAGCAGATGTGGTTCACCTACCTCCAGGTGGCGGCGCCGGCCGGCGAGCTCGACTACGACCTCGCCGTCTCCGCGGACGACACCACCCTCCCCTCCCTGGTCGACACCGGGGTCGACGTGCCCGAGATCCGGCCCGTGTCCGCGGTGGGCTCCGACCGCTCCAGCTGGCCGCTGGCCCTCGGCGCCGCGGCCGGCGTCGTGGTGCTCGGCGTCCTCGTCGCCCATGACCGCCGCGGTGCACGAGGACCGAGCCCGGCATGAGGCCCGGCAAGGTCGCCGTCCGGGCGGCCCTCGCGCTCGTGGTCGGCGTGGGCACCGCGGCCACCGGCTACGCGATGGACGCGTCGGCCGGCCCACAGGACGCCGTCGGCCCAGGCCGTGTTCGCGTGGAGATCGGGATCGAGCACAGCCAGTTCTCGATCGGCCACCTCCAGGTCGAGGAGGGCACCCTCGTGGAGTTCGTCGTGGACAACGATGACCCGATCGCCCACGAGCTCATCGTCGGCGACGCCGACGTGCACCGCGCCCACGAGGACGGCAGCGAGCTCCGTCATCCGCCGGTGCCCGGTGAGGTGTCGGTGGGCGGCGGCGACCGGGGCCTCACGTACTTCGCCTTCGACGAGCCTGGCCGCGTCGAGTTCGCCTGCCACCTCCCCGGTCACGTCGCGTACGGGATGGTGGGCGAGATCGAGGTTGTGCAGACAGACTGACGGGATGACAACGCGCGTCGTCGGGGTCCCGGCCGAGGTCAAGGCGGACGAGCGGCGGGTGGCCATCACGCCGGACGGTGTGCGGGAGCTCGAGTCGCACGACGTCGCCGTCCTGGTGGAGGCCGGGGCCGGGGAAGGCGCCAGCATCACGGACGACGCCTACCAGGCGGCAGGCGCTGAGCTCGTGGCCGACGCCGCGGAGGTGTGGGCCCGGGCCGACCTCGTGTGCAAGGTGAAGGAGCCGCAGGCCGACGAGCTCACGCTCCTCCGCCCCGACCTCACGCTGTTCACCTACCTCCACCTGGCCGCGTACCCGAGCCTGGCCGGGGCCCTGTGCGCGGCCGGCACGACCGCCGTCGCCTACGAGACGGTGATGAGCGCCGACGGCCAGCTGCCGCTCCTGGCGCCGATGAGCGAGGTGGCGGGCCGGATGGCCGTGCAGGCCGGCGCCCACTTCCTCGAGGCGCCGCAGGGAGGGCGGGGCGTGCTGCTGGGCGGAGCGCCGGGCGTGCAGCCGGCCCGCGTCGTGGTGATCGGGGCCGGCAACGTGGGCTGGAACTCGGCCTGGATCGCGGCGGGCATGGAGGCCGAGGTGAACCTGCTCGACCGCAACCTCGATCGCCTCCGCTTCGTCGACCAGATCCACAAGGGCCGCATCAGCACCCTCGCCTCCAACCGCGGCACCGTCGAGCGCTGCGTGGCCGAGGCCGACCTCGTGATCGGCGCAGTGCTCGTCGCGGGCGGCCGTGCGCCGGTGGTCGTCACCGAGGACATGGTCCGCACGATGCGCCCCGGCTCGGTGATCGTCGACGTGGCCATCGACCAGGGCGGGTGCGTTGCGACCGCCCACGAGACCACGCACCACGACCCCACGTACGTGACCCACGGCGTCGTGCACTACTGCGTCGGCAACATCCCGGGGGCGGTGCCCGCCACCTCCACCCATGCGCTGACCAACGCCACGCTCCCCTACATCGTCGCCCTCGCCGTCCACGGCACCGAGGAGGCCTGCCGCCGCGATCCGGTGCTGGCCGCCGGCCTCAACGTCGACGCCGGCAAGGTCGTCCACCCGGCCGTCGCCGAGGCCCTCGGCGTGCAGGTCGGCCAGCCCGCGCCGACCTGAGCCGACCTGCGCCCGGACGCGACCGGAGCCGGGCCGAAGCCCGGCTCCGATCAACGCCGGCGTCAGATCACTCGCTGACGCGGGTGAACTCGAAGTCCTTCGCGAACGGAGCCTCGATGTCAGCAGCTCCGTCCAGGACGGACAGCCCGGTGGGGTTGGCCGGGTCGACCTTGAAGATGGTCGACCTGGTCGGGGGCACGCGGTCCTCCGCGGGGCCGTACTCGTAGTCCCCGCTGAGCCCGTCGAAGCTGAGCGTGCCCAGGTCCTCGAGCGCCGCCAGGATGCCCTCGCGGGAGAGGTCGCCGAGCTCGACGGCCTTCTCCAGCAGCGCGTGGACGGCCTTGGCCTGCAGGTACCCGAAGTTGAAGTACACGTCGGGCGCCTGGGTCGGTGCGTAGGTGTCCTTGATCCGCATCAGCTCGACCATGCCCGGCACGCTCGTGTCGCCGTACTCCACACCTTCGGAGGCCACGAGGAAGTTGGCCTGGAGGTACGGAGCAAGCGGCGAGGCGCCGAGAGCGCCGATCCACGTCGGGGACTGCCCGATCCACTGCGGGGCGAACTGCGCCTTGACCGCCTCACCGAGGGCCGCGCCCGTGGCCGACGGTGTGGAGACGAGGAACACCATCTCGCAGCCGTCACCCTTGAGCTGGCCGATGGGAGCGGTGAAGGCGTCCGCCGTCGCGCCGACCGGGAACCGGGCCGTCACGCCGAGGTCGATGTCCAGCTCCTCCGCGGCGAAGTCCAAGCCGGCCTGGCCCGCCTCGCCGTACGGATCGTCCTGGATCAGCGAGCAGATCTTCTTGCCCTCGCCGCCACCCTCGGTGACGTACCAGTTGACGGCGTTGATGGCCTGGATCTGGTACGGGCCGCCGAGCGGGAGCAGGTTGGGCTCGCGCACCCAGAAGGAGTCGAGCGAGGCAGGAGCCGCGACCACGTCGTCCTCGATCAGCTGCTCGAGGACGGCGTTGACGACCGGCGTGCCCAGCAGCTGGGCGATCATGACCGTGCTCTCCTTGACGGAGGCGTACTCCTGGCCGGCCTTGGTGGGGTCGTAGGCGCTGTCTCGGATGTCGAGCTGGATCTTGTACTTGCCGCCGACGCCGCCGAGCTCCGTGTTCACGTAGTCGAAGTAGGCCTGGTTGCCCGCGGTGAGCGGCCCACCGATGATCGCGACCGTGCCGCTGGTCGGTGTGATCACGCCGAGGTTGATCGTGGTGCCGTCGAAGCCCGGCACGGCTGCCGGCTCGCCGGTGGTCTCGGTGCCACCGTCATCGGTGGCCTCGGAATCGTCATCATCGCCACCACAAGCAGCGGCCGTCAGCGCGAGCGCCAAGGCCAAGGCGAGTGGTCGGGACCACGTGTGTCGCTTCATGTTGCTTCCCCCCGGGGGTTGGTTGTTGGTCGAGTTGAGCACAGGGATCGGTAGGAGTCAGTAGGAGAACGGCCACGAGAGCAGCCAGGTCTTGGCGCGGAGCCAGAGCGCGGCCAGGCCGCGCGGCTCGAACATCAGGAACACGACGATGAAGAGCCCGAACAGGATGTTGTTGAACTCGCCGATGGAGAAGTACCCGGAGTCGCCGGGGCTGGCGATGATCAGTGGATCGAACAGGACGTTGCTGTTGTTCCGAGAGATGAACTGCTGGCCGCCCGACACGAGCAGCGCGCCGAGCACGGAGCCGAAGATCGTGCCGACGCCGCCGATGATGAGCATGGCGACGAACGTGATGGAGAGGAACAGGGTGAAGATGTTCGTCTCGAGCCGGTTCGTGACGATGCCGTAGAGGGCCCCGGAGAGGGCCGCGAACGCGCTCGACCAGGCGAAGGCGCCGACCTTGTACCTCGCGAGGTTCACGCCGATGACCTCGGCGGACAGGTCGCGGTCGCGCACGGCCTGCATGGCCCGGCCCGCGCGGGACCGCACGAGGTTCTTGGCCAGCAGGGCGACGATGGCGACGACCGCCCACACGAGCCAGAACATCCCCTGCTCCTTCTCGTAGCCCGTGCCGGCGATGTGGAGGTCCTTGAAGTCGAGCGGGCCGATGTTCGTCGAGGCGGCCCGCACGCTGGTGCCGTGCCCGCCGCCGGTGACGCTGTCCCAGTTCTTCCACAGGTGCTCGCCGAGGAACACCAGTCCGAGCGTGACGATCACGAGGTAGTTGCCGCGCAGCCGGAGCGCGAAGGGACCGACGACCGCGCCGACCACGAAGCCGATGAGGGACGCAGCGAAGAGGTAGGCGAGCAGGGGCCAGCCGTTCCGCGCCCCCAGGTAGGCGGCCGCGTAGCCGCCCGCGCCGAAGAAGAAGGCATGGCCGAGGCTGACCTGCCCTGCGTAGCCCGTGAGGAGGTTGAGCCCGATGACGCCGACGGCGTAGACGCCGCAGATCGTGAGCACGCCGAGGACGTAGTTGTTGAAGTAGCTCGGCGCCCACAGG
>Ga0190265_10000777_pt1 | contig 21228 bp, 22 predicted proteins | sample Popmic124T_FD_133135 | JGI IMG/M metagenome (GOLD analysis project Ga0190265, IMG submission 133135) | Populus adjacent soil microbial communities from riparian zone of Indian Creek, Utah, USA - 124 T | ecosystem: Environmental > Terrestrial > Soil > Riparian zone | place: USA: Utah | collected...
CCTCGAGCTCGCGGTACTGCGAGAGCTCGATGCGCAGCTTGCCGGCGACCTTCTTCATCGCCTTCGGCTGGGCGTTGCCGCCGACGCGCGAGACCGAGATGCCGACGTTGATCGCCGGGCGGATGCCGGAGCGGAAGAGATCGCCCTCGAGGAAGATCTGGCCGTCGGTGATCGAGATGACGTTGGTCGGGATGTAGGCCGAGACGTCGGAGGCCTGCGTCTCGATGATCGGCAGCGAGGTGTGCGATCCGCCGCCGAGCTCGTCGTTGAGCTTGACCGAGCGCTCGAGCAGCCGCGAGTGCAGGTAGAAGACGTCACCGGGGTACGCCTCGCGGCCCGGCGGGCGGCGCAGCAGCAGCGACATCTGCCGGTAGGCGAACGCGTGCTTGGTGAGATCGTCGTAGACGCAGAGCGCGTGCTGGCCCTTGTAGAGGAAGTACTCGCCCATCGCACAGCCTGCGTACGGAGCCATGAACTTGATTGGCGCGGCCTCGTTGGCCGACGCGGCGACGATGATCGTGTTGTCCATCGCGTTGTGCTCGCGCAGCGTCTCGGCGACCTGGACGACGGTCGACATCCGCTGGCCGATCGCGACGTAGACCGAGATCACGCCGTTGTCGCGGTTGTTGATGATCGTGTCGATCGCGATCTGGGTCTTGCCCGTCTGGCGGTCGCCGATGATCAGCTCGCGCTGGCCGCGGCCGATGGCGATCATCGAGTCGATCGCCTTGACGCCGGTCTGCAGCGGCTCCTCGACCGGCTGGCGCTGGACGACGCCGGGGGCCTTGAACTCAGCCGGGCGGGTCTCGGTCGTGTTGAGGTCGCCCTTGCCGTCGAGCGGGTTGCCGAGCGGGTCGACGATCCGGCCGAGCAGCTGCTCGCCGACCGGGATCTCGAGCAGCTTGCCCGTCCGCTTGACGGTGTCGCCCTCCTCGATCTTGTCCCAGTCGCCGAAGAGCACGGCGCCGACGTTGTCGGACTCGAGGTTGAGCGCGAGGCCGATCACGTCGTGGGGCAGCTCGAGCATCTCGAGCGACATGCAGTTCTCGAGCCCGTGGACGCGCGCGATGCCGTCGGCGATCGAGAGAACGGTGCCGACCTCGGAGAGGTCCGCGCCACCGTCATCGAGTCCCTCGATGCGGCTCTTGAGGATGCTGGTGATCTCGTCTGGCTTGATCTGCATTGGGTTGGGAGGCCTTTCTAAGCCGCCTTTGCGACTTGCTTTCTAAGTCTCTCGAGCCGGTTGCGCACGCTTGCGTCCAGCACCATGTTGCCTACCTGGAGCACGAGGCCTCCAAGCACGTCGGGATCGACCTTGCTGGAGAGGTCGACGCGCTGGCCGGTCTGCTCCTCGATCCGCTTGCCGATTCCGTCCACCAGCTCGCCGTCGAGCTCCACCGCGCTCGTCACCGAGACCGGCAGCAGCTTGTTCTCCTTGCGCCACAGGCGGTCGAACTCGCTGCGGATCCGGAAGATCGCCGGCATCCGGTGACGCTCGGCGAGCAGCTCCAGGAAGCGGACGAAGTTCTCGTCGGCGTCCTGGATCAGGCTGCCGATCCCGTCCTTCTTCTCCTGCGAGGAGAAGTAGGGCGAGAAGAAGAAGACGCGCAGGTCGTTGCTGTCGTTCAGCGCGTCGGCGAACTGCCCGAGCTCGTCGTGGACGCGATCGAGGGCGTCGCGCTCCTTGGCGACCTCGAACAGCGAGCGGCTGTAGACCTCGGCGATCTCCTCCATGGCCTAGGAGCGACCCCCCTCGGAGCCCGCGAGCGCGGAGAAGTCGACCTCGCTCAGCGCCTCCTCGATCAGGCGGCGGTGATCGCCGTCATCGAGCGACTTGCGGGTGACCTTCTCGGTCGCGATGACCGTGAGGTCGGCGACCTCCTTGCGGATCTCGTCGAGCGCACGGCGGGTCTCGGCCTCGATGTCCTTGCGAGTCGACTCCATGAGCTCCTCGCGATACTCCTTGGCCGAGGACTTCGCCTCGTCCATGTGGGAGTCGGCGGCCTTCTTCGAGCGGGCGACGATGTCGTCCGCCTGCTCGCGGGCCTCCTTGAGCCGGGCGCGGTACTCCTCGAGCAGCGCGTCGGCCTCCTCCTTGGTCTTCGCGGCGGCGTTGATCGACTCGTCGATCGCCATCCGCCGCTTGTCGAGCGCCTCGCCGATCAGCGGGAAGGCGAACTTGCGCAGGATCAGCATCGACACGCCAAACGCGATCAGCGTCCAGAGCATCAGCCCGACCTCGGGCGATACGAGGAAGCTGCCGCCGCCCTCCTCCTCGGCACCGGCCTCGCCGGCGGCGATGAGGAACGTAGCGATGTCGGTGAATGCGTCCATGGTCAGCGGCCTAGGTGAGGAAGAACGCGATCAGGCCGAAGATGAACGTGTAGAAGGCGACCGCCTCGGTGAGCGCGAAGCCGAGCCAGCGGATCGACTGCAGCTCAGCCGCCATCTCGGGCTGACGGGCGACCGACTCGATCTCCTTGCCGAAGATGATGCCGATGCCGATGCCGGCGCCGATCGAGCCGAGACCCGCGCCGACGCCGAGGGCGATCGCCCGGCCGGCATCGGTGATGGCCTGGGCGTCGGCCGACTGGGCTAGTGGGAGCAACAGGTCCACTTGTCCTCCTTAGTGGGAATCGGCGGTAGCTCCGCCGAGATAGATGGATGTGAGAATCGCGAAGATGAACGCCTGAAGCGTGGCGACCAGGCCGATCTCGAAGAGGAAGAACGGGATCGCCATGCCGAGCGTGACCACGCCGAGCGCCGAGACGCCGAGCAGGACCACGAGGCCACCGGCCATGAACAGGATCAGCAGGTGTCCGGCGAGGATGTTCGCGAACAGCCGCACCGACAGCGAGATGATCCGCACGACGTCCGAGATCACCTCGATCACGAACAGCGGAATCGCTCCCGCTCCAGTGATTCCGGGCGGCACGAAGCTCTTCATGAAGCCGACGAAGCCCTTCACGCGGATGCCCTCGACGTGGTACGCGACCCAGACGACCAACGTCAGCGCGAGCGGGACCGAGAGGTTCGCCGTCGCCGCGTAGATCGCGAGCGAGGGCACCTCGACGCCGAAGACGTCGACCGGGTGGCCGGTGTTGGTCGGCAGCGGCAGGTAGCCGAGCATGTTCGAGAACCAGATGAAGAAGAAGAGGGTCGCGACGAACGAGAACCACTTGGTCGCCATCGGCCCGCTCATGTTCTGACCGGTGATGTTGTTGCGCGTCATGTCGTAGGCGACCTCGATGGCCGTCTGGACGCGGTTCGGGCGGTCCTGCATGCGACGCGCTATGTAGACCATCGTCCCGGTGGTCGCCGCGGCTGCGAAGAAGAGGTACATGACCGCCTTGTTGATCGACATGTCGATGCCGAAGAGGCTCAGCTCGATCCACGGCTCGAGGCGGAACTCCTCTTGGGGCTGGAAGGCGTCGTTGCGCCCCTCGCTGCCGAACAGCACGCCGAGCACGATCGCTATCCCGAGCCAGATGCCCAACGCGATCAGGACCTTGTTGCGTGTCCTCACGAGCGCTGCGCCTCCTCGAGCGGCTTGACGATCAGCAAGGTGGTGAACGAGACGGTGAAGAGGATGGCCGCGAAGATCCCGCCGGCCAGGCCGGCCTCGCGCTCGATCAGGCCGACGCAGAGCACCGAGAGGCCCAGCAGCCACATGCGGGCGACCATCGTCCCGGCCATCACGCCCAGGGCGGCGCGCCGGTCTCCGCTCGCCGCGGCGCGGCGAGCCGCGAACGCGCTGATGGCTCGCTGTGCCAGCCACGCGAGAGCCACGCCTATGTAACCGAGCAGCGGCAGGTCCGCGATCAGGAACACGGGCAGGGCCAGTGCGAGCACCAGCAGGTCGAGGGAGCGGAGCAGGGTGAGGAACAAGCCAACCTCTCCCGACCCCTCTGAATTGGTTACGACATGAGCGGCCAAGGGGACGCGAGACTCTATAGGAATGGCTTGTTAAAGCGCTTTGTGGCGAAAGTTACACCGCTCGTAACAGCGCATCCACGACCCGCTCGTCGAACTGGCTGCCGGCGCCCTGACGCAGCTCCTCGGAGGCGGTGGCAGGGTCGAGCGGCTGACGGTAGGGGCGCTCGGCGGTCATCGCCTCATAGGCGTCGGCGACCCCGAGGATCGCCGCCTCGAGCGGCACGTCGCCGCCGGTCAGGCCAAGCGGATAGCCCTGCCCGTCGGGGCGCTCGTGATGGGCGAGGATCCAGTCGCCGATCTCGCCGAAGTCCGTGGTTTCGAGCATTCTCGCGCCGGTCTGCGGATGCGCGCGGACCCACTCCCACTCCTCGTCCGTCAGCGGACCGCCCTTGCGCAGCACGTCGTCCGGCATCCCGACGCGCCCCACGTCGTGCAGGACCCCAGCGATCCGGACGCGCTCCACGGCCTCCGGCTCGAGGCCGAGCTCGCGCGCGATCAGCTCGGCGTAGCGGCCGACCCGCCGGCTATGGCTCGCGTTGCCGGTGTCACGCATGTCGAGCGCCTCCGCGAGGTTGAGCAACGCGGCGAGCTCGACATGGCCGTCGTCGTGCCGAGCGGGGCGCACGAGGATCCCCGGCACCTCCGCGCTCGAGATCACGCAACGGTTGCGGCCGAGGCGCTTTGCCGCCTGAAGCGCTTGATCTGCCGCCTTCAGCAGGGCCGCCGACGTCTGCCCATGGACGGGGAAGCTGGCTATCCCGAAGCTCGCCGTCAGCTCGCCCGCCAGGCCCGGGTCGAGCAGCTGCTCGATCTCGAGCCGCAGCCGCTCGGCGAGCACATAGGCACCGTGCTCGTCGGTATCGGGAGCGAGCAACGCGAACTCCTCTCCCCCGACGCGCGCGGCGATGTCCCAACCGCGCTTCGACGCCCGGATCGTCTCGCCGAGACGGTGCAGGATCTCGTCGCCGCCGCTGCGACCCAGCTGCGCGTTCACACGAGCGAAGTGGTCGAGATCGCCGACCACGACGCTGAGGTTGCCGTCGGCCCGGCGCGCACGCTCGAGCTCGAGCTCGAAGGCCTCCTCGAAGCCAGGGCGGTTGAGCAGGCCGGTCAGCGGATCGACCCGCGCCGCATCGGTGAGGTTCGCGATCAGTCCGGTCAGCTTGTCGCGGATCGCGGCGATCAGGATGCCCGCGATGGTCAGCGACATCATCGTCATCAGCCACTCGGAGATCGGTGTGTGGTCGAGCTCGCTCAGGCCCAGCTCGATGCCGAACATCACTCCGACGATCGCGATGTGGATCAAGGCCGCGGGCAGCGAGAAGAAGTAGAAGGCGTAGAGCGTGACCCAGAGATACGGCAGCGGCCCGACCGGCGCATAGCTGCCCCACCCGTGGATCGCGAGCGTCGCGGCGAGGCTCGCCGCTACGACCCCCGCATGGAAGACCCAGACCGGCAGCCGGTCGTAGCCGAGCAGCGCGATCAGCGCGATGCCGACCGAGATCGAGATCGCGACGACGACGGCCACTGGATCCATGTCCGCCGCGTTCGGAGGCGGCAGCGAGATCAGCCCGATGACCGTGCCCGCGACGCCGAACCAGAAGCCGGCACGAGCCATGGAGGCTCTGCTGCGGGGAACGGTTGTCCCCGCCTCGATAGATGTCCAGATGCCGAGGCGCTCGCGAAGGGGCGGATCCATAAGTTCTCCTCTCGCCCTTCGGGCAGCGCCAGGCCAGTCGGCTAGACGCCGGCTTGCCGGGCGAGTCCTTGCACCCAATATAGGTCCGAACCTCTGCATCCGCCAAAGAACGTCGCGTTTCTTCACCGACTAGGTTTTGAAGCGTGTGGCTGAGCCGCGATCTTCAACTGCGGGCACGTCCGCGGGGTTTCCATCTGGTGACCGGCGAGGTCCTCGAGGCACTGCCCGAGCTGCGCGATCTCGATACGGGGCTGGTGCACCTTCACATCCTCCACACCTCGGCCTCGCTGACGCTGAACGAGAACGCGAGCCCAGACGTACGCGCCGACTTCGAGTCCTGGTTCGACCGCGCCGTGCCCGAGGACGCGCCCTACTGGCGCCACACGCTCGAGGGCCCTGACGACATGCCCGCCCACGTCAAGGCGTCGCTGCTCGGACCGTCGCTCAGCCTCCCGGTTCGAGCCGGGCGACTCGCGCTCGGCACTTGGCAGGGCATCTATCTCTGCGAGCACCGCGATCGCGGCGGACCGAGGTCCCTGGTGCTCACGCTTCACGGCGAATAGCACAAACGCTGTTACGATCGACGCCCGTCTATGCGAACATACGTTCGCATGAGATGGGAGGGACAGCGCGTCGAGCGGGAGGCCACCAAGGAGCTCCCCGGATACCGCGAGCCCGCTGCCGTACGTACCTTCGACGCACCCGAGGCGATGGACGTCCGCTTCTACGAGGTACGGGCGAAGTCGGCGCTCAACCGCGTCCCGGACGCGGCTCGCGTGCCGTTCCGCTGGACGGTCAATCCCTACCGCGGCTGCACCCACGCCTGCACCTACTGCCTGGCCGGCGACACCCCGGTCCTGATGGCAGACGGCTCCACCAAGCCGCTCGAGCGTCTGACGCCGGGCGATCGGATCTATGGGACGAAGCTGTTCGGGGCCAAGCGCCGCTACGTGATCACCGAGGTCCTCGACCACTGGGCGACGCTGCGCCCGGCCTACCGCCTCTCGCTCGCCGACGGGACGAAGCTCGTCGGCAGCGCCGACCACCGCTTCCTGACCCCACGCGGCTGGAAGCAGATAACGGGCAACGAGCCGGGCGGCCGCCGGCGCAGGCTCAGCTCGAGCGACCAGCTGCTCGGCCCCGGACCGCCTGACGGGTCGGCAGCGCACGGCGGCCTGGTCGGACAGGACGTCGCGACGTCGGACGCGCTCTGGGTGAGCTGGATCGAGCCGATCGGCGAGGAGCGGGTGCTGTTCGACGTCACGACGGGAACCGGCGACTTCGTCGCCGCCGGGGCGGTCAGCCACAACTGCTTCGCCCGTCCGACGCACAAGTACCTCGACCTCTCACCCGGCCGCGACTTCGAGCGCGAGATCGTCGTCAAGGTGAACGTCCCGGAGGTACTCCGTGCGCAGCTGAAGCGGCCCTCGTGGAAGCGCGAGCACGTGGCGCTCGGGACCAACACCGACCCCTACCAGTGGGTCGAGGGCCGCTACCGGCTGATGCCCGGCGTCTGGGAGGCGCTGCGCGACTCCGACACGCCGTGCTCGGTGCTGACCAAGTCGCCGCTGCTCCTGCGAGACCTGCCCCTGCTGCGGGAGCTGGCGGACCGCGTCGGCTTCACCGCGAGCCTGTCCGTCCCGACGCTCGACGAGCGGGCATGGCGCGCGACCGAGCCCCACACCCCGCATCCCCGGGCCAGGCTCGAGGCGGTCGCCGAGCTCAACCGCTCCGGGGTGCCGACGGGGATCCTGATCGCGCCCCTGATGCCTGGGATCAACGACGCGCCGGAGCAGGTCGAGCGGATCCTCGAGATCGCCGGCGAGGCGGGCGCCGTCAGCGTCGGCGGCCTCTGCCTCCACCTGCGCGGCGAGGTCAAGGGCATCTTCATGGACTGGCTGCGCTCCTACCGTCCCGATCTCGTTCCACGCTACGAGGAGCTCTACGCCCGCGGTGCCTACGCCCCCGCGGCCGAGCGCAAGCGGATCGCGGCGCTCGTCCGTGAGCACGGACCGCGATGGCCGCGCCGCGGGACGTCGGGGTCGCGCCCGAAGGAGCCACCCCGCGAAGAGCCGCCAGACCTGCAGACGTCGCTGTTCTAGTCGCGGACCGCCTCGAACTCGCCCGTCTCGACCTCGCGCTCGATCTCCTGCTCGATCTCCGCGGCGCTGAGCGCCGGCCGCTCGCCCGTCTCCGCCTCGCGACGCAGCTGGCGTTCGCGGAAGCGACGGAACTTGAAGATCTCGAGCACCAGGACGAGGTAGGCGCTCGCCGCGACCGCGAGCAGGCCGAAGCCGATCAGCAGCAGCGACCAGCCGAGGTTGAGGCTGCCGTCGTCCTCGGAGTACGGGATGAACCGCAGCGCGAGCGCGAGCGCGGCGAGCGAGATCGTCCATGCGTAGAGGTAGAGGACCGTGCGCCGCTGGGAGAAGCCGATGTTCGCGAAGCGGTGGTGGAAGTGCCAGCGATCCGCCGAGTAGACGGGGCGGCGGTACTTGATCCGCTTGGCGACGACGAACGTCGCGTCGGCGGCGGGCACGGCGAGGATCACCAGCGGGAAGAACAGCGCCACCACGGCTGCGGTCTTCAGCACGCCCTGGATCGCGATGCAGGCGAGCAGCAGCCCGAGCAGGTTCGAGCCCGAGTCGCCCATGAAGACCGAGGCGGGATGGAAGTTGTGGCGCAGGAAGCCGACGGCGGCGCCGGCGGTCGCCGCGGCGAGGATCCCAGCCGCCTCGCGGTCGAGCGACAGCGCGATGACGGCGAAGGTGGCCGCCGCGATCGTGCAGACCCCGGCCGCCAGGCCGTCGACGCCGTCGGTGAAGTTGACGACGTTCATCACCGCGACGATCCCGACCAGCGTCAGCGGGTAGCCCCACGTTCCGAGATCGAGCGGATCGACGAACGGCAGCGTGATGTCCTCGACGCGCACCTCGCAGAACACCGGGATCGCCGCCGCGGCGAACTGGCCGAGCAGCTTGAGGACCGGGTTGAGGCCGCCGGGGAGCGCGTCGTCGACGGCACCGACGAGCGTGATCGCCGCCGCGCCGCCGAGGATCCCGCGCGTCTCCATGTTGGCGGGCAGGAACAGCGCCCCAGCGAGCAGGACCCCGGCGAGGATCGCCAGCCCGCCGAGGCGTGGCATCGGGGCGTCGTGGAGGTCGCGCTCACGCGGATGGGCGACAGCTCCGACCCGCACGGCGAATCGCGCGGCCACCGGCGTCAGAACGAGCGTGACCGCTGCCGCGACGAGGAACGCCCAGAGCGCGTCGAGGTCGTTCATCTGCCGCGCAGCCTACCGCCGTGCCGGGCGGCTCTCGGCGGGTCGCTGTAACGACGGCGTCACCGCCGGACATGCTGTCAGCGTGGCCCAACACTCCACTGAGCCGCCGGGCGCGCGTCCCAATGCCCCCGAGGCGCGCTTCAGCGGTCTCTTCCGTGCCCACTCCCGCCCGCTGCTGGCCTACGCCCTGCGTCGCGTCAACCGGTCGGAGGATGCGGCCGATGTGGTCGCAGAGACGATGCTCGTCGCCTGGCGGCGACTCGACGACGTTCCGTTGGGAGAGGAGGCTCGGCCGTGGCTGTTCGGTGTCGCCCGCATGGTGCTGCTCAACCACCATCGCTCCGAGCGGCGCGGCGGCAGGCTCGGCGAGCGCCTCAAGGCGAGCCTGACCGAGGTCGTCGTCGACGATCCTGCCCATGCAGCCGGAGAGCATGCGCCGATCCACGCCGCTCTGGGCGAGCTGGGCGACGAGGACCGCGAGCTACTGCGGCTGACCGCTTGGGAGGGACTCGAGCCGAGCGAGATCGCCGTGGCACTCTCGCTGCCGGCCGCGACGGTGCGAACGCGACTGCACCGTGCGCGCATGCGCCTGCGCCGTCAGCTCGAGCGGGCAGGCTGGGAGGGCGAACGCTCCGTGCCATCCGGACATGAGGGGGAAGACGGGCGTCCGCTCGTCGAGGACATCGGAGGCGAGACATGAACGACTGTGAGCTGGACCGCTTGCTGCAAGCCGCATCGCCTGCCACAGGAGATCGCGTCACGACGCTAGACCTCGAGGATGCCGAGAGCGAGCTGCTCGAGGAGATCCTCACGAGCCCGGCCGTGGACGTCTCGGACCTCGGAGCCGTACGAGAGCGACGGTCACGTCGCCATCTGATGTCCCGTGGAGCAGGCGCGATCGCGGGCGTGGCCAGCGCGGCCGTCCTCCTCGTCGCGCTCCTCGTCGGGGGCGGTACGACGCGGCCGGACTTCGCCGACGCCGCCGTCCGAGTAGCCGAAGCGAACTCCCGGCTGCTGGTCGGGGAGCCCGGCTGGTCGGTGACGAGAATCGCCGAGTTCACCGTCGACGACGGCGAGATGACCTTCAGCGACGGCAGGCACGAGCTCGACGTCCATTGGATCCCCGCCCGCCTTTACCGCGGGTACCTCCGCGACAGGGCCGCGAACGCCGTCCGTGCCCCGGTCACCGTGCTCGGACGCCAGGGCACCCTGTTCCGCTATCCGGCACTCGGCGACCCGACGCTCGTGGTCGTCCTGCCACCGGACGACAGCAACTTCGTCGAGATCCGCGGCGACGTCCGATCGACCGAGCGCTATCGGAAGTTGCTCGCTTCGCTGACGACGACGGACGTCGAGACGTGGCTCGCCGCACTGCCGCCCTCGGCCGTCAGGCCAGGCGACCGCGAGCGCACCGTCGACGAGTTGCTCGCTGGAGTTCCGATCCCGCCCGGCATCGACCCCGGGCTGGAGGCAGCGCGCGACGGCGTGGCCGTGATGAGCCACTACGACCTGGTCGCGCTCGTGAGCGGCACAGTCGCATGTGGCTGGCTGGATCGCTGGTCCGCCGCTCGTGAGCGTGGCGACGACGCGACCGCCCGGAAGGCCGTCGCGGCGATGAGCACCGCCCGCGACTGGCCGCTCTTCGCGACGCTCTCCGGTGGAGAGCGTGCCGGGTACCCGTCAGTCCTGTGGGACTACGCGGACGCGATGCGCGACCCGGCCGCCGCGCGCAGAGAGCGCAACGTCGTCATCGGCTTCTACCGCTCGGGCCTGGGCTGCGGCGACGCGCTCAGCGGCGGCTGACGCGAGTCAGGCCTGCGGCAGGACCCAGAACGCGACTACCGCGTACTGGAGTGCCGCGGCGGCGATCACGAGCGCGTGGAAGACCTCGTGGTAGCCGAAGACCGTCGGGATCGGGTCGGGGCGTCGCAGGGCATAGACCACCGCACCGACGGTGTAGAGCAGTCCGCCGACTCCAACGAGGACCGCCGCGGTGACGCCGACCTCCTCGATCAGGTCGGGTGTCACGGCGACCGCGACCCAGCCGAGCGCGACGTAGATGCTCGCGGCCAGCCACTTCGGCGCGTCGATCCACAGCAGCTTGAGGACGATCCCGCCGATCGCACCGACCCAGACGACAGCCAGGACGACGTCCGCCAGCGTGCCGTCGAGGACGAGCAGCGCGAACGGCGTGTAGGTGCCGGCGATCAGCAGGAAGATCGCCGAGTGGTCGAGCCGGCGCATCCAGCGCCGCGCTGAGTCCGTCTTCCACGTGACGCGGTGGTAGAGCGCGCTCGTGCCGAAGAGGAGCGCCACGCAGCCCGCGTAGATCGCCGCCGCCACCGTGGCGCGTCCCGACGGCGCGGTCACGACGAGCACGACGCCGAGCACGACGAAGATGAAGAACGCCCACTGGTGGGTCACTCCCCGCAGCTGCGGACGGCTGCGAATCGCCTGCTCGAGGCGGTCTATGTCGAGCCGGGGCGCCGCGTGCGCCATGGGCCCAGCCTAGACGGTGGCTACGGAGTTGGAAAGCTGCGGGTAGAGCGGATAGCGCTCGGCGAGCGCGCGCGTGCGGTCGGAGAGCTCGGCGCGAACCGAGTCGGAGAAGTCGCTCGTCAGCGTCTCAGCGATCACCTTGCCGATCTCGCGGAAGTCGTCGACGGTGAAGCCGCGCGTAGCGAGAGCGGGCGTTCCGACCCGCAGGCCCGACGACACGGCCGGCGGGCGCGGGTCGTTCGGGACCGCGTTGCGGTTGACGGTTATGCCGATCGCGTCGAGCCGGTCCTCGGCCTGCTGACCGTCGAGCTCGGAGTTGCGCAGGTCGACGAGCACGAGGTGGACGTCGGTGCCGCCGGTGAGCACGTCGACACCGGAGCCGACGAGCTCCTCGGCGATCACGGCGGCACCCTCCCGGGTCCGGCGCTGGCGCTCGCGGAACAGCTCCGACTGCGCGATCTTCAGCGCGACGGCCTTGGCGGCGATGACGTGCATCAGCGGGCCGCCCTGCTGGCCGGGGAAGACGGCCGAGTTGATCTTCTTCGCGTGCTCCTCACGGCTCAGGATGAGCCCGGAGCGCGGTCCGCCGAGCGTCTTGTGCACGGTCGTCGTGACGACATCGGCGTGCGGCACCGGGCTCGGGTGCTCGCCCGCGGCGACGAGACCGGCGAAATGGGCCATGTCGACCATCAGGTATGCGCCCACCGAGTCGGCGATCTCGCGGAAGCGGGCGAAGTCGAGCTGGCGTGGGTAAGCCGACCAGCCGGCGAGGATCAGCTTCGGGCGGAACTCCTCGGCGAGCCGCTGGAGTGCGTTCATGTCGACGCGCGAGTCCTCGTCGGAGACCCCGTAGGCGACGATGTCGTAGAGGCGGCCGGAGAAGTTGATCTTCATCCCGTGCGTGAGGTGGCCGCCGTGGTCGAGCTTCATGCCGAGGATGCGGTCGCCGGCCTGCAACAGGGCGTGGAAGGCGGCGGCGTTGGCCTGGGCGCCGGCGTGCGGCTGGACGTTGGCGTGCTCGGCCCCGAAGAGCTCCTTGGCGCGGTCGATCGCGAGGTTCTCCGCGACGTCGACGAACTCGCAGCCGCCGTAGTAGCGCTTGCCGGGGTAGCCCTCGGCGTACTTGTTGGTGAGGACCGAGCCCTGGCAGTCGAGCACCGCCTGCGGGACGAAGTTCTCGGAGGCGATCATCTCGAGCGTCGTCTCCTGGCGCTGGAGCTCGTCGTCGAGCACCGCGGCGATCTCGGGATCGACGTCGGCTACGTGCTTCGGGAAGTAGTCGGGCCTCAGATCGGTCACCCGGTCACGGTACCAACGCGGTCAGCGCCTGCGTCGACAGCGCGCCCTCGCGCAGGACGGCCCACTCGCCGTCGTCCTCGTAGGTCGTCATGTCGACGACGGTCGAGGCGACGCCCGGCAGCTCGCCGCCGTCGAGGGCGAGATCGACGGCGGCGCGGATCTCCGCCGGCACGTCCTCGAGCTTGCGCGGGTCGGGTCCGCCGTGATGGTTGGCACTCGACTGGAGGACCGGCAGCGTCACCCCCGCGAGCGGAGTCAGCGGACCGGACAGGTCCGGGACGCGCACGCCGAGGCGCTCGGGCGCCGGCCCGCAGGCGATCGGGTAGCGGCGCTCGGGATTCGGGACGATCAAGGTGAGCGGGCCGGGGAGCAGCTGCTCGAACGCGGCCCGCGTGCGGAACCCGAGCTTGGGGAGTGCCGCCAGCGCGGGAGCGAGACCGAAGAACATGACCGCGCTCGGCTGGTCGGGACGGCGCCGCTTGAGCTCGTACAGCCGATCCACCGCCGCCGCGGAGTCGGGATCGGCCGCGAGGCCGTAGACGGTGTCGGCGGGGAACAGCGCGACGCCACCTGCTGCGATGCAGCTCTCGAGCTCCTGCGCCTCGGCGGCGGTCACGGCTTTCGCCCCACCGTCACCCGCTCGTGGCCGGCGAGGTCTCGGCGGGTATCCGCGTCGTCGAGCATCGCCCTCACCGCCTCGCCCTGAGTCGCGCCGTGCTCGAGCGCGAGCCGCTGGCCCGCGCGCGCGGCGCCGATCGACTCACGGATCGCGTCCAGTCCGTCGGCGCCGGACACCAGCGCTTCGCGCGGCTCGTAGCGGACGATCTCCGGCTGGAGCCCGCCCCACTCGACCTCGGTCACGTACGGCAGGTTGGCGACCACGAGGTCGTACTCCCCTGGTGGCAGGCCACGCGCGAGCGTCACCTCGAGCTCGATCCCAAGTGCCGCGGCGTTGGCGCGCGCGAGCTCGACGGCGGCGGGCGACGCATCGGACGCGGTGACGAGCAGATCGGGCCGCTCGTCGCGGATCGCGAGCGCGATCGCACCGCTGCCGGTGCCGAGGTCGTGCACGCGCGCCCGCTCCGGCAGCCCGAGCGCGATCTCCACGAGCAGCTCCGTCTCCGGCCGCGGGATCAGCCCGCGGCCGTCGGCGATCAGCTCGATCCGCCGGAACCCCTTGCGGCCGAGGACGTAGGCCACCGGCTCGCGCGCCACCCGGCGACGGATCCGCTCGCCGATCACCCGTGCCGCGGCGCCCGGAACGGCCATCCCCGGGTCGGCGACCAGTCGCCCGCGATCGACCCCGAGCGCATCGGCGATCAGCAGCTCGGCGTCGAGGCGCGGCGTCGCGCAGCCGGCGGCGCTCAGCGCGTCGACGGCCGCCGCGACCGCATCGCGCGCCGTCATCGCCGTCACGGCCATCAGCTCTCAACGAGCGAGCTCTGCTCGAGGCGCTGGCGCTTCTCCTCGGCCTCGAGCGCTGCGGTGAAGTCGTCGAGCTCGCCGGCGAGCACGCGCTGGACCTCGCCCTTGGTCAGCTTGACGCGGTGATCGGTGACGCGGTCCTGGGGGAAGTTGTAGGTGCGGATCTTCTCGGCGCGCTCGCCGGTGCCGACCTGGGAGCGGCGGTTCTCGGCGAGCTCGGCCTGCTGGGCGGCCAGCTCGCGCTCGTAGAGGCGCGCGCGCAGGACGCGCATCGCCCGCTCGCGGTTCTGCAGCTGGGACTTCTCGTCCTGCATCGAGACGACGACGCCGGTCGGCTTGTGGGTGATCCGCACCGCCGAGTCGGTCGTGTTGACCGACTGGCCGCCGGGACCCGACGAGCGGTAGACGTCGATCTGCAGGTCGTTCTGGTCGATCTGGACCTCGACGTCCTCTACCTCGGGCAGGACGGCGACGGTCGCCGTCGAGGTGTGGATGCGGCCCTGCGACTCGGTCTCGGGCACCCGCTGGACGCGGTGGGTCCCGCCCTCGTGCTTGAAGACGCTGTAGGCGCCCTGGCCCTTGATCGCGAACGTGTAGTCGCCGTCGGACACGCTCATCGGCTCGGGGGTGAAGCCGCGCCGCTCGGCGTAGCGCTCGAGCATCCGGTAGAGGTCGCCGGCGAACAGCCCGGCCTCCTCCCCTCCCGTGCCGGCACGGACCTCGACGATCACGTTCTTGTCGTCGTTCGGGTCGGGCTCGACCATCGCCAGCCGGATCTCCTCGTCGAGCGCGTCGAGCCGCTCCTGAGCCTGCTCGAGCATCGTGCGGATCTCCTGGTCCTCACCGTCCTCGGACAGCATCTCGCGCGCTCCCGCGGCGTCCGAGCTCGCCATCCGCCACTCGCGCGCCAGCTCCGCCGCCGGCTCGAGCGCGCTGTACGCCCGCCCGACCTCGGCATAGCGCTCGCGGTCCCCGATCACCTCGGGATCGGACATCTGCTCCGACAGCTCGGCGAACCGGCTCTCGATCTGCTCGATCAGCTTCTCGATCATCCGACCCGCAAGGGTACGGCTTCGCTACGCGCCGACCTCCATGACCGCGCGCTCCGCGTCGGTCACCTGGGTTGGATCCTCGAGCGCGAGGACGGCCTCGAGCGCGGCGATCGCAACCGCAAGCTGCTTGAGGTCGGGCTCGCGGGTGGTCAGGCGTTGGAGCTGGAGGCCAGGCCACATGAGGATCTGGGCCCAGCGCTTCGTGCGGTTGCGGCCGAACCACTTGATCACCTCGAACGCGAGGCCGGCGACGATCGGGATGCCGACGACGCGCGAGACGAGCAGCCACTGCCAGTCGAGCTTGCCGAGCGGTGCGAAGACGAAGATCGCCACGATCATCACGATCAGTAGAAAGCTCGTGCCACAGCGTGGATGCAGGCGCGAGAAGCGCTGCGCGTTCTCTGGCTTGAGGTCTAGTCCCGCCTCGTAGCAGGAGATCGTCTTGTGCTCGGCGCCGTGGTACTCGAACACGCGCTGCAGATCGCGCATCCGCGAGATCAGCCAGATGTAGGCGAGGAAGACGCTGATCCGGACGAGCTTCTCGATCACGACGAAGACGAACGAGTTCGGAATCGAGTCCTTGAAGAGGTTCGTCGCGAACGCCGGCAGCAGGAAGAACAGGCCGATGGCGAACAGCAGCGCGAACGCGATCGTCCCGGCCCATGCACCGCCGCCGATCTCCTGGTCCTCGCCCTGCTCGTCGGGCGGCAGCTGCGCGTTCGCGGAGATGCCGAGCGCTTTGAATCCGATCGCCATCGACTCGTAGAGCGCGACCATCCCGCGCAGCACCGGCAGGCGCGCCCAGCGGTGCTCCTTGGCGTAGGAGACGAGCGGCTCGGTGGTGACCGCGATCTCGCCCTGAGCTCCCTCGGTCGGATCGAGCTGTCCGGTCTCGAGCTGCTCGTCGGTCGGCTTGCGGACCGCGACCGCCCAGGTCGAGACACCGCGCATCATCACGCCCTCGAGCACAGCCTGGCCGCCGACCGGGAGGTCACGCTGGGCCTGTAGCTGGCCGCTGGAGTTCGGGACCGACCCGTTACCGGTCGGCTGCTGCTGGTCGGCGCTCACCTACGTCATCGTAACGACGTCAGCAAGTCCGCCCGCCGGATCAGGGCGCCGGTGTGCACGCGGTGACTCGCGTGTTGTCCTTCTCGGTGATCTCGCGAACGGTGTCGGTGGGATCGAGCTCGGCTCTGACCTCGCCCTTGCAGGCAGGTCCGACGAAGCGCACCGTCCGGCGCTCGCCCTTGCGCAACCTACCGATGGGCCGCACGTCGACCTCTGCGCCATCGACGACCAAGCGAAGCGCGCTACGGGGACTTCGCACCGGGCCGCTGTTGTAAATCCGCACCACGTAGCGATAGGTCCTGCGGGTCGAGCCCTCCCGCATCTTGATGTCATCGCGGATGCCGAGGTTGGGCAGCTTTCCGCCTTGACGGCAGGCTTTCGAGCTCGCGGAGGCCTCCGCGACGACACCGCCGTCGGCGTCGAGCCAGTGGAAGGAGACCGTCATTCGGTACTTGGTCGCTGACCTGAGCCCAGCCACACGCTGTTCGTAGGCGAAACGCTTGACGCCCGGGTTCGCGTGGTGCCAGTGGCTCTCGATCACACGTCTCCAGCTAGTGGAGGTACCAACCTTCTCGTAGAGGGAGAACTGCAACCGCATCCGCTGCGCAGCCGCGATCTGGGTCATCTCGGCACGAAAGACCGCCGAGCGCTGAGGTGCCTTCTTGCCGCTCATGCACTCGAGCAGCTGCACGCTGGCCGACCCCGGTTGGGCGGCGGCGACCACGTCCGCGCCTGGGGCGGCGAGCGCGACGGCTGGCAGCGCAGCCAGGATCGAGCTCACGGCGGCGACAAGCGGAAAGCGACTGCTCATATAAAGACGAACAGCCGCTCGGCCGTGGAGTTGCGGGGGCTCAGCTGGAGGAGCCGGCGCGGTGACGCGCCTGACGACGGCGGAAGCGCTCGACGCGGCCACCGGTGTCGATCAGCTTCTGCTTACCCGTGTAGAACGGGTGACAGTTCGAGCAGACCTCGACGTGCAGGTCCGGCTTGGTCGAGCGCGTCGTGAAGTCGTTGCCGCACGAGCAACGGACGTGCGCCTCTGCGTAGTGGGGGTGGATATCGGCCTTCATCGCGACCAGACAGTCTAGCGGGGCGTCGCGGTAGAGCGCCTGCGCCCCCCGAACCAGGCGCGCACACGCATCCACCAGGTGCTCGGCCTGCCAAACCGTGCCGGCGGCGGCTGCTTGGCACGCACGAGCGCCACCCAGTCGTCGAGCGGGAGCGTCCCGTCTATCAGGTGGGCCAGCGCCGATGTAACCGGCGCCTCGAGCCCGGCGCGCTCGATCGCGCGTGCGAGCAGGCGGACGGTCTCGAGCGCCTCGACCGCCTGACCGAGCTTGCCGGGGATCTCCGCTGCCGGCACGCCGTCGGCGAGCAGCTCGCCAGCGCTGCGGTTGCGCGACGTCGGAGCGAGAGCCGTCGCGACGAGATCGCCGGTCCCGCTGCGACCGACGAACGTACGCGCCGTTCCACCCTGTAGCTCAGCAAGCGCCAGCACCTCGAGAAAGATGTCCGCCGCCGCCATCCCGGCGGCATTCAGTCCCTGCGACTGCGTCGCCCCAACCGCTACCGCGGCGGCGTTCTTGGCGACACCGGCAAGCTCAACGCCAACTGGGTCGTCTGATGCCTCGCAAACGACACCGGCTCGTTGGAACAGCTCCGAGACCCGGATCGCGAGCTGCTCGGAGTGCGACGCGCAAACGAGGCCCGCACCCGTCTCGACCATCTCGCGCGCGTGCGCAGGCCCGCCGACGCAGGCGACGCGGTCGGCACCGAACGCACGCTCGAGCGCGGCGGTCGGAACGGCGCCGTCGGGCGGTACCAGGCCCTTTGCAAGCGACACCATCCCTGCGTTGCGCGCGACGCCGAGACGATCGATCTCGGCGAGCGCCTCACCCAGGCCCTTCGACGGCACTGCCAGGAACACGAGGTCGGCCCGCCGGAACTGGTCCTCACGAGCGCCGAACGCGCGTACTTTCAGCGCCGCCGGCAACTCCACGCCTGGCAGGTAGCGGCGGTTCTCGCGCGCGTCGCTCAGCGCGGTCGCCTGCTCTGCCGTGCGACAGACGAGCGTCGTGCGCACCCCCGCCCGCTCGAGCAGCAGCGCGATCGCGGTGCCGAACGACCCCCCACCGACGACGGTCGCGCGGCGAGGGGGCTGCGGGTGACGACGGCTCGGCGCGATAGCCGGAAGCTACCGGGGCGTCAGGTCTGCTGGTAGAGCGGCCCGTCGCCGCCCTCGGGCGTCGTGAGCCGTCCGCCCTTGGCGGTGATCGCGCCGCACTGCACGCAGTTCGTGTAGTTGACGATCACGTCGACGTCGCCGGTCTCCGGTGCGTCGTCGGGGATCTCGTACACGCCGGCCGGGCACATCCACTTCCACGTCTCGGCGATCTCGCGCGGGACGTGCTTCTCGACGCGGATGTGGTTCGGCGCGTCGTCGCGGGTCGCGTTGCCCGTGATGAAGACGCTCGACAGCTTGTCGAAGATGTACTTGCCATCCGGCTTCGGGTACTTCTTCGACGTCTTGCCGATGAACATCGGCCGCTCGTCCTGACGGTGCCACGGCAGGCGCACCGGGATCTTGCCCTTGGTCGCGATGAAGAGGTTGACCAGCGGACCGCCGATGAAGAAGCCCTTCGAGAACGGCTGGCGGGTGTTGCGGACCTCCCACAGCTCCTTGCCCGTGACCGACTCCTCGATCGCGGTCTCGTAGCTGGAGAAGTCGTCGCTGCCGTTCTTGAGCGACTCGTAGATCGCCTCGGCGGCGAGGATGCCCGAGTTGATGCTGTGGTGGACGCCCTTGAGCGACACGGTGTCGACCATGCCACCCGAGTCGCCGACCAGCACGGCGCCGGGCATCGAGAGCTTGGGCATCGACCAGTAGCCGCCGCCCGGGAGCGCCTTGGCACCCCAGCCGACGCGCTCGCCACCCTCGAGGATCTTCCTGACCAGCGGGTGCATCTTGAAGGTCTGCAGCAGGTCGTGGGCAGACGTCGTGGCGTCCGCGTACTCGAGGTCGATCACGAAGCCGATCGACACGAGGTCGTCGCCGGTCTTCTCGTCCTTCATCGGGTAGATCCACGTACCGCCGACCTGGCCGTACTTGGCCGAGGTGCTGACCGGCCACGGGCCGATCGTGTGGATCAGGCGGTCGAGCGGCTTGTCGACCTTCCAGATCTCCTTGACGCCGAGCTCCCAGGTCTGCGGCTCGCGGCCGTCGCCGAGGTCGAACTCGCGGATCGCGGGGCCGGTCAAATGGCCCCAGCAGCCCTCGGCGAGCACGGTCGCCTTGGCCGAGATGTCCGTACCCGGCTCGAAGTTGCCGAGCGGCTCGCCGTCCTTGCCGCGGCCCTTGTCGCCCGAGCGGACGCCCTTGACCTTGCCGTCCTCGACGATCAGCTGCGTCGCCGCGGTCTCGGAGAGGATGTAGGCGCCGGCCTCCTCGGCGATCCGCTGCTGGTAGCGGGCCAGCGCGGACACCGAGATGACCTCGTTGCCGTGGTTCTTGAACGGCGGTGGCGGCGGGATCCGCAGCGAGGTCTTCGAAGTCGGCGTCATGTAGACCGCCTCCTTCTCGACCTCGCCGAATGCGAAGCCCTCCTTGCGCCAGTCCTCGCGCGTCATGTCGGGGAACAGGCGCTGCAGCGGCTCGGGGCGCATGACGGCGCCGGACAGGTTGTGTCCGCCGCACGTCTTCGCCTTCTCGATCACCGCGACCGGCACCTCGCCGAGCTTCTCCATCGTCTCGGGGTCATCGGCGAGCAGCTGGAGCAGCCGGTTGGCGCAGCTCAGGCCGGCGGTGCCACCGCCGACGATCGCCACGCCGATCTCGATGCACTCGTCCTCGGCGTCGAGGGAGCGCTTGATGAACTCGTTCGGAGAGTCGACGGGGGGTGGGTAGGCCGCCGGAGCGACCTTCCCGTTGCCATTCGCGGAGGCCATGGGATCAGCCCTTTCGTGCCTTGATCGCCTCTGTGAGCTTCGGCATGATCGCGTTCAGGTCCCCGACGATGCCGAGGTCGCAGAACTCGAAGATCGGAGCGTTCGCGTCCTTGTTGATAGCGACGATGTTCTCCGACGCCTGCATGCCCACCTTGTGCTGGATCGCGCCCGAGATGCCGGCCGCGAGGTAGAGCTTCGGCGCGACCGTCTTGCCGGTCTGGCCGATCTGAGCCGCGTACGGGTACCAGCCCGCATCGACCACCGCACGGGTGGCCGCGACGGCTCCTCCGAGCGCTCCGGCGAGGTCCTCGCAGAGCTGGAAGCCCTCGGCCTTGCCGAGGCCGCGGCCACCGGCCACGAGCAGATCGGCGTCCTCGATGTTCACGTCGGCGCCACGCTGCTCGCCGCGCTGGATCATCTCGGCCTTGGTCGAGTGCTCCTCGAGCTGGACGTCGACGTCGACGACCTGCGCCGCGCCGCCACCGCTCTCGACGATGTCGAACGCGTTGAGGCGGCCGATGATGATGCCCGGCTCGCCGACGTAGTCGACGTCGACGATCGCGGAGTCCTGGAGGATCGGACGCTCGGCGACGAGCTTGCCGCCCTGCGCCTTGACCGCCGTGACCTCCATCGTCACGCCCGCGTTGAGGCGGGCGGTCAGGCCGGCACCGATCTCGAAGCCGAGCAGCCCGCCGCCGAACAGCGCGTAGGAGATGCCCTCGTCGGCGATGACCTTGGCCATCGCGTCGACGACCGGCTGCGCCAGGCCCTCGGGGCCCTTCGCCCGGAATACCTTGGTCGCACCGTAGTTGCCGAGCGACGCGCAGAGGTCGTCGGTCAGATCGTCGCCACCGATGACGACCACGGCCGCCTCGCCGCCGATCTCCTTGGCGAGCTTCGCGCCCTCGGAGACGGCACCGAGCGAGTTCTTGTTGAAGGCGCCCTCGTAGTGGAGCGCGTAGGTCAGGATCCCGCTCATGCCAGCAGCTTCCTCTCGTCGAGCCAGTTGACGATCTTCTCGA
>Ga0190265_10000778_pt1 | contig 21228 bp, 18 predicted proteins | sample Popmic124T_FD_133135 | JGI IMG/M metagenome (GOLD analysis project Ga0190265, IMG submission 133135) | Populus adjacent soil microbial communities from riparian zone of Indian Creek, Utah, USA - 124 T | ecosystem: Environmental > Terrestrial > Soil > Riparian zone | place: USA: Utah | collected...
GCAGGTGGAGGATGTGGAAGGAGCCATCCCGGTTAGCGGCGAGGAAGAGCAGGGCGCCCTAGCCGGGCCGGAGCTGGGGAGCGCCACAGATCGCCAGAGACGTGCCTTCAGGGCGTATGCCGCCGGGGACGCGCACCGTGAGAAGACCCTCCGGCACCCGGCCCTGGATCAGCCGCTCGACCGAGACCCTGTAGTCGGTCGCGGCGGTCTCCCGGACGGGAGCGCTCTTCGCCTCGGCCACACGGACCACGGCGATGACCGCGGCCTGGTCGGCGAGAACCGGATCGGCCACCATCACGTAGGTGGTCGCCGCCGCGGGAGCGGCGGCGAGGAGGGCAGCAAGGGCGTAGAGGTAAGGTCTCATGGGCGATCGCTTCGTCGCTTTCAGAACGAAGCCGGTCGCCCAACCTCCTCGACCGGTCTCGCTCAGCGGTGATAGATCGCTGCAACAAACGGGCCCGCCATGAAATGGGCGGGATCGATCTGGCTCTGCAGGCAGACGCCGGCTCGCCCCTGGGTGAGGAGCAGCCGGGCCGATTCGGCGAGGCCTGCGGCGGTGGTGGCCTGGATCGCCTTCAGGGTGCGGGCGCCGACGCGGCTGGGCCGGATGAGCCGCGACGACTCCAGGCGTCGCAGGCTGCCGTCCGCGGCTCGGCCCTCGACCGCCGCGTAGATCACCACCAGGTCGTCTTCGACCGCGGGCACCACCTCCTCCATCCTGCGCAGGAGGTAGGAGGCCCGGTTGCTGCCGACGGGCGCCTCGTCGAGCAGGCTCTGCACCCAGGAGTAGTGGCCGGGGTAGCGCAGGGTCTTGTAGTCGAGGGTCCGCACCCTGCCCTCCAGCGCCGCGGGGAGGTCGGCCGCTCCGCCCGAGGTCAAGGCCTCCTCGTAGGCGACGCCGTCGATGGTGACGAGCTCGCGGCCGGTGAGCGACGGCTGGATGGTCCGCCGGCCGTCCCGCACCACGGTCGCCGGCTCGACGTACTCCGTCGCCACCCCGATGGCGCTCCAGGTGAAGCCGTAGGAATGGGGAGGCCGGGCCGTCGTGGTGAGCGCTCCCACGCGCATCTGCAGGATGTCGACCGAGCCGACACCGTAGGTCTGGCAGAAGCGCTGGAAAAGGCTGTTGCCGAGGACGTTGACGTACCCCGGCGCCAGGCCGGTCTGGAGGAGGAAGCCCTGCTCGGCGCCCCGGGCGATCTCGATGACCTCGTCGGTCTCTTTGACGTACTCGGTCAGGTTGGCGTAGTGAAGCCGATGGCGGCGCGCCAGCCCTGCCATGCGCGGCGCCTCGCTGCCGGGCAGGCAGTCGAGCAGGATGTCGGCCTGGGCGAGGATGCGTTCAAGCTCGGCGCTCGAGCCCTCGGGGGGGAGATGGAAGCCTTCCACCTGGCCCTGGAGGGTCGAGCCCTCGCGGATCCACGCCGCGTTGGAGCGCGCCTTCTCCGCGTCGGCGTCACCCAGGAAGACGTCGACCTCGAAGTCCCCCAATTCGCGCAACAGCAGCCCCGTGGCGCTGCCCATCCCGCCGGCTCCGGCGATCACGACCTGATGTCTTTTGCTCATCGTAGTGGCTTTCAGCGCGCGCTCGTCTCCAGGCTCTCCCGAAGCCGGCCGCCGCAACATGGTGTGGTTCCAGGTGGGGGATCCCCCACCTCCCAGGAAGTCGCGGCATGCTAACACCCCCCGTCGCGAGGGGTCAACGCGAGGGTGTGCCGTGCGGTGGCGAGCCGGCGCGCCGCCGCACGGGCTCGCCGGCGGTCGCGGTGCGGTTGCGGCCAGTCTCCTTGGCGACGTACATGGCGGCGTCGGCCAGGCGGAGCAGGGTGCTCTTGCTCTCCTCGAGCGACAGGTCCTCGGCGAGGTTGCGCTTGAGGGTCGCGACGCCGATCGAGCAGGTGATCCCCTTGAGCCTCAGGGGGTCCGGCTGGATGTCGCCCGGCCCGTCGCAGAAGCTGGTGTCGACCACCAGGGCACGCAGCTCCTCGGCGAGGTCGATGGAAGCTTCCAGGTTGCAGCCGGGCAGCAGGATGACGAACTCGTCGCCGCCGTAGCGGGCCGGGATGCCGCCCAGGCGCGCCACCTGCCGGCGCAGCAGGTGACCGACCTCGCGCAGCACCTGGCTGCCTGCCAGGTGGCCATGGTTGTCGTTGACGTGCTTGAAGAAGTCGAGGTCGATGAACAGCACGCCGAGGTCGAGGCCCTCGGCCTGGCAGCGGCTGATGGTGTCGGCGAGCGCGATGTGCAGATAGCGATCGTTGTAGAGGCCGGTGAGATTGTCGCGCTTGGCGATCTCCTGCGCCTGCCGTCCGTCGAGCACGTTCTGGATCGAGATCGAGATGTAGCCCGCGAAGATGTCTAGAAGGTTGCGGTCCTCCTGGCTGTACCCCGGCGCGTCGTGGCGGTTGATCAGCTCCAGGACGCCGCAGACCTCCTGCTCGATGCGGATGGGGATCGCGATCAGCGACTCGGTCTGGTAGCTGGTCTTCTCGTCCATCGCCCGGTAGAAGAAGCGGTCGCTGGGAGCGTAGGGCGTCACGTACGCCTCACCGGTCAGGTAGACCCGTCCGGCGATCCCCTGGCTGGCGGGAATGGCCTGGCCCACCAGGCAGGAGGACTTGTCGCCGAAGGCGGCGATGAAGGTGAGGGTGTTCTTGCGGCGGTCCTCCTGCTTGGCCGCCGGATGGTCGAGCAGGATGCAGCCGGCCGCCGAGGGGACGAAGCTGTTGGCCCGGCGCAGGATCTCGACCAGGTTTTCGGCGAGGGAGAGCTCGAGGGGAAAGTTCCGGTTGGCCCGTCGCCGTTCCAGGAACTTCTCCAGATTGACATGGTCGAGGCAGTGGAAGTCAGTGGTCACACGAAACCCCTCGGCCGGTCTGCCGACTCTGGCGAGCGCGTCGCTCATACGGCAGAGCCTGGACGGTTCATCGCGTTCCGGAGGTGACGTCTGTTCCCATATGACTAGACTCCAGGAACCCCGTTTTGAGGACCGGCTGAAGAATTGAAGATAGCAGAAGTGCCCGAAGGCGGAAAGCGGGTCAGGGCTTGACCAGCCCCACGGCCGCTTCCGGGCAGCTCGGGGAACCGTCGGCGCCGACGATCCGCCAGGCCTCCGCGCCCGCCGGGAGCACCCAGACCTCGCTGCCGGCCGGCCTGCCGGCCTCCGGACAAGGGGCGAGGAGGACGGCGGCGCGCGGGCCGTGCCGGTCGAGGAGAAGGCCGGCCAGGAACGCAGCGCAGGACAGGGCTGCGATGGCGGCGGCCGGCCCACGCCGGAAGCGTCCCGGCAGGGCGAGGAGCCCGAGGGCGGTCCAGGCGAGGGCCACTCCGCCGATCGCGAGCCACCTCCCTGCCGCCGCCGAGAAGGCCAAGGCGAAGCGCGGCGGATCGCCGGGCGCGGAGGACAGCGAGCGCCGAACGATCTCCAGGTTGTCGCGCAGCCACGGATCCTCGCCGGAGGCCGCCGCCTCCGCCCGGCGGTACCAGAGGAGGGCCTCCGGCAGGCGTCCCAGATGGAGCGCGGTGGTCCCGAGGTTGTAGGCGAGGAGGGCGTCCTCTCTGCCGCGGCCCTCCTGCCAGCCGGCGGCGTAGGCGGCGAGCGCCGCCTCCATCTCGCCCTGGCCGAAGAGGCGGTTGCCTTCGCTCAGGGCGAGAGCCGGGTCGGTGGGATCGCCGGCCGCCAGGCCGGCCAGAACGCCGAGGAGGACGAGGCCGGTGAGCGCCGCCCTCATCGCAGCCGGCGGGCCAGGCTGCGGCTGCGGCCGAGCATCTCGCCGCGCAGGGTGTCGACGGTCGAGAGCTGCGGCGCGTAGCGCAGGTAATGGAGGTCTTCAAGCAGGCGTGCCATCTCCGCCACCCCTTCGGGCGGCGCGCCGCGCTCGGCCAGCAGCTCCTCCCAGTGCGGCGTGGGGACTCCGGCCGGCAGGTCCCACCGCTCGGTCAGGAACTCGCGCCAGGCGTCCTCGATCTGCGCCGCGGCCTGCCGCGGCCGGGCCTCGGCTGCGGTCTGGGCGAGTCTCGACTGGAGCCGCCGTTCCGCCGAGCCGTCCCCCTCCAGCAGTTGCGCCGCTCGCGGCCCGGCTCGCCGGCGGACGAGGGTCACGACGAGTGCGAGCCCCCAGGGGAGGGCGAAGAGCCACGGCACCAGGTGGGTGAAGCGGCCCGCGATCCCTGGTGCAGAGGCGAGGGCAACGGTGCGGATACCGTGCGGCGCGCCGCCCTCCGTCCCGGCCGGCGCGGCGGCCCGCGGCAGCACCGTCAGCTCCAGGGGAGCCGCCGAAGCCGTGCGATACGAGCCCTCCGCGGGATCGAAGTAGGGGATCCGCGGCGCCGGCAGCGTGTAGCGGCCGGCGCGGTCCGGGACCACGGAGTAGCTCCAGGTGCGGGAGCTGCGGACGGTGGTGCCCGCGATCTCGTCCTTGCCGGTCTGCTGCGGCGGGAAGACGGTGAGCCCGCTCGGCGTCTCGAGCTTCGGCTCCTGCAGGCCGCTCAGGTTGCCCTCGCCCGAGAGGGTCAGGGTCAGGGTGGCGGCCTCGCCGAGGCGGACGTCGCGCGGCTCCAGCTTGGCCGCCACCGCGAGCTGCCCGACGGTGCCGGCGAAGCCGGGCGGTGCCGGCGGCAGCGGGGCGACGTCGACCGTCTCGGCCTCGGTGCGCAACTGCCGCAGTTGGGGCCGGCTGATCGAAGGGCCGAAGAACCGCCGCTCGGTGAGCCGCAGGGTGAGGTCGATCTGGGCCGGCTCGACCTCATGCCGCCCGGGGCGCAGGGGAAAGAGCGCCTTGCGCAGCAGGGGGACCCGGCCGTAACGCCGGCCGTCGATCTCGACCATCTCCGTGGTCAGGTGCTGAGGCAGCGGCACGTCGCGCACCCAGAACCCGCGGAAGGTCGGCATGCTGCTCGGGGTGAGGGCGGTGATGTCCTCCCGGGTGTAGAGATAGATCGTGTAGAGCACCTGCTGGCCCACCACCGGCCGCCGCGGCTCCAACTCGGCGCGGAGGAAGACGCCGACATCCTCTTCCTTCGCCTTGCGCTCCGGCCAGCGCCAGGGGCTGGGGCTGGGGACACGGCCGAAGAGCTGTCCGAAGGGATCGGCGGGCTCCTCCTGGCGGCCCCGGCCGGACCGCCGCCGCGGGCTGGGCGCGGGCTCCTCCTGGACCTGGATCTCGCGGTCGGCGAGCTGGACCGTCCCGTCCTGGAGAGCGACCGACAGGGAGTGGACGCGAGCCTTGCCCACGGCGAGCGGCCGCACCCGCCAGGAGAGGCTGGACGAGCGCGACAGGCTGCCGTCGCCGAAGCGCACGTCCTCATACTGGAAGGGGCCGCCGATGATCTCCAGGTTCTCGAGAGCGAAGTCGGGGCGGAAGCGTACCCGCGAGAACCCGCCGCCGCGCACCTCGATGGTCAGCACGGCGGACTCGTCGACGCCGATCACCTCCGGCTCCAGGGTGGCGTGGACCTCGACCTCGGCCGCGACAGGCACGGCGAGGCCCAGCCAGAGAACGGCGAGCAGGGCGCGGCGCCGCGTCTTCACCAGTCTTTCCCCTTGGAGGAGTGCTGCCGCGCGCGCTTCGCCGCGTCGTCCCGCCGCTGCTGGCGTTCCAGGTTCTCGACCGCGGCCAGCACGCCCGCCGCCTCGCGGGCGCTCATCTCCGGCTGGTTGCGGAACTGGGAGAGCGGCCCGTCCTGCTCCGCGGGTTTCCTCGGCTCGCCCGTCCGGCCTTCCGCCTGCTGCTGCCCGCTCTGTGGCGAGCTGCCGGGGTCCTGGGCTTGCGAGCGGTCCTGGTTCGGGTCCGCGGGTCCGTCCTTGCCCGGCTTCTTCGAGGGGTCCTGCTGCCCCTCGCGGTCGCCGCGCGAGCCGTCGCGCTGGCCGCGCGCCCCCAGCCGCTGCTTTTCACGCTCGCGAAGGGCGAGCTCCAGGTTCCACTTGGCGTCGGCGTTGTCGGGCTCGAGGCGGAGGGCCTGCTTGAAGGCCTCGACCGCGCCGGCCGCGTCGCCTCCCGCGAGCCGGGCGTTGCCCAGGTTGTAGTTGGCGGCGGGCGCGAGCTCCGGGGGGGCCGCCTTGGCGGCCTCCTCGAGGAGCTTCGCCGCCTTGCGCTCGCCGCCCGCGGCGAGGTGGGCGGTGCCGGCGTTGAACCGCACCGCCGGGTCTTCGGGGGCGATCCGCAGCGCGGTGTCCGCCGGGCCCACCGCATCCCTCGGCTCCTCGCCGCCGTAGGCCTCGATCGACCTCTCCGTCCGCTCGCGCGGGTTGTACAGCCAGCGCTCCGCCCAAGCGGGCAGGTGAGGCTGCGGCAGCCAGGAGGGCAGGCCGGCCCAGCCGAGGAAGAGGAGGACCGGCAGGGCAGTGACCCGCGCCATCGCCGGCCGCCTCACCTTGCGGGCCGGGCGGGCCGGCACCGGGGCCGTGGCGCGGCGGGCGGCGGGCAGGAACGGGCCCACTCCGAGGTGGAGGAGGAGGGCGAGCGCGGCGAGGGCCAGGGGCCACTGGAAGCGCTCCTCCCGGGTGCTCACGCTCTGGCTCTCGAGCGTCCGCTTCTCCAGGGCGTCGATCCTGCGCAGCACGGGCGCCGGGTCGACCGCGGCGCTGGCGGCCCGCAGGTAGGAGCCGCCGGTGCCGCGCGCCAGGCTCTCGAGCACCTCCTCGTTGAGGCGGCTGATCACGACACTGCCGTCGCTCTCGCGTTTGAGCTCCCCGGCGCGGCCGGGAACCGGCACCGGCGCGCCCTCGGGCGTGCCCACTCCGAAGGCATAGACGGCGACGCCCTCCTCCTTGAGGCGGGCGATCCTGTCGTCCACCCCGCCGCCATGGTCCTCGCCGTCCGAGAGGATCACCAGCGCCCGGTGCTTCTCGCCCCCCTCGCCGAACAGGCGCAGCGCCATCTCGAGGCCCGAGGCGAGCTCGGTCCCGGGCGTCGGCAGCGAGCCGGGATCGATCGTGTCCAGCAGCAGGTCGATCACCGCGCCGTCCAGGGTGAGCGGGGCGAGCATCACCCCGGCGCCCTCGGTCTGCACCAGGCCGATGCGGTTGCCCGGCATCTCGCGCACCATGCGGCGGACCAGGGTCTTCGCCACGAACAGCCGCGAGGGGGCGACGTCGAGCGCCCCCATCGAGAGCGAGGAGTCGATCAGGAAGACCACGTCGACGCCGCGCCGCTCGACCGTCTGCTCGCCGGAACCCCAGCGCGGCCGGACGAGGGCGAGCGAAGTGCCGAGCACGGCCAGGGTCAGGGTCGCGACCGAGAGGGTGAGACGCTCGCGGGAGAAGGCCGGCAGCAGGCGGTCCCAGAGGCCGCGCGCCGCCCAGGCCGAGTCGGCGGCCAGGCGCCGGCGCCAGAGCCAGGCGGCCAGCCCCGCCGCCGCCGGGGCGAGGAGGAGGAGCCAGAGGAAGCTGGGTTCGGCGAAGCTCATGGCTCGGCCGTCAGCCGCGCGCCCGCCGCGGCGAAGGGGAGGAGGAGGAAGGCGAGCCCGGCCCACGCCAGGGGCGGGAACGCCTCGCGGTAGCGCACGTAGCGCTTCACCTGGAGCGGCGTCTTCTCCAGCCGGTCGATCTCGCGGAAGATCCGCTGCAGGCCCTCGCGGTCGGTGGCCTTGTAGAACTGGCCGCCCGTGCGCTGGGCGATCCTGCGCATCAGCGGCTCGTCGACCGGCACGTTCATGAGGTAGTGCTGGATGACCTCGCGGCCGGTGATCGGGTCGACGGTCGTCATCGGCACCCGCACCTCGCCGGCGGACCCGACGCCGATGGTGTAGATCTTGATCCCCAGCCCCTCGCAGAGCGCGGCGGCGGAGACCGGGTCGATCTGCCCGGCGTTGTTCACCCCGTCGGTGACCAGCACGATGACCCGGGTCTTGGCCGGGCTGTCCTTCAAGCGCGCGGCGGCGCTCGCCAGGGCGACGCCGATGGCCGTGCCGTCCGGCAGCGAGTTGAGCTCCACCGCGCCGATCAGGAGGTCGAGCATCTGGCGGTCGGTGGTGAGCGGCGCCCGGGTCATGGCGGAGCCCGAGAAGACGACCATGCCGATGCGGTCCCCGGGGCGGCCCGCCACGAACTCGCGCAGCACCGATTTCGCGACCGTCAGCCGGTTCTTCGGCTTGAAGTCCTCCGCTCCCATGCTGCCCGAGATGTCGAGGACGATCTGGATGTCTATCCCCTCCGTCAGGCTCTCCTCCCAGGCGTAGCCGAGCTGCGGCCTGGAGAGCGCCAGCACGATGCAGCCGAGGGCCAGGAGGCGGGCGTAGAAGGGGAGGTGGAGGCGCCAGCCCCCGGTGCGCCGCGAGGAGGCCGCCGGCAACCGGCTGTAGGTGAGGGCGCCCAGCCCGGGCCTCTTATGGTGCCGCCAGGCGAGGAGGGGCAGGGCGAGGAGGAGCAGCAGCCACTCGGGGTTCGCGAGGTTGGGCGTGACCGCGTTCATCCCGCCGCCTCCAGCTTCGCCGGCTCCGGTGGCGCCAGGTGCGTCTCGAGCTCGCGGGCGACCGTCCGCGCCGCCTCGATGCGCTCGGCAGCCCGCGCCTCGCCAGCCTCCTGGCGTGCGAACTTCACCAGGTCGCAGGCGCGCAGCAGCTCCACCATCTGCCGCACCAGCGGCCCCGGCATGCGGCGCGAGAGGAGCTGGCGCTGTACCTCGCTCGTCGTGCTCTCGACCGCCGGGAAGGGGAGGACGCGCGCCAGGTAACGCCGCAGCGCCAAGCTGATCCGGGTGTGCACCTGGATCACCGACGGCTCGCCGCGCAGCCGGGCGAGCTCGACGACCAGCTCGTCGAAAGGCGCCAGCAACGGGCGCTCGGCCGCCGGGTCCGCCCGTCGCTTCCGGCTCTGCCACCAGAGCAGGAGCGCCGCGGCGAGCACCAGCGTCGAGAAGGCCGCGAGGGTCCACCAGAAGCGCTCGCCGATCGGCAGCGGACGCGGCGGCAGCGCCGGCTTCGCTTGCGGCTGGGGATCTTTTTCCGCCGCCGGGAGGACGGACCGGACGTCGAGCGAGAGCCCGGCCGGCGTCGGCACCTGGAGCGTGCGGCCGGCGAGCGGCACGGCGATCCGGACCGGGGTGAGGGGCACCCGGCCCGGGCGGAACGCCACGATCACCAGCCGCTGCCGCCAGACGGCGGCCCCGTCCTCCTGGCCGGCCTTCTCGGGCGGCGACTTCGCGACGACCTCGGCCTCGCCCCAGGTGGCGCCCCAGACCGGGAACCGCGGGGCGTCGCCGGCATCGCCCGTGCCGTCCGGCACGCGGAGGGTCAGCGTGGCGGTGACGTGGTCGCCGACCGCCGGCTCGCTCGGAGCCAGGGCCACCTGGACGGTGGGTGCCTGGGCGAGGAGCGGGGTTGCCGTGAGGAACCCGGCGAGGAGCAGGGTCCTCAACGCCGCAGCCTCCGCCGGCGCATCTCGAAGAAGGAGACCAGGGTCGCGAGGTAGGGGCGGTCCGTGCGCAGCTCCAGCCGGTCGGCGCCGATCTTCTTGGCGAGCTGCGCCAGCTCCTCGCGCTCGCGGCGGCGGGCCTCGGCGTGCCGCCGCGCCTGGCGCTTGCCGTTGACGAGGGCGAGGCGCCCCGTCTCGGCGTCGCGCAGCACGACCGGTCCGACCGCCGGGATCTCCTCGTCCCGCGGATCGACGATCTCGACCAGGATGAGGTCGTGCCGGGCCGCGGCGGACTTCAAGGCGCGCGTCGGGGTCGCGCCCAGGAAGTCCGAGATGACGAAGAGGACGGAGCGCCGCTTCAGGGTGGCGAGCACGGCTTCGAGGCCCTTCGCGAGGTCCGTCCCGCCGTCCGCGGGCCGCTCCAGGACCTCGCGCACCAGCCGCAGCACGTGGGTGCGCCGCCGCTGCGGGGTCAGGAACAGCTCCAGCCGGTCGCTCACCAGGGCGGCGCCCACGCGGTCCTGGTTGCGCACCGCGGCGAAGGAGAGCAGGGCGGCGATCTCGGCCGCCAGCTCGCGCTTCAGGATCGCCCGCGAGCCGAAGGAGAGGCTCCCCGAGACGTCGATCACCAGGAACACCGTGAGGTCGCGCTCCTCGACGTACTTCTTGACGAACGGCTCCCCCATGCGGGCGGTGACGTTCCAGTCGATCGTCCGCACGTCGTCGCCCGGCTGATACGGGCGCACCTCGGCGAACTCCATGCCGAGCCCCTTGAACACCGAGTGGTAGTCGCCGGCCACCCCCTGGTCGACCAGGCGGTTGGTGGCGATCTCGATGCGCCGCACCTTGCGCATCAGGTCGGCGGGCAGCGCCGGGCTCTTGGCCCGGGCGGGGCCGGCCGGCGCCTCGCTTTTGGGGACTGTCGGCTTGCGCCGTCTCAGGAGGCCGAACATCTCTGGCTTGGATCGCCGGCGCTAGGGGACGGGGATCCGCTCGAGGATGCGGGCGATCAGGGCGTCGGTCGAGATCTCCTCGGCCTCGGCCTCGTAGGTTAGGATCACGCGGTGGCGCAGCACGTCCGGAGCCAGCTCCTTGACGTCCTCGGGCATCACGTAGCCGCGGCCGCGCACCAGGGCGAGCGCCTTGGCGGCGCGCGCCAGGTAGATCGTGGCCCGCGGCGAGGCGCCGAAGGAGATCAGGTCGGCGAGGTCCGGCAGGCCCGCCGCCCGCGGCTCGCGGGTGGCGATCACCAGGTCCAGGATGTAGCCGCGGATCTTGCCGTCGAGATAGACGGCGTCGACCACCTCGCGCAGGGCGAGCAGCCGCTCGCGCTCCAGGATCGGCGACGCCTTGACCTCGCGGTCGACCAGCATGCGGTCGAGGATGTCCCCCTCCTCGGCACGGGTCGGATAGCCGACCTTGAGCTTCATCATGAAGCGGTCGACCTGCGCCTCGGCGAGCGGGTAGGTCCCCTCCTGCTCGATCGGGTTCTGGGTGGCGAGCACCATGAACGGCTCGGGGAGCTTGTAGCTGCGGTCGCCCAGGGTGATCTGGCGCTCCTCCATCGACTCCAGGAGGGCCGACTGCACCTTGGCGGGCGCGCGGTTGATCTCGTCGGCGAGCAGCAGGTGGGTGAACACCGGGCCCCGGCGCGGCAGGAAGTCGCCGCTCCTCTGGTCGTAGATCAGGGTGCCCACCAGGTCGGCCGGCAGCAGGTCCGGGGTGAACTGGACACGCTGGAAGTCGATCGCCAGCGTCTGGGCCAGCGTCTTGACCGCGAGCGTCTTGGCGAGCCCGGGCACCCCCTCGATCAGCACGTGGCCGCGGGCCAGGAGCCCGACCAGCAGGCGGTCGAGCAGGTAGTCCTGCCCGACGATGACCTTGCGCAGCTCGGCCTCGATCCGCTTCAGGGTGAGCGTCTCGCGTTCGATGTCTCGGTTCAGGGTAGCTACATCGAGTTCCATGATTTCTCCAGCCACGTGACCCCATGGCTGCAAGTGGCTTGCCACGTGGAGCTTCCCCGGGAAGAGGCTTCATTCCAGAGGGATTAAGGACGCCGATCCGGGCCTTCTCGCCGGAACCGGCAGCCAATTTGGCACATCTCGCCCGCCGGATGATACCTTCCCCGGGTGCGCCAGCCCTACCTCAAGAAGTCGCTGGGCCAGCATCACCTGGTGGACGGCGGGCTCTGCCGGCCCCTCATCCACTTCCTGGCTCCCCGAGGACAGAGGGTCCTGGAGATCGGCCCCGGCGGCGGCGTGCTCACCGAAGAGCTGCTCGCCGCCGGCGCGAAAGTGCTCGGCTGGGAACTCGACCCGGCCTGGGCCGCCGCCCTGCGCCGCCGCCTCCCGGACCCGCGCCTCGCGCTGACCGTGGCGGACGCCCTGGAGATCGAGTGGCGCCGCCTCCCCGCTCCCACCCTGGTCGCCGGCAACCTCCCCTACAACGTCGCCACGGCGATCCTCGAACGGTTGCTGCCGCACCACGCCCGGATACCCCGGGCCGCCGTCCTGGTCCAGAAGGAGGTCGCCGACCGCCTCGTCGCCGGCCCCAGAGACCCTGCCTACGGCTCGCTCAGCGTGATCGTCGCCGCTTGGTCGCGGGCCCGCATCCTGGGCCGGCTCAAGCCCGGCAGCTTCCGTCCGCCCCCCAAGGTCGACAGCGCCTTCGTAGGCTTCGATCTCAAGGCCCCGCCCCTGCCGGACGCCGAGATGCCCGCCTTCGTCGCCCTCGTGAGGCTCGCCTTCAGCCAGAGGAGGAAGACGCTGCGCAACTCCCTCGGCTCCGGGTGGGGGAGGGAAGCGGCCGAAGAGGTGCTGGGCGCGGTGGGATTGCCCGCGCTGGCGCGGGCCGAAGAGCTTGGGCTGGAGGAGTTCCTGGAGATCTACCGGCAGCGGCTCACTCGTAGTGCGTCCACATCCGGAGCACCTTGACGGTGTGCTCCTCCTCGTACACCTGGTAAACGAGCCGATGCTGGATGTTGATCCGGCGGGAGTAGGCCCCTGCCAGATCGCCGACCAGCTTCTCGAAGCGGGGTGGGGTGCGGAAGGGATCCTCCGCCAGGAGAACGAGGAGCGCTTCAGCCTTGACGCGTAGGTTGGCGGCTCCGAGCTTCTTGGCGTCTTTTCTTGCCTGACTGGTAAAGACAACCTGCCAGGGCTCTACCACTCGAGCTTCTCGGAGCACTCCTCGAGCGGAGTGTCCATCCCCTGCCGGATGGACTCCCGCATGCCCGGAATCGACAGCAGGTACATCGTCTCCTGAATCGCCCTCCAGTCCTGTTCCGACACGAGGACGGCGTTGGCGATCCTCCCCGTGATCTGGACCGGTTCGCTGGATTGACTCGCCTCTTCGATGAGCCGGTAGAGGTTCGCTCGGGCCTTGCTTGCGGTGACAGTCTTCATGGTTTTGATCGTACGAGAAAGCGTACGTCTTGGCAACCCTGGAGTCGGCAAGAATACTGTCCCGCGAGCTACCCCGAGAGAGGCAGAACCCCCTTGTGCTATTCTTTAAGCCTACTTGAGAGGTATTACCTCATCCATTTGGCGAGGGTTCCGTGTCGATCGCGATCACCAAGACCAGCAAGCCCCGCGAGCGGCCGACGATCTCTCCTGAGAAGGGGAGCGAGCTGGTCGGGCTCCTGCTGGTGGCGCTCGGCATCTTCCTCGTCCTGAGCCTCGCCAGCTACCACCCCGCCGACCCCAGCGTGTTCCACCGCGTGGCCGAGGCCGCGCGAGCCCGCAACCTGGTGGGCGCGACCGGCGCGCACATCTCGGCCGTGGCCTTCGGGTTCCTCGGTCTGACCTGCCTGCTCGTACCGTTCTTCCTGCTCGTCGCCGGCTGGCGGCGGCTGCGCCGCCGCGGTTCCTCGCGGGTGGTCGGCCGCGGGTTCGGCGTGGTGCTGCTGCTCGTGGCGCTGCCGGCCCTCCTCCAGATCGGCTTCGGACGGCTCGCCTGGCGCGAGGGGTCGGTCGCCGCCGGGGGCGCGTTCGGCCGCCTGCTGCGCGACCTGCTCGAAGCGAGGCTCAACGTCGGCGGCACCCTCGTCGTGCTCTTCGCCGCCGTCGCCTGCGGCACGGCGCTGGTGGTGCAGTCGACGCTCGGCGACCTGCTCGTCGCCTGGCGCGAGCGCCTGCGGCTGTTCTGGCAGAACCGCACGCTCGCCCGCGAGCGCCGCCGGGAGCGGCGGGAGAAGGAGCGCAACCGGCGGCGGGTGATCACCAAGCACCTGCAGCGGGTTGCCGAGGAGAAGCAGAAGAAGACTCCTGCCGCGCCCGAGCCGCACCGCCCCTCGCAGTCGGCGGCTACGGCCACGGTCGGCGCGCCTCCGCCGGACCGGCTGGACCTGCCGCTACGCCCGGCGCGGATCACCGAGAAGCGGGGCGAGACCGATTTCTCGGTGCGCCGGGTGAGCGCCTCCGAGCTGCAGGAAGACGAGGAGTTCGAGAGCGTGCGGGCAGCGATGTCGCCCCCCCGGCCAGCCGATCAGCCCTCGCCCTACGCCTCGCCGGCGCCGCGCCCGCGCATCGCCCCGGCGCCCCAGAAGCCGCTGCCGTTCGTCGCCGAGATCGCCCCGGGTACGCTGCCGCCGGTCAACCTCCTGCAGATGGGGGAGAGCCGGAGCGCCGCCGACGAGACCGAGCTGGTGCGGCTGGGCGATTCGATCCGCAGCCGCTGCGCCGAGTTCGGCGTCGACGGCACGATCGAGGCGATCAGCCCCGGCCCGGTGATCACCGTCTACGAGTTCCAGCCCGCGCCCGGGGTCAAGGTCAGCCAGATCGTCAACCTCCAGGACGACCTCGCCCTGGCGTTGAAGGCCGAGTCGGTGCGCATCGACCGCATGCCCGGGAGGTCCACCCTGGGCATCGAGGTGCCGAACCGCGAGCGGAGCATCATCCGCCTGGGATCGCTGCTCGCCGACGAGCGGTTCAGGAAGTCGCCCTCCCCGCTCCAGATGGCGCTCGGCACCAACATCCACGGCGAGCCCTACTACGCCGACCTCGCGACCATGCCCCACCTGCTGGTGGCGGGCGCCACCGGCGCCGGCAAGAGCGTGGGCCTGCAGAGCATGATCACCTCGATCCTCTACAAGGCGACGCGCGACGAGGTGCAGTTCATCTTCATCGACCCCAAGCGCATCGAGCTCGGCGTCTACGCCGACATCCCGCACCTGAAGTGCGAGGTCGTGGTCGATCCCAAGAAGGCGGCCAACGCCCTGCGCTGGGCGGTGGCGGAGATGGAGCGGCGCTACAAGCTGCTGGCCGAGGTGCACGTGCGCTCGATCGCCTACTACAACCGGGCGATCTCGGACCCCGAGACGCAGCAGCGCCTCTCCCTTTCAGACGGCGGGGAGAGCGTCTTCACCGCCGCGGACCTCAAGCCGCTGCCCTACTACGTGGTGGTGATCGACGAGCTCGCCGACCTGATGATGGTCGCCTCGTCGGACGTCGAGACCTCGATCGCGCGCCTCGCGCAGATGGCGCGGGCCGTCGGCATCCACCTGATCGTCGCCACCCAGCGCCCGTCGGTCGACGTGCTGACGGGAACGATCAAGGCCAACTTCCCCTGCCGCATCTCCTTCGCCACGGCCAGCCGGCACGACTCGCGCACCATCCTGGACCAGGTGGGTTCCGAGAAGCTGCTGGGCAAGGGCGACATGCTGATGATGCCTCCGGGCTCGTCGCGCATTATGCGCCTGCACGGCGCCTACATCTCCGAGCAGGAGACCGCGGCGCTCATCCGTTGGCTGAAGAAGCTCGGCAAGCCCGAGCTCGACCCCGACGTCTTGAAGGCCCCCGAGAACGAGAGCGGATCGACGACCGACGGCGGCGACAACGACGACGAGCTCTACGACGAGGCCTCCCGGCTGGTCATCGCCGAGCGCCAGGCCTCCGCCAGCTTCCTCCAGCGCCGCATGCGCGTCGGCTTCTCCCGCGCCGCCCGCCTCATCGACATGATGGAGCGCGAAGGCCTCCTGGGCCCCGCCCAGGGCAGCAAGCCCCGCGAAGTGCTGGTCAAGCCCGACTACTACAGCGAGCTCGACGCGGCCCGGGTGGGAGTGGAGGAGGACTGACCTCACCCTCGGTCCCTCTCCCGGAGGGAGAGGGAGGTCTTGCTTCGAGGCAGTAGGGCAGCTTGAACGGTCAAAGGGGAAAAGGACCAAGCTTCAGGCAAGACAGATCGCAGGAGTCATCCCTCTCCCCCCGGGAGAGGGACTGAGGGTGAGAGGACCCAAAGCAAAAGGCCGGCGTCACCGCCGGCCTTTCTCGTTACTGCCTTAGCAAAGCGTGCTGTAGCAAATCCCGCCGTCGGCTACCCCTTGCCCTTGGGGGCCGCTCCGGTCTCGACCTTGGGGCCCATCTCGCGGCGCTCGGCGAGCATGGTGCCGGCGCGGTCGAAGAGGCCCAGGGCGGACTGGAGTTGGACGTCGCCTTCGGTCAGGGTGCGGTGGCGGCCCTCCTGGCCGGCGACGGAGTTCATCAGCTCGGCACGGACCTGGAGCACCGAGAAGTCGCGGGTCCCCTGCTCGGCCAGGCCCTTGTCGATCTCCTCGGCGCTCGCGAACTTCTCCTTGACCAGCCACTCGCGGAGCTCGGCGGCCAGCTTGGCAGGGTCCGGTTTCCAGTCGGCCGCCACCTTGTTGCGGGTGGAGTAGTCGATGGCGAAGTTGAGGAAGGCGTTCCGCGAGAGCAGGAACTGCTCGAAAGGCGTCATCTCACTTTCCTTTACGAGCACGTCCGGCGTGATGCCGCCGCCGCCGTAGACCTTGCGGCCGAGGTCGGTGTGGAAGATCTCGTCCTCGTTGACCGTCTTGCCGGTGATCTCGGGGGAGCCGGCGTCGGCGTGGGTGTAGTAGTCGAAGTAGGAGGTGTAGTCGCGCTGGATCAGCCGTCCGGAGGGGGTGTAGTACTTGGCGGTGGTGAGCGCCAACCCGGCTCCGTAGGAGAGGTTGTAGACGGTCTGCACCAGCCCCTTGCCCCAGCTCGGCGTGCCGACGACGAGCGCCCGGTCGTGGTCCTGGAGGGCGCCGGCGAGGATCTCGGAGGCCGAGGCGGTGCCCTCGTTGACCAGCACCACCACCGGCACGTCGAGCGCCGGGTACTTGCCGCTCGCCTTGTAGGACTGGAACGAGTCGCGCGTGCGTCCCTTGGTCTGGACGATCGTCGACTCCTCGGGGAGGAACTGGTCGGCCACCTCGATGGCCTGGTCGAGCAGGCCGCCGCCGTTGTTGCGGACGTCGACCACGAGCTGCTTCATCCCCAGCTTCTTGAGCTTCTGGATCGCGTCGGCCACCTCGCCGCCGGTGCCGCGGGAGAACTCGGTGATCATCAGATAGCCGGTCGAGGGGTTCAGCATGTAGGACTGACGGACCGTGGTCTGCGGGATCTCGGCCCGGGTCACCGACATCGGGAGGGGCTCCGGGAGGCCGCGCCGCACGATGGTGATCTTGACCTGGGTGCCCTTGGGGCCCTTCAGCCGGCCGACCGCCTCGTCGAGGGTCATGGTCTCGGTGGCTTCACCTTCGATGGTGCTGATCACGTCGCCCGCCTGGATGCCCATGCGGGAGGCCGGAGTGCCGTCGAAGGGGGAGATGACGGTGAGCTGACCGTTCCTGACGCCGACCAGGATGCCCAGGCCGTAGAAGCTGGTCTGCTGCTTCTCCCGCATGCCGTCGTAGGCTTCGGGAGAGAGGAATGCGGTGTGCGGGTCCAGCGTGCGGAGCATGCCGTTGACCGAGGAGTAGACGAGGTCCTTGTAGCTCACCTCGACCCCGTAGCGCTCGTGTGCCACGTTGACCAGCTCGGTGTAGAGGCGGAGGGAGTCGCGGGCTTCGTCGGTGACGGCGAGCAGGCGGTCGCCCACCAACCCGCCGAGCGCGAGCGCGAGAGTGAACAGTCCGATTGCTGCGATGCGCCATGAACGTCTCATGCCTAGAGTGTACCATCCGGACCTTGGGCCCGGCTTGACTTTGCCGGGCCGCGGCCCAATGATCGGGGCGTGGAGGCCTGATGGGTTCACTGGGTTTCGCCGAGCTGGCATTCATCTTCGTACTGGCCTTGCTGATCTTCGGGCCCAAGAAGCTCCCCGAGATTGGTCGCACTCTCGGCCGGGGTATGGCGGAGTTCCGCAAGGCCAGCAACGAGCTGAAACGGACCCTCAACACCGAGCTGGCGCTCGACGAGACCCCCACCCCGCCCTCGCTGCGGCCGCGGCGGGTCGAGGGGCCCGAAACCTTCGCGGCCGAGCCGGAGGAGGCCGCCCCGCGGGAAGCCCCGGCGCAGACCGAGCCCCGCACCATCGCCCCTCGTCCGGTGGAACCGCAATAGCGTCGTCGCCGCCGTCCTCCCCTGATGAATCCCGAACGCCCGCGCCTCGCTCCGGCCCCCTCCGCCGAAGAGCTGGCCCGGATGTCTCTCATGGAGCATCTGGAGGAGCTGCGCCGGCGCCTCGTCCGGTCGGTCCTGGCGCTGGTCCTGGCCTTCGTCCCCTGCTGGGTCTACTACCGGGAGATCTTCAAGTTCCTGCTCGCCCCGCTCGACCGGGTGCAGCCCGGGATCAAGCTCTCGTTCCTGGCGTTGACCGACCCGTTCACGATCTACTTCAAGATGGCCGCCCTGACGGCGGTCTTCCTGGCCTCGCCCTTCCTGCTCTACCAGCTCTGGCTGTTCATCGCGCCCGGCCTCTACAGCCGCGAGAAGAAGCTTGCGCTGCCGTTCGTCTTCTTCACCACGCTCTTCTTCCTGTCAGGTGGAGCCTTCGGCTACTACGTGGCCTTTCCCACCGCGGCCAAGTTCCTGCTCGGGCTGGGGGCAGACCTGCAGGCGGTGATCACCGCCGAGAAGTACTTCGGCTTTCTGCTCACCGTGATCCTGGGGCTCGGCCTCATGTTCGAGCTGCCGATCCTCATCCTGCTGCTCTCGCTCCTCGGGGTGGTCACGCCGCGATTTCTGATCCGCTACTTCCGTCATGCCGTGGTGGTGATCTTCATCGTCTCCGCGATCATCACGCCCACCCCCGACATCGTGAACCTGTGCATCTTCGCGGTGCCGGCGCTCGGCCTCTACCTGCTGGGGGTGGCGGCGGCGTTCGTGGCGGAGCGGTTGAAGCGGAAGGTGCTCGGAGAGTCCCCCGAAGCCGAGTGGTAGGCAGGCAGGCGCCTCCTGCTGCAGGCTTTTCTACACGCTCTATAGATACCCCAGCGCCTTCAGCCTCTGCCTCTCCTCGTCGGAGAGGGCGCGCGACTCCGGGCTCGGCCGCTTGTGATGGTCGGCGAGCCAGCGGCGGACGAGGTCGGCCAGCTCCTTTTCGGCCGGCAGGCCGCGGCCCACGAGGTTCCGGTCCTCCTTGGGATCGGCCTTCAGGTCGTAGAGGTAGGCGCCGTCGGGGACGAAGCGCTCGTTGCCCTGGCTCAGGATGTACTTGTGGTCGCGGGTGCGGACCATCAGGCCGAGCTTGCCGGCGTGCTCGGCGAAGACGGCGCGGCGGCCGTTCCTCTTCTTGCCGGTGAGCTCGCGCAGGTCCTCGCCGTCCTGGGCCGGCACGGGGAGGCCGGCGGCCGCGACCAGGGTCGGGAAGAGGTCGATCGTCTGCACCAGCCCCGAGAGCCGCCGGCCCTTCGGCCCGCCCGGCCAGCGGATCATCAGCGGCACGTGGGTGGTCGTGTCGTGGAGACCGGCGTGGCGGAAGTTGATGCCGTGCTCGCCCAGGCTCTCGCCGTGGTCGGCGACGAGGACGACGATGGTGTCTTCGAGGCTGCCGCGGCTCTCCAGGAACCCGAGAAGACGCCCCACCTGGCGGTCGAGATAGGCGACCTCGCCGTCGTAGAGCTCCCGGCTCGCCGCCAGCACCGGCTCGGTGAAGGCGGCAGGCCCCGGCTGCCGAAAGGGCACCCAGGTGCGCGCCGGCGAGAGCCCCGCCGGGCCCGCCGGGCGCGAGCCCAGGGCGAAGGGCTGCGGCGGCGTGTGCGGGGTGTGGGGGTCGAAGAGATGGAGCCAGAGGAAGAAGGGGCGCGCCTGTCCGGCGCCGCCGTCGCGGCCGGCGATCCAGTCCATCGCCATGTCGACCGGCATCTCGGCCGCGGCGTGCTCCTCGGCGAGGAAGACGTTCGAGAACCCCTGCCCCAGCCCCGAGTTGTGGTCCCCCAGGTGGTGGGCGGAGATGTAGGCCTGGGTGTCGTAGCCGGCGCCCGAGAGCAGCTCGGCGAGCGTCGTGTGCGACGCCGGCAGGGGGGTCTGCAGGTCGTAGACGCCGTGGTTCTTGCCGTAGAAACCGGTGAGGATCGAGGCGAAGCTCGGGTTGGTGACGTTGAAGGTGCTGAACGCCTCGAGCCAGACGTCGCTCTGCTCGGCCAGGAGGTCGATCGACGGGGACAGGCTCGGCTCCCGGCCCCACGCTCCGAGGTGGTCGGCGCGCAGCGTGTCGATCCCCAGAAGGAGGATGTTGGGCCTGGCCTGGCGCGCGGCCTCGGGAGCCTGAGCGACGCCCGGGAGCGCCTTGCGCCCGTAGAGCCCCGGGCTCCCCCAGAGGACGGTGGGGAAGGGCTGCCCGGTGCCGGCCGGGCCGTCCGCCTGGACCATGAGGTCGATCTTCATACCCGCGTACTCGCCGAGGTCCACCTCCACGGTGGCCGGCGCGATGGGGCCGACCGGCGCGGCCTCGACACGGTAGAGCTCGCGGATCTTGCCGGGAGCCTCCCGCACGCCGATCCTGTAGGTGCAGGCGCAGCCGTTCGTCGTGCCCAGCGGGACGAAGGAGAAGTAGGCCTCCTCGCCCGGCACGATCTCCCAGCGCACCCGCGAGCCGGCCCTCTGCTCCAGGGCCTTCACCTGGCCCGACGGCCGCTTGGGTACGTTGACGAGCTGTTGGGCCGGCACGAGAGCCAGGTTGCGCACCTCCTCGGAGCCGAGGAAGGAGATCCGCTTGACCATCGGCTTCTGCCACTTGCCGACCTCTGGAGTCATCTCGACGATCGGCCTGACCTCCCAGAGGTCTACCCGATCCCACGCCGTGGCGGCAGGAGGAGGAGGCTCCGCCTCGCGCCCGCAGGCGGAGAGCAGGAGGGGCATGGAGGCGAGGACGATCGTCCGGGAGATGTTGCGCACGGAGCGGGAGTCTAGCATCGGCCCGCCAGCTCATGGGGCGCCGAAGAGCCCCGGGAGACCACGGTGGCCTCCCGGGGGGGTGAGAGCGGCCGGCGCTCGCTACGGCCGTTCGATCGTGAACGACATCCCACCCATCAGGATGCCGCCCACCGTCTGACCGAGGTCCACGCGGTAGGTGCCGGCCGGGCCGGTCCCTAGCTCGAGGTGGAAGGAGGCGGGCACGGAGGAGCCGGCGGGGAGGATGGCCGTGGGGAGGTCCACCTTGCAGCCGCGGAAGCGCAGGCGGAGCAGGCCGCCCACGGTGCGGAGCTCGGTGCGCGGCACCCCGGTCCAGGCGGCTGCCAGGGCCGCGTTGTACGGGGTGACCAGCTCGGCGACGGCGCGCCGCTCGTCGAGCGGGAAGTCGTTGCAGTCGAAGTGGAGCCGGACCTGCCGGTCGGGGGGGCTGACGATCTTGAACTTGCTCTTGCCGTGGATCTGGAGGTTCAACTGGCCGATGTTGCTGTCGCCGGCGACCGTCACCCCGTTGACGATGCTGCCGAAGCCGGCCACCGTGGGCTGGTCCTCGTCTGCGCGGGTGATCGAGAGCAGGCATTTGTGGCCGACCTGGTCCAGGGTGTTCGGAGTCCAGTCGAAGGGGCCGAGGATCTTCGCCTCGCCCGGGGCGAGCGAGACTCCGGCGCCCGTCTCGTTGTCCAGTTGGCTCCAGGTATCCTGAATGGTGGCCGGGTCGGCCCAGGCCACCTTGACCCGCACGTTGTGGATCGTTTCGCA
>Ga0190265_10000779_pt1 | contig 21195 bp, 28 predicted proteins | sample Popmic124T_FD_133135 | JGI IMG/M metagenome (GOLD analysis project Ga0190265, IMG submission 133135) | Populus adjacent soil microbial communities from riparian zone of Indian Creek, Utah, USA - 124 T | ecosystem: Environmental > Terrestrial > Soil > Riparian zone | place: USA: Utah | collected...
AGCCAGGGTCGCTCGCGCCTGGTCCATGATCGCGAGGAGGTCCCGCTTGACGGTGCGTTCACTCAGGCCAAGGCGGTCGGCGATCTGCGGGCGCCTGTAGCCGGCGCCGTAGAGGGCGAGCACGTCCCGCCTGCGATCCGGCAGCGAGGAGGAGACCTCCTCCACGAGCATCGCCAGATCGGCGTCGTCTTCGAGGGCAATCAGCTCCTCGGCCGGACCCGGCTCCTCGGCGGGGAACGCCGCGATCCCATCCTCGACGGGATCGACCGCGAGCTCACGGCGGTGGCGGTCGGCTTCGCGGTTCAGGTAACGGAACGCCGCCGTGCGAATCCACTTGTAGATCGCACCCGGCTCCGCAACGTCTACCGCCTCGTCCAGGAACGCCTTGCAGGCGTACTGCACCGCCTCCTCGACCTGCTCCGCGGAGCACTCCGGGTACCGGGTGGCCAGCTGCGTTCGGAGCTTCCCCCCGCGCTCACCGCGGACGAAGCTGTCGAGCAGGGCAGCGTTGTCGGTGTCGTTCGTGGGGATCGTGGTCGAAGGATCAGAGTCCATCACCCCTACAGGGCGAGAAGGGGCGAAAGTGGTCCCCTCACTCATTGCCGCCGCTGCCGAAATCGCTCACTGCCGCCTCCGACACTTCCGCGAGCCGCTACCTCAGCGACTCCGTGCAACCGGCTTTATTACCCACTTCTAGGGGCGGGTAATCAGGCGTTTTTTATACAACCGCCCGAATCGCGTTTCTCAGGGACTAAATGCGTCGAATCGGCGCCCGCGAAGGGACTATCGGACGAGGCAGAGGGCGATAACAACGAAGTCCTCGCCTGCCGCTCCACCCTTGTCGGAAGCCCACCTCACCTGCCAGGCTCGTTCGGCTAGCACCGGCCCCGAGTCCACAATCCGCATATACGGAGTGGCGGCTTCGCCTGCACTCGCCTGTGAGCCGCCAGTGATTAGCCGCTCACCTCGCTTGCATTGCGCCCGTCCACCGGCCTCGGCGTAGATGCCGTCATGAGCCGTAGCGTCCCGATCGAGGATCGGGCCAGACGTACGAAGTCGGAACTTGCCGAGGTCATTCGCCCTTACGGCTCCGGGCGCGATGTCGCGAGAGTGGACCGAGTTCCGGCCCAGCCCGTAAGCGACGACGTTGCCGCCGACCGCGAGAAAGAGAGCCAGCAGCGCAACGGCCATCGCCGGTGAAGGACGCCGCAGCTTGATCTTCATAGTGCTCCTCCTTACCCGGTCGGCGTGCTCCTCAAGAGCGCCAGCTTCAACCGGTACTGATCGTCTCGATTGCCGTTCTTGCCGCCGGGTCGCTCGACTCGGGATACACATCGGCAGCGCCAGCGGTGACCATCTGGCGGTTTCTACCGAACTCGTCTCGACGGCTTCTGGTCGCAGCGAAGTCTCCGCCCTGGCGAAGCTGCAAGCCTCCGATCACCTCAACGGCGTACTGCCAGTAGGACATATCGGCCGGCTTGCAGCCGCTGCCGTGAAAACACTCCTCGCAATATGGGCCTGGGTCGGGGCTGTTGTGCGCTGCCTCGATCTCGGCCCTCTCGGCGGCCGTCGGTGTCCAAAGGGAGGCGACCTCCTCAATCCTCGATTCCACTACCAAGCTGCCCTGCGAGTCCTGCACCCGGCCATCCGCCAAGAGCCTCAAATGCTGCGCGTCATGCCACGCAAGCCGCGCTCGATGCTCTGGGTCGTCTAGGTGCGGTGCTCGTCCGGAAAGACTGACTCCGTCCTCCTGGGCGCATCCCTTGATCGCCCTCCTGAAGCTGTCGCTGCCGGGGCGCGGCCAACGGCCCTCGGGATCGCACTCATGGGACCAATCCCTCTTTGAGGGCGCCTTGCCATCGTTGAGCTGCGCCCACTCTGCGAACGCCTGCGCGATTTTGTCGCGCGTATACGGCTTCCAGCGATTCCGCTTGCTCCCGGACATCGGCGGCCGTGGAGGAATCGTCTCCGCCAGCTTCGCCTCGGCCATTTCTCCAAGCCACTTCTCCCGCGCGCCGTAGGTCATCGACGCCGCCTCGTCTCGGTCGACGGAGATCGTGATCTCGATGGGGTCGGATGCCATTCGGCCACCATAGCCACGGACGCGGCGTGCATTCAAGCGGCTGCGCAGACAGGCCGTGAAGTGGAGGCCCGCCCTCAAGCCAAGTATCTGCGATGACTCTCAGGCTGGCCGGTTCACGTTCCCGTAGTGCCGACCCCGGATTTCGAATCCTCGACCGACACCTCGAACTGCCCAGAGCTCGTATAACCAGGCTCCCAAGTGATTCCGTCCAGAAGATCATTCGGCGTCACGCCGAGGACGCCGGAGAGTTTGACCAGCGTGTCCGCGCGAGGCAGCCGTTCTCCTCTCTCCAGCAGTCCGATCTCAGTCCGATGAAGCGAAGCGCGCAGCGCGACCTCTTCCTGAGACAGATCGGCGCGTTTCCGGCACTGGCGTATGTTCTGGCCGACTTGGTCTCTCACGTGGCCGCCTCGGGTACCTCGATCTCGAACTCGACCTTGTATCCGGCGTCGATCTCGAACTCGATCTCGCCAGGGGTCCAGACCACTCCGGCGAGAAGATCGTCCAGTGAGATCGACAGCGCCCCGGCGAGCCTCACCCAGGTATCGAGCATCGCCGTGGACTTGCCGTTCTCGATCCCCCCGATCTGACCGAAGGACACCATCGCGAGGTCAGCAAGTTCCTTCTGCGAAAGCTCAGCTCGGCGTCGTCGCAGAAACAGATTGTCGGCAAGCCGAGCCCTCGCTTCATACGTCAGGACTTTGGGTTTCTTCGATCGGCTCATCGCTTGGCCCTCTTCCCACGAAACTTCCGGGCTCCGCCCCGCAGCTCTGCGACTTCCGCCTCTAGCTCCGGGTCCTCGGGAACATCGAAGCTGCCCGGCGTCCCGACCACCTCGGCTGGCATCCAAAGGATGCCAGCGGTGAGTTCGCTCGGCTTTCGCTCTACAGCGCCTGCCAGGCGAATGAAGGTGTCGATTCTCGGCGTTTTCTTCCCCAGCTCAAAGAGGCCCACCGCGGACGGGGCAACGTCGGCGCGGAAAGCGAGTTCTTCCTGGCTGACGCCCAGCTCCTTCCGGCCTTGCCGCAGATTGATTCCGAATCGCTCCCTCAGTTCGTCGGGAGGTGGCATCGGCTGTCTACGCATTGCGGACCCGCTTCCTGCTGGCCGCAGGGGCAGTGGCAGAAGTCGGCGATCCGGCGTAGCCGCCGCCCACGAGGGCATGTGAGCCGGGCCGCCAGCGCAGACCCGCCATCAACTCACAAGGCGACGCTTCCACCCCCGCGGCCAGCTTGAGAATCGTGTCGAGCTGAGGATTCCGCAATCCGCGCTCTAGCTGGCTTATCTCGGTGCGATGCAGTCCAATCACGAACGCGATCCGGTCCTGGCTGAGATAGGCCCGGCGGCGGTGGCGCCAAAGTTGACGGCCGAAGTGCTCGGCAAGGCGTGAGGAGTCCATCTAGACCCTCACCCATTGCTCGCCGATCTCGATTTCAAAGCAGCCCGGCGGTGGAAGGTCCGAGGCGCCAGGACGGCGGCTGAAATCAATCCTCCAGGCCATTCCAGCGAGGAGGTCGCAGGGCTCGGCGTCGATCCCAGCCGCAAGCTGAACGATCGTGCCCAATCGGGGCGTCCGAAGTCCACGCTCCAGAAGGCTGATCTCGGTGGCGTGCAAGCCCGCTCGTTGGGCGACGACCGCCTGAGAACGATCGGATCGACGCCGCAACGAGACCGCGCTTTCCCCGAAGCGCTTGCTGAGGCGAGTGATTTCGGCGCTGGCGGCGGCATCCGTTCGCGGCCTCGGCACCTTGGATCGCTTGCCGGTCATGACCGACCCCCTGGGATCAGCAGCTCGCCGTGGTCGGGCGGGGGGCCAGGATGGATCAGGGCGGCGACGATGGCGCTGCGCCTGCTGCTTCGACCGCCCGAGCTAACCCACCGCTCACTGAGCTGGCCCGCCGCGAGGATTGGGGCACCGCCTTCCAGCTTTCGGATTCCGTGCCGCTCGGCGAGCGCGGCCGACACTTCGACCTCGCAACTCGCCCACGTCAGCAGCATCTGCGGGCGCTCGGGGTCGGCAACCGGGAACTCGATCCGCAGCAGCGTCACTGGCTCGCCGATCGGGTTCCTGCCGGGCCGTGGAGCGTCGAGCAGCGTCCCGGTCAGGATCGAATGATTGAGGCCCGGCGGCTTGGATGCGGGCAGCCGCAGCCGATAGTCGTTGCGCCGTCCGGCGCGATGCCCGCTCATGGCCCACCCCGCGTCCACAGTTCGTCTCCGGTCGCCGACGCGGTCACGCCGGCTCATCCTCTCCGGGGTCGAGGTCGGCCAGCACGGCCATGAGGATGTCTTCGCACGTCTCCCGAACGATTCGATAACCCTCGATGAACTTGGGAGGGCCGACCGAGTCGCGCTCCTCTTCCAGACCGGCGATGCCGCCCCGTGCGTCGTCTCGGAGGCGCTTGGCGATCCGCATCAGCTCCAGAGGGGGCAGGGTGAGCTCGACCGTCTCTCGGTCGTCACTGGGGTCCCAGCCGAGGTCGCGCATCAGTCGGAAGTCCTCGCCGAACCGGGTGGCGATCCGCTCGGCGGCGGCGTAATCCTTGTTGTCCAGCGCCAGCGATATATCGCCGACGCCTGAGAGACGGTCAACCACCAGCCCATAGAGAGCATCGCGCTGATGGGCGGCGATCTCGATGTGGTCGGCGGGCAGATCGCTGGGCACGGCCCGCCTGCCGGACGTAGGGTTCTGAGCAGCCATGAGGAGGCACGTTCTCCTTGTGGTCAGGCCCTCGGTTGGCGTTACAGCGCCGCCGGGGGCCGCTTCTTGGGGCCGGTAGCCAGCTACCGTTCCCGCTGCGGCCGGCCTGGTCTACCTGAGCCGGTCGCCGCGGGGCCGGCGTTCCAGCGCGCGGCCCCACTTATGTGGCCGGAGACGGTACAAGATGCAGGGATCGGGGGGACGGGTCTTAGCCGGGCCTCGTGGCACCCAGCCACTGGCCCAGCACCGAAAAGGGAGATCGAGATGTCGAGAGGGAAGCGGAAGCGCACGAAGCGGGCCGCTAGGCCGGCGAAGGATCGACCTGAGCGCGATAAGGACCCACGCCTGGTTGCCCTGCCGGCGAGCGGGATGGACGGCGAGGAGCTTCCCCCCGGCACCTGGGTACAGGTCCTCTCTCCAGTCCTCATGGACGACGGCCGCGAACTGCTGTGGTACCCGCCGCAGCCAGTTGCCTTCAACCTGGTCGAAGCGAAGCGGGCCAGGGACCGCGGGGCGAAGTCGCGCCGCAACATCATGGCGAAGCTGAAAAAGCGCCCAAGCGGCGACGGCGTTCAGCCGATCAACTCGATCACGGTGCTCAACTGCATCCGGGATCTCCAGTCGGCGGTCCTCTACTCCTTCACGGCGATCGAGAGCCTCGTCAATCATGCAATCGACATGCTTGACGACGACTTCACCCTAACCATCAAGAAGAAGACGTACAGGAAAAGAGACCTGGTCGGCCTGAGCACCGACGAGAAGCTCAAGCGGGTGGTGCCGAAGATGGACGGCGCCCAGAAAATCGCTGGCACCACCGTCTGGGAGCGCTACCGCAAGCTCAAGTTCATCCGCGACGAGCTGCTTCACGTGAAAAAACGCGGCCTCGACTCCGACCCGAAGAAACGCACCGCCTACGACCGGCTCCTGGTCGGCGAGGCCGACCAGTGTGTCGAGGATGCCGTCGCTGTTGTGGAAGGCATCTGGCCAGGGTGGCTACCACCCCATGTCCAGGAGGCGCTGCAATAGCAACCGCCAGCGCTCCGCCCACCCCCCGAAGGGGTCAACGCGATTTCCCCCTAGCTTGGGGTCATGGACACCAAACAGCAGCTCAACAAACTTGCCCTGCCCTGGGCCGTGCTCGAAGGGATCGACGGCATGGTCGAGGACGAACGTGCGCGTGAGGCAACGCGCCGAGCTGAGAGGAGGGAGAACATCGCCCTTGCCATCAAGGCGGGCACCGTCGCCGCGTCGATCCTCAGCGCCTGCGTCACCCTGGCCGCGATTCTTTGAGGATCTGCGTAGCAGTATGCGCTCTGGTCAGCTACGCAAAAAGAACCCTGCCCCGCGCGGCGAGGTCGCCGACCGACCCCCCTGCGCTGAGTCCTCGATTTCTGCGGGATTTGCGCCTCGACGGGGCGTACCTCGCCGCCTAAACCCCTATGGTCGAAAGGCACCCGACCAAAGGAGAGATATGTCGATCAGATCCGAGTACCGGCTGCACTTCGACTGCGACGAGGGCGAGACCTCTTTCGAGCTGAGCGCGAACGAGCTGGAGGGGGAGCTGGCGGTGTGGATCAACACGCCCATGACCAACCACCGCGACGAGCGACTGCTCAAGCTCAACCGGGACGAGGCGCTGGAGCTGAAAGCCGTCCTCAGCGTCCTGACTGGCACCGCCAGCCCAGACGAAGAAGCCCTGGTGGGGGTAGTCGCGTGACGGTCGTCTACCGCGTCGGCCCCGGCGAGGGAGACACCGTTATCGAGGTCGAGCCGCACGTCAACTCCGAGGACCCCCCCGGGGCCTACGTCACCGTCACCGACGACCAGAACCCCTCGATGGCCATCCGCCTCGGCCTCGACGAAATCGCCGAGCTGCGGGAGATCCTGGGGAAGGTCGAAGAGGTGCTCAGGAGTCCCCCAGCCCGCCGTTGACTCTGCTCGACTGGCCGCCGTGCTGAGCTGGCTGGTCACCCACCAGACGCGAAGTCAGGGGCCTCCAGAAACGGGACGCAACACCCAAGGACTTGGACGGTGGTTCGAATCCCACCTTGGGCGCTCTGGTGTGCAACTGTTTCGTCGTGGAGGCAGGGGCAAAACCGCGGGAGATCGTTATCGGTTTCGAAGGCGAGGAGCCGGACGGGCTCGCCGAACTGCTTGCCGAGCACGGCGACCGCATCACCGTCGTGGAGGCGAAGGGATTCGAGGCGTTCGATTTCACCACCCAGCTGCTCGTCGTCCTCGGTCCGCCGGTTGTCATCCAGCTCGGTGGGCTGATCAAGACTCATCTGGAATCGAATCGCCATGTGCGGATCAAGGCGGACGGCGTCGAGATCACCGGCGTCCCGACAAGGCCGTCGAAGTCCTGGAAAAGATCCGGTCAGGCACCGATCCAGACGCCTGATGGATCAGCCCAAGGTCCATCGCTATCTGTCGCAGTCGCGACTGGCGGAGGATCCGGCCGCTGCCCCGTCACCTATATCCGAGAACTACCAGCGCACCTTCGCGGAACTGAAGGAGCGCCTCGCCTTCGACCCTGCCGACAGTCCTGAGCTTTTTGTGGCCTACACGCCCGAGGCGCGAGTCGAGACGCTCGAGATCGATGGAGACTGCTCGATCGTCTACGACCAGCGCCTGGGCCAGTCTTTCAATCGTCTGAACGACTTCGCCCTCGCCGATTGGCCCCAGCCCTACGTCATCCAGTGGGGTCTGAAGCATCTCGCGGTCGCCCTGGCCGGCTGCGGCGACAGCGACGCGGCCGGCGCCGCTCTGATGTGCTCCCAGGTCTGGCCGGTCAAGGATCGACCGACGACGCGCTCGAAGGAGATCTTCCCGGTGAGGATGATCGTCACGGCCATCCAGGAGCACTTCGTGCTGGCGCACGAGTGCGTCCACGCGGCGATCGAACGTGGCCTTCCGACGGCCGACCGGGCCGAGTTCGTCGCGAACCTCGATGCGGTTGCGGCGTTCCTCGATGAGCAGACGGGGAACCCAGACGAGGCCGAGCGACAGATGATCCAAGATGAGGCCCGCGCCGTCCAGGCGATGAGCGGCGCTCAGGGGACGCCGGACCCTCAGCTGGAAGAGCGGCTCAGGAGTGCCCGGGCGCAGGAAACCCGCGATGGCGGGCGAGCCGCCGGCGAAATCCTCGCCGGAAAGCTCGACCTAAGGGAGGAGCTGCTCTGCGACCAGATCGCTTCCGAGCTGGTCCTGGCCAAATTCGCGGCGATGAAGCTGGATTTCGCCACCATTCTCACCTCGATCCTGCACGCCTTCCATAACCTCACTTCACTGAGCGTGATCCGCTCCTTGGCGCGTGATTGGCGCGAGGATGGCCCACCCAGCCCGGAGCTGCAGGCATTGACGGTGCGAAAAGGCGTCTGGCGTACGAACATGCGCGCGACGGAGGAGGCACTCGGGCTCGATCGGGAGGCGCACTCGGGCTTCGTCGAGATCACGGAACTCCATGCGAGCACCGTCGGCGACCCGATCCTGTTCATCCTGCCGTTCGAGTTTCACCGGATCATGGAGAAGCTCGACGGTGAGAGCTTCGATAAGACTGGCGTGTACGAGGCGCTCCATGCCCTTGGGACGCAGCCGCCGGGTCTACCATCGACTGAGGCGTAGGCTGCTCGCAGTCCAACATCGCCCTCGTGGTCGACGCTCACCCCCCCAATGCCGCGAACCGCTTTCGATCTGCCGACGCGAGTTTCCCCACTGCAGCAGCCGATGAGCTTCCTCTGCAGTCAGCCCTAAGCATTCCGGCGACGCGGCCGAGTGATTGCGACCAAGGTTCCTCTCTCCCTCGGCGACCCAACTGTGACCAAGGTCGCCTTACCCGTTTGGCGCGATACCGAGTGAGGCGGAGTCATCCGGACCGGCGGCGAGGCGCTCGAAGTGCTCGGCGAGGTCGACCATCTTGGCCAGAAGCAGGCCGGCCATTTGCAGATGCGTGTGGGCAGTGTCCTCGTCGATCCTCCTTCCGGACGGGTGGCCGGCTGCGTTGCGGGTGACCCGCAGCAGGTCAGCGACGGCATCGAGCGTGATGCTGTCGGCAAGCCCGTCGGGTAGCGACGCGCGCAGAGGCTCCAGACGCTTGCGAAACTCGCTGAAGCGCTGGTGATAAGTCGCCGATTGCGTGTCCAAGAGCTTGCGAAGCTTTGCGGTGTCATGCGGCGCGCCAGCCACGAACGCCTCGGCCACCCGGCCGAAGACCTGCTCGGCGGCGACACCGAGCATCACCGACGACGCGAGGTAGCAGCGGGCATTGAATGAGCGCAGCGCCTCGGTCGCGTACATGTCGGCGACCGGGTCCAGACTCGGAACTCGTTCGCGGAGCCGTGCGAGGTATCGCTGCGGATCGCGCGGCTCCCACGAGTCCGCTCGAGCGGCGGCGCGACCATCCTCCGACAAACGCCAGCGCCAGTTGTCAAAGCTCGCAGCCCGCCCCTGTCCCGCCGGGTCGAGAAACACGAGGCCGTCACCCTGAAGTCCCTGGATCGCTTCGTAGACGTCAACGAGGCGAACGTCGCACGCCCTAGCGGTCTCCGTCGGGAAGTACGGCTCCCCGAACCGGCCGTCGCCCTCATCGTCAGCGAGCCGTCGCAGGATCGTGCCTCGCAGGTCATCCATTGGCGGAGATGCTGGCGCAGACGACGGATGTCGCCGCAACCGATGTCCCACAGCTTGGACCAGCGTTGACGCCCGAAAGCATTCTGGTCGCAGATGAAAGACCTGGGCAGGATTTCGAACCTGCGACCTTCGGGTTATTGAGCCCGAACCAGCCTGTCCCTTCTTCGCGCCTACGCTCGCTGCCAGGTTCAACGCCGCTCCGGACCTACGCTTCCGGGGATGCGCGCCCGACCCCCACCCTGCGCAGAAGACTGGGGGCGTGGGAAACGGCACGTAACACCCACGAGTAGCGCTGGACGAAGCCGAAGCGGGTCGCGTTGGCGGCCAGCCAACCGTAGGCCGATTCCGGCCCGAGGTCGAGCTCGGTCGCGCAGCGGTGCAGGGACCGACCGGGCGGCGCGACCATCCTCGGATCGGGGTTGGCAGCGAACAGCGCCGCCTGCTCGGCGTCGGAGCGGAAACCTGAGTTGACGATCAGCGCCACGCCGTCGCGCGAGGCAGCGGCGGCCATCTGGTCGAAGGCGGCGGCGACGTCGGGTCGCATCCCCTCCCCCTGCCTGTGGACGAGCGGGCCGCTGTAGCCGCCACCACTTGCAGTCGCCGGTGTCGATTCCGCTCTTGCCGTCGGCGCCGCCGCTTCCGCCACTGCCGAGGCTTCGACTTGCTCTGCACCGGCTTCGCCCAGATCGAGATGGCCGGTCACCGCCGCTTCGACCCGGACCGGCGCGAAGGACTCCCGGTCGGGGAAGTAGACACGCAGCCGCCCGGCATCGACCTCGTTGGCTCGCGAAACCTGAATCGCCGCGACACGTGCCCGCAGCAGATAGGCCACCTTCTCGATGTGCGCTGGGTTGGGCGCGCCGTTCGGCAGCGTGGGCGGCGAAAGCAGCCGCGGCAGGTCGTCGCGCATCGACCGCGCCGCCGAGATCGCCGCCAGGTCGGCCGCCCGCTGGGCCCTCCCCTTCCCGGTCACGGCTCCCGCGATCGCGACCAGCGCCAGCGCCCCGGCGATCAGGGCAAATGCGCCGCCCAGCGCCAGGATCAAGGCCTGGCCTCGCTCGGGCCCCGCGCTCTTTTCGAGGGCTCGCCTCATTCGATCAGCCGCTCGGCGAGACGGAGCGGCAAGGCGCTGTTTTCGGGCGACGCACCGAGCAGGGCGGCACGGGCGGCAACCCAGCCAAGGGAGCGTTTGAGGACGGCAGTGCGGATGCCTCGCTCCATCAGGTCGCGAACGGCCAGGGCGGTCAGGGCACGGTCGGTGCGGAGGTTGGCGCAAAGGAGTGCTGCCGTGGGACGAATGCGCGGTTCGGCCAGTGCCTCTTGCAATAGGCACGGCGCCAGATGGATGACGGCGACGGAGTCGCGGACGAGCGGCAACGCCGCGGCAATCCGCTCGACGCCGTCCATGTCCGGCGGCAGAGCCAGGCAACAGATCCGCCCCCGAGACGCGACCCCTGCCTCGGGAAGATGCGCCGCGAGCCGCTCCTCCAGCTCCCGTGCGGCAGCGGTGGCGATCAACGAAGGACGCGGGGCGCGGTTCTCGCCGAGGTCGATCAGCAGGCCCGCCCGGTCGGGCTCGGAACCGGCGCAGGCAAGCGCCGCGGCTGCCGCCCTGGAACCCGAGACCGCTCCCACCGAGGTGACCAGGATCGCCCGCCCGCTCATCCCGGCCTCGCCGCGGCGGAGGAACTGACGGTGAGCCGATCGGCGACCGTTTGCAGCAACCCGGGCGGCGACAGACGCACCGTCACCCGGCCGCCGCTCACGACGATCTCGACGTCGTCCTCGGCCCAGCCGGGGAGGGCACCGCGGGCAGCGTCCTTCGCCGGTCGGCCGGAAGCGAGCGCCAACGCCCCCGCCTCGGCGGCCCCGTCGGCGAGGGTCAGGGCGTAGCCGGCTATGAGCAGCTGCAGCCCAAGCAGACCCGCGAGCAGCAACGCCGGCAGGGCGGCGACAAGCTCAACCGAGGCCTGGCCGGCCTCTCTAGCCATCTTCCGCCAGCGCCGTCTCGGCGGTGAGGGTCAACCGGGGAAAGGCCGGCAGGAGACGGGGTACGTTCACGCGCACCGCGACGACCCCCTCGTCGCTCACCTCCGCCCCTTCCCGCATCGACCGCGGCAGCGCCCGCCTCGCTGCCGCGGTCGCGTCTCCGCCGACCAGGGCCGCCCGCGCCCCGGCCCTCGCCGCCACGCCCGCCGACCAGAGCGCCTGGCCGGCGAGGGCGAGCTGTGCCGCGACCAGGACCGCCAGCAGCAGGAACGGGATCACCGCGACCGACTCGACCGAGGCGGTCCCGTCCTCCCTGCGAGAGCTGCTGGCGGCCTGGCGCGACACCCGGCCACCGTCCCAGGCGCCGACGCACGCGTGGCGCGCTCAAACAAACAATTCAGTCACGGCTTCGCGCCGGTTCAGTTCAGTAGGTGTTTGCCTCGACCCAGATCCGCCAGATCGCGGCGATCGAGGCGCCGAGCAGGAGGATCCAGGCGAGGGTGCCGCCGCCGCTGGAGAACATCTCGTCGCTGCCGGCGATCAGTAGCGCGATCAGGCCGAGCGCGGCGTAGAGGATCGCGAGGCGGCCATCGCTCAGCGTCGCCAGCGTCAACTGATTCTGCCGGCTGAGGACGAAGACGGTCCAGGCGATCGCGGCCAGGAACCCCATCGTGATCGCGGTCAGCACCGCTTCCGCGGCGTTGCCCCCGCCGGGAACGAAGGCCACGGCCAAGGCGAGCAGCATCACGATCGCGACGTTCCGCAGGATCCGCACAGGCACGATTTTACGCCGCTAGCCGCTCGCCATCACGACGATGCCGACCGCCACGGCGGCCAGCGTCGCGGCCAGGGCGAGGCCCCCGACCAGCGCCGCTCCCGCCGCCGCGACCGGGCGTTCGCCGCGACTGAGATCGACGAAGCGGGCGGCACCCCAGATGGCGATCGAGAAGATGACGGTGATCCCCACCCCGGCGACCAGCGAGGCAGCCGCCGTCTCCAGCAGCTCCTTGGTTTCGACGACGACGGCGAGCATCAGCCCGCCGGAACCGGAGCGCCCTGCTGCGAGCGGCGGGCAAAGGCCAGGGCGACCAGCGCCAGCGCCGCCACGGTGACCAGCGCCGGCCCCAGCGCCCCGGTGCCGAAGATGCGCGTGACGCCGTAGGTCGCGCCGCCGATCGCCGCAGCCGCCGGCAGGGTCAGCAGCCAGGCGACGAAGATGTTCCCGGCGACGCCCCAGCGCACCGCCGATACTCGCTTCCCTGCTCCGGCGCCCATCACGCCGCCGTTGATCACGTGGGTGGTCGAGAGCGGGAAGCCGAAGTGAGTGGAGGAAAGGATCACGGCTGCACCGGCGCCCTGCGCCGAGTAGCCCTGGGCGGCGTCCATCTTGATGATCCGCGTGCCGGTGGTGCGGATGATCCGCCAGCCGCCGCTGTAGGTGCCGAGCGCGATCGCCGTCGCCGCCGAGGCGATCACCCAGAAAGGCGGGTCGGCGTCGGCCGCGAGCGTGCCGTTGGCGATCAGCGCCAGCGTGATGATTCCCATCGTCTTCTGGGCGTCGTTGGTCCCGTGGGCGAGCGCCAGCAGGCCCCCGGAGACGATCTGGCCGTAACGGAAGCCGCGCGTCACCGTCCCCGGGCGCTGCCGGCCCACGATCCGGTAGACCAGCCCGATCCCGATCCCGGCGACGACGAAGGCGAGCAGCGGTGCGATCACCGCCGGGATCAGGACTTTGCCGATCACGCCGTCGGCTATGACGGCGTCGAAGCCCGAGGCCACCACCGCCGAGCCGACCACGCCGCCGATCAGCGCGTGCGAGGAGCTGGAGGGCAGCCCGAAGTACCAGGTGATCAGGTTCCAAGCGATGGCCCCGATCAAACCGGCGAAGACGACGGTCGGCGTGATCGCCCCGGCGTTGACGACGTCGTTGGCGACGGTGGCCGCGACCGAGATCGAGATGAAGGCGCCGGCGAAGTTGAGCAGCGCTGCGAAGGCGATCGCCACCTGCGGGCTCGCCGCCCGGGTCGAAATCGAGGTCGCGACGACGTTCGCCGTGTCGTGGAACCCGTTGGTGAAGTCGAACGCCAGCGCGGTGCCGACGACGATGACGAGGATGATGTCGGAGCTCACGTTATGAGTTCTTGATGACGATGCCCTCGATGATCTGGGCTGCGGTCTCGGTCGCGTCGATCGCGTTCTCGAGCACCGCGAACATGTCCTTCCAGCGGATCACCACCATCGGGTCGATCCCGTTGGAGAACAACGAGGCGACCGCGTCGCGGGAGATCCGGTCACCCTCGTTCTCGAGGCGGTGGATCTCGATCCAGTACTTCTCGAGGCCCTTGAAGTCGCGCAGGTGATCGAGGCCCTGGGCGAGCTGATCACAGGCCGCGACCAGAACCTTGGTCAGCGCCTGCGCCTGCTCCATCGGAGCTTCGATCCCGTAGAGGCCGAGGAAGTCGGCTGCCTCCTCGGTGTAGTCGACGATGTCGTCCATCTGGGTCGCGAGCGCGTAGATGTCCTCGCGGTCGATCGGCGTCACGAATGTGGTGTTGAGCCGCCGGATGATGTCGTGGGTGATCCGGTCGCCCTCCTGCTCGGCCTTGAGGATCTCCCGGCCGAGATCCTTGGAGTCGGGCCAGGTGCCCATCATCTCGTCGAGCAGGCGGCTCGCCTGGAGGGTGTTCTGGCCCGCCTCGATGAAGAGGTCGAAAAAGGTGCGATCACGAGGGAGCAGAGAGAAGCGCGCCATCGAGCAATCCTATTGCGGGACGCAGGCGGTCAACACGTCAGCCGGCCGCCGCGGCGAGCTCGCCAGCCCGCGCCGCGTGGCGTTCCCGCAGCTCCTCCTGGACGCTGCGGCGCTCGCCGTCCGGCGGGACGAGCCGAGTCCAGACGCCCCCAGCGTCCAGCTCCCAGGCGTTGGCGTTGTCGGCGAAGCAGCGCTCCAGGAGGTCGAGCAGGTCCGCCCGCGGGCCCTCGTCTTCGATCGGCGCCACCAGCTCGACCCTGCTGTCGAGGTTGCGCGGCATCAGGTCGGCGGAGCCGGTCAGGACCCGGGTCTCCTCGCCGCGGCGGAAGGCGTAGAGCCGCGAGTGCTCGAGGAAGCGGCCGACGACCGAGACGACGCGGATGTTCTCGGAGACCCCCGGCACCCCGGGTCGCAGGCAGCAGATTCCGCGCACGTTGAGGTCGACCCGCACGCCGGCCCGCGACGCCTCGTAGAGCGCCTGGATGCAGCGCGCGTCGACCAGCGCGTTCATCTTCAGCCCGATCCAGGCCTCCTCGCCGGCACGGTGCGCCTCGACCGTCTCCTCGATTTCCTCGACGATGCGGTCCCGCATCGTCGTCGGCGAGACCAGCACCTTGCGGTACTCGGCCGGGCGCCCGTACCCAGTCAGGTAGTTGAACATCTCGGCGACGTCGGCGCCGATCTCGGGGTCGGCGGTGAAAAGCCCAAGGTCGGTGTAGAGGCGAGCCGTGGTCTGGTTGTAGTTGCCCGTCCCGATGTGGACGTACTCGCGCACCCGGTCGCCCTCACGGCGGGCGACCAGCACTGCCTTGACGTGGGTCTTCAGCCCCGGGATGCCGTAGACGACGTGGACGCCGGCCTCCTCCAGCGACTTCGCCCAGTGGATGTTGGCCGCCTCGTCGAAACGGGCTTTCAGCTCGACCATGCAGACCGCCTGCTTACCGCGTTCGGAGGCGCGGATCAGCGCCGGCACCAGCGGCGAGTCGTCACTGGTCCTGTACACGGTCTGCTTGATCGCCAGCACGTCGGGGTCGGCGACCGCCTGCTCGACGAAGCGCTCGACCGAGGTGGCGAAGGAGTCGTAGGGGTGGTGGACGAGGACGTCTCCCTGCCGGATCGCCGCGAACATGTCGACCGCCTCGTCGTCTTCCCCCTGCAGGCGCGGCTGGGTGACCGGCGACCACGGTCTGTAGCGCAGCTCGGCGTGACCGGGAATGTCGACGACGTCGGTGAGGTCGGCGAGGTCGATCAACCCGTCGACGTCGTAGACCTCGCGATCTTCCAGCCGCAGCGCGTCGATCAGCTGGGCGCGCAGCTTCAGGTTCATCCCGGCCGCCACCTCCAGCCGCACGACCTCGCCGAAGCGGCGACGCCGCAGCTCGTCCTGGACCGCCCGCACCAGGTCGTCGGCCTCGTCTGAGACGGTGAAGTCGGCGTCGCGGGTGACCCGGAAGTAGCCGTGGTCGATCACCTCGGTGCCGGGGAAGAGCGCGTTGAGATTGGCCGCGATCGCCTCCTCCAGCGGGACAAGGACCTCGTTACGCTCGCCGACCCGCAGGAAGCGGCCCAGCAGCTCCTTCGGCACCTTGACCCGGGCGATGATCTCGGCGTCGCTGTCGGGATCGCGCAGCAGCACCCCGAGGCTGAGCGAGAGGTTGGAGATGTAGGGGAACGGCCGGCCCAGGCCGACCACGAGCGGGGTCAGCGCAGGGAAGACCTGCTCGTGAAAGCGGGTGTCGATTTCGCGCCGCTCTGCCTCGCTGGCGGTGTCGAGCGAGACGATCCTGATTCCGTGCTCCTCCAGCTCCGGGCGCAGCGTCCCGTTGAAGCAGTCGTGCAGGCGCCCGTCGAGCTCCAGGACGCGGGCCTGGATCGCGTCGATCTGCTCGCTGGGGCCGAGACCGTCGGGGCCGCGAGCGTCGATCCCGGCATCGAGCTGGTCGAACAGGCCCGCCGCCCGAACCATGAAGAACTCGTCCAGGTTGGAGGCGTAGATCGCGCAGAACCTGGTCCGCTCCAGCAGCGGCACGGTGGGGTCCTCCGCGAGTTCCAGCACCCGCTGGTTGAAGTCGAGCCAGGAGAGCTCACGGTTGAAGTAGAGAGCCGGATCGTCGATCCGGCCATCGTACCCCGGCATCCCGGGCTTCCCCGACCCCTCAGGCAACGCGGGCCGAGGTTTGCCCTCCGGCACGGACTCCGGAGAGGACGCGCCGGTAACCGGCAGCGAGCTGGTCGAGCGCCAGCTCCCATGAGCGTGACTCGGCCGCCCGCCGCGCCGCCGCCCCCAGCCGCCGCCGCAGCGCCGGCGAGGAGGCGAGCTGGAGCATCGTGCCGGCGAGGTGATCCGCGTCGGGACGGCAGAGGATCCCGGTGTGGCGGTTCTCGATCAGCGAGGCGGGACCACCCTCGGAGACGGCGACGACCGGCAGCCCGCTCGCCCCGGCCTCGACCACGACCTGCCCATAGGTATCGGTGGTCGAGCAGAAGAGGAAAAGGTCGGCGCTGGCGTAGGCCCGAGCCAGGTCCTCTCCCTCGAGCCAGCCGAGGAAGGTCGCGTGCTCGCCGAGGCGCGTCCGCAGCTCGGCCTCCTCGGGGCCGCCACCGGCGAGCAGCAGGTGCAGGCGAGGCTCGAGCCGCCGCGCCTTGAGAAAGCTCTCGGCGAGCAGGTCAACGCCCTTCTCGCGGGTCAACCGGCCCGCGTAGAGAACCTTCAGCTCGCCCGGATAGGCATCGCGGTCCGCCTTGCCCGGGTCGAAGCGAGCGATGTCGACGCCGCGCTCCCAGCGCCTGATCCGGACCGGCTCGACCCCGAGGCCGAGCAGGGAGCGATCGGCCGCGGGACTCGGGGAGAGGACGACCGACGGGGCGCCATAGAAGGCACTGAGCCCCGCCCGAGCGACCGCCTCGAGACCGCCGTCGCCGCTGCGCAGGGCGGCGTAGGCACCGAGCTCGGTGTGGTAGCTGCCTGCCAACGGCATCCCGGCGATCCGGCTGAGCAGGACTGCGGCGACCCCGGTCGGGCCGGGAGCGGTGACGTGGACGAGGTCGTAGCGGCCCTCGGCAAGGGTCTCGACCAGGGCTGGCAGGCCGGGAACCCCCAGTCTCATACCGGCGTAAAACGGCACCTCCAGTTCGGCCGCGCCGGGGAGGCGACGGTCGACCCCCGCGTCGGTCCCCACCACCTCGACCTCGAAGCCGGGCACGCCGCGCTCGCGAATCTGCTCGATCGTGCGGGTGACCCCGTGCATCGACTCGATCCCGTCGGCGATCAGGGCGACCCGGGGCCGCTCGGCCGACCGGCTCGCGAGCTTTGCCTTCTCGGCCCCGAGGAAGAGGGTCGGGGGCGCGTACGGGATCGCAGGCAGGAGCGCCTCGAAGAGGTTGCTGAGCACGGCCGCGGCGTCAGCGGCGGCCACCGCAGCGGCGCCCCCGTCCACTGCAGCCCGCAGGCGGCGGTCGTGGATGCGACGGGCGCGGCGGTAGAGCTCGGCGTGCGAGAAGTCGTCGTCCTGCATCAGCGCGATCAGCTCCCGCCCCCGCTGCTCGATCCCCATCGTGCGCAGCCAGGACTCGAGCAGCCGGTGCGCGTCCTCAGGGCCGATGTCGGCTGCCGTCCTGCCCTCGCGCGCAGCCCCCTCGCCCACCGTCCGCTGGGCCATCTTCAGGACCGCGGCGGGGTCGAGCGGGCCATCGCCGGGTAGCCGCCCGTCCGGCGCCAGGGCGCGGATCGCGAGCGCCATCGCCGCGTGCGCCCACTTCGCGGCACTGCCCTGGTCGCCGCCGGCGACCGCATCGCCGCGACGCAACCGGCGCAGAAACTCTTCCGGCGTGGAAGCGGCCGGCACCTCGGTCCAGGTGCGGCCGACGTCCACGCCGGCATGGTCGTCGGACCCCCCGATGCCGGCGCCGCCGTGGGTCTCGATGTAGATGACCGCAGGCGCGTTCAACTCCGGCGCCCGCGACCCGTTGCGGACCTCCCAGATCGGGAAGAGCTCCGCCAGACGGCGGCGATGGCGGGGCGTGAGAGGGGCCGCGACGTCGTAGAACGGATGCGCAAGCGCGCAGGCGATCTCGTTCTCATGAAGGTAGGTGGCGCAGGCCTCGACGTCGCCGGCGTTGGCCTGCAGCCACTCGTGGTCTCCGGGATCGATCCCGTAACAGAGGACGTGCACCGCCTGGGACTCGCCGGCAAAGCGGGCGGTCAGCTCCTCGGAGACGAAGCAGTCGGGGCGGCCGGCCAGCTCCAGGCAGCCCTCGATCGTGTCGTGGTCGGTGATCGTGACGAAGTCCATGCCGCGCCTCTTCGCCAGCTCGTAGACCTCCTGCGGAGGCGTCGCGCACTCGGGCAGGCCGAGCGAACGCTGGATTCCGAGCCGCGAGAGCTGCGAGGCGGTGGAATGGCAGTGCATGTCTACTCGGGAAATCATCGGCGTCTCCCATCTCGTATCTGTCGTTGTCGTCCACAGAATTCGCCAAGAGCAGGCAAAACTTGTGAACCGGCGGAGAAGGGCCGGTGAACATCCGGTGAACCGCCCGACGACTAACGCAGGGAGCGTTCGAGGGCGCCCCAGACGCCGCCGTCCTGCTGCCCCCGCCAGAGCTCGCGGAAACGCTGGAAGAGCAGCTCGCGGCGGGTCTTCAGCAGGGCCTCCAGCGACTCGATCCCCGCCGCGCGGGGCAGCATCACGTCGCAGTCGTGGATCTCGCCCAGCACACCCTGTAGGGCCTTGGCCGCCTTGCGCGCCCGTTCGGCGTCCTCGCCAAAGCAGGGACCGGTGATCTCCAGCACGTAGCGCAGCCGCTTGGCGGCGATCCGCATGGCGTGCTGGGTTGACGCGGCATCGGGTTCGAGCGCCTCGGCGGCGAAGGAGCGCAGCTCGGCGAGCCTGGTCAGCACGATCCGGGTCGCGTTCGGGCGCAGCGGCGCCGCCGGGTCGAGCCCCTCCACCGGGCGGGCCTTCACGATCCCGCCACCTTCACCAGCTTGCGGAAGCGTCGCCTCAGCTTCTTCAGCCGCTTCGGCGCCACCGCCGGCGCCAGCTCCTCGTTGGCGAGCCGTTGCTCCTCGCGGAGCCCCTCGTTCAGCGCAGCGAGGCTCGCCCGGTCCGACTCGGGCGCGTTCGCCGCGAACCCCTCGAGGAACTCGATCGCGACGTCGCGATCGCGGCGCTCACCGAGCGCATCGGCAAGCGCCTTTACCCGCTTCAACGCCTTGCGATGCCGCTTTCGCGGGAAGCAGGACTCGAAGACCTCCAGCGCGGCCCGCAGCCGGCGGGTCGCCACCCGCATGTCGTGGACCCGCTCGATGTCGTCGAGGTCGAGCACCCCGTCGGAGTGCTCGAAGACCTCGGCCGCCCGCGTATCGACCACCCGGGCCGCCGCACGATTGAACGGCTCGTCGCAGTCGAAGTCGGGAACCTCGCGGGCGCGCGCCACGCGCTCAGCTTAAGCGGCGAGCTTGGCGGGTGAGGAGCCGTTACTGCTGCCGTTGAGCGAGTCGAGCACCACGCCCTCGCGCAGCCCCCCCTTGCCGATCTGCAGCGGCTGCCCAAGCAGCTCGGAGAGCTTCTCCAGCAGCAGCACGCCGGTGGAGAGAATGCGGACCCGTTCGGGGTCGAGCTCGAAGCGCTTCGCGACCTCGGCGGCGGGATCACCGCAGAGAACGCGTATCCCCCGCTCCAGGGTCTCGTACTCGAGCACCGCGCCGACCAAACGCCGCAGCGAGGTGGCGCTGCCGCCGACGGCGACGGCCTGGGCAGGATGCTCGATCCGGACGTCCGCGAAGAGATCGTCGATGCGGTCGCGGATCTTGCGGATCTCCGCCGCCGAGGGCGGGTCGGAGGCGATCAGCTCGTCGGCAAGCACGCCGGAGCCGACTCGCCAGGAACGGACCTCCTCCACGCCGCCGGGGACGGTGCCGAGGATCACCTCAGTCGAGCCGCCGCCGACGTCGACGACGCCGATCTTGCCGGCCACGGGGTGGCCGAGCGTCTTGGTGGCCCCGATAAAGGAGAGGCGACCCTCCTCCTCGTCGCTGAGGATCTCGATGGGGACACCGGCGACGTCGCCGATCTCCCGCGCAACGGCCCCGCCGTTCGCAGCCTCGCGGATCGCCGCGGTAGCCACCGCCCGGATCGTCTCCGCCCCGAGCTCACGTGCGAGGCGCACCTGGGTCGCGACCACCTCGGCAACTTCCCCCGCCTTCTCGGCCGGAATCTCGCCGTCCCGCCCCACCGCCTTGTTGATCCGCGTGTAGGCCCGCTGCTCCATCACCTTCTTCAACTGGCCGTCGACAGGCTCCGCCACGAGCACGCGCGTCGTATTCGACCCGATATCTATCGCCGCACAGAGCATCCGGAAGCCGCTTTCCATCTTCCCAGACGCCCCGGATCTCAACCGTGGCTCTAAGGGGTGGGGTGCGAAGCGTCCTCGAACTCGCGGAAGAGCCCGGTGACCACAAAGGCGACCTGCTCGCCGATGTCGACCGCGTTGTCGCCGATCCGCTCGATCGCCCGCGCCGCCAGCAACATCGTCATCGCCCACTCGCGCTTGTCGGCGTCGTCGCCGATCTCCAGCGCCAGGCCAAAGCACTCGCGGTTGAGGTTGTCGACGACGTCGTCCTGGCGGACCAGGTCGCGCGCCATCTCGACGTTGCGCTCCTCGAAGGCCCGCTTCGCTTGGCTGATCAGCGTGCCGGTCTGCTTGCCCATCGTCAGGATAAGCCTGACCATCTCCTCGTCGGCCGGCGGCTCGTTACCGGTCAGGGGAATCAGCTTGCAGATGTTCACGCATTGATCGCCCATCCGCTCGACGTTCTTCAGCACGTGCAGCAGGGCCGAGATCAGCCGCAGGTCGGTCGCGACAGGAGATTGCCTGGCGAGCAGCGCGATCAAGCTCTGGTGCACCTCGAGGTAGCGGCCGTCGATGCGGTCGTCGTCGCCGATCACCTGCTGTGCCAGCTCGACGTCCTGCTGCTCGACCGCTTCCGTGGTGCGCCCCAGCTGCTCGCTGACCAGATCCAGCCCACCCAGGGCGCTGGCC
>Ga0190265_10000780_pt1 | contig 21184 bp, 16 predicted proteins | sample Popmic124T_FD_133135 | JGI IMG/M metagenome (GOLD analysis project Ga0190265, IMG submission 133135) | Populus adjacent soil microbial communities from riparian zone of Indian Creek, Utah, USA - 124 T | ecosystem: Environmental > Terrestrial > Soil > Riparian zone | place: USA: Utah | collected...
CCCCGAAAGCTCGGGCAAGACGACCCTGGCGCTTCACGCGGTCGCCGAGGCGCAGAAGGCCGGCGGGGTCGCCGCCTTCATCGACGCCGAGCATGCGCTCGACCCGATCTACGCCCGCAAGCTGGGCGTCGACGTCGACAATCTCATCGTCTCGCAGCCCGATACGGGCGAGCAGGCGCTCGAGATCACCGACACGCTCGTCCGCTCCAACGCGGTCGACATCCTCGTCATCGATTCGGTCGCCGCTCTGGTGCCGCGCGCCGAGATCGAGGGCGAGATGGGCGACAGCCATGTCGGCCTGCAGGCGCGGCTGATGTCGCAGTCCTTGCGCAAGCTCACCGGCTCGATCTCCAAGTCCAAGTGCCTGGTCATCTTCATCAACCAGTTGCGGATGAAGATCGGCGTCATGTACGGCAATCCCGAGACGACGACGGGCGGAAACGCGCTGAAATTCTACGCCAGCGTCCGGCTCGACATCCGCCGCACCGGCCAGATCAAGGACCGCGACGAGATCGTCGGCAACACCACCAGGGTGAAGGTGGTCAAGAACAAGCTGGCGCCGCCGTTCAAGCAGGTCGAGTTCGACATCATGTATGGCGAGGGCGTCTCCAAATTGGGCGAGATCCTCGATCTCGGAGTCAAGGCCGGCGTGGTCGAGAAATCGGGCTCGTGGTTCAGCTACGATTCGATCCGGATCGGCCAGGGCCGCGAGAACGCCAAATCCTATCTCAAGGACAATCCCGAAGTCGCCGAGCGGCTCGAACGCGCCATTCGCGGCCATACCGATCAGGTCGCCGAGGCGCTGATGGTCGGCCCCGATGCCGAGGACGATATTTGAAGCGGGGAGGGGGCGTGCCCCCTCTTATGGTGTAATCTTTGTAAGCTTCCAGCGGCGGCCGGGCCGGTCAGAGCCCGGCCGCCTGGCTTTCCGGGACGTGCGCCGGCGCTCCGGCATTGGCCCACAAGGCGACGATCAGGGCCAGCGTGCCGCAGAGCGCGAAGCCGGCCACCAGCGGCACCGTCGTGCCGTCGAACTGCTGGCCGATGGCGAGCCCGATCAGCGCTCCGCCGCTGGTCGTGATCAGCCCCTGAAGCGCCGAGGCGGTGCCGGCGATATGGCCGAGCGGCTCCATCGCCAGAGCGCCCGAATTGGCGCCGACCAGGCCGAAGCAGGCGGTGGTCAGCGCCTGCAAGATGACGAACGTCCACAGCGATTCGCCCCAGAGGAGGACGATAAGGAGATGGATGAGCGAGAGGGCGGTGAAGGCGATCAGCGCCCTGGTCAGCAGCCGCCGGGCGCCGAGCCTCATCACCAGCCTCGAATTGGCGTAGGAGGTCGCCGCCATCGGTCCGGCGATGCAGGCGAAGACGAGGCCGATCAGGGCCGGCCGGCCGAACACGTCGAACACGATCTGCTGGATCGAGCCGATGAACGCGAACAGGGCCCCGAAAGCGAGCGTCGCGGCGAGGGTGTTGCCGATCGAGCCGCGAGTCCCGAGCGTCTGCGCGACCGCCCGGCCGATATGGCCGGCGGACAGCGGCTGCCGGTCCTCGACGGCGAGGGTTTCGGGCATTCTGAGCCAGCCCCACAGCGCAAGACCCAGGCCATAGAGCGCGAGCGCGATGAAGATGTGCCGCCAGCTTGCGAAAGCGAGCACGACCTGGCCGAAGGCGGGGGCGAGGACCGGCACGATCATGAAGATGATCATCACCAGCGACATGATCTGGGCCATCGCCGAACCGTGATAGCGGTCGCGGACGATGGCCACGACCAGCACCCGGGTGCCGCCCGCCGCCACGCCCTGCAGGAAGCGGGCGGCGAGCAGCAGGTCCATGCTCCCCGCCAGCCCCGCCAGCGCCCCGAACAGAGCGTAGAAAGTCATGCAGCCGATCAGCAGCGTCTTGCGCCCGAAGCGGTCGGAGATCGGGCCGTAGAAGATTTGCGACAGGCCGAAGCCGAGCAGATAGGACGTGATGACGAGCTGGCGGCGATTGTCCTCGGCGGCGCCGAGCGACTCGCCGATCGCGGCCAAAGCCGGCAGCATGGCATCGATGGCGAGCGCATTGGACGCCATCAGCGCCGCGATCAGAACGACGAATTCTCTCTTGCCCGGCGCGCGGGTTTCGGTGGGCTGCATATCGATCACGTTTCGCGGAGGGAGGCCAGCCGCTCTGCCCAAGGCCGGCGGCGTGGGCAAGTTCCAATCGTCGCTCGGCCCGGCTAGGGGGGCGTATGACCGAGACTCTGGAATGGCAGGGGCGCGTCGGCGAGGCCTGGGCCGAGGAATGGCGCCGGACCGATCGAACGCTCGCGCCGGTCAACGAGGCGCTGGTCGCGGGCGCGCTTCGCCTCGCGCCGGCGCGGATCCTCGACATCGGCTGCGGCGCCGGCGCCACCAGCCTGGCGCTGGCCGATGCGCTTCCCGACGCCGCGATCACCGGCATCGATCTTTCCGGCGCCCTGATCGGGCAGGCGCGCGAACGGGCGAAGGGCCGCCCTGCGCTTCGCTTCGAGACTGGCGACGCCGCCTCGTGGCGGCCCGCCGGCGGCTCGTTCGACCTGATCCTCTCGCGCCACGGCGTGATGTTTTTCAACGACGCCGCAGCCGCCTTCGCCCATCTCCGCTCGCTGCTAGCGCCGGGCGGCGGGCTCCTCTTCTCCTGTTTTCGCGCTCGCGGCGAGAATGACTGGATGTCCGCCCTCCATCCCGTCTTCGCCCGCTTCGCGCCGGCGGCGCTCGACGCGCCCGAGCCGCCCACCGGCCCGTTCGCATTCGCCGACCCTGCCCGTATCGACTCGCTCCTGCGATCGGCCGGATTTGCCGCCCCGGCGATCGCACCGCTCGATTTCGACTTCGTCGTCGGCGCGGGCGAGGATGCGGTGGCCGATGCGGTCCATTATTTCGGCCGCATCGGCCCCGTCGCCCGCCTGCTCCGCGACCTCGGCCCGGAAGATCGGCGTCGGGCGCTCGACGAGGTCGCCGGGATCGCGGCGGCGCGGCTCTCGGACGGCCGAATCGCATTTCGCGCCGCCGCCTGGATCGTCGCCGGCCACGTCTTGAAGGAACCCGCATGATCGTCGTCCACCATCTCGAAAATTCGCGCTCGCAGCGCGTCCTGTGGCTGCTCGAGGAGCTTGAACTCCCTTATGAGGTGATCCGCTACGAGCGCGATGCCAAGTCCAAGCTCGCCCCGCCCGAGCTTGCCCGGGTCCACCCGCTCGGCAAGTCGCCGGTGATCGAGGATCAGGGCCGGGCGCTCGCCGAAACCGGCGCGATCGTCGAATATCTGGTCGAGAAGGCCGAGGGCCGGCTCGGTCCGCCCGCCAATCGCGATTCGGTGCTGCTCTACCGCCAATTCCTCCATTATGCCGAAGGCTCGATGATGCCGCCTTTGCTGGCCCTGCTCGTCGTCGGCCGGCTCGGACTGCTCGGCAAGCCCGCCAAGGCGCCGCTGCTGGCGATGTTCGGCAAGCATCTCGCCTGGCTCGAAAGCGAGCTCGCCGGTCGCGACTGGTTCGCCGGCGAGGAGTTCAGCGCGGCCGACATCATGATGAGCTTCCCGCTGGAGGCCGCCCGCGCCCGCGCCGGCCTCAATGCGGCCGATCACCCGCATCTCACCGACTGGCTCGAGCGCATTCACGCCCGCCCGGCCTATGCCGAAGCGCTGAAGAAGGGCGGGCCTTACGCTTACGTCTAGTACGCGGCCAATCGAGAGGTTGACTTTTGCCGGTCCGCGCGCCCCGATGCGCGCCGACCAACAGCCAAGGGGAAAGTCCGGTGGAATCGACGGTGAAGCGGCGCGTCCCACTGCAGATCAAGATGCTGATCGGCTTCCTCGTCGGCCTGGTCGCCGGCCTGCTCGTCCATATGACCCAGGCCGACGCCGCCTGGGCCGCGAACCTGCGTTATTATTTCACTGAGCCGGTCGGGACGATCTTCCTGCGGCTCCTGTTCATGCTGGTCATCCCCTTGCTCTTCTCGGCCCTGGTCGTCGGAATCGCCGAAATGGGCGACGTGCGGGCGCTGAAGCGCGTTGGCGTCAAGACGCTCATTTTCACGGTGGTCCTCTCCTCGGTCGCCGTGCTCATCGCGCTGGCGGCGGCGAATTTGTTCCAGCCCGGCGTCGGGGTCGATCCGGCCCAGGTTGAAGAGATCCGCCAGACCCAGTCGGAGCGCGCCAGCCAGATCGTCGCCACCAGCACCGAGCAGCCCGACGGGCGCGACACCCTGCTCAACATCATTCCGAGCAATGTCTTCGCCGCCGCCTCGGCCAACGACATCCTCGCCGTCATGTTCTTCGCTTTGGTCTTCGGGATCGGGCTGCTGCTGGTCGACACGCCCGGCGCGCAGCGGCTGCAGGACGCGATCCAGGGCCTGTTCGACGTCTCGATGCGCCTGATCGGGATCGTCATCCGGCTGGCGCCGCTCGCCATCGCCTGCTTCATGTTCAATCTCGCCGCCGTGTTCGGCTGGAGCCTGCTGTCCTATCTCGGCGCCTATGTCGGAGTCGTGCTGCTCGCGCTCGGCGTGCACATGTTCGTTTCCTACCCGATCGCTCTGAAGCTGCTCGCCAACAAGTCGCCGATCGCCTTTTTCCGCGAAATCCAGGAGGCGATGGTAGTCGCCTTCTCGACCGCGTCGTCGAACGCGACGCTGCCGACCGCCATTCGCGTCGCGGAAACCAATTTGAAGCTGCCGCCGCGTGTATCGCGCTTCGTGCTCACGATCGGCGCCACCGCCAATCAGAACGGCACCGCGATCTTCGAGGGCGTCACCGTTCTCTTCCTGGCCCAGTTCTTCGGAATCGAGCTCAGCCTTTGGGACCAGGTCTGGGTGCTGCTCATCTGCATCCTGGCCGGGATCGGCACGGCAGGCGTTCCGGCGGGCTCGTTGCCGGTCATCGCCATCATCCTCGCCTCGGTCGGGGTTCCGCCGGAGGGGATCGGCCTGATCCTCGGCGTCGATCGCCTGCTCGACATGTGCCGCACCACGCTGAACGTCACCGGCGATCTCACCGCAGCCGTCGTCGTCTCGCGCGGCGAGGACCATGCGCCCTCGACGCCCGCGGTGCCCGCGGCGGATTCGGGCGCGGCCGTGGCGGAGGCGCATCCCTCCTGAGGGTTACTGGATCGGCACCCGCGGATCGCTCGTCGTCGGCCGCGGCCGGCGCGGTCGCTGGGGCGTGTTGGCGGCCGGCCGGGCGGTCGCCGGCGGCTGCGCGTTTTGCGGCCGGGCGGTCGAGGGCGGCCGACTCGGCGGCACGGTCGTAGTCGGCGGACGGGTCGGACGGACCGGTCGGCGCGGCGGCTGGGTCGTCCCCGGCACATTGCTGCGCGGCGGCCGGGTCGGGTTCGTCCGAGGCGGCGTGGTCGTCAGCGGCGGCCGGCGCGGCGGCCGGGGATCGACGGTCGGGCGCACCCGAGGCGGCAGCGGAATCGGCTCTTCATAGACCGGCGGCGGCTTCGATCCCCCATTTCGCGGCGGCGTCCTGATCGGCGGCGGCGTCTGCACAGGAGGCGTCCGGACCGGGGGCGCGGGGGTCCTGACGGGCGGCGCCGGAGTCGGCCTCGTCGGAGCGGGCGGCGCGGGCGCATCCGTCGTCGGCACCGGCGCGGCCGGTACGGGCTGCGGCCCGACTTCCTCGATCACGATCTGCGGCGGCGCGCCTTGCCCTGGGTCTACGACCTGATCGGCATCGTAAGCCGGCCGGCTCTTCTCCAGCGTTTCGACCCTCGACTGGAGCATGTCGCGCTGCTGGATCAGGCTCCTGACCTCGGTCGCCGCCCAGATCGTGACCCCGGCCGCGCCCGCTGCCGCCACGAACTGGAAGGCGAGCAGGGTCCAGGCGCTGCGCACGAACCTCTTGCTGGTTGGCGAGCCGCTCATCGCCGCGACGCCGCGCTGATCCGCAGCAGCAGGAAGGCGGTCGCGCCGAGCAGCAGCATCGCCAGCGCAAGCGCCGCCAGCGCGACCGCGCCGAACGCCGCCGGCGACAGGCCGCCCGCCGCCGCCATCCCGACCGCGCCCGCCACCAGCGCCGCCAGCAGGATCGCCGCCCAGCCGAGCAGGGCCGTCCGTCCCAGCCCCTGCAGCGCCGGCCCGCGCACGGGCTCGCCGCCGGTAGCGTCCGCGGCCGGTTCGCCGCGCAGCAGGCCGCCGACCCGGCCTTCGAGATCGCGCCAGGGCGAGCCCTGCCGCTCGCCGCCCCAGCGGCTGAAATCGAGGAAATGGAGCATGGTGAAGGGCAAAGGCAGCCTGGATTCGTCGAGGTTCAGCTGGACCAGCTTGCCCGAATCGAGCGCCTCATTGGCCTCGGCGCGGACCCACAGCGACTGCCGCGCCGTGTGCGACCAGGCCACCACCACGCAGCCGGCGGCGTCGATCTCGCTCTCGATCAGCATCGCATAATCGTCGGACGGCGCCAGCCGCTCGTCCCACCATAAGGAATAGCCATGGCTTTCCAGACCGCCGCTGATCCGGGCGACCTGATCGCGATTGCTTCGCGAATAGGAGACGAAGACGTCGGCCATATCGGCACCGTATCAAATCCAGGCCACTGTGTCGCCCGTCACTGCGTCATCACCCTCACTACGTCATCCACCCCATCGCGTCATCCTGACGAACGTCAGGATCCATGAACTCGGTTCGACCCTGATCCCACGGGCGTCCATGGATCCCGGATCAAGTCCGGGATGACGGGGAGGGAAGGGCCTGTCGCCTCAGGCCGGCTCGAGCTCCTTCTGAACGACCTTCTCGGCCAGGGTGCCGTTCAGCTCGGCGAGATGGTCGAACTCGGCCTCATAGGTGGCCAGCCCCTGGCTGATCGAGCGCAGCTCGGCATCGAAGCCCTGCATCTCCGCTTCGGGAATCAGCGCCTCGACCTGATCCCAGCGCGACCAGCCTTCGCGCGGCCCCATGCCCAGCATCTGCCCGCGCCGGCTGGCGATCGCCGAGGTGACCCGCGACGTCGCCCCGCTCGGCGCCACCACCGTCACCTTCATCACCGGCTCGAGCAGATGGGCGGCGGCCTGGGCCAGCGCCTCCGACATGCCGATCCGGCCCGCCGTCCGGAAGGCGAGCTCGGAGCTGTCGACGCTGTGATAGGAGCCGTCGATCAGGGTCACCGCGACATCCACCACGGGGAAGCCGAGCGGCCCCTTGACCAGGGCGTCGCGGACGCCGTCCTCGACCGCGGGAATCCATTGCTTGGGGACGACTCCGCCGGAAATCTTGTCGTTGAACTGGAAGCCGCCGCCACGCGCCAGCGGTTTCACCTCGATCACGCAATCGCCGAACTGGCCGTGGCCCCCCGACTGCTTCTTGTGCCGGCCGCGCTGAGTCACCGTCTTGCGGATCGATTCCTTGTAGCCGATCGACGGCGCCCTGGAATCGATGGCGACGCCGTAGCGCCGCTTGAGCCGGTCGAGCGTGACCTTCAGATGCTCGTCGTTGATCCCGCGCAGCCGCGTCTCGTGCAGGTGCTCGTCCTGCTCCCAGAGCAGGGCCGCATCCTCCTCGGTGAGCTTGTGCAGCGCCGTCGACAGGCGGACGTCGTCCTTGCGGTCCTTGGTCGAGATGGCGAGCGCGAAATTGCGCACGGGCGCCGCCGCCGCGAGCGCAGGCGGGGCCTTGGCCGGAGCCAGCCATTCGCCGGCATGGACGCCCTCGACCTTGGCGATGGCGACGACGTCGCCGGCCTTGGCCTCGGCGAGCTTGGCGGTTTTTTCGCCCTGCACCGCGAACAGGGTGCCGACTCGGACGGATTCGCCGCCGCTGCTTTTCAGTTCCTGGCCTTCCTTCAGCGCGCCGCCGAACACGCGCGCATAATTGAGCCGGCCCATCGCGCCGCCATGGCTGACCTTGAACAGGATCGCGCAGGGCCCGCTCGCGCCGAGCCGCTCGGCGGCCCCCCCCGATTCGGGGGCCTCGTGGCGCAGCGCCTTCATCAGCCGCCGGACGCCCTGCGTCCCGGTCGCCGAGCCGAACAAGACCGGCACGATCTGGCCCTGGCCCGTTTCCTTGGCAAGGTCGGCGAACACGGTTTCGCGGTCGGGCACCTCGTCCATCAGCAATTGCTCGAGCAAGGCGTCGTCATGATCGGCCAGCGTCTCCAGCATCTGGGTCCGCTCCAGCGCCTCGCGGTCGGCCAGATCGGCCGGGATGTCGCCAAGCTCGGATTCCCTGCCCTTGCGGTAATAATAAGCCCGTTCCAGCGCGATATCGACGAAGCCGGTGATCGTCTCGCCGTCGCGGATCGGGATCCAGCGCGCGATCAGCGGCGATTTCGACATCGGCTGCAGCGCTTCGAGCAGGCTCTGGATCGAGCCGCGCGCCTGATCGATCTTGTTGACGAAGATCATGTGCGGAATGCCGAGCGATTCGAGCTGCCGAAGAGTCGGCTCCGCGAGCAGGGCGCGATCGGGATCGGGATCGATGACGACGATGGCCAGATCCGCCACCGCCGCGCCCAGCGTGCCGTCGGCCGCGAAACCCACCGAGCCTGGGCCGTCGATCAGCGCGTAGCGATCGCCCATATAATCGTAATGGAGCAGGTTGAGCTCGGTCGAGCCCCCGCGCGCCCGCGCCTCGGGGCTGGAATCGCCGATGCTCGATCCGTCCGCGACCGAGCCCTGCCGTCCGGTCGCGCCCGCCGCAAAAAGAAGGGCCTCGGCTAGGCTGGTCTTACCCGCCCCGCCGGGGCCCACGAGCGCGATCGTCCTGGTGCCTGCAGCTCTGGTGGGCATGTGCGTCTCCTTGCGACCGTGTCGCACGGGTCCGCGAGGAGGACGCCGCGCGCCTCAGGGGGGAAGAACCAGCTTCGACTTGTCGGCGGGGAAGTTCAAGGGGGGAAAATGACGGCTCGTCGGTCGCAGGCAAGCGTCCGTCGCCGACCCGCGCCCTCCCGTCATGCTGAACTTGTTTCAGCATCGGGCGACGAGCAGCGGTGCGGGCGGAAACCTGGACCCTGAAACAACTTCAGGGAGACGGTGGGGCGGGGCCCCGGCCTGCCCTCGCTTGCCGCAGCGCAGCATGTCGCCTAAATCCGGTGCATGACCTCGACCAACGACATCCGCCGGAGCTTCCTCGACTATTTCGCGGGCGAGGGGCACCGGATCGTGCCTTCGGCGCCTCTCGTGCCGCAGAACGATCCGACCCTGATGTTCGTCAACGCCGGCATGGTGCCGTTCAAGAACGTGTTCACAGGCCTCGAGACGCGGCCCTACGTCACCGCCGCATCCTCGCAGAAATGCGTGCGCGCCGGCGGCAAGCATAACGACCTCGACAATGTCGGTTACACCGCCCGCCACCACACCTTCTTCGAGATGCTCGGCAATTTCTCGTTCGGCGATTATTTCAAGGAGCGGGCGATCCTGCTCGCCTGGGATTTGCTGACGAAGGAATGGGGCATTCCGGCCGCGAAGCTGACCGCGACCGTCTACCACAATGACGACCAAGCCTTCGATCTGTGGAAGAAGATCACCGGCCTGCCCGAAAGCCGGATCATCCGAATCGCCACCAAGGACAATTTCTGGGCGATGGGCGCCGACGGGCCGAGCGGCCCGTGCTCGGAGATCTTCTACGACCATGGCGATCATATTCCCGGCGGACCGCCCGGCAGCCCCGACGAGGACGGCGATCGCTTCACCGAGATCTGGAACCTCGTCTTCATGCAGTTCCTGCAGGAAGCGGACGTCGTCGTCAGCGATCTGCCGAGGCCTTCGATCGACACGGGCATGGGCCTGGAGCGGATCGCCGCGGTGCTCCAAGGCGTCCACGACAATTACGACACCGACACGTTCAAGGCGTTGATCGCAGCCTCGTCTGAGCTGACCCGGACCAGGGCGGAGGGCGCGAACCAAGCCAGCCATCGCGTCATCGCCGATCATCTGCGCGCGTCCGGCTTCCTGATCGCCGACGGGGTGCTGCCGTCGAACGAGGGCAGGGGCTATGTCCTTCGCCGGATCATGCGCCGCGCCATGCGCCACGCCCATATCCTCGGCGCCGCCGAGCCGCTGATGCACCGGCTGGTGCCGTCGCTCGTCTCGGAAATGGGCGCCGCTTATCCCGATCTCGTCCGCGCCCGGCCGCTGATCGAGGAGACGCTGAAGCTCGAGGAAACCCGCTTTCGCCAGACCCTCGCCAACGGCCTCAGGCTGCTTGACGAAGCGACGGCGTCGATGGCGCGCGGCGCCACTTTGGCCGGCGCCACCGCCTTCAAGCTCTACGACACGTTCGGTTTCCCCTACGATCTCACCGAGGACGCGCTCCGCGCCCAGGGCTTCGGCGTCGACCGGGCCGGCTTCGACGCCGCCATGGCCGAACAGAAGGCCGCCGCGCGGGCCGCCTGGAAGGGGTCGGGCGCGAAGGCCAGCGAGGACATCTGGTTCGACATCGCAGAAGAACATGGCGCGACCGAGTTCACCGGCTATCTCGGCCATGACGGGGACGGCGTCGTCGTCGCCCTCGTCAAGGACGGCGCGCGCGTCGAGGCGGCGTCGGCGGGCGATCGAGTCACCATATTGACCAACCAGACGCCCTTTTACGGCGAAAGCGGAGGGCAGATTGGCGACGCGGGAAAAATGATGTCGGACAAAGGGTTGGACGTCGACGTTGAGGATACGTCGAAGCCGCTTGGCAAGCTCCACGCGCATGAGGCCACGGTCCGCGCCGGCGCGATCGCGGTCGGCGACGCCGTCCATATGTCGGTCGACGCCGCCCGCAGGACCCGGGTCCGCGCCAATCACAGCGCCACCCATTTGCTGCACGCGGCGCTGCGCAAGCGGCTCGGCAGCCACGTCACCCAGAAAGGCAGTCTGGTCGCGCCCGATCATTTCCGCTTCGATTTCTCCCATCCCAAGCCGATGACCCGCGAGGAGATCGAGGCGGTCGAGGCCGAGGTGAACCGCCACATCCGCGAAAACCATCCGGTCGGCACCCGGCTGATGACTCCCGACGCGGCGGTCGAGGCCGGCGCCCTCGCCCTGTTCGGCGAGAAATATGGCGAGGAGGTTCGAGTCCTCTCGATGGGGCTCGAGGACGAGGCCAATTACTCGGTCGAATTGTGCGGCGGCACCCATGTCGCCGCGCTCGGCGACATTCAATTGCTCAAGATCACGAGCGAGAGCGCGGTCGCCGCCGGAGTCCGCCGAATCGAGGCGCTGACCGGAGAGGCGGCGCGCAAATGGCTTACCGACCGCGAGGAGAAGCTCAAGGAAGCCGCGGCAGTGCTCAAGGCCTCGCCCGACGAGGTCCCGGCCCGAGTCGCCGCCCTGATCGGCGAACGCCGCCGCCTCCAACGCGAGCTCGCCGAGGCGAAGAAGGCGCTGGCCTTGGGCGGCGGCGGCTCCAGGGCGGAGGCCGCCGGACCCGAACGGGTCGGCGGCCATGGCTTCGTCGGCCAGGTGCTCGACGGCATGGACCCCAAGGGGCTGCGCGGCCTGATCGACGAGGCCAAGCAGCGCCTCGGCTCCGGCGTCGTCGCCTTGGTCGCGGTCAACGACGGGCGGGCGACGGTCGCGGTCGGAGTCACCGGCGATCTCGCCGCCCGCCGCAACGCCGTCGATCTGGTCCGCAAGGCCGTCGAGGCGGTCGGCGGTCAGGGCGGCGGCGGCCGCCCCGACATGGCCCAGGGCGGCGGCCCCGACGGCGGCAAGGCCGCCGAGGCGCTGGCGGCAGTGCGCGCGGCGCTCGAAGGGGAGCCTGTCGCGGCCTGACCCCGATCGACGGGAGCGGCACAGGAATCGTCGCGTCAGCGCGTCAGCGCGTCGCGCAGCCTCTTGCCGCGCTCGGGCGGCTCTTGGGTCAGCTCGCCCATCTCCATGATCTGCTGGCGCAGTTCGGCGCGCTTTTCGTGGATCGAGGCGATCACCGGGCCCATCGCCATGCCAAGATCGACCAGCACCGCTTCGGACAATTGCAGCGACGATTCGAGCGTCTCGGGCACCGCGTCGGTGGCGCCGGCCTTGTAGAGCTCGGCGGCATGTTCGGGATCGCGGGCGCGGGCGACGATGGTGAGGTCCGGGCACCAAGCGCGCACCCGCTTCACCATCCGCACCACCTGCACCGGATCGTCCATGGTGAGGATCAGCGCGCTGGCGTGGCCGAGGTTGAGCCGGTCGAGGAATTCGGGCCGCGAGGCGTCGCCGAAGATGAGCGGGACGCCCTCGGCCCGCGCCGCCTTGACGACGTCGATGTTCGAATCGATCGCGACATAAGTCTTGTCGTGGACCGCGAGCATCTCGGCGATGAGGCGGCCGACCCGGCCGAAGCCGAGGATCACCGCGCGCGGCGCCTCGCGGCTCGGAGCGAGGTCCTGGGCGACGTCGGCGCGGTCGCCCTCGATCCGGCGCGCGGCGTCGTGCCCGATCTTGGCCAGCAGCGGGGTCAGCGTCAGGCCCATGGCCGTGACGATCGTCCAGAAGGCTTCGGTCTGCGTGGTGATCAGCCCCGCCGCCGCCGCCGCGCCGAGCACGATCAGGGTGGTTTCGGACGGCGAGGCCATCAGCAGACTCGCCTCGGCCGCCACCGCCTGCCGCTTGCCACCGAGGCGGAGCAACAAGGCGGTCACCACCGTCTTCATCACCATCACCCCGACCAGCGCCAGAAGAAGTCGCGTCCAGTTCGCGGCAATGAAGTCGAGCTCCAGGCTCATCCCCACGGTGATCAGGAACACGCCGAGCCCGAGGCCGCGGAAGGGCGCGGTCATCACCTCGACCTCGCCATGATATTCGGTTTCGGCGATCAATATGCCGGCGACCAGGGCGCCCACGATTGGCGACAGGCCGGCGGCGGCGGTGGCGAGGCTGGCGGTGATGACGACGAGCAGGCTGACCGACAGGAACAGCTCCGGGCTCTTGGTCCGCGCCGCCTGCGCGAACAAGGGCGGCAGCACGAATCGCCCGAGCACGAGCATGGCGAGGATGACTCCGGCGCCGAGCAGGACGGTGTCAAGCAGCCCACTCACGCCTTCGGCTTGGGCGTGCGGCGCGAGCGCGCCCAAAGCGAAGATGATCGGCACGATCGCCAGATCCTCGAACAGCAGCATGGCGAAGGCCGAGCGGCCGACCGGGCTGGTCGTCCCGACCAGCGGCAGCACCACGGCCGTCGAGGACAGGGCCAAAGCGACTCCGAGCGCGAGCGCCGGCACCCAGCCATAGCCGCCGATGTGGATTCCGAGCCCGATCAGCAGCGCCGAGGCGAGCAATTGCGCGGCGCCGACGCCGAAGACAAGCGTGCGCATGCCCCACAGGCGGCGGAACGAGAGCTCCAGCCCGATCGAGAACAGCAGGAGGATGATGCCGAGCTCGGCGAACGGCTCGATCGCCTCGGCGTTGGAGATGGCGACATAGTTGAGCCACGGCACCCGATCCGCCATCCCGCCCAGCCCCGAGGGGCCGACCAGGATGCCGATCAGGATGAAGCCGATCACGGGGCTGATCCGGATTCGCGCGAAGGCCGGAATGACGATCCCGGCCGCGCCGAGGATGACCAGCGCGTCGCTGAAACCGGAGGTGCTGAATTCGGCGGCGAGGTGGGTCGACATATTGCCTTTATGCAGCTTCATGCGCGATTGTCAGCCCGATGGCGCGGGAAAGCACCGAACTTTTGATCGCCGGCGGCGGCCCGGCCGGGATGATGGCAGGCCTCCTCTTCGCCCGCGCCGGCGTCCGCACGCTCGTCGTCGAGAAGCATGCGGACTTCCTGCGCGATTTCCGCGGCGACACCGTCCACCCCTCGACGCTGCGGCTGTTTGACGAGTTGGGGCTGCTCGACCGGCTTCTCGCGCGTCCGCACGACAAGGTTCGCGAAGTGACCGGCCTGATCGGGGGTCGGTCGCTCGAGATCGCCGACCTCTCCCATTTCGACCCGCGCTGGAACTTCATCGCCATGATGCCACAATGGGAGTTCCTCGATTTCGTCGCGGACGAGGCGCGCCTCTATCCGGACTTCGCCCTCAGGATGAGCACCGAAGCCACCGACCTCTTGTGGAAAGGCAACCGCGTCGTCGGGGTCCGGGCCGCCGGCGGGGAGATAGAGGCGAAGCTGGTCGTCGCCGCGGACGGGCGCCGCTCGCTGCTCCGCGACAAGGCCGAGTTGCCGATCAAGGACCTCGGCGCGCCGATGGACGTCTTCTGGTTCCGCATCCCCAAGCGCCGCACCGCGGACAACGAAACCACCGGCATCTTCGATTCGGGGCGGATCATCGCCCTCATCGACCGCGGCGATTATTGGCAATGCGCCTATGTCTTCGCCAAGGGCCAGGCCGATGCGGTGCGCGCGCGCGGCCTCGACGCCTTCCGCCTCGACGTCGCCCGGGTGGCGCCGATGGTTGCAGGCAGTCTCGACGCGATCCGGAGCTGGGACGAGGTGAAGCTGCTGACCGTCGCCCTCGACCGGCTCGGGACCTGGGATCTGCCCGGCCTGCTCGTCATCGGCGATGCCGCCCACGCAATGTCGCCGATCGGCGGCGTCGGCATCAACGTCGCCATCCAGGACGCGGTCGCCGCCGCCAACATCCTGGCCGGTCCGATGGCCGAGGGCAAAGACGTCACGCCGCTGCTTCGCAAGGTCGAGAAGCGCCGCCGACTCGCGGTCCGCGCGATCCAGGGCTTCCAGCGGCTGGCGCAGGAGCGGATCGTCGGCCGGCTGCTCGCCGATCCGTCGCGACAGGTGAAACCGCCATTGCCGCTGCGCCTGCTCGATCGCTACCCGCTGCTGCGCCGGATCCCCGCGGCTTTCCTCGGCTTCGGCATAAGGCCTGAGCATATCCGCTCGCCTGATGCGGGGCTGAGGGCCGAACGCTGGAAAACGGATTCTCCGTGAAAGCATCAATCGGAATTGAAGCCTCACCCGGTCCGAGGGACGTCACCCTGAACTCGTTTCAGGGTCCAGGTTTCCACCCCGCACCGCTGCTCATCGCTGGATGTTGAAACAAGCTCAGCATGACGATAGTCGGGACAAGGCAGCACAGCGGACAGACGCCTCAGGCGACCTGGGCCTCCGCGACCATCGCCGCCTCGAGGTTGACGCGGACCGTCTCGAAGAATTGCTCGGTGGTCATCCAGCTCTGGTCGGGACCGATCAGGATGGCGAGATCCTTGGTCATCGCGCCTTGCTCGACGGTTTCGACGCAAACCCGTTCGAGCGTCTCGGCGAAGCGGGTCACCTCAGGCGTGTCGTCGAAACGCCCGCGGAATTTTAGGCCGCCCGTCCAGGCGAAGATGGACGCGATCGGGTTGGTCGATGTGGCCTTGCCCTGTTCGTGCATTCGGAAATGGCGGGTGACGGTGCCGTGCGCCGCCTCGGCCTCGACCGTCTTGCCGTCCGGGGTCATCAGGATCGAGGTCATCAGCCCCAATGAGCCGAAGCCCTGCGCGACCTGATCCGACTGGACGTCGCCGTCGTAATTCTTGCAGGCCCAGACGAACTTGCCGCTCCATTTGAGCGCGCTCGCCACCATGTCGTCGATCAAACGGTGCTCGTAGGAGATGCCGGCGGCCTTGAACCGCTCGGTGAACTCGGCATCGTAAATCTCCTGGAAGATGTCCTTGAAGCGGCCGTCATAGGCCTTGAGGATCGTGTTCTTGGTGGAGAGATAGACCGGCCATTCGCGGTTCAGGCCGTAATTGAGGCAGGCATGAGCGAAATCGCGGATCGAGGCGTCGAGATTGTACATGCCCATGGCGACGCCGGCGTCGGGATAGTCGAACACCTCATGCTCGATGACCTGGCCGTCGGCGCCTTCCCATTTCATGGTCAGCTTGCCGGGGCCGGGGACGAGGAAGTCCGTCGCCTTATACTGGTCGCCGAAGGCGTGGCGGCCGACCACGATCGGGTCGGTCCAGCCCGGGATCAGCCGCGGCACGTTCTCGATCACGATCGGCTCGCGGAAGACCACGCCGCCGAGGATGTTGCGGATCGTGCCGTTGGGCGATTTCCACATCTTCTTGAGGCCGAACTCCTCGACCCGCGCCTCGTCGGGCGTGATCGTCGCGCATTTGACGCCGACGCCGTGCGTCTTGATCGCCTCGGCGGCCTCGACCGTGATCCGGTCGTCGGTTTCGTCGCGCTTCTCGATGCCGAGATCGAAATAAAGCAGTTCCACATCGAGATAGGGCAGGATCAGCCGCTCGCGGATCCACTGCCAGATGATACGGGTCATCTCGTCCCCGTCGAGCTCGACGACGGGATTCTGCACCTTGATCTTGGCCATTTGGCTGAGCGCTTTCTTCACGAATTGATTGTGGCATCGGCCTGTAGGGGGTGGGCCGCCGCCGATCAACCGGGCGAGGGGCGGGCGCCGCCGCGTGCGGGAAAACCATGTCTGCGACGGCGCGCTCCTGTAGAGGAGGGCGATGGCGAATCGGCTTCTGCTTTACGAGCTCGCGCTGTTTCGCCGGTCCTTCGCCGATGGGTTCGGGCGCTGGCGGGACAAATTGCTGCTGCTGATCGTCGCCACTCTCGCTTTGTCGTGGCTTTGGGAGACACTCGAAAATGCCGCCGGCCCGGCCCTGCCGTCGGATGCGGCCTGGCTGGGCGCGCTTGCGGGCCCTGCCGGATTCGCCTGGCAGCGGCTGGTCGCGACCCGGCTCGGCTGGCTGGCTGAGCACAGCGCCGTCGCGCCCGCCGCTCTCGATCGCCGCATCCGCGCCGGCTATTTCGCCGCGGCGCATCTGGCCGGCGCCCTCGTCCTGCTGATCGGAGGCGCGTCGCTGGCGATAGCCACGAGCCGTGTCGGAGCGGTCGCGCTGCTGGCGGCCTCGGCTTATGTGGCGGGCGCGGCGCTGGCCGGGAGGCTTCCGCTGCGGGCGAGAATCGCTGACCGGGGCGACCAGGCGGCACCGGCGCCTTCCTCTTCACGGACGGCGCACCATGGCCGCCGCGCGGTATTTCGCGCGATCCTGCGGCGCCCGACCCTGAGCGGCGCGCACCCGGAGCGGGCCGCGATCCTGATCGCGGCGGCCACATTCACGCTCACCGCCGCGGCGGCCTGGTTCAGCCGCGGCCAGCCCGACGCCGTTCGCGTCGCGGCGATCACGCTGCCGTCGCTGGCCTCTGTGCTGGCGTTCAGCCGAATCGACGCCGAGCTGATCGGATTCCTTCCGTATGCGGGCCATGGCCCGCTGTTCGTCGCCCTCGCCATTTGCGCGCTTCCGGCCGGCGGGTTCGCCGCGTCGGCGCTCGCCGTGGTCACCGTCCATCCGCCCCTCTGGCTGCCGATCGTCGGTATCCTGTTCCTCCTCCATCTCGCAATCATCCTCCTCCTCGTCGTCCGGGCCTGGCTCTATCCGGGCCGCGGCGGGCGATCGGCCGATCTCCAGGCCCAGCTTGAATTCACCGCTCTCGTCCTGATCGCGTTCATGCTGCCGCCGCTCGCGCCCGTCGCTCTGGGCTGGCGGATGTGGCTGCTCCGGCGCCGCTATTTGCGGGCGATGTGGGTGCAGCTTTAGGATGCGCGCCGAGATCCGCGATCTGGTGGTCGTCCGCGGCGCCGTCCGCGCGGTCGATCGGGTTTCCCTCACCCTCGAAAGCGGGAGCTGGACGGGCTTGGTGGGCGCCAATGGCGGCGGCAAGACGTCCTTGCTGCGGGCGATCGCGGGAAGGATCGAGATCGAGAGCGGCACCATCGTCGTCGACGGCGAGGACCGCACCGCCGACCGCGGCTGCCGCGCCCGCGCCTTCGGCTTCGCCCCCGATCCGTCGGCGCTGCCCTCGACGCTGACCGGCCGCGAGCTGTTCGCGATCCTCGCGTCGAAGGCGGTCGACCCGATCGAGGCCGACTCCTTGGGCGATTTGCGCTCGGCGCTCGATTTCGATTCCTATTTCGACCGCCGGATCGGCACGCTTTCCGCCGGCATGCGGCAGCGGCTGGCCATTTTCTGCGCCTTCCTCGATCGCCCGCCGGCGGTGATCCTCGACGAGCCGTTCAACTGGCTCGACCCGATCTGCGCCTTCGACACCAGGGAGGCGCTGAAGGGGCTTGTCGCCCGCGAGGGTTTCGCATTGGTGACGGCGCTTCACGACATGGCGACCCTGATCGGCTCGTGCGATCGCGGTCTGCTCCTTGCGGAGGGGCGGGTGGGGCTCAGGCTCGACGCCGCGGACATGCGGGCCGGCGCCGGCGATCATGCCGCGTTCGAGGCCAGGATCGTCGCGGCCCTGCGGTCGCCCGGGCCTCCGGGGTAAAGGTGCCGCCCGGGCTTGCCATTGTCTCGTCTGGCCGCACCGCCTAAAGGGCGCCAATGCCTTCTCTCGACAAAGATAAAACCGCGCTCGTCACGACCAACGTCCGCTATCGTATGCCCAGCGTCCACCCCGAGGGGCGCAAGTTCGTCGTCATCGCCGCCGCCATCGCCGCTTTGTTCTGGTGGGTGATCGATTGGGACTGGATCGGCTGGATCGCGTTCGGCCTGACCTTGTGGACGGCCGCCTTCTTCCGCGATCCGGTACGCACCACGCCGGAGGGGGAGGGGCTGATCATCGCTCCCGCCGACGGCATGGTGACGATGATCGCGACGGTGCCGCCGCCCCGGGAGCTGTGGGGCGAGGGCGGCCTCAGCGAGGATCCGGTGGTCCGCGTCTCGATTTTCATGAGTGTGTTCGACGTCCACATCAACCGGACCCCGATCGCGGGCACGATCACCCGCGTCATCTACATCGCCGGCAAGTTCCTCAACGCCGATCTCGACAAGGCCAGCGAGGACAATGAGCGCCAGCACATCCTGGTCGAGGGCGACGACGGCACCAAGGTCGCCTTCACCCAGATCGCCGGGCTCGTGGCACGGCGGATCGTGCCGTGGATCAAGGTCGGCGACCGGGTCGGCACCGGCCAGCGGGTCGGCCTGATCCGTTTCGGCAGCCGGGTCGACGTCTATCTGCCGGCCGGCACCTCCTCTCAGGTTCTGCTCGGCCAGCGCACCGTCGCCGGCGAAACCATCGTCGCCCGCGCAGGCGTCTCCGAGCTGATCGAAGGCGTTGCCCAATGAGCGGCCAGGCATGAGGGAGGAGCGGCGGGCGCAGCAGAGGCGCGGGATTCCGCTCCGCGCGGTCGTCCCCAACGCGGTCACCGCTTTGGCGCTCTGTTCGGGCCTGACCGGCATTCGCTTCGCCATTGCGGGCGATTGGGAACGCGCCTGCTTCGCCATCCTGATCGCCGCCGCGCTCGACGGCATGGACGGCCGCATCGCCCGTTCGCTGCGCGCCCAGACCCGGTTTGGGGCCGAGCTCGATTCGCTGTCCGACGTGATCGCGTTCGGCGTGGCGCCGGCGCTGATCCTTTATCTATGGTCGCTTCAGGCGCCGCTGATCGCGCCGTTCGGCTGGCTCATCGCTCTGGCCTATGCGGTCTGCATGGCGCTTCGCCTGGCCCGCTTCAACGCCCGCATCGACGCCGAGGACCAGCCCCACAAATCGGCGGGCTTCCTCACCGGCGTGCCGGCGCCGGCCGGGGCGGGGCTGATGCTCCTGCCGATCTTCCTGTGGCTGGCGAGCGATGGGCGTTGGGACTGGCTGAGCGACGCCCGGCTGACGGCGCCCTGGACGATGCTGGTCGCCTTTCTGGCGATATCGAGCGTCGCCACCTACTCCTGGGGCTCGCTCAGATTGCGGCGGAACGTGCGGCTGGAGGCGATCCTGTTCCTCGCCATTCTCGGCGCCGCACTCTTCTCGGCGCCGTTCGGGACGTTGAGTGTCGTCGCGATCGCCTATATCGCGCTGATCCCGCTCAGCGTGCTCAGCTATTCGAAGGTCAAGCGGCAGCGGGCGCGCGCGGCGTCACCCGCCGAACCGGGACCGGCGCTTGCCGAACCGGTGCCGGCGCTGACGGCGGAACGCCCCTCAGGGCGGCGACGACCGCCGCCCAGTGGGACCTCAAAGTGACGTCGATTATAGCGGCCAGCGCGACGAGCAGGCCGAAGAAGAAGAGGATGGAGAGAGAGTGAGCCACAGCTTTTTCCCCTGATTTATCCACAGCGCAATTCCCGGGCGCCGATTTGGCTCCCTGGACTAAGACTATGTTCCTGTTCTGTTCTTACGTCAAGCGGCAAAGTGCTTGATTAACGCGACGGGCGCCGCTAGGTGCGCGCTCATTCCACATGCGGGGCCAACATCACCGGTGCTGGCTCGATCCAGTTCTCGGCCCCGCAGAGGCTTAACCGGAAGGAGAAAAGACATGGCGTCCAACGACGTCTCCATGCAGCAATTGCTCGACGCCGGAGCGCATTTCGGCCACCAGACCCACCGCTGGAACCCCAAGATGAAGCCGTACATTTTCGGCGAGCGCAACGGCGTGCACATCATCGATCTCAGCCAGACGGTGCCGCTGTTCGCGCGGGCGCTCGATTTCGTGCGGCAGACCGTCGCCGCCGGCGGCAAGGTGCTGCTGGTCGGCACCAAGCGCCAGGCGCAGGACCCGATCGCCGAAACCGCACGGCGCTGCAACCAGCATTTCGTCGACCATCGCTGGCTCGGCGGCATGCTGACCAACTGGAAGACCATCTCCAACTCGATCAAGCGCTTCAAGAGCCTCGAGGAGCAGCTGGCCGGCGACACGGCCGGCCTCACGAAGAAGGAGGTGCTCCAGCTCACCCGCGAGCGCGACAAGCTCGAGCTGAGCCTGGGCGGCATCCGCGACATGGGCGGCATTCCCGACGTCATGTTCGTGATCGACGCCAACAAGGAGGAACTCGCGATCAAGGAAGCCAATGTGCTCGGCATCCCGGTCGTCGCAATCCTCGATTCGAACGTCAGCCCGCAGGGCATCGCCTTCCCCGTTCCCGGCAATGACGATGCCAGCCGCGCCATCCGCCTCTATTGCGACGCGATCGCCGAGGCCGTGCTTGGCGGCAAGCAGGGCGGCGCCGCCGCCCGCGGCGAAGATCTCGGCGCCATGGACGAGCCGCCCGCGGAAGCGGCGCTGGCCGAAGCTTAAGAACGAGGGGAGCAGTCCCTCCGTTCGGGCTGAGCCTGTCGAAGCCCGTTCGTTCTCTTCTTGCGAAGAGCGGGGGAAACCCATCGACAGGCTCAGGCCGAACGGTATTTTTGCACGAACTCAAGAGGATATGAGACATGGCTGAGATCACGGCCGCGACTGTGAAGGAATTGCGCGAGCGCACCGGCGCCGGCATGATGGATTGCAAGAAGGCGCTCGCCGAAGTGAATGGCGACATGGAAGCGGCGATCGA
>Ga0190265_10000781_pt1 | contig 21182 bp, 15 predicted proteins | sample Popmic124T_FD_133135 | JGI IMG/M metagenome (GOLD analysis project Ga0190265, IMG submission 133135) | Populus adjacent soil microbial communities from riparian zone of Indian Creek, Utah, USA - 124 T | ecosystem: Environmental > Terrestrial > Soil > Riparian zone | place: USA: Utah | collected...
CGCCCTTCTATCGGCCGCCCGAGGACAGCCGCGAATATCAATACCTCATGGACATGACCCGCGCCCGCGGCGGCCCGGTGCCGCGCCGCATCGTTCACGCCACGCCGCTCGAATCCGTCCCCGAAAAAGTCTTCGACGAATTTCGCGAGGGCAGCGGTGAGCGCGAAGCCTCCACCACCATGGTCTTCGTCCGCATCCTCGCCAAACTCCTCCAGGACAAAAAAATCGGCCGCTTCGTCGTCCCCATCATCCCCGACGAAGCCCGCACCTTCGGCATGGAAACGCTCTTCCAGCGATACGGCATCTACGCCTACGCTGGCCAGCAATACGATCCCGTCGACTCCCACACGCTCCTGCGCTACCGCGAAGAGCCGGATGGCCAGATCCTCGAAGAGGGCATCACCGAGGCCGGATCGATGGCATCCTTCCTCGCCGCCGGCTCCGCATACGCCACCCACGGCGTCAACATGATTCCGTTCTACACCTTCTACTCCATGTTCGGCTTCCAGCGCGTCGGTGACAGCATCTGGGCATGCGCCGATCAGCGCTGTCGCGGCTTCCTCATGGGCGCCACCTCCGGCCGCACGACGCTCGCCGGCGAAGGCTTGCAGCATCAGGACGGCAACAGCCAGCTCATCGCCACGCTCGTCCCGAATCTGCTCGCATACGACCCCGCTTACTCCTACGAGCTGGCCATCATCATTCAGGAAGGCATCCGCCGCATGTTCAACAAGTGCGACGACGTCTTCTACTACATCACCATCGGTAACGAACCTTACGCCATGCCCAAGATGCCCGAAGAGGCCACGCCCGAAGGCATCCTCAGCGGCATCTACCGATTCTCCGCCGTTCCGCGAAAGGGCAATCGGCCGCGGCTCAATTTGTTCGGAAGCGGGGCGATCCTCAACGAAGTCGTGAAAGCCGCCGCGATCCTCGCCGATAAGTACAAAGTCAGCGCCGATGTCTGGAGCGTCACCAGTTACCAGCAGTTGCGCCGCGATGCATTGATAACCGAGCGTTGGAATCGCCTCCACCCCGGCCAGCCGCCACGAATTTCCTACTTTGAGAAGCAAATCGGACCCGACAAGGTCCCGATCGTCGCCGCCTCCGACTATGTCAAGCTCGTGGCAGACCAGTTGGCGCCCTACGCCCCGGCCGAATTCATCTCCCTCGGCACCGACGGCTTCGGCCGCTCCGAGGCCCGCGAGGAGCTGCGCCGATTCTTCGAAGTCGACGCCGCCTCCATCGTCGTCGCGTCACTCGACGTCCTGGCCCGCCGAGGCGAGATCGAGCCAACTGTTGTGGCCGACGCCATCCGCGAATTCGGTATCAACCCCGACCGCCCCGACCCGGCCCGTTCGTAATACCTGTGACGAGAGCGTCGCTTGGACACTTCAGATCCCATGCAACCCTGATTTTTCAGTTCGCCCCGAATGGGGCGACGGGCTGTAGCCAAGCGGAACTCGTGGATCGGTGCGTCCAATCGATAGTCCGCTCCGAAGGAGCGGCGGAGCTGGCGAGATGACAGTACCTCCGCACCTGAGCACCAATCTACCACGCTCCTCTCGCGCTCTAATCTATCTCCTGCCGCTATGGTCCTGCCTGGTCCTCTTGATAATCGGATGTGCGCCGCGACCGAATGCCCATTCACCACCTCTCCCAACGACGGCGCCCGCGGCCGAACCACCAAGTGCCGAACCTGAGCGAAATCGCATCTACGAAGACGTCGACCGCGTCTTCGAAAAGGGTGTCTTCTACAAACCGCTGGAAGAATCGGCGCCCGACGCCGTATTCAAGCTCGCGCCACTGATCGTGCAGGAAATGAATAGCGGCGGGGGGGCTGCAACCTCCGCTCATCTCACCGCCCTGAGCGTGTCCCCCGATGGGAGCATTCACCGGGACGCCGCCCGCCTTGCGGTCTACTATGCCGAGACCACGGCACAGCTCACATTTCTCTGGTGGCTCGATTGCGACGACGACTGCCCAATCGACCAGCGCTGGCGCGCCATTCGCGCCACCATCGGCCCCGACGGCTTCCCCCTGATCTGGGAAATCATGGGCGACGATCGCGACCTCTGCGTCCTCTACGTCTCCCGCACGCTCGAAGACGCCGCCGCCGAGAGAGAGAGACCACCGCCGAAACGCCGCTTTGCCGCCGAGTCCGCCCTAGGTGCCACGCCATCTGCACTCATCGCCCGAGTCATGGACGACGGCCCCATGCCCATGGGCCCCTTCGTCTACCTCGCCCGCGAAGATGCCCGCATCACGACGCTGCTCTGCCGCTGCTCGCCCTCCCAGTTCCGCGACCTCCCCGAAACCAAATACTTCGAACTACGGCCTCTCGACAACCTGCGAACCGCCATCAAGGAGGTGGGGGGGCCGGATAACCTGACGGAATCATTCTTCGCCAACCTCAAATCGCCCAGCCCCTGCGGACACGGCGGTCCCAACCTCTCATATCTGCTGCGCTTCGCGAAACCGGAGTTGCCCTGATTCTGACGTAGCGTCCGCGTCTCGGCGGACGGCGAATTCCGATCGGGATCGCGGCCCAGTGGTTCTTATGATGCCCGCAGCCACGCCACTAAAACGACAACGCTGAAACAGTACACAAACCGCTTCAGCGGTTTTTCCCGCAGCGCTTCAAAACAGTCGTTGTACGGCTGGTACGCGGACGATCCACACACAGACACGCCAGCGCGTTTTCAACGCGCTTTTTCCATCGCCTTCAGGCCCAATGTCGCACGAGTCTGCGTCCGCTTGCAACCTCACTTAGCGCCCCGAAATTCCGATAAGCAGCTTCTCCCCTTCAACGCCTCACCCCCTGCCCTCAAACCGCCGAAAAACCAATAACGTGCGGCCCGCCATCCCGCGCGCGGACCAGGGCCGGCGAAACGGCAGAGCGGCAGCGGCAGGGGAGTCATACATGAGTCTCAAGATTCTGCTGGTCGACAGCTCGCGGACCATCCGCAACATCCAGAAAAATACCCTCAAGATGCTCGGCCACACCGAAGTCACCGAGGCCTCCGACGGCCTCCAGGCCCTCAAGGCCATCGCCAAGCAGCGCCCCGACCTGCTGCTCGTCGACTGGAACATGCCCAACATGGACGGCCTCGCCCTCATCCGCAAAGTGCGCGAAACCGACAACAAGCTTCCGATCATCATGGTCACGACGGAGGCCGAAAAGTCGCGCGTGTTGGAAGCCCTGAAAGCCGGCGTGAACAACTACGTCGTAAAACCCTTCACCCCCGAAACCCTCGGCGAAAAAATCACCCAGACCATGTCCAAAGTAGTCGGCCCGGCCGCAACGAACGCCACGACCCCGGCACCAGTCCCCGCCGCAGTTTCGGAACCAATCCCCTCGACGGTCGCCGCCCCTTCAACCACCCCCCAAACAACACCGGCCCCGGCGCTCGCGCATTGAGGCGTGTGCCTTCAAACCGCATTTCTCAAATCTGAAATCTGAAATCTCAAATGCGCGTGAGTGCCATCTCTTCGCCCTATCGGGGCGACGGGATGTAGCCACGGGTGGAGCGAAGCGGAACCCGTGGACAGCGACGCCCAGCCAATGCCCGCACCGTAGGGGCGGCGGTGCCGGGCGATCGACGTCGCGAGAGGATTTTCATCCAGGAGGGTGATCGATGCGATCATGAGGTCCTGGTGCGAGAATCCCTTCTCGCACCCACTCAAACGGGAACCCCTTCCCGTTGAGGAGCCGCGCTCCGATAGAGTCCTGTGTAGTGCGACAATCGCTGGCTTGGAAGGGCGGTGAGGGCCACTAAGATGGCACTGCTTATCGTCGGAACGTCCGCCACGCCGCCATCCGTTTCCCGTGAACCGTCTCACGGTCCGCCGCGAACACCGGGGTTGGCGACGGACGGTGCGGTCGTCGGCGTGACGGCCTTTCCATCTTTGTAGCTAATTTTGCAGACGAAGCATGAGCCATCGGTGATGATGACTTGCCCGCACATTTCGCAGCGCCCAGACGCCTCGATGGCCGTCATCATCAGCTCGTAGCCGCGCCGTCCGCCTTCAAAATCAGCCCGCGACTTGACTTCGACGTTGCCGACCATCCCGTGGCCGCACCGCTCGCACCAGCCGTACGTTTCCGAGTTCTTGCGGCAGACGGTGCAAGAGAGAGTCGAAGGGTCTTTCGCCACGCCCTTGGCGAGGTGATAGGTCAGTCGGGAAAAGTAGGCCTTTTTGTCGATCCATCCGATGCGGCAGGGTTCACAGAATCCTTCAGTGGCGATCGCGATTTTACACGTCGGGCAAGTGAAGTTCGCCGCGACCAGATCGTGGCCGTGCGCATCGAGCGTTTCGAACAGGAATTTGGATTTGATCGGGACGCCGGCGACATAACCGACGTTGCAGGCGTCGCACCATTGATTGGTGAGCCTGGCCGCCGCGCATTGCTGACAAGACAGAGGCACCGGGTTGGCGCAGCTAAGCCCATTGACCAAGACAAGTATGAGCAGGGATCGCCGCATGCGAAGGCGACTCAGGGGGGGAAACCTGACCATCGAGGGTCGATCAGTTCAGGAGATCATTAACGAAGGCGTTGATATCCGCGGCCAGGCTTCCTGTGCAATACTCCGCACAGGCCGGGTTGTCGTCGACATCGGGAACGCCCAGCTTGGACCGGACGAATCCGGCAATGTCTCCGCCGTCCAGCACGGCGCTGTCGTCCACGTCGCCGAGCGTGGAGCACCCGAGGTTGAGCGTGGCGGTGACACCCGCGTAGTTCTTCGGCGTATTGCACGCGATGATATTTCCGTCGTTGAGGGATTTGACGCCGTCGGTGGGAAGAACGCCCGTGGCGTAGGCAATGCCGCCCGGGTCATAAGGGTTGTAAGAAACCGAGTCCGATCCGCCGGGCGAAATGAAGGGGACGCTCCCGGCCGGAAAGATGTAATTGGGCGTCGGCACGCCAGGCAGGGCGGCAAAATCAGGCGTGGCGAAAAGCAGGGTCTTGTTGCTGGTGGGGGCCGACGGCGCGGGTCCGGGGATAGTGAAGCTCCTGGTCGTGCTGGTCACGGTTCGACCGACTATGCCGGTTTCGTTGGCTCCTCCGCCAACTTCCCGAAGTTCGACGAACTGGATGTTTCCCGCGGCGTTGCTGAAAACTTCGTTCACTCGCCAGGTATGGCCGCCCGCGTAGGCAATCCCGGCCGCGGCCAGCAGGAAGGCGAAAGAGCCTGACACAGACCGAAGGGTCTTGGTTGGTGATGACATTGGGGGTCCTCCAGTCTAATGAATGTCTCTCGATCGCTTACGCATTGCGGAATCAAGCCTGAGCGGTTGGCGACTCAGGTGCTATTCCTCATCGTCGGATTCCTCTTCCGAGTCGCCATCCTCTTCCTGTGAATCTGAATCGTCATCCTCGTCGATGGCCGCGATTTTCTTTCCTTGTTTCTTCCTGGAGGGCTTCTTGACGGTTTGTTCGCCGTCGGGATCGCCGCCGCCATTGGCCGATTCGATCTCGTCGAGCGCCTGTTTTGCTGCATTGGTGTCGGGGTACTTGTCCAGAATGCGCTGAAAGTACTTGACTGCATCCGGCCGATCGCCGAATTCGAGCAGGGCGCGGGCGGCGCGTAGCAAGCCATCCGCCTTGCGCTCGGCACGGGCGCGCTTGATCTTGGCCATGATCTCGCTGTCGCCTCGAATCGACTTGAGTTTCTTTTTCGAAGCCTTGCCTTCTTTGGTGTGGGCATAATCACCGGCGACTTCCTTATAGATCGCCAGGGCCTTGTCGTACTTTTTCTTCTTGAAGTTGGCCTCCGCCCTTTTGAAAAGCGCCTTTGGTGAACCGGCCACCAGAAAACTCCTGCCTTTCGCCGGACTCTTCGCAAGCAGCTTTTTCAGTTCCGGATCCATCGCGGCAGGATGCCCGATCCATGCGATCTTTCCTTCCGGGTCCACCAGGAAACTCCTGGGAATTCCCTGCACGCCGTATCGGGTGTTGGCGGCCTCGGCCCCGGCGCCGATCACGTAGGGGAGTTCCCGCTCTTTGACAAAACGGGAAACGACAGTCTCCGGCTCGGCGGACAGCGCCAAAAGGATGACACCTTTTGACTTGTACTTGTCCTGTATCTCGATCAGGTGCGGCATCTGGGCCTTGCACGGACCGCACCACGTCGCCCAGAACTCGACAATTGTGATCTTGCCTTTCAGGTCGGCCGGCTTGACCGTTTTCATGCCATCGGGGAGGTTGTACCATTTGAGAGCTGTCACCGGCGGCGCTTTGTCGCCCACGGTCAGATCGCCCCGGAGGGCCGTATCAAAAAAGAGGATGAAAAGGGGCACGATCCATCCTGCCGCACGCATGTCAATCTCCTTGTCAAAGCGAAAAACCGAACCCAACGCCCGCGTCCAAGTCGGGAAATCCCGTACACTCGACGCACCGGGCACAATGATACCGGACGTTACCCAACATGATCGGAGCGAATCTGACAACCCTGTGAGATTCAATATAACGATGCCAACCGGCCGGTTCAACGAGTTTCCGACGCGAATACAACGCCCGGTGTGAAGCGCACACTTGACGTTCACGCAGGCACATGGCGCCAGTGTGGCAGGAATTGGCGCTGCTCGGCATGGTCATTCCATATTTCCCTCCCCACCCGAACGTCCCATAAGGTATCTTATGTTGCGTTGGGGTTGGGTGAGTCGTTTGAGGCCACTTCAAATGCCGGCACTTTCCATCGCCGATATTGAACGTAAGATGGTGATAGCCGTTGCGTTATGGCGTCGCCGCGCCCTTAACGCCGCCTGAAGCTTTCTATGATTGAAAAGGACTGTAACCTGTGGATTGAATCGGCGCAGTTCCGGTGCATTCCGACCACCGGCGCGACCTCGCCTGACGGAACGGCCATCATGGACGCCGGCATCGCGGCCGAGGCGGCGAGGAAATTCTCGGGTCTGGACATCGATCTGGGCCATCTGATCAAGTCTCGGGGCAATCACGTTCACGTGTTACGCCCGGGGCTATTGTCGTTTCCCATGCAGCAATACGCCTGGGCCGGGCCGAGCCTGGCGATCATCGATCGGAGCGCGAAGCAGCTCGCGGCGATCGTCGGCGAAGCCAAGACATTGTTGCCGCGGCCTGGCTGCGGGCCGGGACAGCTTAACTGGGACGACGTGAAAAAGGTCCTCGAGTTTCTTCCCGATAACGTTATCGTCATTCGTCACATGTGAGGCCCGCCAAACGGCAAGCCGCCGTCCGCCGATACGGCGGACGCTACTTCGCTGCGCGTCCTAACGCGGAATCTTGTAGCCCATCACGACGGGGATGCCGCTGGGGAGAATCGTCGCGGGCGGCGTCGCGGTGAGGGCCAGTTCGATGGCACTGGGATCGCCTTCCGCCGCGCGCGTCTGCACGTTGATGGCGACCATCGCCTGCGAGTCGTCGATCTGCAGCCAGTTTTGAACGTGCGTTCGAACGGTCCTTTCGATTTCGGCTTCGCCCTTGCCGGCCAGGTGCGGCTTGAGATCGAACAGGAGCGAAGACAAACGGGTCGCGAATAATTGATACGGCAGGCTGACCTCCAGGAGGTCGTTCACCTCCGGTTTGAACGGGCGGCCCGCGCTGAGGCCATTCCAGAATAGAACGTCCTCCTGATCCTTCAGTGCGACGACACAGTTGACGCCCACGGCGGCGAATTCCTCGATCTTTGACTGGATCATCTGGGTATCGGACGGGCCGATCTTTTTCTGGCCGTCCTTGCCCCCCATCGCGGAGGTAAACCCTTCGACGCGGCCGCGAGCATAGCCGGAGATGCCGGCGGGCCAGCCGGTCTCGGCGACGCTTCGTGCCACAGTTATGGCACCGACAAAGACGCCCTCGGCCCAGAGGAAGGCCGAATCGACCGTTCCGTCCTCCTTGAAAGCAAACTCCAGATTCTTTGCATCGGTCTTGGCATGGGGTTCGCGGAGGAGGCAGCGGCCGAAGACGATGCCCAACATGCGGGCGTAGGGTTGATCGCGGAGGGTCTTGAACTTGGCGAACTGCCACTGGTCGAACATGTTGCCAAGCGCGGGGAGAGTCGGAACCTGCCAGGCGTGCTTAACGCCGAAGAAGCCCGGCCCCGCCGGGACGAGGGTGACGGCGGGTATGCTGGCGGCGTGCTGAGCGAGTTCGTCGAGGAGTTCCCAGTCGGGGGCAGCGGCGCCGAAAGTCGAGGCGACGACGATGAGATCCGGGGCATCGGCCCCAGCGTCGAAGACCGGATCAATCAGGAGCGAAATGAATCGCGCAGACATTTCGCCACGATGGGCATGGAGCAGCGAAAGTCGAACGCCCTTTCGGAAGTCGATGTTGGTGACAAGAAATGCGATCGATCGCCAGATGGATTCGAGCGACTGAACCTCGGTGGAATGCAGGACGGTGTTAAGCCAGGCGGCGGCGACACGATCGATTTCATTGAGGGTTCGACGGACGGCGGCGGATTCTTCCGCCGGAACGCCCGCCCCACCGGCCGCCCCGGCAACGACGGAGCCGATCGCGCTCTTGGGCGGCGGTGCAGCCGATCCGGCGCTTTGATCGTCGCCCAAGTCCAACTGGCTCATGAGGCGGTCGACGGCGCCAGGATCGGCGGGCTTGGCGGCGGGCGCGGACTTCAGCGAGTCCTTCAGCCAGGCCAGCTTTGCGTCCCCCGCCGCCGCGGCTTCGGCGGCCTTGGTTACGTCGGCGGCACTGGCTTTTCCCAGCAGTCGATCGACCAGCTTTTCGCGGACCTTCATCAGACGCGCGGTCGCGCCGACCTGGGCCGCTACGGCGGCGGGATCGAAGTCGCGAATCGAGCTGACCTTCACCGTCGCTTCCGCCAGGACGCTGCCGGATGCGAGGGGATCGGCGAAGGTGAACGAGACGGAGGGCGCGGCCTGACGCATGACGTCGTCGAACGTGGTCTTGTCGATCTCGACGATGCGATCGGTGAGCGGTCCGGAGACGGTTCCCTTTTCGGTGCCTGCAAAATCGGCGACGACGAGGATGCGATAAGGCTTGTCGGTCGTGACCTTGAGGCCTTTGGGGGAGGGAATGTCCACGTCGAGATCGAGGATGTCGTTTTCGTCGGTCATGATGTCGGGCCCCTGGGGTATTCGCCGAATTTTTTTTGCTCGGCGCGTTTGAGAAAGACGCGAAGACGCAAGCGGGATTTTAATCGAACCAGCCGGTTCGGTCCAAACCACACCCGGCGCCGGCGCGGCTCCCTCAAAGCCATCGTAAAGTCGTCACCCTGACGAGCGCAGTGATGAAAAGTCTCGCGCCGGCGGCGATTGCCTGACTGTTCGCACTGAAATCAGGACGAGTTGGCGGACACTTCGCAGGGCTGTTGCGGTGCGTTGGCGTCTGCCACGGCCGATTGTGGGACAGGTCCAAGCTGGGATTCGGTGGACTGCATTGGTGGATTTGTACGAAACGGAGGTGGTTGGACTTGCAGGCCGTACACACGGCGGATCGAATCTCGCAGAAGATTCTGCTTCTCGTCGTCGGACAACTCATTTTCAGTATTCTCGACGCGAGCGTCGGCAGCTTCGTCGATGGCGGCCTGGGCGGCGGTGCGATCGATCAGGACCTTTTCGGCGGCGATTTCCTGTTTTCTCAGGTCGCAGACGATGTCCTTGATTTTTTCGATATCGGAAAGTTTTAGCGTGTCCTTTTCTTTTTCGAGCCGGTTGTTGAGATTCTGAAAAATCAGGCGCTCGGATTTTCGGCGCTCCTCCTGGTCCTCCGGGGAGAGATGCGCGGGGATGATCACGCGGGGAGCGGCGCAGTGAGCGCGCTTTTTCCAAAGCAGTTTGTTCCTGGATGAATGGGTCATGGGTTGTCCTTTCATTTTCAGGCACTCGGCACGCGCGGGGATTGCGATATGGCATCCCCTTGCTTGTCGGCGTTGACCGCTTCCTTACGGGCGCGGCTCTGTTTTAGCTGCCGACGCGACGGCCGTCGGCATGGCACCCACAATCGCGTTGGATCAAATATATGACATGAAATCGGAAAAGGCGGCCACAAATTCTTCCGCGAGAGCGAACGGACGGCCGATGTCATGGCCGGGCCGGGGGTTGGCCGTACGAAATTTTTTTGGGATTATTTTCTGGCGAGGAGTTGGAGGTCCATCTTCTCGAATTGGGATTGGGGATTGGGGATTTCAGATTTGAGATTTCAGATTTGGAATTTGACACACGGGATCGTGTTCCATCACTGCCGTAGTGGGTTCCGAATTAACGCACGCGATCATCTCTCCTCCACTCCCGTGGTGGGTTCTGATTTGCGCTTCGCGCATCGGAGTCTGACCGGATCACGCCTCGAAAATCTCACCTTTTCGCCAGCCTTTGTTCGCTGACTTGGCGTGCGGGACCTGAGCGGTGCCGATGGCGTCCATGGTGACCTGGAGCTGGCCCTGGGCGAGGATTTCCTTCAGGTCTTCATTGAGTTCACGCTTATGTTTGGGGTGATATACGCCTTTGTGCGGGTCTTTTTTGGAGAGTTCAGAGCGGGCGATGTTGATCTTAAGATCTTTCCCGCTAACCGTGGCCATGATCACGGCGCCGGAATAATTCGGCCCCTTGTCGGTGAGGAGGACTTCGCCCTGAACGGAGCGATTGTCGGCGGCGGTGTCCCATTTTTCCTCGTATTTGATGAGGAGTTTGGACCCTGGCGGCAGCCAGCCCATTTTGAATACCGGATCGCGGAACGTGGAGCCGGACTCAATCTTGAAATCGCAGATGATGTTGAGAAGGGCCTCGAACTGGCGATCGTATCCGGCGTCGCCGGTCCATGTGCTGTAATCGGTGGGCGACCAGTCAGGCAAACCCGCCTGGCCGTGCAGCTTGCCCCAGGTGCAATGGGCGAAGAAGTGCTCAATCGGGGTTTTGCTGGTTGAGAACTTGAAGAGATAACCGATGGCGACGATGAGGAGACCGATCACTGCGACGATCTGGCCGCCGGGTATGCCCATGAGGACCATGAGCGTGGCCGAGACGCCCACTGAGGCACCGGCGCCGACGAGGAAGGCGCCGTTGGCAGCGTCTTGATCGCCACCCTTGAATGCACTGTCCATCTCTTTGTGTGCGAGGTAGACGTCGATAATGCCGGATACGAAACTGATGGTGGCGACAAGCTTCTCAGATTTCTTGAAAAGCGAACCAAGTGCGCTGGCGGCATCGAGACTCGACCCGATCAGACCAATCAGCGCGAGATCCTTTTTTTGCGGATCGTCTCCCTTCATCGCTTCCTGGTAAGTCATAACGGCAAATACGAAATTCAGAGACTCGATGAGGGGGCCGATGGCTTTCTTTTTTCCGGAGAAATGATCATGAACCGGCTCGACCCCCTTGGCTTCCAGTCCGTGATAATCGATCGCCTTGCGCAGGCCGAAGGAGTAGGCGAAGCCCTCCTTGATCCCCATGGGGGGAAAGGAGTACTTGCCCCGCCAGATCAACTTTCGTTGCAGGTTGCCGAGCGTCTTTTGGGCGAGTTCGGCCAGTTCCGTGGGCTTATATTTGAGGATCCGGGCCTCGACGAGTGACTTCCATCCCTCAAGAATGGTCATGCCGCCTTTGCGCACGGCCTGATACTCCGGGGCGTCGGGAGCGAATTCTTTTTCGGGCAATATAACGTCGTGAACGAAGTGGTTTTTCGTGTCAACGACGAGGTTGAGGTATTTTCGTCCGACGGGCGATTCACTGAGGCGCGTTATCGCGCGGCACCAGGGCACGAGGAATTTGATCCACTCGCCGGGGCCAGCGGCTCTGCAAGCATCGCCGAGGACTCTCACGGCATCGGCGCTCAGCCAGCGCACGAGGAACATCGCAAGGCGGTCACGGCGCTCGACGCGCCACTGGAGCTGTCCGTTGTAGTGTTTGAGGAAATCGTTGATGGGGCCATCTGAGTCCTTCAGCTCGTTGGCCATGTTGTGGCCGGCGGTATTCGTATAATCGCCGACGATGCTCCTCAGGAGCATGGCCAAGACGTGCTTCTTGCCGCGCGTCTCGACCTTCTTTTGGTGCGGATTGCCCTTGTAGGCGATGGTGTAATTCACCACGTCATCGGCGGCGGCGCAATATGCTGCGTGCAGGTGCAACATCACCGTGACGGGATCAACGATGGGGACGAGCCACTTGCCTTTTTCATCGATCAGCGAATTGTTCTGGTCGGGATCGAAGATCACCGGGGGACAGAGGAACTCAACACTCTTTTTGAGTTTGTCGATCTGCTCCTTTTCCAGTCGGACACGGCTCGCGAAGAAGCGATACACGTGCGGTATGCCGAGGATGCGGCGCGGCAGGCACAGGGTCTTGCCGATTGATTCGGATTCTTTGCGACTCTTGATTGGCTTGTCTCTATCGTCGTGCGGCGTGGCTGCCATCGCGCCGCCCTTGTCGATCCGGACTTCGTCTACGAAGGTAGGCTCGGCGATGTATTTTTTCTGGGTCGGGGTGCTGAAGACGTAGATCCACTTCCGGCGATCGACATCCACGGTCGCCTTGCGCCGATCCTGGTCCTGATCGCCGAAGGGCGTGGGGATGCCATCGGCCCGGTCTGGGTCTGCCGCGATGACGAACCGCCACTCGATGAAGCTCACTGACCGCGAAAAGACAGCCGCGGCATTGTCGTAATCTGCCTGTGAAATGGGATCGGCCATTTGTTATAACTCTGGATCTGTAACCTTCAGATCAACAAGAATCGGTGAGTCCTGAACCAAATCGGCGTCGACATTCGAAGTTGCCCATTGGCCAGGAAGCTTTTTGGGAACCTGACTCACGAGCTGCGCATACGCGTGTGGCGCGGTTTGTGATTTCTTGTCTTTCTCGATCCCGAGGGGGTAGGGTCGTCCGAGAAACACAGGACGTTTATTAGCACCTGAGCGATGGTGTGATAAGGAGTAGGTCTTCTTGGTGGGCTTGATCTTGAAGCGCAGTATTTTATGGCCTTTGACGAGTGGCTCGGCGTCCTTCTTGACGAGCGTCTTTTTGTCACCGCCCTCGACCTCCCATATGTCATCGGTCTCGATTTCCTCGTCGAGGATGACGTTGATCTCGATATTCTTGGAGATCGTGCCGCTCGGCGGGGACTGGGGCTTTCCCGCCACGGGCTTGGTTGGTCGGCGTGCCAGGGAATGCGGTTTGTCGCTCATGTCTTGTGCAACTCCTGAAGCTTGTTCTTCGTGGGCTGATCCGGTTTGCCGGTGACTTCGAGTTTCTTTGCGGCCTGGAATCGCTCGAGGGCGGCGATGGTGCGCGGGCCGATGATGCCATCGGCCTTGCCGCAGTCGTAACCGAGATTGTTCAGCCGCTGCTGGATTCCGGAAATCGACGAGATGGGGTCGAGCTTTCCGAGGGCCAGATTGTATTCGTGGACGAAGTCGTCGTCCTTGACTTTGATTACGCCAGTTTTCGCATTGCCAGGGATGAACATGGCGACGCGGCCGTTCGCGTCGGTCGTGCCGGTGCTCGCTTTCCCGTCGATGGTCAGTTCGTACTCTTTGTTGGCGAGGGGCTCGTCGTTGAGCATGAGAAATACGACGACCTTGGACGGCTCTCCACGACGTTTGAACTTGTGGTGCTGATCGGTGGGGCCGGATTCTTCCTTCGGCCGCTTGTCGGGAATGAAGACCGCATCGCGGGGCAAGAGGACGTTGGGATCAACGCGGCGGCGCTTCAGCTCGGCGTTATTGGCGTGGTTCCAGATGGTGTCGACGAAATGACCATGATCGGCGGCGAGGCTGGAGATGCACTCACCGGGAAGGGCTTCATGCCATCGACCGCCCTGGGCTGACGAGCCTCGCGGGACGGGGACGGTCTGCTCCTCCGGCGGCGGAGGCTCGGGGGCGCCATCACCCACGGTCTGCGGTTCAGCGGCTGGAGCAGGCTTCCAGCGCTCCCATGCGGCGAGGTCGAGCTTGGGGAATTTGATTGCAGCAGTGCCTGCTTCCTTAAGGCCGCTGACTTTGACTTTCCCTTGAGGATCAAGTGCGCCCTTCACGACCTTTGCATCTGGAAGGCGGATTTCATATTGCTCACCGACGACGGGCTTCTCGGCTTCGTCGACCAATTCGAAGGAAACCCAATGGGTGCCCTGTCCTACATTCTGGGTTGAGGAACCCGGCGGCTGCTCTTCGGATTTGGTGTCGGCATAGTCGGGCTGCGCCTCCTCGGCGGGTGCCTCGCCCGCTTCGGCGGCGCCGGGGGCACCTCCGCCGTCTCCGCCTCCCCCACCGCCTGGGCCGCTTCCGCCGCCGCCTCCGGAGTCGCCGATGAGGACGGTGTCGCAACCCTTTGCGATCTGGTTGCCGGCGCATTTGACGGGCGGGCCGATCGGGTCGGCGACGCGTGCTGCGGGGAACTTTCCGATGAGGACTGAATTGCTGCCCTTTAGGATGACGCCGCTGACGTGAGGGACGAGGCCGTCGAACATAGGGCAGAGGGCCATGTCGTTGGCGGGCATGGCACGGACGGCGATGAGATTTCCGATCAAAACGGTGGGTTCGCCTGGGCCGACGACGGCGCCGCCGTGGGCGCAGGTATCCGTAAGGCGGGCGGCGGGCATGCCTGCCCCGGGAGAGGGCGCGCCCGCGACGGGCGCCGGTGTTGGAGCCGGGCCTTTGGCAGCCTCGAAGCCGCCCTTGGCTTCTTCGAAGCTGCCATAGGGCTGGCCGTCGGGCTTGGTGCCCCACGTTGCGGCGTCGTCGGGGTCGGGGTGACCCTCGTAGTAGGTGGCCATTTCAGCGGGTGATGCCATGATGTTTCTTACCGCGGGTTAAGCGAGGAAGTCAAATTGAGCGGCCGGCGGCGATTCGCCAAACGGCAAGCCGGTGTTGACGGTTTCGTTGCAAATAAAGTTACCATTTTCGTCGGAACTCTCTCGCTGCTTCACGAGCACAGGGAACACTACGAGGCATTGGCATTTTCCTGGTCGGTCTCGGGGGTCCAGTGCAGCGGGTCGTTTTGTTCCTTGACGGTGTACTTGTTCGCAAAGTCGGTCTGGCTCTGGTCGAGCTTGCCGCGGTAGAAGTCGACGCCGCGAGCGCAACTGGTGACGTATTTTTTCAGGTCCTCCTCGTCGCCGGGCGGGAGCGGGGCCTGGCGGGCGGCCTGGTCCATGATGAGCTGGAACATGTGCTCGAATTCCTTAGCCAGGGCCGGAGGATCGGTGGCGTTGCAGTCGCGTTGGAGGATCATGACGGCCCAGGGGCGATAGTCAATGTAGCCGTTGCGCTCGGCGCGGAGGTAGAGGCGAATGGTTTCCTGGCAGCGGCGCTGCTCACTTTTGTGTTCGAGGATTTCGTGGCGGCGTTTTTTTGCTGCGAGGACGGTGGGGACGCGGTCGTTGAGCAGGTCTTCGAGCTTGTAGTATTCGACGGCGGCGTTGTCGTCGGTCGCGCTCTTGGGCTGGAGGGCCTTCATGCGGGCGGCAATCGGATCGGTGATTGATTTGGCGTCGGCGCTTGCGGGCAGGTGGAAGCAGGTGTCCACCAGACCCTCGTAGTTACCCTGTGCCAGCCGATGGGCACAGAGATATTGGTAATACTGGGCGGCGGCGGCTTGGGCCGGGGGGTCGCCCATGTCGGCGACGATGGTGAGGGCGGTGAGGGAGCGATAGAACTGGGGCAGCTCGCGCTCCTGCTTGGATAGGAGCTTTTGGACCTCGGGCGATCTGGAGCGCAGATCGAAGAAACGCATCAACTCACCGATTCGGACGATGTGGCGGTTCTTGAGCTTGTCGCCCTCCTCGAGAACTTTCGCGAGGAACTGATCGACCTGGGCGGGTTCGGCGCGATTCGGCAGCGGCGTGGGCGCATCCATTTCGGCGCCCATGACGAAGCGGCGGAGCAGGTTTTCGGCCTGATCCTTCGGAAGATATCCATTCGGGGGCTTTGGCAACATTCGGCGCGATCCTTCGGGTTCTACAAGTTCGAGTTCGGGGCCGGAACCAGCCGGCGCAGCCCGGCGAGGGTGGAGGCGGAGAGGGACCTGAAGCGATTCACGGAAGTCAACTGGCCGGGGCCACCGAGGGTGGCTTCCTCCGCTTCGATGTCGGTGGCGCCGATCTTGACGATGTTAAACTTAACGGTGAGCGGCCCATCGGACATGCGCTTGTGAATGAAATTGGGCTCGCGGTTGAAAGCGGACATCCATTCGGAATAGGCCAGCTTGACGTTGTTGTCATAGCTGTTGCCGTCGAGGTCCGATTCATTCGCGTCGGTGAGTGTTGTGTGGAAGGCATCGAGCAGGACGTGGCCGGCCTCGTGGGTGAGGACAGTGCGTGCGTCGACGCCGCCGGCGTCGACGAAAACGGCCATGGAGACTTCGGGCAGCGGACGGATGCGCTCGGCGATTCCGCGATAAGGCAACATCGCCTTGCCTAGAAGCTCGGGGCGGGTGAAGCCGCCGACGACGATGACGCCGAGGTGATTCCCGCCGGCGTTGAAGTTCTTGCAGACGGCGCGGAAGTCGATGCTGGCGACGATCTGGGCCTTTCCGGCCGGGGTCGAGGCGGCGGTGTATTGGGAGACGTTGTCGTTGCAGGACATGGTATTGAAGCCGCCACTGTGGGCGAGCTTCTGATTTGCGTCGGATGAAGTCGCCGCGAGAACCGTGGCGAGCGTATCGTCCTGATTGAAGCAGAGAATGTCGCAGGACCCGAAGTTTTCCGAGGAACTTGAAATCGGCGGATTGGGGGAAACGCGGCATTTGACGCCCTGTGCGACGAGGGCCTCGACGAGTTTGTCGGCGGTTTCTCGCGGGGTTTTCTTGCGGCCGGTGGTGTGTGTGGCGGTGACGACGCCGGTGGTGAGGCGCACGCGGACGGTCATGGTGCCTCCGCCGTCGGACTTGACGCCGTGGTAGTCGGAGACGGCGATGAGGTTCTTGGGCTCGGGGACATCGCGAATGGCTCCGCCGACGAGGAGGACGCCGACGTTGGCCTGGGCGAGGGTGAGGCGCATGTTCTCGAAGATCATCTTGTTCATGCGTGCGTCGTTGATGCCGGACGTCGCCGCTCCACCAACACGCACCAGATTGACGCGCATGACCTGCTCGTTCTTGCCGACATCGGCGACGGCGTTGGCCTTGCAGCGGCCGTTGGGGTCGGCGACTTCGCATTCGGGGGCTGGCATGAAGGCCAGGACCTTGAGATCGAGGATTTCGATGCGGTTGTCGGCGGCCACGTTTTTGACGATGAGAGTTTGTTTTGCAACGTCCACCCCGCCGTCGGCCGTGGGGGTCGAACGACCGTGAGGACGCTTCGCGGTTTGATCCTGAGTGTCAATGACGAGACGCAGGTAGTGGGACCGGTACCAGGGAGCATCGGCGGCGACCTGCTTGCAGACGACGTCGACCAGCTTGGCGCCGGGGTCGGTCATGTCGTCCCAGCGCTCGATCTGGCCGGCGGCGTTGAGGACGGGCATTCGGGTTTGCAACGTCACCTTGACCTCGGCTTCGCCCTTTTTCTGAGCGATGGGGTCGAAGACCTGGATTTTGAAGTGGTCTGGGTCGAGGCTTGCGCCCGCGTCGTGGCCGAAGAAGGTATGGTCCTTCCAGTCGGCGTTGGTGAAGCCGGCGCCCTGCCGGGTGGGGACATAATTGCTGACGGCGAGCTCGCGCTGGATATCGGCGAGGGCGCCCTGCGGGGTTGGACGGTTATTGTCCTGAATGATAAAGACGCGCTGCTTTCGTCCGAGGCGCTGAAAGCGGTGGCGGAGCTCGGTTTGGCCGGTTTCGTCTTTCGGTGCGGTTTCGGCAATGTTGACCTTGTCGCCGGGTTTAAGCTGGCGGGTGGCGAAATCGGGATTGTGCTGGCGCAGCTTGGTGCAATTCTTGAAGCCGTGATCGAAGGCGATGGTGCAGAGGGATTCGCCATCGGCGGCAATGACGGTCCTGGCTACTGCCATAGTGAAGTCACTCCTGAGATCAACCTTCCAACTGGTGGCGGCGCACTTCTCCAAACGCCTGCCATTCATTTTCCTCTTCCGTCAACTGGCCGCCGAAAAAGGCGATGGCGCGGGTCGCTCTGCTGCGGGCCAAATCGACGTATTCGGCAGGCTCCGTTTTCGGGTCCACAACGGATAACGCATCGCGCAGAGCGGCTACAGCGTTCTTGTCGCTGGATCGCTGTAGTTCGGCCATCAATTCGTAGGATGCCCATCGCGGCCAATCAATGCCCCCGGGATCGTCGATGCCGAGATAGGCGCGGGCGAGCAGAGAAGCGCGTCGCTGCGGATCTTTTTCCGTCAGCACGCGTTCCCTATGCTTTTTTGCGTGAGCCACCACCGGCAGGATGCTCTCCGACAACGTCTCATAATCCGTGTATTCGTCACTGGGGCCGCCCGGCTCACCCGGGCCGGGATGAATCGACTGCAGATGCTTGCGGAGGCGGTCGGCCACCCCCTTTTCCAGGGCGGAACTCAGGTGAAAAAAGCAGATTACGAGCTGCGAAGCAGCCTTGGGGAAACGCGGTTGATTCAGCATGTAGTCGTAGTATTCAGCGGCTGTCTTTTCTTCCTGCGCATTTCCGATGTCGCCGGCCAGGCGGAGCACTTCGATGGAACGGTAATACTCGTTTGCATCGCGCTCGCGCCGATTGGCGAGTTGCATAAATCTGGCGACCGACGGTCGCAGGACGTAGAAACGGGCAACGTCGGCCAGACGCTGCAATCGCTCCACCTTCAGCGACGGTTGGAGGACCTTTTCAACGAAGTCCTGCACGACCGACGTCTTCACCCGCGGCGGCACGAACTGCTCGTCGTCAGTGTGCCGGTCCTCCTCCACGAGCGAGGTCAACTGGCGACGTCCGACGTCGTCGCTGACGAACTCTTTGTATGTGGGCATCGCGGGCATGCTTACCAACTTTCAAGCGCCATTCAGCGCACTTGCCGGATCACGGTTCCGGCTGCGCCGGGAGATCGGTCACGACCGGATCCAAGGGTGTCGAACCCCCTCCACGCACGATCCCATAGCCGCCCGCAATCTGCATGAGGCGCCGCACAGGGGTGGTTCGTGCCGGCGGGCCCGCCCCGCCATCGGCGGCCACCGGAAACGCGGCCGCTTCCAGAAATTCGTACTGTGCAGCGATCGGCGCATCGGAAATATGCTTGGTGCAATCGTGCGCCTCGACCTCGAGGAGCCCTGCATTCATACATTCCACGCTCTGCTGCTGGATCGCCGTTCCTGCGTTGGCATCGTTGTGCGGGGCGTCAGCGTGGACGTTGTGCATCAGCGGATGAAACATCTCATGGGCGAGCACGAACATGCGCGTCTTGACGCCGTTGATCGTGATATAGACGGACGGTCCGACGTCCGTCACCCAGCCGAGATTGGTTCCATATGGCGAAAAGCCGTCCAGGGCCGTTGTGGAGGGCGCTCCATTTCTATGCAGCAAGATGGGATTTCCGACCACGTAGAAATTGATTGCCTGATCGACCGAGTAATTCCAGCGCAGCACGCGCTGCTCGTCGCTCGCCCCGCCGAAGGCCACGCTGTTCACAGGGAAGTTGTTGAGGGTGAAGTTGCGGACTCGATCAAGCGTCTGACCGCGTGCGCCCCCAACCGGGCGGTCGTTCGAGCGGACATTGGTGACTTCCGCCGGCTTTCCGTCGGGCTTGAGGACGATTACGTCAAAGGGATCGCTGATCTGGTTCGCGGCGGCGGCAAGGTTGCGGAAGGAACTCTTGAATTTGCGGGTGGTGTATCCGGCGAGTGCCGGCGTCGCGGCGATGCGGGCCATGATGCCGTCCGCCGTTTGGGACGGCGAGTGCCGGGCCGTCGGCGCGTAGGTTACGGCGGCGCCGTCGATGGTGAATGCCATCTCGGAGGCTTTGTTGGACGCATTTTTTCCCGATGCGTGGCGGCCGCGAAGCGCCGCGTTGCCCGCGGTCGCCCCAGATCCTCCGCCGGCGATGATCAGCATGTTCTTGGGCTCGGGAACCACGTGCACTTTCTCGATGACCGGTCGGATGTGGGCCGATGCCAGCACGCGTCGTGTCCAGGTGTAAATGTTCCTGCGCGCTTCATCTTCCGTGACGCCGGTTCCCTGCAGAATATGCACGGCCATGTGCAGGGTGTGATCGTGTGGAAGCTCGATGATGGCGTTGACGCCGCATTTGTTTGCGGCGGCCGGACAATTCGGAGCCTCGGCGACCGCCTCGACTTTCTGATGCACGATTTCGGTGTAGTGCTTCTGATAATTGGCCGGGCCTTCGTCGAAATAGTCGAGCATCAGAAGGGTCTGGCGGTTCCGCTTGGCCTGGCTGGTCTGAAAGCTGACGAGCCGAAGGTATGGCGAGCGGAAAAAATTGGTGTTGGGAATCCTCTTGCACTCAATATTTTCCAGCCGCCTGGCGGCGTTGGAGGGCCGGACCCACTTGGTGGGATGCAGCATCACGACCGGCTTGCCCGCGACGTCGCGCTTGAAATACGCGGGTTTGAGGGCGTGAAGGTTGACCATCACTTTGTCGAGAGCGGGCGCAGGCGAGGAGAGATGCACCTGCACCTTGAAATGATCGGGATCAACAGTGCCGAGCCGGTCATGGCCGTGGAAAGTCGCGGCTGGGAAGTTGCCGACCAGGGTGCCATCGCCGCCTCGATCGCTCACGTAATTGGTGATTCCCAGCTTGGCGCGCTTGCGATCGCGCTGCGGTTGCGCGGAGCCGGCGGGGCTGGTGCCCACGCCGTAGCCAAAGCCTTGTTCCTCGATGAACTCCACTCGGGGGCGGGGCAGGCCGGGCCGACGGAAGCGGTGGCGCAACTCAGTCTGGCCGGTGTCTTCTTTGGGCGTGACGGAGGGAATCTTGACGGCGTCGCCGGGGCGCAGCGGACGGGTCTTGACGAACTCCTCTTCAGCGTTGGCCTGGCGGACTTTGGCGCAGTCTTTGAAGCCATTCTGGACGGCGAGACTGCAAAGGAAGTCGCTTTCAACGGCGGTGATGGTTTTGGCGATTTCCATCGTTGCTTTGCGTTGGGCTCTGTTGGTCGCTGACGTTCACACTTATTCACCCGGCCCGGTTTGGGGCTGGGCTAAAACGGGATTATTTCTCAGCGCCCTGGTACTTCCAGTTTGGACGCAATGCGATGATGTCGGAACCGTCGTCGGCCTGCTGGTCGAGCCATTCGCGGTCGGCCTGGGCGAGGGGTAGGCCAAAATAATCGGCGGCGCGCAGGCTTCGGGCGCGGAGCAAATCGCGCTA
>Ga0190265_10000782_pt1 | contig 21171 bp, 20 predicted proteins | sample Popmic124T_FD_133135 | JGI IMG/M metagenome (GOLD analysis project Ga0190265, IMG submission 133135) | Populus adjacent soil microbial communities from riparian zone of Indian Creek, Utah, USA - 124 T | ecosystem: Environmental > Terrestrial > Soil > Riparian zone | place: USA: Utah | collected...
CCAGCCACCACACGACCGTGACCTGGATCTGGGCGGAGCCGACCGTGAACTCGGAGGCGAAGAGCGCCCGCGCCGACTCGAAGCCCTCCATGTCGGCGATGCCCTTGGTGGAGACGGTCCCGCTGACCAGCTTGGTCAGGCCCAGGTTGAGGCCCGTCAGCATCAGGAACGTGCCGAGCGTGATGATGAAGCTCGGCAGTTTCGTACGTACGAGCATGTAGCCGTTGAAGAGTCCGATGCCGAGGGTGACCAGCAGCGAGAAGCCGACTCCGACCCAGACGTTGGCCGTCATCTGGTAGCTGAACATCGAGGAGATCAGCGAGGAGGACGTGACCATCACGCCGGTCGATAGGTCGAACTCACCGCCGATCATCAGCAGCGCCACCGGCACCGCCATGATCCCGATGGTGGAGGAGGCGTAGAGCACCGTGGAGAGGCTGGAGGCCCGCAGGAAGCTGTCGGCGGCGAAGGAGAAGAAGACGAAGACGGCGAGGGCGCCGACGACCGCGCCCAGCTCGGGACGTCCCAGCAGGCGGCCCAGGAGTGACCTGTGCACCAGCCGTTCGTCGGCCTTCACGGCCTCGTTCTGCTGCTCCGCCTCGGGTGCCTCGGCGGGAGGGGGTGTGGGTGTGGGTGTTGCCGTCATCGCGTTCCCCGCTTCGTGTACTTCTGCAAGGTCGATGCGTCCTTCTTGGTGAGAATCTGGGGGCCGGTCAGTACGGGCTTGCCGCCGCCCAGCATGTTGGCGTTGTAGCGGTGCAGCCACAGCATGTCGACGGCCTCGTAGCCCTGCAGGTAGGGCTGCTGGTCCACGGCGAAGCCGAGTGATCCGTCCTTGAGCGCTGTGGCCACCTGGTCGTTGAGGTCGAAGGTGTTGATCTCCGCCTCGCTGCCTGCGCCTTCGGCCGCCTTCACGGCGGTCGGCGCGAACGGCGCGCCCAGCGTCACGACACTGTCCACCTTGCTGTCCGACTGGAGTTCGGCCTCCAGGGAGGACTCCACCGCGGGCATGTTCGTACCGTCGACGTGCAGGTTGCGCACCTTGCCGTCGAAGGTCTTCTCCACGCCGCGGCACCGCTCCTCGTGGCCGACGTTGCCCTGCTCGTGCAGCACACAGATGGCCTTCTTCCGGCCGCGTTCGTTCAGTTCCCTGCCGACGGCCTCGCCGGCCAGCACCTCGTCCTGGCCGATGTGGGCGAGGGCGCCGAACGCCTCGGACTTGTCCTGACCCGAGTTGACGGTGACGACCGGGATGCCGGCCTTCCTCGCCTTCTTCACGACGCCCTTCATCGCGTCCGGCTTGGCCAGGGAGACGATCAGCCCGTCGACGTCGTTGTCGATGGCCGCCTTGACGAGCTGCGCCTGCCGGCCGGCCTCCTTGTCGTGCGAGTAGAGGAACTCGATGTTGTCCTTGGCCGCGGCCTGCTCGGCGCCGCTCTGCACGATGTCCCAGAAGGTGTCGCCCTCGCCGGAGTGGCTCACCATCGCGATCTTCCACCGGGGTGTGCCGACAGCGGCCTCGCCGCCGACGGTGGCGTTGCGCTCTTCCTCCGCCCGCTTGCCGCCGGTACTGCTGCATCCCGCGAGTCCCACGGTTGCGACGAGGAGAGCCGCCATGGCGGCTCGCTTCGCGCGTACTCCCGTACGGTTCCCGCGGAACCTTTCCAGCCTTGACACGTACTACTGACCTCTCGGTGGTGATGGTGGTGCAGGTGGCGCCGGTGGCGCTGGGTCCGGCAGCCGGTGCGCGGAGCCGCACAAGTATCGGTCACCGCGCCCCGGCGCACGGTCACCGGGTGCCGCGCTCGGTGTACTTCTCCAGCCGCGGAACGTCCTTCTCCGTCACGATCTGCGGACCGGTGAGCACGGGCTTGCCGCCGCCCAGCTCGTTGGCGTTGTACGAGTTCAGCCACAGGGCGTCGACGGCCTCGTACCCCTGGAGGTAGGGCTGCTGGTCGACGGCGAAGCCGAAGCTCTTGTCCTTCAGTCCCTTCACCACCTGGGCGTTGAGGTCGAAGGTGTCGATCTCCGCCTTGCTGCCGGCCTTCTCTTTGGCCTTCGCCGACGTCGCCGCGAAGGGGGCGCCGAGGGTGAGGACGGTGTCGATGTCGGAGTCCGACTGCAGTTTGGCCTCGACGGAGGACTGCACGTCCGGCATGTTCGTGCCGTCGACGTTGAGCGTGGACATCTCGCCGTCGAAGGTCTTCTTCGCGCCCGCACAGCGGTCTTCGAGGGAGACGTTGCCCTGCTCGTGAATGACGCACAGCGCCTTCTTGCGGTCGCGCTTGTTCAGCTCGTCACCGACGGCCTCGCCCGCGATCGACTCGTCCTGGCCGATGTGCGAGAGCGCACCCACCTCGGACGAGAACTCACCGCCGGAGTTGATGGTGATGACGGGTATCCCGGCCTTCTCCGCCTTCTTCAGGACGCCCTTCATCGCGTCCGGCTTGGCGAGCGTGACCACCAGCCCGTCGACCTTCTTGTCGATGGCCGACTGCACGAGCTGCGCCTGCCGGCCCGCCTCGTCGTCGTGCGAGTAGTCGAACTGGACGTTGTCCTTGCGGGCCGCGTCCTTCGCTCCGCTCTGCACGATGTCCCAGAAGGTGTCGCCCTCACCGGAGTGCGACACCATCGCGATCGTCATGCGCGGGGTGTTGACGCCCTTGCCGCCGCCCGCTCCGTTCGCCTTCTCCTCGGAACCCTTGCCACCGGAGCTGCTGCAACCGGCGGCGAGTACCGCCGCGCTCGTCAGGGCTACCGCCACCGTTGTTGCTCTACGTGCTCTACGCCGAAGGACCATGAGCGGAGTTCTAGCCGTGGTCGGAGCAGGCCGTCAATACTTTGTCCGAACATTCTCCATGAGAGTTTGTCCGAACATACTTGGCGGTCCTGTGGGATCCGTACGGACAGCAGCTCAGGAGCGTACGAGGAGCTGGAACTCGAAGGAGTAGCGCGAGGCGCGGTAGAGGTGCGAGGCGTACTCCACGGGCCGTCCGGTGTCGTCGAAAGTGGTCCGCTCCATGGTCAGCAGCGGCGCTCCCACGGCCTCCCCCAGCAGCTTCGCCTCCTCGGCGGTGGCCGCCCGCGCACCGACGGACTGCCGTGCGCTGTGCAGGGTGATCCCGGCGCCGCGCATGAGGCGGTAGAGGCCGGTCGACTCCAGCTCCTCGCTCTCCCCCTGGAGCAGGTCGCTGGGCAGGTGGTTGCACAGGTACGCCATCGGCTCGCCGTGTGTCAGCCGGAGCCGCTCCACGCGCCGCACCTCCGCGCCCTGAGCGACCGCCAGCGCCGCGGCGACCTCTGCGGTGGCCGCCTCCTTCTCGTACCGCAGCACCTGCGTCGCGGGCCGCTGACCGGCCGCTTCCAGGTCGTCGTAGAGGCTGCTCAGCTCCAGCGGGCGTCTGACCTGGCTGTGCACGACCTGCGTGCCGATCCCGCGGCGGCGCACCAACAGACCCTTGTCCACGAGGGACTGGATCGCCTGACGCACCGTGGGCCGGGACAGCCCGAGCCGCCCGGCCAGCTCGATCTCATTGCCGAGCAGGCTTCCGGGAGAGAGTCTGCCGCGCTCGATGGCGGCTTCGAGCTGCTGCGCGAGCTGGAAGTACAGCGGGACCGGACTGCTGCGGTCCACGCTGAACTCGAGGTCGACGGGATCATTCTTGGCCACGGATGGAGCGTAGTGGGCGGGACGCTTCACCGGAAGGCGTAAGTTCGGTTGTCCGGACAAAGCGGTCAGTGACTTTCCTGTTTCCCCGCGTGGCACGTGCAATTGTCCTGACAAAGTGTTGACAGCACTTGAGGGCAACGGCGAACGTGGCCCCATGCGCATCGGACTCATCGGCACCGGCCGTATCGGCACCTTCCACGCCCGTACCCTCATCGCGGCCCCCGAGGTGACGGAACTCCTCGTCACAGACGCAGACGCCGCTCGCGCCACCGAAGTGGCCACAGACCTCGGCGCGACGTTCGTCCCCTCCCCCGCCGAACTCCTCTCCCACGACCTCGACGCCGTGGTCATCGCCTCGGCGACCGCCTCCCACGCGGAACTGATCCGGGACGCCGCCGAGCGCGCGGTGCCCGTCTTCTGCGAGAAGCCGATCGCCCTCGACCTGCCGGGCACTCTGGACGCGCTGCGCAAGGTCGAAGAGGCCGGAATCCTGCTGCAGATCGGCTTCATGCGCCGCTTCGACGCGGGGTACGCGGCGGCCCGCGCGGCCGTACGCTCCGGCAGCCTCGGACGGCTGCACACGGTGCGCGCCGTCACCTCCGACCCGGCGCCGCCGCCCGCTGACTACCTGCCGCTCTCCGGAGGCCTCTACCGCGACTGCCTGGTGCACGACTTCGACGTACTGCGCTGGGTCACCGGACGAGAGGTGGTCTCCGTCTACGCGGCCGGTTCCGACGCCGGCCCGGGGATGTTCCGCGAGGCCGACGACGTCGACACCGCCGCGGCCCTGCTCACGCTCGACGACGGCACCCTGTGCACGGCCACGGCCACCCGCGTCAACGGCGCCGGCTACGACGTACGCATGGAACTCGCCGGCGAGAAGGACCAGGTGGCCGTGGGCCTCGACCCCCGTACGCCCCTGACCTCGCTCGAGCCGGCGGCGTCCGCTTCGCAGGGCACGCCCTGGCCGGGCTTCCTGGAGCGCTTCGCCCCCGCCTCCGAGGCCGAACTGGCTGCGTTCGTACGGGCGGTGAAGGGTGAGGCTCCCAACCCCTGCGACGGATACGAGGCGTTGACGGCGCTCAGGATCGCCGAGGCGTGCGAACGCTCACGCCGCGAGGGCAGGCCGGTGGAGATGGCGGAGCTGAACGAGTAGCCCCGGCGATCTCCGGGTGGGTGTCGGGGAGCCCGGCGCGGTTGGTAGCTTCCGCGGATGGTCACCGTGTCCGACGAGGAACTGATCGCCGCAGCCCGAGCCGTACTCAACCCGCACCACGTGGGCGACCGGCTCTTCGGCGACGTGGCCTCGACGTTGGTGACCGAGGCGGGTGGTCTCTACTCGGGCGTCTGCCTCGACACCGGCTCGGGCACCGGGTTCTGCGCGGAACACGCGGCCATCGCCGCCATGGTCACCGCGCGCGAGCACCGGATCGCGAAGATCGTCGCTGTGTGGCGCAGCGAAGAGGGCGTACTGCACGTGCTGCCACCGTGCGGACGGTGCAGGGAGTTCATCCGCCAGGTCGACCCGGGCAACCTCGACACCGAAGTGCTGCTCGGACGGGAAACCTCGGCGAGACTGCGGGACCTGCTGCCGTTCAACGAGTGGCCCGCTCCGCTCGACCCGCCGTCCTGAGCCGTCCCGGACGGCGCAGCAACGGCAGTCAGCGGCACGTCAGTTGGCGGCACGGGCGAGGAGCTGGAAGATCTTGGCGGTGTGCGGGTACGGATGCCGGTTCGTGAGTGCCAGCTCCAGCGCCTCCAGGGCTGCGAAGAAGTCCGGCTCGCGCTTGCGGGCGTCATCGACGATGTGGTCGTTGACGCTGCGGATCCCGCAGTGCTCGATGCCGGTGCAGCCCAGCTCGGCCAGCAGCGTCGTGATCTCCTCGGCGGTGTAGAGGGTCTGCTCGGCGTCGAAGATCTTCGCCTGCACCTTCCTCCGGCCGAGGGAGGCGAGTGCGGCGGCAGGATCAAGGGAGCGGACAGCGAGTCCGAGCGGGGTGGCGTGACGGTTGATCGCCATGACGGACAGGACGCCGCCGGCACCTGCACACGCGGCTGCTGTCCGCAGGGCGGGCTCCGGATCATCCAGGTACTGCAGCAGGTTGTGGCAGAGCACCACGTCGTAGCAGCTGCGGGTGACATCTTCCGGCAGGTCGAGGACGTCCGCTTCCACCGTCGTCAACTGACCGGCGACCCCGGCTGCTTGGGCGCGTTCACGTGCGGCGGCGAGCATGCCGGGCGAGTAGTCGACGATGGTGACGTGGTGGCCGCACCGCGCGAGACGGACCGCGTCACCGCCGTCCGCTCCCGCCAGGTCCAGCACCCGTAGCGGGACGTCACCGAGCGGCGCGAGCCACCGCTGCAGGTTGAACTCGGCAGTGGAATAACGCAGTCGGCCCCACGGGCTCTCCTGCCACACACGCCATGAGTCGAGGGCGTCGTCGAACGAGCTCCGCTCGGGGGGCTCGACTCTCCTTGGGGACATGCAGGCCATTGTGTCCTGTGCCCTGCCTGCGGCTGGACAGCCGGCCAGTTCCATGCCGATTACGCAAGGGCTGCAGCGCCCAGGTACTTGACCATGAAGATGCAGGCGTCGGCGACGCGGTGGGTGAGGCCGCCGCTGTCCTGGTAGGTCCCGCAGTCCAAGTAAGGGGTGGAGGGGCTGTATCCGAGCCGTTTGTACAGGTCCTCCGTGCGCGGGTTGTTCTTCTCCACGCCCAACCCGACGCATTCGAGGTCCCGTTGGCGTACGTGTGTCTCAGCGGCGCGGATGAGAGCGGAGCCCACGTGCTGGGCGCGGAGCGTCTCGGGCCACAGGCCGAGCCCTTTGATTTCGGGGCAGTCGCGGTGGACGGCCCGTACCTCGGGTGCTTCGCAGCCGTCCCAGAGCACTTCACAACTGCCGACCGGCACGGTTTCGCGCCAGGCTATGAGGAACGTGCTGACGCCCTCACAGTGCCGGGCGAAGCGGGGGGTGTGGAGCGAGGCAGCGCCGAGGGACGGCATGTGCTTGTCGAGCAGCACGATGTCCTCTTCCCGGCACTCGCTGATCCTCATCCGCCATAGAGTAGGTTCCCGATGTGCCGGTGAGGTGGGCATTACGAAGGCATGTGAGGCGGAACATGCGGCTCCCCTCGGCAGGCGCACCGAGTTGCCGCCAGTTGCGTCAGTGGGTGAGTGATCCGCTACGCCAAGCCCCGGTCGGGCGCGGGCAGTTGCGTCCTCCTGGTTGCACCTCTACTCGCTGCCTCGCTGGGTGCTCGCTTCCTCCGCGGTCAGCGTCTCTCTCTGCGTGGCTGGGCAGGAACCGCGTCCTCCAGCTTCTGCAGCAGCTCCGTGACCCGCTTCGCGACGGTCTCCCTGTCGCCCTCCGAGAGCGCCGAGCCCATGCCGCATGCGACGGCGCCGGCGGCGATCCACTCCGGAGCGGTCGCGACGGTGACTCCTCCTGTGGGCAGCAGGGCGGCCTGCGGAAGCGCTGCCCGTACGTCACGCAGCCAGCCCGGATCGTGGGCGGAGGCCGGGAAGAGCTTGAGGGCGTCGGCGCCCGACTCCATCGCCTGCACCGCCTCGGTGGGGGTGGCGACGCCGGGGAAGACGGGCACGCCGTAGCGGTGTCCGGTGCGGATCACCTCCACGTCCAGGGCGGGTGAGACGAGGAAGCGGGCACCGGCGTCGACCGCTGCCCGGGCGGCTGCGGCGTCCAGGACGGTGCCCGCGCCGATGACCATGTCGTCGCCTGTCTCACGGCGCAGCGTGGAGACGGCGTCCAGTGCGTGCGGGCTGGTCAGTGAGATCTCCAGGCTGGTGATCCCGGCGGCGAGCAGGGTGTCGGCGGTTGCCGTGACGCGCTCATAGCTGTCGCTGCGGACGATGGCGAAGACGCGCTGTTCCAGAGCGGCGCGGGTGATCTCCCAGCGGTACACGGCAGTCGCCGCCTCTCTTCGTCTCGGGCTGTGAGCAGGCCGCGCGCACTGCGCGCACAGTCAGCGGTGGACGGAGTCGGTGCCCCGGGCGAAAGCCGCCAGGGCACGGTCGCGTGCGTACGCCGTGGGAAGACCGTCGGTGTCGCTGGGAGCCTGGACGACCAGCGCCGCCACGCATGCCGCTTCCGCGAGGGCCTGCTCGGGCCGTTCGCCGCGCAGCCACGCGGAGAGCCAGCCCGCGGCGAACGCGTCGCCCGCACCCACCGGGTCGACGACCCGGACACTGAAAGGTGCCTGCACGCACTGCCCGTTCTGGCTGACCGCCACCGCGGAGTGGTCGCGCCGCTTGACCACGACCGTACGGGCGTGGCCGATCGTCAGCAGAGCCTTGGCCGTCTCATCTGCGCCGCCGCCCAGCAGCAGTTCCAGCTCGTCCTCCCCCGCGATAACGAGGTCCGCCTCGCGGAGGATCGGGCCCACGACGCGGATCCACTCGTGGTCGGTGCCCAGCTTGCGCCGTACGTTGGGGTCGAAGGAGACCGCTGCGCCGACCTGCCGGGCGCGCTCGATCAGGGCCCAGGTCGCCTGCGCGGCCGACTCCGAGAGCATGGGGGTGATGCCCGAAATGTGCACCACTCGGGCCCCTTCCAGCATCTCGATGCGGATCTGGTCCGGGGAGAGCAGCGAGGCAGCGGAGCCCTCGCGGTAGTACTGCACGTCGATGGCGCGCTGGGGATGGCTGTCGCGCAGCAGCAGCCCCGTGGGGGCCCGTGGGTCCATCTCGGCCCCCGAGACGTCCACTCCGTCCGCGCGGAGCTCACGCAGCACGGCCTCACCCGCGGGGTCGTCACCGACGCGGCCGATCCAGCGCGCCCAGTGGCCCAGCCGGGCCAGGCCCTGCGCGACGTTGGACTCGGCGCCCGCCACGGAGCGCCGGAAGGAGACCGCATGGTCCAGCGGCATCCCCGGCTCGGCGAGCATCAGCAGCATCGCCTCACCGCAGGTAATGGCCTCCGGTCCGTTTGTCACCGGTATCTCCCCACATCTGCCACCATGGCATCACTCTCTGTGGAGAACGTTACCCGTTCATGCGGACATTGCCACCCCCGGGGGTGCACTTCCTCCCGCATCGAGGAAACGTCGCAGCGGCAACGTAGCCGCGCCGACGGTCACAGCGTCGGGTCCGAGTCTGCCCAATTCGACGGCTGTACGGGCCGCCGGGTAGCTCAGAGCGTAGGCCTCCGTGGCCTCCCGCACGGCGGGCAGCAGCCTCGGCCCGAGCAGCAGTCCGGCCCAGCCGCCGAGCACGATCCGCTCCGGGTTGAAGAGATTGACCAGGTCGGCGATGCCGGCTCCGAGGTACTCGGCCGTCGCCGCCAGCACACCGCCGGCCGTGCGCCCCTGCACTCCCCCCGCACTCTCCGCCGCCAGAAGCCCGGCGAGGGCCGACTCCTGGTCCGTGCCCGGCGGTTCGCCGCCCTCCTCGCGCCAGCGCTCCAGAACCGCGCCCGCCCCCACGTACGCCTCCAGGCAGCCCCTCGCACCGCAGCGGCAGCGCCGGCCACCGACCGTGAGCACGGTGTGCCCCCACTCCCCCGCACTGCTCGTGGCACCGCCGTAGGGTTCGCCGCCGGTGACCACGCAGGCGCCGACACCGGAGCCGAGCAGCGCGATGACGGCGTCACGCGCGCCGCGTCCCGCGCCGAACCACATCTCTGCCTGGCCGAGGGTCTTGGCTCCGTTGCCGATGTGGAGGGGAACGCCATCGGGCAGGCCCGCGGACGCGCGCAGCAGCGCCTCCAGGGGAACCGCGTCCCAGCCGACGGTCTGGCCGTGCACGACGGCCCCGCCGTGCGCGCGTTGTTCGACGATGCCGGGGACGCCGACGCCGATGCCGAGCAGTTTCCGCGCGGTCAGGTCCGTGCCCGTGAGTAAGGCCGCTAGGCCCTTCTCGACGAGCTGGACCACCAGTGCGACATCGTGCCTGCCGGTCTCCAACGGCTGTTCGCTGCGGGCCACTTCGGTGAGGGTGAGGTCGAACAGCTCGACGCGCACGCCGGTTTCGCCGACGTCGACGCCGATGAGGTACGCGCTGTGCGGTGCGACGCGCAGGAGCGTACGGGGACGGCCGCCGTCGGACTCGACGGAGCCGGCTTCCTCCAGCACGCCCTCCGTGAGGAGTTCGGCGGCGACGTTGCTGATGGACCCGGAACTGAGTCCGGTGACGGGGCCCAACTCCTGTCTGCTGAGGGGGCCTTCGAAGTAGAGACGACGCAGCAGGGCCGCCCGGTTGGTGCGGCGCAGGTCGCGCACCGTACGCCTGTCAGGTTCGCCCATCGGCCGGTCCTCCCTCGTCAACGTACCTCTGTCAGAAGTCTTGACGCGCACTTCTACCACTACTTAACTCACGCTCTGAATTAAGCCGTTGGATCATTCAGAGGTCAAACCCAAGCGCCTCGGAGAAGGGCCCACCCCCATGCGCAGGAGCCCGGCACGTACAGCCGTCACCGTCACACTCGCCGCCGCGCTCACCGCGGTGACCGCCGCCTGCGGCGGGGGCAGCTCCACCGACGGTGAAGGCAGCAACGACAAACCGAAGGAACTGACGTACTGGGCGAGCAACCAGGGCACCAGCATCGCCGACGACAAGCAGAAGCTCACACCGGAGCTGAAGCGCTTCGAGAAGAAGACCGGAATCAAGGTCAAGCTCGAAGTCATCCCGTGGGACAGCCTGCTGGACCGCATCCTGGCCGCCACGTCATCCGGCCAGGGCCCGGACGTCCTCAACATCGGCAACACCTGGTCCTCCTCGCTCCAGGCGACCGGCGCCCTGCTCCCCTGGGACGACGAGCACATGGCGAAGATCGGCGGCGCGAAGCGCTTCACACCCTCGGCTCTGGCGGCGACCGGCGCGCGCGACAAGGACCCGGCGGCCGTCCCGATCTACTCGCTCGCCTACGGCCTCTACTACAACAAGAAGATGTTCAAGGACGCGGGCATCGACGAACCACCCGCCACCTGGGACGAGTTGGTCAAGGACGGCAAGAAGCTCACCGGCGGCGGCAAGTACGGAATCGCCGTCGAGGGCGGCGACCCCGTCGAGAACTCCCACCACGCCTTCATCCTCGGAAAGCAGCACGGCGCCGACTTCTTCGACGCCTCCGGGAAGCCCGACTTCGACTCTCCCGGCGCGGTCAAGGCCGTCAAGCAGTACGTCGACCTGCTCGCCGGCAACAAGATCGCCGCGCCCGGCAACGCGGAGTACGCGAAGCGCGAGACGATACGTGACTTCGCCACCGGCAAGGCCGCGATGCTCCTCTGGCAGGCCGCGGCGACCAGCATCAAGTCCAACGGCATGAAGCAGTCGGAGTACGGAGTCGCACCCCTCCCCGTGCAGGCCCCCGGGTCGGGTGAGAAGGGCACCAGGTCGATGGTCGCGGGCATCAACATGGCCGTCTTCAAGAACACCGACAACATCGACGGCGCAATGGAGTTCGTGAAGTTCATGACCTCCGACGAGGAGCAGCGCACCCTCAACGCGGCCTACGGCTCGATCCCTCCGGTGAAGGCGGCGCAGAACGACGAGGCCTTCGACACAGCCGACTTGAAGGTGCTGCGCGAGGTGCTGACCACCTCCTCCGCGCCGCTGCCGCAGGTGCCCGACGAGTCGAAGTTCGAGACGCTCGTCGGCACGGCCACCAAGGAACTGTTCGCCGACGCCGCAGCCGGACGCAAGGTGACGACGGACTCGGTGCAGAAGGAACTCAGCGCGGCACAGCAGCAGATGCGGAAGTGAGCTTCCGCCGATGACCACGCTCAGCCCGCCCGGCACTTCCCGCCCCGCGGATGCGAAGGGCCCCGCAGGTGACGGGCCCGAACGCCCCCGGCGCAGGCGCATCCTCCCCGACCGCCTGCGTCGGGCCGGGCTCCCCTACCTCCTGCTGCTGCCGGCGCTGATCCTCGAAGTCCTCATCCACCTGGCCCCGATGGCCGTAGGTGTGGTGATGAGCTTCAAGGAACTCACGCAGCAGTACATCCGCAACTGGGACCAGGCGCCCTGGATCGGCGCCGGCAACTTCCGTATCGCCGTCGACGTGAACGCGCCCGTCGGTGAGGCGCTGCTGCACTCCTTCCTCATCACCTGCGCGTTCACCGTGCTCGCCGTCTCCCTGGCCTGGCTGCTGGGGGTGACGGCGGCGATCCTGATGCAGGAGTCCTTCCGCGGACGCGGGCTGCTGCGGGCGCTGTTCCTGACGCCGTACGCGCTGCCCGTCTACACCGCCGTCATCACCTGGTCGTTCCTGCTCCAGCGCGACGGCGGCATGGTCAACCACGTCATACACGACCAGTTGGGGCTCACCGACTCCGAACCCTTCTGGCTGATCGGCGACAACAGCTTCATCGCGCTGGTCGTCGTCTCCGTCTGGCGTACGTGGCCCTTCGCGTTCCTCATCCTGATGGCGGCGCTGCAGAACATTCCCAGGGAGCTGTACGAGGCCGCCCAGGTCGACGGTGCGGGCATCCGGCAGCAGATCCGCCGCATCACGCTGCCCTCGCTGCGTCCGGTCAACCAGGTGCTCGTGCTGGTCCTCTTCCTGTGGACGTTCAACGACTTCAACGTCCCGTACATCCTCTTCGGCAAGTCGGCACCCGAGGCGGCGGACCTGATCTCGATCCACATCTACCAATCGTCGTTCGTCACCTGGGACTTCGGCTCCGGATCGGCCATGTCGGTGCTCTTGCTGGTCTTCCTGCTCGTGGTGACGTGCGGCTATCTGCTGGCGACCGGCAGGGGAAGGAAGTCACGATGACGGCATCCGCCAAAGCCGCGGCCGCGTCCCCGGCCGTGTCCCCCACCGCGCCGCCACGCTCCTTCATCTGGACGCGGCGCATCGTCCTGACGCTGCTCGCGCTCTTCGCGGCCACCCCGCTGCTGGTGATGCTGAGCAGTTCGCTCAAGCCGCTCCAGGACGTCTCGGACCGCTTCCGGTGGATACCGACGCAGGTGACCATCAGCCCTTACCTCGACATCTGGAGCACGGTCCCGCTCGCCGACTACTTCCTCAACTCGCTGATCGTGGCCGGCGCTGCGACCGGCTGCTCCGTCGTCATCGCCACCTTCGCGGCGTACGCCGTCAGCCGCTACCGCTTCCGCGGCAAGCGCCTGTTCACGGTCACGATCCTCTCGACGCAGATGTTCCCCGGCATCCTCTTCCTGCTGCCGCTCTTCCTCATCTTCGTCAACCTGGGGAACGCGACGGGCATCGCGATCTACGGTTCGCGCGGCGCGCTCATCGTCACCTACCTCACCTTCACGCTGCCCTTCTCGGTGTGGATGCTGATCGGCTACTTCGACTCCATCCCCCGTGACCTGGACGAGGCGGCGCTCACCGACGGCTGCGGCCCGCTGGGCGCGCTCTTCCGCGTCGTGGTCCCGGCGGCGGTGCCGGGCATCGTCGCCGTGGCCGTCTACTCCTTCATGACGGCCTGGGGCGAGGTCCTCTTCGCGTCCGTCATGACGAACGAGGCGACCCGCACCCTCGCCATCGGCCTGCAGGGCTACGCCAACCAGAGCCAGGTCTACTGGAACCAGGTCATGGCCGCCTCGCTCGTCGCGAGCGTGCCCGTAGTCGCCGGATTCCTGCTGCTCCAGCGTTATCTCGTCACCGGCCTCACCGCGGGTGCCGTCAAGTGAGCGTCCGCGGCGGCCACTTGATGTGACCCGCCGTGGACGCTCGTACGGAAAGGAAGTCCGTGTCCGAACCTGTCCACTCCCCCCACACGCCGCCACCGTCGCTGTCGCTGCCCCCCGACTTCCGCTGGGGCGTGGCCACTTCGGCGTACCAGATCGAGGGTGCAGCCTCCGAGGACGGCCGCTCGCCGTCGATCTGGGACACCTTCTGCCGTGTGCCGGGCGCCGTCGCCGGCGGTGAGAACGGCGACGTCGCGTGCGACCACTATCACCGCTGGCGCGAGGACCTCGGTCTCATGCGGCAACTGGGCGTGGACTCCTACCGCTTCTCCCTCGCCTGGCCACGCGTCGTACCCGGCGGCGACGGCGAAGTCAGCACGCCCGGACTCGCCTTCTACGACCGGCTGACCGACGCCCTGCTGGAAGCGGGCATCACCCCCTTCCCGACGCTCTACCACTGGGACCTGCCGCAGGCCCTGCAGGACCGCGGCGGCTGGCCCGCACGCCGAACGGCGGAGCACTTCGCCGCGTACGCCTCGGCGGCAGCCGAGAAGCTGGGCGACCGCATCCAGCACTGGGCGACGCTCAACGAGCCGCTGTGCTCGGCCTGGATCGGCCATCTGGAGGGGAAGATGGCACCGGGTCTCACCGACATCGACGCGGCCGTACGCGCCTCCTACCACCTGCATCTGGGCCATGGCCTTGCCGTGCAGGCCATCCGCGCCGCCGTGCCGCACGCCGAGGTGGGCATCGTCAACAACCTCACCCACTGCGAGCCCGCCTCCGACCGTGAAGCCGATGTCGCGGCGGCACGGCGCGCCGACGGACACGTCAACCGGTGGTGGATGGACCCGCTGCACGGCCGCGGCTATCCGCAGGACATGCTGGAGCTTTACGGCGTCGAACTCCCCGAGCGTCCGGGCGACTTGGAGACCATCGCCGCCCCGCTCGACTGGCTGGGCCTGAACTACTACTTCCGCAACCTCGTCGCCGACGAGCCCGGCGGCCCCCTCCCCCGCGCCCGCCAGGTGCTGCTGCCCGGCGCCCGCCGTACCGCCATGGACTGGGAGGTGCACGCGCAGGGCCTGACCGAGACGTTGCTGCGCATGACCGACGACTACGGCGCCCGCTGCCTGTACGTCACGGAGAACGGCTCCGCCTACCCCGATGTCGTCGGCCCCGAGGGGCAGGTCGACGACCCCGAGCGCATCCGCTATCTGGAGGAGCACCTGGCCGCGTGCGCCGACGCCGTCAACCGCGGGGCGCCGCTTGCGGGTTACTTCGCCTGGTCGCTTCTGGACAACTTCGAGTGGGCCTACGGCTACGACAAGCGCTTCGGGCTCGTACACGTCGACTACGCCACCCAGCGGCGGACGCTGAAGGGCAGCGGGCACCGCTACGCGGACATCGTCCGCGCCCATCGGCGCCGCGCCCGCCGCGCTGCCTGAGGGGCGGCCGGGCCGAGCCGGCCCGGCCGCCCTGGGGCCTGTTTCCTCAGCAGGTGTAGTCGACCAGGTCGAACGACTCGTAGTGGTCCTCGGTGAAGTAGTCCTCCTGCTCCTTGTCGCCGGTCACGATGCGCTTGGCACCGCGGTCGTCGGAGCCTGGCGTCTCGACGGTGTACTCGTGGTAGTAGCCCTCGCTCTGGTCCGGCAGGATGCCTTCGCGGTTCTGGAAGACGGTGCCGTCCTGCGGGTACGGGTAAGGCCCGCCCTGCTCGATGAGTTCGAGGGTGTCGTGGGCCTCGGCGGGCAGCTTCGACTCGCAGACGTCACCGACGTCGGCAGGTGCGACGGCGGCGGGAGCCGAGAGTGCGGGGGCGGATACGGGTGCGGTCGCCTGGGCGACGGCGGGGCCGCCGACCAGGAGAGTGACGGACAGGGCACCGAGGGCGCTGATGCGCGCGATTCGTGGGGGGAATCTCATGCTTCCCATGCTGACGCGCGTAGATGACATGTCAACGCCAAGTGAGGGATTTTTCCCCGCCGTTCACCCGACTCCACCCAGCCGGCGGTGACGCTCCTCAAGCTGCCGGGCACCCTCGGCCGTCGGTGAACCGTGCAGCCGGAGCCGTGCGATGCCGCCGTCGGGGAAGATGTCGAGGCGAACGTGTGTGACGGCCGGAGCGTCCGGGAGCAGGAAGCGGTGCACGGTGTCCGGCTGGAGGCGGGTGCGCGGCAGCAGCTCCTGCCACTCGCTCTGCTCCCCGTCCCGGCCCCAAAGCGCCGCCCAGCCCGCCGCGTTGCCCTTGAGATAACCGGTGTCGATCTCGGCGGCACGGATGTGGGACTGAGCGGTCAGGGCGTAGCGGATCCAGTCGTTGCCCGTGTCGCGCCGCCTGCGCGTCTCCCAGCCGTCGTCCATCTTCCGTGAACGGCCCGGCTGGATGGTGTTCGTGGGCGGCGAGTAGAACCTGTCGGAGGCGTCCTGCACGGCGCCGCCGTTCTCCAGCGCCACGAGATCGAAGGTGCCCAGAGTGTTCAACCACTGTGGATCGGGGACGACTTCGCCGTACACGCGCAGCCGTGCGATGCCGCCGTCGGGATGCTGGTTGACGCGCAGGTGCGTGAAGCGCTTCGCCAACTCGACCGTGAAGCCGTTGGCGGCATGACCGCCGATGTCGGTCTGCGGGACAAGGGTCGTCCACTCGACGCCCTCCGCGAGGAGTTCCCGCGGTGAGGGCGCTCCCGCGACCGCGGCGGCCTCGACCGAGACGGCACGCGGATAGTTGCCGCGGAAGTGGGCGGTGTCCACCACGATTCCCCGTACGACTCCGGGGGCCCCGAGCCGTACCAGCGCCCAGTCGTGGTCGTCGGCGGCCGGGTGCGGCGAGACGGCATCCACGCCGCGACGGCGGCGCGTCTCCCAGCCGTCCATGATCTTGCCCTTGTGGCCGAAGCGTTCGGGGTCGAACTCGGCGGGTTCCGGCCGGAGCATGTTCTCGCGTTCGGCGAAGAACTCGTCGTTCGCCGCGATGACACCGGCGCCGAGGCGGCGGTCGGCCAGGTCGACGAGGTGGGCGAAGGGGAAGTCGGTGGTGCGGTAGTCGGCGTAGGGATCGCCGCCCATGTACGGGCTCGCGTCGCCGGCGAAGATGGAGCTGGAGATGGAGCTGGAGCTGGAGCTGGAGCTGGAGGTCATGATGCGGGCCTCTCGATCAGTTGTCCGGTCTGCTGGAGAGGACGTCCTTGGTCGGCGATCTGCTCACCGCGCAGCCAAGTCGCCCGTACGACCCCGTGCAGGGTGCTCCCCGCGTACGCGGTGACCGGGTTGCGGTGGTGCAGCCGCGCCGGGTCCACGGTGAAGGCCTCCTCGGGGGCGAGGACGGCGAAGTCGGCGTCGTGGCCCGGCGCGATGGCGCCTTTACGGCCACTCAGCCCGGCCAGCGCGGCCGGTCCCGCGGACATCCAGCGGGCCACGTCGTCCAGGGTGTGCCCGCGCTTGCGTGCCTCGGTCCATATGGCGGGCAGGCCCAGCTGGATCGAGGAGATGCCGCCCCAGGCCGTACCGAAGTCGCCGTCCTTCAACTCCGCGGTGCAGGGCGAGTGGTCGCTGACGACGCAGTCGATGACTCCGTCCGCGAGGCCCTGCCAGAGGGCGTTTTGGTTCGCGCGCTCGCGGATGGGCGGGCAGCACTTGAACTCCGTTGCACCGTCGGGGACTTCCTCCGCGGTCAGCGTGAGGAAGTGCGGGCAGGTCTCGACGCTCAGCTGTACGCCTTCGCGCCGGGCTTGCGCGATGAGCGGCAGCGCGTCGCTGGAGGAGAGGTGCAGCACGTGCACGCGTGCGTCGAACTCGCGGGCCAGGGTGACGAGTCGGGCGATGGCGTCGTTCTCGGCCGCACGCGGGCGTGAGGCGAGGAAGTCGGCGTACGCGCGTCCGCCCTTCTGCGGGGCGGAGGAGAGGTGTCCGGGGTCCTCGGCGTGCACGATCAGCAGTCCGCCGAAGCTCGCGATCTCGGCCAGCGCGGCGGCCAGCCGGGGTTCGTCCAGTTCGGGGAACTCCTCGACGCCCGACGGTGAGAGGAAGCATTTGAAGCCGAACACCCCCGCCTCGTACAGCGGTTGGAGGTCCTTCACGTTCCCCGGGACGGCGCCGCCCCAGAAGCCGGTGTCGATGTGCGCCTTGCCGCGGGCGACGTCCTGCTTGGTGCGCAGGTGGGCGAGTGTCGTGGTGGGCGGCAGTGAGTTGAGAGGCATGTCCAGGAGTGTGGTGACGCCTCCGGCTGCCGCGGCGCGGGTGGCGGTGAAGAAGCCCTCCCACTCGGTGCGTCCCGGGTCGTTGACGTGGACGTGGGTGTCGACGAGGCCGGGGAGCAGCGCGTCGTCACCGAGGTCCACGAGGCGTGCGCCGTCCGGGACATGTGCGTCGTAGGGCCCCACACCCGCGATACGGGCGTCCGCCACACTCACCGACGCCGCCCGCGTACCCTCGGGTGTGACGACGCGCGTCGAGCGCAGCACGAGTCGCACGCCGGACACGGAGACGTCGGACACGGACACGGACACCGCGCACCTCTTTTCTTCAACATTCTGTTGATGGAATCTTGTTGGCAGATCCCTGCCCCGTCAAGACTCGAACCTTGGTGCATTCCGTAAAATGGAAGTACAATTCCGCCATGCAGAATGACCACCCAAGTCGCTGTCAGCCTGACCAGTGAATGCGTGCAGGTAGCATGCGCCTCACCCGCAGGAAAGGAACGCGACGTGCCGCCGTCCGCCGAGCGAAACTCCGCCGCCGCCACCACACCCGCCGCCCCCTCCGCCCCCGTCTCCACCGGCGGCGTCCAGTCCCTGGAGCGCGCCTTCGACCTGCTGGAGCGGATGGCCGACGCAGGCGGCGAGGTCGGGCTGAGCGAACTGTCCGGCAGCAGCGGACTGCCGCTGCCCACCATCCACCGGCTGATGCGCACCCTCGTCTCCTGCGGCTACGTACGCCAGCACCCCAACAGGCGGTACGCGCTGGGCCCGCGCCTCATCCGCCTCGGCGAAAGCTCCTCCCGGCTGCTGGGTACATGGGCGCGTCCGCACCTCGCGCGACTTGTCGAAGAGACAGGCGAGACCGCCAACATGGCGCTGCTGGACGGCGACGAGGTGGTCTATGTGGCGCAGGTGCCCTCGCGGCACTCGATGCGGATGTTCACCGAAGTGGGGCGGCGCGTGCTGCCGCACTCCACCGGCGTGGGCAAGGTGCTGCTCGCCGAGACCCCTCCCGACGAGGTACGCGCGGTGCTCGCCCGTACGGGCATGCCTGCCGCCACCGAACGCACGATCACCACACCCGAGGGCTTCCTCGAGGCGCTGGAACACGTCCGCGAGGTGGGGTACGCGATGGACGACAACGAGCAGGAGCTCGGGGTCCGCTGCATCGCCGTGGCGGTGCCCGACTCCCCGACGGCCGCGGCGATCTCCATCTCAGGGCCGGCCGGCAGGGTCACGGAGGCGGCCACGGACAAGTTCGTACCGCTCATGCACGAGGTCGCGGAGCAGCTCTCCAAGGCACTCGCCAGCACGGACACTGGCAGCTAGAGCGTGGTCTGCAGCGTCAGTTGACGCGGCGGAACGGCGTGGGCTCGCCGAAGAGTTCGACCGCTTTGCGGAGGTCCGCCAGCGCCTCGGAGAGCGCACTCACCGAGCCGACGGATGCGACGATCTGCAGCAATGAATGCCGCAGCGCCACCGCCGTGGGCGCACCCGCGGCCACCTGGGCGTCGAGCAGGTCGAGTTCGCACTCGGCCGCATGCCGGTCCAGCAACTGGGCAGGGTACGCGTCCAGTTCTACCCGGAGCCGTGTCACGGACCTGCTCAGGCCGGCAACGCGAGGGTCCTCCCCGCTGTCGGTGACCGTTGCTGACCGCTGCCCCACAGCGTCGCTTCGCACCACAGTTCTCCCCCACAGAGATGATGGCGCCGTTCGCCTCTCCCCACGAGACCGAATGCGAGCGGCTTGGCACAGTAAACGCCACTCTCCGCGCATCGCGCCACACGGAGGGCGAAATTCAGGGCGCAGATCTGTCTTGTTCGCGCCGCCTTGCACGTCTCGTTCGCAAAGGTGCGATATGCAAGGCCGTATGGCCGGGGCGCACCGGCCGGACGAGCGCCCCCTGACGAGAGGGGTCCGATGAGCGAAGCCGGCGCGCCGCACACACCCGGCGCCCCCGGGAGCCATGACCGCGCCGTCGCCGGAGTGCTGCTCGCGGCGGGGGGCGGGCGGCGCCTCGGCGGGCGGCCCAAGGCTCTGCTTGCGCTGCACGGACGTCCGTTGGTGGAGCATGCCGCAGCGGCGATGCGCGCGGCCGGCTGCTCCCGGGTGCATGTGGTGCTCGGTGCCGCTGCGCACGAGGTGCGGGCGCGGGCCGAACTGAACGGCTGCGTACTGCTCGACAACCCGGACTGGGAGTCGGGCATGGGCTCGTCGCTGCGCCTCGGCCTCGGCTCTCTCGCGGGTACGGGCGCTGACGCCGCGCTGGTCGCGCTGGTGGACCAGCCGGGGATCGGCGCGAAGGCGATGACCCGGGTGCGTACGGCCTGCGACTCCCCCGCCTGTCTCGCGGCGGCCTCGTACGCGGGACGCCGCGGCCACCCGGTGCTGTTCGGGGCGGAGCACTGGCCGGGAGTCATCGCGAGCGCGAAGGGCGACCAGGGAGCGCGCAGTTATCTCCGCACGCGGGCGCAGGAGATCGAACTGGTCGAGTGCGGAGACATCGCGGACCCCTCGGACATCGACACTCCTGCGGATCTGGAGCGCCTGGAAGGGCTGGAGCGCCTGAACCGGTTCAGCCGGTGACTGTTTCAGGCCATACGGCGCGACGTGTTTCGCTTCGCGAGGCCGCGAAACACAGCAACTCGCCCTGGAGGCCGTGTGCTGGCACGCCGGGCCAGTTGGCGCCCTCCGCGAAGGGGCGCGAGATGTCTCGACATCAACAGACCCTTGATTATTCCACCATGAGGAAACTAGTCTCCACTGTTCAGAAGCGTTTTCGGTTCACGTCACGTGGCCGCGGCGGCTTCAACGAGCCACGCTCGGCCAGCGGCACCCCGTGCCGCACGCTACGAAGGAGAGTGACCGCCATGTCCGCCTCACTGCCCTCCCCGGTCGAGATCACAGGCGCAGCCCCCGTGGAGCGTCAGGACGAGGTGCTGACCGGTGAGGCGCTGGACTTCCTGGCCGCACTGCACCGCCGCTTCACCCCCAGCCGCAACGAGCTACCGGCCCAGCGCACCGAGCGTCGCGCCGACATCGCCCGCACCGCGACCCTGGACTTCCTCCCCCAGTCCGCGCACATCCGCGACGGTGACTGGCAGGTGGCCCCCTGCCCGGAGGCACTGAACGACCGCCGCGTGGAGATCACCGGCCCGACCGACCGCAAGATGACCATCAACGCGTGCAACTCCGGCGCCAAGGTGTGGCTCGCCGACTTCGAAGACGCCTCCGCCCCGACGTGGGAGAACGTCATCGGCGGACAGCTCAACCTGATCGCCGCCTACGAGCGCCGCATCGACTTCACCGACGAGAACTCCGGCAAGTCCTACAAGCTGGGCCCCGCCGAAGGGCTGCCCGCCGTGGTGACACGTCCGCGCGGCTGGCACCTGGACGAGCGCCACATGCGGGTGGACGGCGAAGCCGTACCGGGCGCACTCGTCGACTTCGGCCTCTACTTCTTCCACAACGCCCAGCGCCTGATCGACCAGGGCAAGGGCCCGTACTTCTACCTGCCCAAGACCGAGTCGCACCTCGAAGCCCGGCTGTGGAACGAGATCTTCGTCTTCGCCCAGGACTACTGCGGCATTCCGCAAGGCACGGTCAGGGCCACCGTTCTCATCGAGACGATCACCGCCGCGTACGAGATGGAGGAGATCCTCTACGAACTGCGCGACCACGCC
>Ga0190265_10000783_pt1 | contig 21163 bp, 15 predicted proteins | sample Popmic124T_FD_133135 | JGI IMG/M metagenome (GOLD analysis project Ga0190265, IMG submission 133135) | Populus adjacent soil microbial communities from riparian zone of Indian Creek, Utah, USA - 124 T | ecosystem: Environmental > Terrestrial > Soil > Riparian zone | place: USA: Utah | collected...
TCAATGCGCTGCACGCCACCAGCCGGCGCTACGTCATCGAACGGGAGGTTCTCCTCGCGGAGGGCTCTGCCTATTCGGCCTACCTCTGCGACGAGACGGCGCGCAACCTGCGCCTGCTCCAGCAGCTGTCGCTCGTCATTTGCACGGCGACCGAGGGACGCTCGGCCGATCAAGTGCGCGTCCTCGTCATCACCAAAGACGTCTGGAGCCTTCGTATGGGATGGGACATCTCCATCACCGGCGGCGGACTCGACTCGCTGCAGCTCGTACCGACTGAAACGAATCTCGGCGGTTCGCATCAAATCGCGTACGCCCGCTACCTGTACCAGCCCGAGTCGCAGTCGCTCGGCTTCGGATATCGCATTCCGCGGCTGGCCGGCCAAAGGCTCAATTTGACGGCAGAAGCAGGCATCATCTGGAACCGCAAAGGCGAAGCAGAGGGTTCGTCCGGGTCGGTGAGCATTGCCAAGGCGCTCTATTCTGCGCGCACCGAATGGGCGTGGGCGGTCGGCGCCAATTGGCGTGACGAGATCGCGCGTCGTTACCAGAACGGACGCCTCGCCGTCGACCGGGCCGGTATTCCTTGGGAATACAGCGCGCGCCGGGTCGCCGAAGCCGCCTATATCACCCGTTCTTTCGGTTTCACGTACAAGCACGACCTCACGCTCGGCGCCGAGTTGAACATTCGCTCATTCCGCTCACTCGACGTCCCCGGCGCCGATCCGGCGGCGGTGGCCGCCTTCGCCGATGCCAATATTCCGCGCAGCGACACCCGCGTCGGCCCCTTCGCGCAATACCGCGCCTACACATCGAACTTCATGCGCGTTCTCGATTTCGAAACGCTGGGCCTCCAAGAAGACTTTCGTCTCGGCCACGACGCGTACCTCCGGGTCTATCCCATCTTCAAGGAGCTCGGATCGTCTCGCAGCTTCTTCGGGACCTACGCCGCCTTGCAATACACCGTCAAACTCGGGGACGGCTTGATCCGCGCCGGGGCGGAGTCGAGCGCGGAGGCCGAGCCGGACCGTCTCGCCGACGCGTGGCTGGAGCTCAACTTGAGGCTCGTGACCCCGCGCCTCGGTTTCGGGCGGCTCGTCTTCGACGCCGGCGCGCTCAACCGCTATCGCAATTATCTGAACCGCCAATCTTACCTGGGAGGTGACGGCCGGCTACGCGGATATCCCAGCAGCTTCTACGTCGGCAAAGACGTCGTCGTTTACAATCTCGAGTTTCGCTCGCGCCCGATCGAAATTCTCTCTTGCCAACTCGGCGTGGCGGCATTCTACGACGTAGGCCATGTGGCCAACCGTTGGGACCGACTCCACCCGCGCCAATCCGCCGGTGTCGGTTTCCGCGTTCTCTTTCCACAGCTCGACCGCGTCGTCTTTCGAGGCGATATCGGCTTTCCTCTGGCGCGACCGCTCGACCCCGGCGTGCCGCCTTTCACCGTGTCGATTGCGTTCGAGCAAGCCTTTGCGGTGCCGGGGGTGGGGGGCAGGACGTCGGCGACGGTGCCGACCGGGTGGCTGGGGCAGTAGCCGAGACACGCCGACCATCTGACATTCACAGAAGAGCGGCATTTGCTCCAGGCGCCTACATTGGCGCTTGGTGAGCACGTGCCTTTCGACTTGCAGGTTTCAGAAGCCTTCGCTTTCCGAGCGCAAGACTGCTGCGAAGGCGCGCGTTTCGGTAAAGGAAGAAGGACGCCGCTGGGCGAACGCTATCCTAATTGGTGTATGATCATTTCCTCGGGAGGATCGCCAATGGAAATGGTGAAAGAGTCGACGCGGCCCGTTGCCATCGTGACCGGCGCCTCGAGCGGCATTGGACTCCACACGTCGATTGCCCTTGCTCAATCCGGACACCGAGTCTTTGCGACCATGCGCAATCTCGGCAAGCGCGCCGAGCTCGATCGCACTGCGGCGAGCGCCGGTATCGACTTGACCGTCCTTCAGCTCGACGTATGCGATGCGAAGTCGATTGAAGCCGCAGCTCGCGAAGTGGAGGCGCAAGCCGGTCGGGTCGACGTTCTCGTCAACAATGCGGGGCTCGGGATCATCGGTTACTTCGAAGATCAAACGGTGGATGAAATCCGAGAGCAAGTCGAAACGAACTTCATGGGCCCGGTCACTCTGATGAAAGCCGTTTTGCCGGGCATGATCGCTCGTCGTCGTGGGCGAATTATCAACGTGACTTCGGCGAGTGGACTGGTTCCCAGCCCTGGCGTGCCCGCCTATACCGGCGCCAAATGGGCGATGGAGGGCTTCTCCGAGTCGGCCCACATCGAGCTGCTCCCCCACGGCATCCAGGTGGTGTTGGTCGAACCCGGTATGCACAAGACCGAGATCTTCACGAGCAATCTCCGCAAAGCCGCAGCCGTCACCAACCCGGATACACCACAGGGCGCGCGGATCGAACATTTGACGAAATGGTTGCTCAAGACACTCGAACGCAACGGCGGGGACCCTCGCTTTGTCGCCGACCGAATCGTCGTCGCGGCCACGGTGCGCCGTCCGCACCGCCGCTACATTTGCGGGAAAGATGCCCACATGGCGGCCATGATGCGATCGATCCTGCCCCAACGCGTCTACGAATGGGCGATGCGCAAGCAGCTCGACACCATGACGGCCGCGCCCTCCTAAGCGTCGATGGGCAATGGCGGCAGCTACTTCGTTGCGGTGATGAGTGCGTGCGAAGCAGGAAGCCCAGCCTTGGCACTGACTCGGCCGAATCCGGCATCCTTGAGCATCTTCTCGTATTCCGCCGAAGAAAACATGAAACCCTCGCCCGTCGCGAGCGCCTGGAAGTAGACCGAGCCACAAGTAACGGCGAGGGGCCCGGTTTGGTCGTCATCCGCCACCATGTTGTAGATCGTGAATGTCCCCTCAGACGGAAGGGACGCACATGCTTTCCGAAAGACTTGCAGATTCGTCTCCTCCGACCAGATCGAAGCGATATGCGAATACAGAATTGCATCTATCCCGGCAGGAAACGAATCTTCGAGGAAGTTGCCAGCGGAAGTCGTGATTCGGTTGGAAAGATCGGCCTGTTTGATATTGGCTCGAGCGCGTTCACAAACCGTCGCCTGGTCAAAGATCGTTATTTTGAGCGTTGGATTGTGACGCGCCAAGGCGATTGCGTTGCGACCGGCACCTCCACCGCAGTCACACAGGTGCCTTCGCCCGGCCAGATCGAAGTTGGGCGCCAAGAAACGATTGGAAGGCATGTTCGCCATCGCATCCTGAAACACCTTCTCCAACACGGGATCGCTCCTGAGTCGCTCGTACAGCGTCGAGCCAGCACCCTTGAAGCGCTCGACGCCGACGTTCTTGTTCTCCCGGAGTGAACGCACGTAGTCCTCGACTCCGGGGTAAACGATGAGCGCCTGCCATCGCAATACTCCGATGACGTTTTCTTCGCTCGATTGAAGCAGGAACTGATTTGCGAGAGGGGCATTGGAGAAAGACCCGTCGGCCTTCGTTACGAGCCCAAGCGCGCACAGATTTGCCATGACCATTTTTACAGGGAGCTTTGCGAGCTTCGCACCCGCCGCGATCTCTTCGAGGCTCTGCGGTGATTTTTTGTGCAACGTTTCGAAGATGCCGAGTTCTATCCCGGCCCAGAGGCTCTGAAAATGGAGATGGCCGAACATGACCAGACGCAGGATCTGATCCGTATTGAGCGTGGACTCGGGCAGCATTGGTCGAAGTTACATCGACAGCTCAGCCAGCGTCTACCGCCACAGTCGGTCTACCGCTTCGACGGCCTGACAGAAAGGGTGGCCGCGATGGTGGCATAGAGCCAGCCTCATGATGTCGATAGCATCGACACACCTCCGACCCCATCGTGCGCCAGTCGCCGCTGTCGGGTGTAGCTGGTTCTGCCCGGCCGCTGCATCGATAAAATTCGGCCAGGGTTGCGTGACTTCCGGGGATGGCTGGGGCGGACGCCAGAGCGACGGTCAACCGCGCCCATGCCCCGAACGCAGCGCACGAAGGTGTCTGTCGCGCGCGGGGCGCAGTTCGGTCAAGGAACATCTGCGAGCATACCCAGCTTCGTGAGCTGAGTTCGGATCGACGTTACTTCGAGGCCTGGTATACGGCCCAGGGCTCGAAAGGCGTCTTCGATAGAGCGGTGGATAGTTACAAATCCACGCTTTTGCAAAGCGAGAGCCACCGCAGAAACGACGCTGCGGAGAATTGCGTGCTTGAAACCTGAACCGCTTATCACGCAATGGACAGCATCGCAGTGCTGAGTCCATAGTCCATTCAATCGGCCCATTTCTTTGCGCGAGTCACTGGTCGGCGCTCCCACATCCGAAGGAATGATCGCGAAGTGGATGAGCTGCTGCCCAGCTGCCTCTCTCCGGGCAACGATTTCCTTTGCGACATTCTTCATGTCAATTGGCTCTGGTGTCATGAACCACCGTATGACAAACACCCGTCCAATCAATACGGACCGATAGGCATAGCCCATGGATTTGTCTTCCCTAAAGAGCCTCCATATGTATCAGATGCGGCCGGCGTTGCGTCCCTCCCGCGCCAACTCAGCTACGCTGACGACGTAATAGCTACCCGAAAAGCATCGATGCGGCTACGAAAAAAAGGTCGAGTTAGAGGCAGTTACGCTGAAGTCACGCTCACAGGTGTTGTTGTCGAGGCAATCTCCCCTGCCGCAAAACGTCGAATGGGCCGCGCGCCGACAGAGCGGGCGGCAATGGGGACCGCCCATTCTCATTGCGAGGAGGCTTGTCGACGGCCCGGAGCCGTCGCTTTTTCACGTGGTGTTGGCGAGTGACGACCTCGAACGGCTAGGCGGCGGAAGCGAGCGTCGTACGGAGAGGTACTGACCTCGTCGACGCAGCGCTCGACACCTCAGCGAGCCCAACGCGCGCATCAGTCCAAAACTGCGTCACGACGAGGCCAGCGAGCGATCACGGCTCCGTCGGTCGTCACCTTCATGACGGCTCTCCTCGATCCCGAGTGACCGCGCGGGGCGCCCCCAAGCCCCGCGCGACGTCTGCAGGGGCGTATTACGGGTCGACGAAATTCGAGACGATATTCCAGTAGGCTGTGCCGCGCGGCGGCGAGTCGAGGCGAACGATATGCGTCCCGTTGGGTATAGGAACTAGCTCGGCCGGTGAGATCGCCACCTGCGCGGGGGGAGTGCCGGTCGCCGAGCCATAGGCATTGGCAAGCTCGATCGAGTCCGACAAGGGAACGTTCTGATCGAACTCGCCCCGTATGATGAGACCGGGGACGGCGGCGTGCGTCGGATCGTACGACGGCAAATTGAAATCTTCTATGAACTGACCGACGGCGTATGGGCCAGGCTGCGTAGTTCGGACCCAGTCGGCTATTTCCGGCGTCGCTCCAGCGACGATGTTGAAGTACGTATCTGCGTTGGTCGTTAGATACCCATTGGGGCTGCTGAGGAGGAAAGCGCGGAACTCCGGACTTCCAAAGACTGCGTTGAAGAAGTCCGTTCCAGTCCGATAGATCATCGACGAGGCCGTGCACGAGCGAGTGAGCGTCGCTGAAGCGCAAAGCTGCAGCGCGATGCCGCCGCCGAGCGACTCTCCGAGCACGTCGACGCGCGGCACCAGGCGGACCAGTCGCACGTAGTTGAGCACGGTGCGGAAAACCTCCGTCTCACGGTCATAGGTAACGGCGAATCCATCTGCCGGGAAGGTGCTCTCGCCCATTCCTTCCGTATCCGCGCTAAACGAAAAGAAGCCTCGGCGCGCCATGATCTCGCGGCCGTTGTAGCCCTCGAAGGGCGGGTTGAAGAACTCGTTGTTCGAACCCGAACTGGGAATCATCACCATGGCACGGTGAGGCCACCGCAAGAGCGACCGGACGGAGAACGTTTCCGTGAGGTGGATCTTCCTGCCCTGCCCCACAGGGACAAAGTGGTCGAGCGTGAAGATGCGATCCAGCAAAGCCTGGGATACCTGGCCTCCTCCACTGATCGCAGCCGTTGCCGCCGCGGGCATAGGCGGGGCCGCCGCCAGGAGTTCCGATTCACTATGATCAATTGTCTGGTGCTCACTCGATTGACTCGAGTCGACTGGCATCGAGCAGCCAGCAATCAAAGCGAAGCACGCACATACCCTGAGTCCTTTAGTGCTGATGAACATCTTTACGCCAACCTCCCATCTCGGAACGTGGTGTCAAAATCCTATCAGTCTAATATTATCATAGCGTGGACATAAATCTCAAACGAATTGAATCAATTTTGCCAGCCAGCATGGCGGGAAATCAATCCTATTTGCTGGAGCTACTCAGCGATCGAGCTAGGGACGCGACATCGGCGGCTGTGAGTGCATCGATACTCACGTCCGCGATTCGTTCGACGAGTTGTAAGAGAATGCCTCCTGTCGTCCGTGGATCGAGGAAGGCCTCGCGCAGGCCCGGGGCGGTGTCAATCGGTTTGCCCAGCGTCCGAAATCCAAGCGTCTCGAGACGAGCTATTTCACCGTCCAAATCGTCGACGCTGAGCGCCAGATGATGGTATCCGGCGCCACGGGATCGGAAGTAGTCCTCCACCGGTCCCTCTCCGGTGGGGGAATTGATATGGAGCTCCACCGCACCCAGTCGAAAGGTTCCGATCGACATACCGGGGACCTCGATGAATCCCGACGGATCGGTGTCGAATATCCTAGCGAGCATTGCGCAAGCTTCGTGCGAATCGGAAACGACAACCGTTATGTGATCGAGCTTCAATGGATTTTCACCACTCCATTGCTACTGAGCCATATTGGTACCCAGCGGCCGGACCGAACATGAGCAGCTTGGTTCCCTTACGGACGCGGCCAGCCTTGCGGGCGTCATGAAGTGATGCCGATAGGGAAGCGGAATTTACGCAGCCGTACTCCTCGAAAGTCGAGAATGTCACCCCATTGCGCAATCCGAGTACGTCTTCCATGAACTCGGCGAACCAGCTCATAGGCTGATGGGAAATGAAGATATCCATGTCGTCCAGTTTTGCGTCGAATCGCGACAGCGCCTCGTTGCACACGACTACGGCATGCTCGGCGATCTCGTGGTTGACCTCCTGTTGCAGAACGGGATCGAAATGAATGAGCAGTCGCTCCTGGGAGGCCATCAGATACGACCGAGTCGGAGCTCCGGACGGAACCCCCCAGCCCAGTCGAATGGCCGCGTGGAGTCGACCGTCGGTTCGCCACGAATGACTGATTCGCGTGCCCGGCGACGGGCCCAATACGAATGCCGCCGCCATGTCGCCCTCCAGGACGGCCGACGCCGAGTTCGGATCCATTACCCGCGAATAGGCGACGGATTGCGTGCAGAGGATGTACTTCGCGAGCCCGCTCTTGATGAGGTGTGAGCCGACGATGATGTGAGTCAAAAGCGAGTTACAGATGCTGTCGACTTCCCAGGCCGGTGCGTGGTGAATGCCAAGATTGTGTGCAATGAGAGGCGCGTTCCGCGGTTGCAGCTGGTCGGAAATGAACGACTGCACGAGTATCGCACCTACGTCGGAAGGCGAAATGTTCGCATCGGCGAGGGCGCGCCTCGCCGCGTCCGTCTCCGCTTCCGAAATTTTCAGGTCGGCCGGGAAATAGCGGCGGCGTTTGGTTCCGCGGTACGGATCCTTGAAGCTTCGCTCGATGGCGGCCAGCGTGCGTGCATGTTTCTCCGGTGTAAACTCCATCCCCGCGATTCGCACCACCGACCGTTCGTCTCGACGACCCCGATAGGGATCTTTCACCTCGGCGTTCTGGAGAGCTTGCTTGGCAAAGCGCTCGTTGGTGATCACTTCGCCCTCCCACAGCCCCATCCCGAGTATTCCGATGTCACGAATGATCATCAGTAGTTCTCCTCGTGAATCAGCGACATTTGTCGAACGGCCTCGATGCGGCCGTCGCCCCGGATGCGAAGATCGGCGTTTTGGCGGATATCGAGCACGAGCGGCCCGCCGTCGGCCATCAGCTCGTCCAAGAGCTCGGCGGTGATCTCTCCAGCGTGCTCGATGCGCCGGCCGCGCGCGCCCATCGACTCGGCCCAGTTGGCGAAGTCGATGCGAGAGGTCTTCCATTCGGCTTCGCGACCGAACGTGTGACGATAGCCGTGGTAGACCATGTTGTAGCGTGCGTCGTTATAAACGGCGTAGATGATGGGGAGGCGGTGTTGGATTGCCACCAGCAGCTCGGAGCCGACCATCTGCATCCCGCCGTCACCGCAAATGCACACCACGCGCCGCGCGGGGTTACCGAGCGCTAGACCGATTGCGGATCCGATACCCGATCCCATCGATCCCAGCCCGAGGTGAATGACGAAGCGGTCGGGCGTCTTGGCCGTGACGTAGTGAAGGGCGAACAGCATGTGCTCGCCGATGTCCGTGACGAAGGTGGCGTCGGGGCCGACGGCACGCTCGAGGTCGGCGATGATCCGATGAGGAGCGATGGGACCCGAGTCGTCATGCGCGAAGGTCGGAACGTCGAAGGGCGACTCGACCTTCGCCTCGACCGCCAGGCGGCGGCGGCTGGGCATGCGGCGTTTGATGAGCAGCGCGGAGAGAGCGTCCGAGAATGAGCCGATGTCGTAGGCGGCGCCGATCTCGGTGCAGAAGTTGCGAGCGAACACCGTCGAATCGACATCGACGTGAATGAGGCGCCCGTGGGAACCGATGGGAGGCGTTCCCGCCGTGCTGACGTCGTCGAGGTCGGTGCCGAGCACGAGCGCCACGTCGGGGCCTGCCTTCATGTAACGGCGCGCCCACCAGCTCGCGCCCATGCCGCACGTTCGCAGGCTGAGCGGATGCATTTCCGAAACGAGACCCTTGGCCTGAGGCGTCGTCACGAAGGGAACCCCTATGGCATCGATCAGTCTGGCTACGGTCTCCTCCTCGCCGCGGCAGCCGGCCCCGATCACGACGAGCGGACGCTGCGCCGTCTCCAGATGGCGCGCGATGGTCTCGAGCAGATCGCGGTCGGGCACGGGGCGCGCCGCTTGGATGCGGGAGCTCCGTCCGAACAGTGCCGGCCCCGAGCCGGTGCTACCGGCCCGATCGACCGAGACGATCACGAGGACTGGGCCCGGATTGGCGGGATTGAGCGCGGCCTCGGCGGCGGCTCTCATTTGGGCGGCAGCGCTATTGGCATGAGCTATGCGCACGACGGCGCGGGTGACCCCGCTGAGCATGCGCTCGATGCCGACGCCATAGACGCCCGTATCCTGCAAGAGCTTCTTGCCCGTCGCCGCCCAGGGGACGTCTCCGCAAACGACGACCAGGGGCGTGCGCTCGCAGTGCGCGGCGACGACACCTGTGACCACGTTGGTGGCTCCCGGACCGGCCGTCACGACGATACCGGACACGCGTCCGCTCGCGCGATAAAGGCCCATTGCAGCGAAGACCGCGGTTGTCTCTTGCCGCGACTCGATGAGCACCGCGGTCTTGTTCGTAAGGATCGCATCGAAAACGGGAATGACGGGGCCGCCGGGGACTCCGAAGAACGTATTGATGCCCATCGAGCACAGCTGTTCGACTACCGCTTCGGCCGCGGTACGTGCGGGACGCGTGATCGGGACCGCAGCGCTCGAGGGAGCAGTGGCGCTGACGGTATCTTTCGGGACCAGCGGCAAAGGCGAAAGCGACGGCATGTCTACTACTTCAGTCCTTCCTCGAACGACTGCGAGCAACGCTGCGGCATGGCGAAGGCAGCGTTCGGGCCATCGAGAACGGTCCGCGGACCGCTGCATGGCATGTTGTTGGTTTCGAAGGGGAGCATCTCTTGTCCTGACGATGGGACGCGCTGCGATTCTTTTTGCGCGCGTGGCGAGCGGCGTTTCCCCCCGAAACTCAAGTACCAGCCGCTGCACCACCGATCGCCACAGACCGACCCATATCGAGTAATCGGTCTCTTGCGACCCCCTTGTCTACGGTGAGCTGTTAAGCAACTTGAGCTCTTTTCCGGCTTACTTGCGGGCCTAAGGTGCCAAAAAGTGGACACTATCGAGACGAAACTCGGAGCGCCCCTGGACGCTCGGCCAACGGGCTACTGAGGAGACCATGGTGGCCGTTGGAAGGCGACGGCGGTTGCGCGGATGCTTGCGTCGCCAAGCGCGGCAACAAGGGTGAAATCGGACGCCAGCGCCGAAAAGAAAGCGGCTAGGTGAGGCTCGCACTCGATCCTCCCATTGCCGTTCCGGTCAAAAACGATTTTAAAAATAGGTCAGCAAAGTTTTTCGCTCGCGGTATTCGCAATCCCTCATGCGAGTGTGCGCCGATGTGGTTGGCCGCAGTCTACCTAAGTCGCGCCCCGGGGGCTCACGCGCGACGGGGGCCCCACGTAGCGCACGCAGTGCGCGGGCAGCGTCTGCAAACACGAGGGCGCTTGCTCGGCCCCCTCGAAGGCGTTGGCCCAATAGGCCGGAGCCGCCAGCGCGGTGATCAATGGCCCAATCTGCGCCGGCGTGAAGCCCATATCGAGGCAGATGGCGGCCACGGCCAGTCCCATGTTCGGTCGGACATTCCCGATTCGCCAAAAGATGTCGGAGGCGTTCGCGAACAGCCGCCAATAGGCCAGCTCGCTGCGCCCCCGCGCGGCGACACGCTCGGTGAGCATATCGACCCGCTCGTCGCGCGGGCGAAAAGGAACCCAGAATTCCAAGTGGCGGCCGCTATCGGCAAGCAGCTCGCGACACTGCTCTTGCAATGCCCCCTCGCGGCCTTTCGCGTGATGGGCGCCATTGGCCAACAGCCTATCGCTCAGGTCACAAAGGAGCTGCGCCGCTCGACCGGACGCGTGGTGTCCGATCAACGTGTCCTCCAGAACGACCGTGAGCGCCGCCACCGCGGCGTTGCAGCCCCCGTAGGCGGACGTGACGCGCACCAGCTTGAGCGGCCAGACGCGAGGATCGGCGACATTGGTGACGGTAGCGAGATCGTCGAGCATCAGACGCTCATTCTCGTCGATGCGTCGCCCCGCAATCGCGAGAGCGAGAAGGCTGCTCACCCCCTCGCAACCGGCCAGGTCGCGCGCGACCGAGTAACCGCGGAACCGATTGTCGCCCCATTCCGCGTGACCGACACAAGTCCGCAAAATGGGCGTTTCGTTCTTCACGGACCCTCCTCGTAGATGAAGACGGGCAAGTTGATGGGGTATTGGTCGAAGGCGATGGGTGTATGAGAAATGGCTTCACCGAGGGTCGGCGCAAGGCTGGCCATCACGAGGATCGTCTCCAATTGCTCGGCGGAGCGAATGCCGGCGAAGTGCAGAACCAGGAAGAGCGCTGCCTCACGCTTCAGATCTCGGCCGAGACCGGGGACCTCCACGCCGGCCGAAGCCAATGCCACGTGCAGGCGATCGAGGCATTCAGCGTCCTCGGTGCTGCTCGAACGGTAGCGGGCCGGCAGTTCGCCGTCGTCCCTCTCGAGCCAGGCCAGGAGATCCCCGTGTTCGGCCACCACATGCCTCGCCCTTTCGGCAAGGGCAAGGCACGCCACCGCGACAATCGAGCTCGTTCGCGCGCCGCACAGGCGAGCCAAAATAGCGGCATGGGTCGGCGCTTCGGCGACAGCCAGGGGAGCCAAGAACTGAAGGGCAATGTCAAAAGCACGCCCCTCGGGTTCCTGAGGCGGAACGCCGGTGAGAGCCACCTGGACGAGCTCTGGGAAACGGTAATAGAGGGCCAAATCGCCTTCGACGCTGAACCCGTGCAGGTGCGGGTTCGGTCCGGGCGTGATGACGCGGGCTTCGATGTGGGTGGGAGAAGGACGGTCCTCGATGGGACCGTTCGGACGGCGTCCAGGCATCGCTGATTCCTACTTTTCGATGAATCCAGCTAGAGATTGCAGGCGCTCGCCGAGCGGCGGTGGAATGTCGGGATCGACGCAAACCTCGATGACCCAGGGTTCGCGACGAGAAAGCGCCTTGCGGACGACGTCCTGAATCTGCCCTGGTCTTTCGACCAAGCTTGCGGAAATACCCATCGCGCGCGCGATCTCGGCCACGTGCAGCTTGCGCCGATATTGTGAAGAACGAAGCGGCTGGCTGCTCGGATGCAGCTTCTTGCTGCCGAAGTAGGTAATGCTCTGCATGTTGTTGTTTTCTACGATCCAGATCACGGGGACTGCGTATTCGGCGCCGGTGATGAGCTCCATGCCATTCATCGTGAAACAAGCGTCGCCGATGATCGCGAACACCGGACGGCCAGGTTCGGCCAGCGCTGCGCCAATTGGAGCCGCCGTGCCGTGCCCCATCGATCCGAAGCCGAGGTTCAAGACGAAGCGCTGGCCGTCGCGCATGCAGAGGTGGTGCACGTTCCAGAGCATGTGCCCGCCGATGTCGGAAAAGACGACAGCTCGCTCGGGTAGCACCTCTTCGAGATCGCAGCGCCAGCGGGCGGGCGTCAGCGGCACCGCGCGCGAGCGTCGAAGTTCGGGGTTCAGGTAGCGCTCGTGACCGCGGCGAAGGGGTTCTGCCTTGCCCCAGGTGGATCTCGGTGCCTGCCCGTCGCGAATCGCTCGATGTAGGTGATAAACGAGCTCGACGAGGATGGTTTGGGCGTCACCGACCAGCGGAATATCGACTGGGTAATTTCGACCAATTCGGTCGACGTCGATGTCGAGCTGGAGCAGCGTCTTGAACGCGCCGAGCCCTGGATTCCAATTCATCGTCGAGGTTTCGCTGAGCGAGGCACCCACCGTGACGAGGGCGTCGATATCCTTACCGAGCAGGAGGTCGCGCGCGTCGTTGTGGCCGGCGAATCCAAAAACGCCGAGGGAAAGCTCGTGATCTTCGGGGAACAAGCCTTTCGCGCGTGGCGTCGTGGCAACGCGCGCGGGCAACAGCTCGGCGAGCACGCGAAGGTGTTGCTCCGCGCCCGCGATTGCAACGCCGGAACCTGCCAAGAGCGTGGGACGTTCGGCCTGAAGCAGCACCTCGACCGCCCGCTGAACGGCCGCTCGGTCGAACGTGCTCGTCTCGGGGCGGTATGTCTTGGGGTCGAACCAGTCTTCGGTCAGCGGCTTTTCCCACAGATCGACAGGGAAATTGAGGTGCACCGGCCCGGGGCGACCCGTGAGCGCTTGCCTTAGGGCGCGCCGTAGATGCCCCGGCATCGTCCCGGGCGAGGTCACCATGGCTGAATACTTGGTCACCGGCTGGAACATGGCGACGATGTCGATGTCCTCGCGCGACGTCTCTTGAGCTGCTCCCTTTCCAAGGGCATGGCTCGCCGCTTGGCCGGTCACCACCAGCATCGGCACGCCGTCGGCGAACGCGCAGGCGACCCCCGTCATCAGGTTGGTGGCTCCAGGTCCGGAGGTGCCGGCGCAAACCGCCAGCTTGCGCCCCACCCGAGCGTAACCATCGGCCATGAAAGCGGCCCCCTCCTCGTGTTTGCTGACGATCACACGAAGCTCCGCGTCGGCTTCGATCGCCTCGAAGAATGGGTAGAGCAGCCCGCCGGGGATTCCGAAGACCACCCGCACGCCCTCTGCCTTCAAATAGCTGAGAAACACATCGACGAGGCGCGGCGTCGGCCGCCTCGGCTTCGGAAAGGCGGTAACGACGGCCAAGGGTTACACCCCTTCGGACTTGCGGATCGTCAATGCCTGGTGGCGAACGTCGCCATGCTCACCGGCGCTCGGCTCCGCGTCAGCGATCTTGTCGGCTTCCGAGTCGACCGGGGCGGTGGCGCGCTCTTTATTGAGGGGGAAGTGTGCCCAGAAGGTCGTGCCCTTCCCGTTGTGGGTCATCACGTCGAGCTTGCCGCCAACGGAGGCCAAGAGCTGGATGACGACCGAAAGACCTGCGCCGTAGCTGTAGCCTCCGGGACCGCGCTGCACGGGTCGGAAGATCTTGCCAACCTCGTCCTCTCGCAGCGTCCCGCCGGTATCCGAGATCTTGATGGTGAGGAAGTCGGGCGTACCGGCTACTTCGACGATGATGCTGCCGTATTCGGTGAACTCCGCCGCATTGAGGAGAAGATTGTCGATGATGCGATTGAAAAGAACGATATCGATGGTGATCGCTTCGGGCGCGTCCCTCACCGAGAATACGCTGACCCGTACGTCTTTTCCGCGCACCAGCGCCTGAAGGCGGTTGCGCAGCTCGTCGGCCAGGGGGGCCACCGGCACGGTGCGCGAGCAGAGCGAGACGAGATTGGCGGGGGAACTCGCCAACCGACCGATGGTCCGTAGCTTTCGGTCCAAAGCGACTACCGCATTGCTCAGCCGGTCGACGGTGGGGACGGCCTCCGACGGCGAGATGCCGCGCAGCTGCTCGAGGCCGGAGCGTATGGTGGACAGAGGGTTTTCCACGCCAGCGGTAGCGCGCTTCAACTGAACGACAGGGCTCGGGTGGAGCTGCTCCACTTCGGCGACGAGCTGGTTCAACCGACCGACCTTGTCGACGACCTCGTCCTCCATCAGATGGCCCCAGGTTTTCTGACGTTGGGTCAGCTCGAAAAGCTCGCGGCGAGCGTGAGCATCGTCGCGTGCAATCTGGAGATAGGCCGTATTGATCCCCTCCTGGGTGTGCCGGTTGGTGAGGTTGGCCGCTCGCCATTCGTACAAGATGCCGGCCAGCCCCGCCACGATCACCCAGGCAAAAGACGCCGGTTGACCGACCGCATGGAGAGCGGCGACGGCCCCGCTGCCCAAGGCAACGGCGAGCCCCGCAGGGATCCACCGACGCGCCTCGTAATATTGAACATGATAGGAGCAGCAATCGTCGCCGTAGGCGACGCACGACTCCTCGATGACGTGCCCCGGGGGGAGCCCCCAGAGCTTGGGCACGCCGCCGACCGACGCTTGCCGAGTGAAACACAGGAGGCGGCTTTCGTTTCTGGTCGTGCGGTAGCGCAGGCGGACCTCACCGCGCCGAATCAGCTCGAGCTCGAAACGGCTTATCCGGGTCAAAAGATGGTGAATGTTCTTGCAGCCGATCTCGTAGGCCATCGTGGGCGAGATGGCGCCCATGAAAAGCCGAATGGCACCTCGTGGCTCGTCGATTTCGTAACCGCAGGCTTCACGGTACGTGCGATCGTCGGGCATCAGCTGACGCGCGCCGAGCAGCACCGACTCTATCTGCTCGAGCGAGCACCAGGCGTTGGTGGTTTCGAGATCGGCGAGGGTCAGCCCACTCGCCTTGGCAAGGCGCTCGAGCTCCGCCCTACCGTAATAGTCCGCCACGTAGCGAACCACGGGCCGCAGCACGCGGAGATTGAGATCGGCTGACTGAGGGAACTCCATGTGGGTGTGCAAACGACCCCCTCAGACAACTCAATCTACAATAACTAAGGGCCCGTGGATACGGTTTCGCTCTCGAAGCGATCCCTTTCTCTCCAGTGGCACGCCAGGTTTCCGTTCCGTCACTGAAGCGACGAAGGAGCGGAGGCGCTCGGTACCGCGTAGATCCGAGGACCAAACCGACCGGGAACCTTCGCCCTTCCTGGCGTGGCCGACGGACGGCCGGCGATGCCGAGCAAGGAAGAAATGAGCTTGCCCGCTCCGGCGTCGGAGTCTCGGTTGGTCTTGGCGGCCGGATTGTCCCACGCCAAGGCCTCGGCGACCGACACCGTGGCGTGACAAGGTCCACCGAGTCCTCCTCGAAAGCACGCCCCAAATACACGCTCGCCCGGATACCCGAGATCAGCGAGGTCGTTGGATCCGAGCGAACGCGCGGCCGTCATGATACCGCGCGCGCGAAGAGCGCAAGCATTGTGGAACTCTCGCTCGGCCGCATCGAGTGGAGCCGAAGGCCGCACGCGACTGCGGGACGATGTTTCCCCGGTCGTTTCCGCCGATCCCCCTTCGCGCAACGTGAACCGGGGAGCATGGCGCAAGCTCGTGGGGATCGCGCGAAGGCCCGCGCCGTCGGCGCGATCGCGAACGGACCCACATCGCCCGAGCGGTCCGCAACTGCACGCGTAGCTGAGTGACGCAGGCTGATGCAGCCAATGGTGCTTGCCGGCCGTCGCAAAGAGCTGCGGATGCGTGCCGGACGCGGGATGGCCGGCGAGGCCGCTCAGCGGGGAGCGCTCCTCGACGCCGTTCGGCCCCGGGGTGTGCATCGAAAGCGGAGCGCCGAACCAGCGATGGTCGTGCTCCAGCCAGACGACGTCGACGGTGACCGGCTGAGCGTCGCCCTTGTGCTCGTCGCGCAAACAGGGAAACTCGGTGCCGAGCACGTAACCGCCGTCCTCCGCGAACAGGATGGCGAAATGCAGCCGAATCAAGCGAGGCGCCACGAGGTCGGCGCTGAAAACGACGTGAGGCTCGTCGGGGCGGAGTGCGTTTTCGCGACTATCGAAGACGATTTCGGGAACGAAGCAGCGCGCCAGTGCGGTCTCCACGCGATCGTCGAGCCCATTGCCGTCTTCGTCGAGCGGACAATCATCGCCCTTCGCCAGGCGCAACCAATCGAGAACGGGCGCGCGCTCGAGCGCGCAGTAGTTGGGCGGGAGATCGGCGGCCCTGACGGTGGCGGCGCCCATCGAGACTGCTACCACCACGTACACCGTCAGCGCGCGGACGAACCGCTCGACTGGACCGCGCCGACAGCTCGCTGCCATAAAGCTAATTGAAGTCTGCGCTCCCGATTGCTCCTAGTCAAAAAGCGATTCGAGACTACGCTGAGTCGCGCTGGGCACTGCTCCGCGCAGAGAGCGCGATGCACGGGCGGTCGACGCTTTCGCGGGTCGGACCTGGGCGACGTGAACGGCGGGAGGGCGGCTACTCCCTCATGAAAACACCGGGGCCGGCGGAATCTTCGCCCTGGTGATAAAGCGTGTCGCAACGCAGGCTCGGCACGGCCTCCGCGAACGCCCCGATATCCTTGAAGACGTTGAAGGGTGCCACTGGCGCATCGCGCCATGCAGCGCGCTCCAGGCTCGTGCTCTCGTCGAAGAAAAAGAGCGTGAGACTGTCGGACGAAATTCCCGTGGGGCGGCGGCGTTTGCCGGCGTCGGTGGGCTGCAGTTCCGGATTGGGCAAACTGGCCGGGAGCCCCCACGAGCGCTGTACCGAATCCCAGACCGACTCATAGACGATGGCCGGGCGGCTCGACGATGTGCTGACGAAGAAGAACGAGCGCTTGTCGCCGCTCAAAACGGGGTCGGACGCCAGAGCGCCGCCTTCGAAGGCGACCCGCACCTGGGTGAATTCGAGTCCGCTCGACATCGTCCATTCGCCGGTCGTGCTCGATTTTTCGAAGCCCACGAACGCGGTGCGATCGCTTCGTACGGCGATCAACGTTCGACCCGTGGGTGCCAGCGCCACCTTATCGGTGGCAAGCGCGACGTTGTCGTTGACCTTGATGGGCGGACCGAATGGATCCTTGTACGAAAGACGCTCGGCAACGTAGATGTCGCCGCTTCCAGATGTCCAGGCGGCGGTGAGCTCGTCGGGGCTGATACCGCCGAGACGCGCGAAGTGATCGTTCGGGATCGAATCGACCCGGCCGAGAGGCGCGCCGAAGGTCCGCGTCGGCTTGCACCGAAACGTGACGTCCGCCCCGCCATCGGGCGGCACGCCACCGGAGCCCGCTGAACCGCCGGAGCCCGCTGAACCGCCGGAGCCGCCCGTCGCGCCGGAACCGCCGGAGCCGCCCGTCGCGCTGGAACCGCCGGAGCCGCCCGACGCGCTGGCACCACCGGAGCCGCCCGCTCCGCCGGACCCACCGGAGCCGCCCGTCGCGCCGGAACCGCCGGAGCCGCCCGCCCCGCCGGAACCGCCCGCCCCGCCGGAGCCGCCCGCCCCTCCGGTGCCGCTCGAGCCACCTTCGCCACCGCCGGCGCCCGAGCTGCCGCCAGAGGACGATCCGCCTTCGCCGCTCGAACCGCCCGTGCCGGCGTCCACGTCGCCGCCACCTGATCCGCCGGAACCGCCTATCGAGGAGTTGGTGGGCGGCAAAGATTTATCGCTTCCGCAAGCCACAGACAGCGCACCCACGAGCACGAGACAAGCGGCGCAAGTGCGACGTCGCGCCACGAAGGGATTACTCCGCATCGACGCAGTCATACTGCACCTTCCACTGGATCAGCGTCGGAGACGCTTTCTTGTCGGCTGTGGGGTTCAACGTAATCGTCATCCGGAGAATGTTCTTCGAGATCACGGGGGGCGAGGCGGTGCGCAAGACGCCGCCGCTGGCCGTATCCAAGAGCGCCACGTCCCACGCCGGCAGCACCGTGCTGGTCGTCACATTGGCGACAGGAACCACCTGCGCCGTCGTCAACGCCGCCAGGGTATCCGCCGTCTGCGCCGTGAACACGATCGAGGCGGTGTTCGGGATCGAATCCTGCCAGTCGAACTGGCGCCACACCGGCCGCTGGCCTTTGCCGCACGTCGACGCGAAGTCTTGCGTGAAGGTGACGGGGTTGTAGACCGTGGTCGGCGCCGGCGGGACCCAGTTGTCGGGTGATACGCACGCCGTAAGGTCGAAAAGCATGAACTCGAGCGCCTTCTCTTGCGCCGACAGATCGCCGTTGCGGCACGTGAGGGGGAACCGCGAGCTCGTCGACGAGCAGCGGCCGTAGCTTGCCCCACTGCAGGTCGTCGACCATCCGGGGCAATCCCCGTCGGTGAAACAGCCGGTGCAAGAGCCGGACACGCAAATGGCGCCGTCGCACTGCGAGTCGTTGGTACAGCTCTTCCTGCATGTTCCGACTGTCGGGGCCCTGCAAACCTCGGATCGTCCGCAGTCGTCGTCCTCCGTGCAGTTCTCGGGTTGGCACACGCCGCTTCGGCAATCGTCGCTTCCACAATGCGAATCCTGGGTGCACGCGCATCGGTTGCTGATGCAGGTGCCTCGATCGCACTTGCCCGAGCCGGTATTGCCAGTACAGGTCGCCGGAATGCAAGCACCCGGGGAGCCACCCACACACGACGCACCGTCCATCGAGCAGTTGCCCGCCGTCGTGCACGTTTGCGTGGAACACGTGCCCACCACCGGTGGGATGCAGGTCGCGCCGAATCCACAATCGGTATCGACGTTGCACGCGCCGCTGCTGCTGCTGACCAGAGCGTCTGCAGACACGTGGAAGTCGCTGAACACGACGCGGCCACACTGATTGGCCGGCGCCGCCGCGACGGGCGTGTTGAACGTCATGCTGAGCAGCATGTCGTTCGTCGACGAGCTGCGAGATCTCCCGTACATCCAGCGCTGACTCGGCGGGTTGATGGCCGATTTGGCGTCCCAGCGCGGCTCGTTGATCGACATTTGGCCCAGCGTGGTCGACGCGCCGACGTTCATGAGCCATTGCGCGAACGCTTCGCCCTTGGGAAAGGACCGATCTATGTTGCCCGTCATGGGGTCGTTGTAGCCAGAGCGGTCGATGTACCAGTTGGCCGTTCCGTAAAACGCACTGTTGTTCCGCGGCGTACCGGAACTCGTCGTCGCAAGCCACTGGTAGCCGAAGTGCGTCGTGAAGATACGGCCACCGATGTCGGTGTAACTAACCAGGTTGGGAGTATCGCTGTTGTGAGCGTTGTTCTCGAATCCCTCGCACGGGAGGAGCACGACGTCGTATTGCCGCAGCGTGCTCAGGCTGCTGGTCAACGTCGTCCCCGACGGTGCGGTTCCGGGATGGCGATCGATGCCGTTGAACCTGTAGTAGTGGATACGCGCCGCGGCGGTGCTCGGGAATTGGATTTCGTTGGCGTCGATGCCGGCCTTGAGCAAGAGGCATTCGAACGGGTCGGCGTCGCCGGACGCGATGGCCATTTTCGGAATGTCGGCGTAGCTGCCGTCGCCATCGGTGCGGTTTCTGGGAAGACGGCTGTTGGCCGGAGCCACGACGTTGTTCGTACAAGGCGTGATCGCCGGCAACGTGACTTTGCGGCGCCACTTGCCCATCTGCACGACGAGGGGGATACCGGTGCCGGACGGGACGTTGGTCGTCAGCGTGAACCGTCCGTCAGGACCCGTTTGCGCCGACGAGATGGCGGCAACGGCCCCAGCTCCTGCGCACGTGTCGCAGCTGGCGCCCGAGGTGAACGTGGGGAGCGGTACCGTCGGTTCGGTGGGGATGTAGACGAACGCGTTATAAAGCGGGTTTTTGCCGGCTGGGTCGTAGACGGTGCCGGAAATGGTCGTCCTCGCTCCTCCGTCGCAAGCCGCTATCTGGCAGAAGAGTCCTCGACACGGCCCCGTGCCGCCGGTGCCCGCTTCGCCGGGCGTGATCGAAACGCCGGCATCGGTGATGGTGAGACCCCCCGCATCGACGTCTCTGCCGGTATTGGTGACGGACTTGCAGTCGTTGGGGTTGCAAACGTTCGCGCAAGTGCCGGGTGTACCCAAAATCTTGCGCCCGCTCGCGGAGAGGGCGAGCCCCGGCAAGCTCTTGGCGACGATGCGATCACCGACACATTCGCCCCACTTTTCCCCGTCGCAAGTGGATCGTCCAACCGAGCAGGTGACGTAATCGCCGCTTCGCTCGATGACTTTGCCGCACTCCGCGACGACACCCTTTTCATCGCACGCGCAGCCGACATTGCCCGGCACAAGGCAGGGATCGACGGGCGGCGGCATGCCGGCGTCTTCACGCCCTCCGCCGGTGCCTCCGGGATCGACCGGGTTGCCGGGATGGTCCTTGTCCTGGTTGCACGCCGTCAAGGAGGACGCGGCAGCGACGATGGCCGCCGATGGCAGCAAGAAACGCGCAAGAAGACTTCGCACTAGCGGCGCCTTTCGTGTTCGTGGCGCCTATCGATAGGCAGAGCTCGTGCACCGTTGGCAGCTCGCTCGTCGCTCGCAAGACCATCGATCTCACAGCGAGAATCGGATGGACGGCTGCAAGGCGTGAGCTTCATGGGGCCTCTGTCGGCATACGGCACAAGATCGCGAAAGTTGAATGAGCAACGACCGTGCCGCCCCCGGCCGTCCACGTTCAAACGGCTAAGCGCGCGAATGCCCAGTACGAAGGTCAACGTGAATGATCAACTGTCACGCAATCTTTTCATCCCACAGAAAACTCCTACGAGGAGGGATCGCCTCCTACTTCGAGCGACATCGACATATCATGCTCGCAATAGCGTCAAACCCTCTGGTAGTCTCCGAGGTGGTTGGTCAGGGCGCATCTCCTACCGCGGCAGCCTTTTCCTCAGCATCGCTTCCAAAAGAATACCTTTCGGACATGCTGCCGAAAAAGGTCACCTCGGAGTTTCGGGTGATTGGAGGGATCGTCAATGA
>Ga0190265_10000784_pt1 | contig 21125 bp, 16 predicted proteins | sample Popmic124T_FD_133135 | JGI IMG/M metagenome (GOLD analysis project Ga0190265, IMG submission 133135) | Populus adjacent soil microbial communities from riparian zone of Indian Creek, Utah, USA - 124 T | ecosystem: Environmental > Terrestrial > Soil > Riparian zone | place: USA: Utah | collected...
AAGCGGCCGCCCGCCCGCTGGCCAAAACACCAGGTAGTCCGCACAGCGCCGCGCGAGCGACATGCCGCGGTCAGGCACGTTCTTCAGATTTGGATAGTCGGGTGTGAGATGCCACGCATTGTTCCCGTCAGCCGTGATAAATCCGCCAAGGAATACGTCGCCGCATGGCTGACAGTAGAGGACCTCCAGAACGCGCGCACCGCAGACGTCGCAACGCGGATGCGGTTCAGTGAACAGTTTGCCGACGGTTGGCAGGGGCGACCCCTGCGGAGTTGCTCCGGTCCTTCCTTGGCATGCGGGGTTGATACAAGTCCAGAGACGCCCAGCGTTGTGGAAAAAGTAGTGCGCCCTTAGCGGTAGCGGGGCGGCCATGCGCTGCTTTCGAGGATCGACTACTACGCGAGCGTGGACGAGCGCGCGAACGACGCCTCTAGCAGCTTCGCAGTCGTCAGGCGCCGAACCAGCAAAAAGATGTTGGGCCAGCTGACGTTCGGTGAAGGGGCCGTGCGCAGCCGCATCGAGGACGCCCCCGAGCAAGTGCTGGCTTTCGAGGCATCCTGCCAACGTCTCGGCGGGGGTGGCCGCGGAGGCCTGCTGCAGTGCACCAGCCAGAGCGTCCGCTGCGCGCTTGGGCGCATCGTCGTCCAGATCGCGATCCAATGTCGCGAAGCAGCTCTTAAGCGGTGCAAATGCGCCCGACGGCAGCGTTTGAGGCGCGACGGTGTGCCCAGGGATGACGGCGAACGAACGGCGATCGCGGCCGAAAAACTGCTCCAAGTAGTCATCGCTTGCCTTCTCCCCCGCCTGGATCGAGGCGCTCGTCGCGATAATGCGGAGCTGCGGTGAGTCGGGCGTTAGATCGAGGCGCCGCAGAAGCGCTCGCAGCAGGTAGCCGACCTCCGTCCCGGGGGTGCCGCGGTAAGTATGTAGTTCGTCAACGACGAGATGAAAGACATTGCTTCGGTCCGCAGCCAGCCAGCGCCGCGTCTGCTCGAAGATGCTCTCTTCAACGGATCGCATCAACATGATGTTGAGCATCGAGTAGTTCGTGATCAAAATGTCCGGCGCCGCATCGTGCATGTCCCACCGCGACCATGCTTCGGCGCCATCCCCATCCTGAAAGTATTGCAGGATGGCCGAGGAGGAACCTGCGGCGACGGATGCTCGCGCATCGCTCCATCGCTGATCCATCTCGATCAGCCTTCCTCGGAGCTCTCGTCGTTTGTTGCTGTTGGTCTCCAAGCCGGCGACTGGCGTACTTCCAGCGTATCTACCAAACCAAAAACGATTGCCTGACCGATGCCGGTCGAGCCAGGCGCGGGCTGCCGGTAGGTCGACCGCCTTTCGAATACGGCCGAGCTGGTCTTCGATCAGTGCGTTCAAAGGAAAGAGAAGGAGTGCACGAACGGCTGCCCGAGGTGCGGCGCTTTCGTGGCTCCGCTGGCTCTGGCGGGCCGCCCTGGGTTGTCGCCACCACCACTGATTCGGCGGCCTCGCTGAGGGGGCAGGCCAACGTCGGGACTCTTCAACGAGCGCCGAGAGTATGGGGATTAAGTAACATTCGGTCTTTCCAGAGCCCGTCCCGGAAGTAACTACGACGGCCTTTCCTTCCCGATAGTGCTGCCAGGCTTGCAGTTGATGCTGATGGAGCTTGATGGATGGATCATCGAGCAGGCCAATGCCGACGAAGTCCGCGACCTCGGTTGATGCACCGACGTGCGAGCATGCCTCGAGAATGGTCTTGTTGGAGGTCTGATAAGGAGGCAATGGTTCGAATAGAGGTTCTCGAAAGAGTTGCCGATCCCGATCCAGAAGTTCTCGACGCTCTTGAAGCAGCGCCTCATATCGCAGCCGAAATGGACTGTCGAGGTAACGTCGGTATGCCGTTCGGATCGCTTCAAAAAGCGCGAATGGATTGTTCATCGGCGTCTCCCTGCAGTGTTTTCCTCACACAGGTGGAACGGTGGCGGCGTCTGCCCGAGACCAACCATGATCACGGCAGCGAGTTGCGGAGGCACGCGTTCATAAACGATCTGATCAGCTCGACGGATGCTCGCGCGACCTACGGCAGCGCACGCGGCACGTGCGTACGACTGGGGGAGAGGAGCCTTTAACGCGACGCGGAGCTCTTGTTGGGTCGCGTCGTACTGCACAACTTGAACACGCCCAATTGCGGCCGCCGCGAAGATCGCCTCTCGCTTTGGAAGCTCGATCGATTCAGAGGCTGTCTGAAGAAAGTACCTTCGTTGCTCATATATCGAGACGTACTCGGTGGCTGCGCCAGGAAGGAAGCCATCGACCCATCCCATGACCTCAAAGTCAAACGAGCGGACCTTCCAGGTTTGCGGCGGTACCGTGCGAAACCCCGAGCGGATTGTTTCTTCCAAGGGCGCGAGATCATTCGCGAGCCTTCTGCTGATGTCCGGTTCGTACAAGAGTCCCGCCGCCTTCGCCGCGGCCGCAACGTGCTTACCCATCAAACGGATCGTGGTGAAGTTGTCGACCCAGAGCTCGAAGAATTTGCAGCCCGTCCGGTCTGCAGCGACGCGAAGGTCCGTCACGGTGCGGGAAGTCCGCGCCCCACAAAGAAACGCCTCCTCCGGTTGATGAGGTGACGAGGCAAGCAGGGGCTGAAAAGCTTGCCAGTGCTCGCCGCCGCCGATGAAGAATTCGGCGTAAGCCAAATCCGAGAATCGGGTGCGCAGTCGGCGAGCTTCCTCAGCTACCTCGATCTCACTTGTTGCGAGCGATGAGATTGCCCGTTTGAAACCGCCCCAGGTTCCACGGCCAACATGTGCCATCCAGTGGAGGAGCGGGTTCCACATCATGCAAGGGTGCCCTCTGAGAGACGTTCGCGTCGAGCGATACGCGTAAAGTTGTTCCAGCTTCGACGAGCGATGCTGCAGTTTTCGGGCGCGATTGTGGCCACCTGCATCTCGGCTTCGTAAGCCCGACAGATCGCGTCCACCCAGGCTGCCACCGTCCCGGAGTCGTCTAATCTGGGGCCGACATCTTGGTCGTCGACGCCGACGTACAGGACACACCCGGCCGCAAGCGTTGGAATCGCCCAAACCGGCGCGAAGGTCAGGGAAATGTTCTTTGGGGCTGGAAGGACAACTTCGAGAATCTGGCCAGGCCGCGATCCGACGACCTCCCACCTGCCGCGCGTGAGAGCGACCGAGTAGCGGTCGACAGCGAGCGGCTGCAACAGGCTCGCAAGGCCGTCTGCGACTGAAGCTTCGACGAGTTCGAAACGCAGGTGAGCTCGCCCCGCCTCAACGACGTGTTCGCCAGGCTCTCGCGATGCCCGACTCCAGTCGACCTGACCGTCGAGCGAAACGCTGGCAGGGCGTCCGTCGATGACGACGTCGTTCGTGAGACCGGAGACGATGAGCCGAGGAGGACATTCTATAAGCCACGTCGCTCGTCGACCCACGCGAAGCCCGCCACTTGTCATTACCTCGATGGCTGCATCGACTTCCAAGGCCTCCAGTTCGGGGATCGCGTCGCCATTCGGCCCTATGTTCAGGTTCGGATAGACACGCCACCCTTCGGGAAGTGAAGGGTCGCGCATGGGCCGGCAGGGCGAGTCGACTAGCTGTTTGAGCCGAGTCTCAACGACCTCCGCGACGGAGTCGTGGTACAGGACTGCGCATTCAACTCCTGCGAGCAGGCGACGGCGCGATGTCAGGCCGGAGTATTGCTCGTTCCTTACAAGCGCGATCGCACGGCTGGCACGTCGCCTTAGGACGAAGCTCGTTGGTGCTGGAGTTTCACTCGACCAATCAAAGCCATGGAGCAGCATCGCTCCATGTTCGCTGGGCACGGGAAGCGGGGCGTACCAGCCCGCTTCGAGCGAGTCGAAGCGGTGCCCCTCATGCTCAAAAGCCTCTGGAAAACCTGGAGGCCGGCGAGCGAGGTAGAACAGCCTAGGGGCTCCTCTAACGATGTCGAGTGTAAGCTCGATGTTCGCCACCCTTCGCCCAGAATTGTCTTCAGCCATGCCATCCCAGGCGCTCAATTCCTGCGCGACTTGCTGGATGACGCCGTCTACGCGGGCGTCTTCGCAGGCGGCGCGGCCCGGCGCGCTGAGCCGTCCACGTTCAACCGCCCATCTCGAAAAATCTTCGCGGAGGGAGGGGAGAGCGATCGATGCCGATGGGGAGTATCCCGCCCAATCAAAGAATTCGGGAAGCTTTTCAAGATCGACTTCTCGTAATTCGGCATGCGCCAACGGATAGGCAACGTACTTTTGGACAACTGTCGTTTTCGGAATGAAAAGGGGCTTCGGCGCATGCTTCAAGGTCCAGTTACGTGCGGCGAGCCAGAGCGCTTCGAAGCCTTCCGTGGAGAGCCCCTGCGGCAATCCACGTGTCACCGACACACTAAGAACTTGTGCCAGGCGCGCATAATAAGCGTTCGCGCCGGCGCCTTCGCTGGCGCGCATTCGGTGGGCCGCTAATACTGACGCCGCGAGGAACGCCAGACCGAGTGGGGCATCCCCCCCGGGGGCTTTCCGGTTGAGAGAGCGCACGTTGCCTCGCTCTTTGAGCACCCAGCGGAGATACCCGGCCCTCACCGCCGCTACCAAGTCGGTTTCGGCGTCCTGCGGCGTTATTTGTTTGCCGTCGCATTCCCAGACTGCAAGAGCAAGACCGGTCGGCGTGACAGTCAGGTACGTCTCGGCTGCACTCGTGGGCTTCAGGAGCCAGAACCGAACGACGCGTTCGTTCCAAGCCAAGTAAGGAGCGGCGTCCGAAAGGCTCATCGAGAGCGCACCTCAGATGCCTCGAAAGAATTCCGCGATGGCCTTCGTGACGAGAGGACACACTGCGTTCGCGAGTTGCTGTTGCTTATGCACGAGGCCACCATCCTCGCCGGAAGCGTTGCCTGCGAATCGAAACCAATCAGGAAACGACTGGAGCCGCGATGCCTCGCGCAATGACAGCCCTCGGTGCTGTCGCGGATGAACCAACATGCTCTTGCGGTAGTGCCCAATCGTGATCGCCGGCTGATCCCACTTCAAGCGGCGGTAGATGTTGCTGTGCGTGCGTCCGACATCGGCATAGTTCGACATCGTGTCGGCGATGTCTTCCCAGTTGCCGCCGGGCGGAATGCGACGGTACCGCTCGATTACATAGTCCGCATGTCGAGAGGTTACGTGCTCGTGGATGACATCACGAGGAGCGCTCGATCGAACGTATGAAAGGAATTGGTTGTGGATACGATCACTTGTCGGAGCGTGGTACCCAATCTCAGAGCCGCCCTCGCCATTGCCGAGGCGCGGCAGGTCACCGATCGCCTCGCGGACGGTGACGTACGGTCTCCCCTTCACCGTTCCATGGGTGGGTCGCGGAAACGGGCCCCAAGGACCGAAGTCGTCCGGGTGGTACCCGAGGTCACGATGAATGCCGACCAGAAAGAATCGGCTTCGGAACTGGGGTACACCGAACCATACGGCATCGAGGAGCCGTGGAAAAACATCGTAACCTGCCCGCTTGAGGCGACGCGCCAAATGGTCGACGATACTGACTGTGGTGTCGGATCGACCTCCTTTGGAGGTCCACAGAATTCCCTGAACGTTCTCCATAACAAACAGAGGCGGCGTTAGTTTCTCAACGTAGGAAATGAAGACGTCGACGAGCTTGTTGTTCGGGTTCTCCCTCGACCAGGAATTTCGATTGGCATTCGAAAAGCCTTGGCAAGGCGGACCTCCGATGAGAATGTCGACGCCGCCTGCACGTTGCGCAATGGACGCCGCGAGGTCGTGGGCGTCCCCCGACCTTAGATCAACGGGTCGTGTCTCCGCAGGCACGCTTTTCGCCATCGTTCTGCGAGTGGCGATGAGATCGTGGTTTCGCCGCAAGGTCGCCACGTAGATCGGATTGACTTCTCCAGAAAAAATAAGCTTGTACCCCCGGCCGGATGCGAGCAGGAAGCCGAGCCCCATACCCCCCGCGCCGGCGAAGAGCTCGACGATATTCAGGTGGCGCTCGTGGCCGCCCAAGACACCGCGTCGATGGGATTTCCCGGCGCTGAGCTCTTCAAGACGGTCGTCCTGCTGAGCGGCAAGAGTGATGTTCGCTCGAACGGTCACGCTCGCAGCGCGCCCTACGACGATACTCGTCGCTCGGGCGCTGTTCGTTTGCCCTCGCGCGTCTCGCCGAAGCTTTGTCCGGATCCATCGTGTCCAGAGAAGCGTAGTTACAAGGTCTTCAAGATCGTTGGTGTCCAGGGACGTAAAACCAAATACGGTGCCGCGGTGAACGCCGCCTATGCGTCCGGTCTGCGCGGCGAAGAGTCGTCCAGCAACGCCATGGTGCGGAATTGCACCCGGTAGCAGCGCCGCGCTGAACTGCTGCATTCGATGGGTGCTCGGAATCGTCACTTCAAGGGAGTGCCAGTGTGCAACCCGAAGCAAGCGTTCGACGGTTGGCCGCGAAAGACGTGAGCGATTCCTACCGCCTTCACCTGGCCGCAGCTCCGAGGCGCGGACCTCTGCAATAAAATGCATTCGGCGCTTGGACAGTCCATCCAGAAACTCTCCATTGCTTCCGTAGGCGGACCCGGCAACTAGCACTGCGCCGTCCGCTGCAGAGCACTCTTCGATCATCCGAAGCACAAATGCACCCTTGCCGGCCCGTCCACGTCGGGTCATCGTTCCCGCTCGGTAGCGTTGTTCCGCTACCAGATGCGGCTCGCCATCTGCGACGCTATGCAAACGGACGGTGACGCGCTCGCTGAGCTCATCACCGACTGCTTTCAGCCGCCGCCGAGCCTGCGTTGCTCCATCATCTTCGAGCACCAGAATCACTCGCCGCGATCTGGAAGTCGGCCCACGCGCCATCGAACTTGGTCGTTTCACCCGAGGGGCCATGGAACCGATCGATCCTACACGGGTCGAGCCAGGTTGAGACATCTCTGAACACGGTCGCCGGGACGGATTTGCCCCACCACACGTCGTTTGAGGGTCCACTTCATAAACGACGTGGCCCGGCGCAGTCTTTCTAGTGTTGATTGGACAACGCCCTGGTGGTGCTGCCTGAAGGACTCGAGTGCTGGACGCTTCTGTTCAGCAGCACATACTCCTAACCACTTGCCGCCGGAGGAGGCGACGACTTCTTTCTCCGACGCGAACTCGGCGGCTACGCTGGATGGTTCTCATGAATCTTGCCTGCCGGCGGACACCTACTCGACGCCAGTGGCGGAGTTTAGTTAGGAGGTGCCGCGAGCGCCTCTAACCGCCCATCCCTCGGCCCCTAGTTCTTACATCCTCACCACGGAGCACGACGTCGTCATTGCAATCGAAAGTACGGTCCGACGTATCTTCGGGAGGCGGTTCGGGGAGGACGCGAACGATTAGACTCGCCTGGTATGGCCACTGCCAACACGTCGGTTACACCGGTGCGAGCGTCGGCCGCCCTCGACCTCAGCTCCGCCGCAATCTCTGCGATGACGCGTGCATCTGCCTCGAAACTGCCCATCCCCGCGAACCTGAGGAGCAGCTTCGTCGGGCCGGTGATGGTCGCGAAGTCGGAGAGCACGGAGCTTGCCAAATGCTCGAGCACGAGCGCCCGCTGCCTGAGCCGGCTTACTTCGTGGAATGCGAGCCGAATTGTTGGTACTGGACCCGAACGATTCGAGTTCCGCTCAACGGCCCCGGCACGGGCTCCGCTTTCTTTCCCATTCATCTGGTGCCTCCTCGCTCTGCTTCCACCTGCACTCGTCAGTTCCCTTGATCGGCTAATGGATCGACAGTTGTTCGACCGGTTCCACCGAGATCATGACGCTCTCACCGCCAGCCAGGGGCCTTATGGCGTGCGACCGCTTGGCCCCAGGTTTCGCGCGTCCACTGTCGCCAAGCGTGTAGTTTCTCGGAATTGATAAGGGATACTTTCTTGACGCAGATAACCAAAGGCTCGCGAAAGTCATCGAATCTGCGCATCGGCATGAGCGCGACCTCAGCCACCGCGACCTTCGCGGCGTCGTCATCAGTTCCGAAGACCACCCAAGTCTTGTCGCCGTGCTTCTCGCGACCCGCGTAGCGCGGTCCCATCGCGACCTCGATTGCGTGCAATGCGGACGCCAAGATGGAGCATCGGGTTTGGTTGAGTCGGCGCCACCGCTCGCGGTTGTAAACTCTCTTGCACGCCCTGCCGAACTGGCGGAGCTCCAGCGCCGACGCGTTGGCGAGACTGGGCATGATGCCTAGGTCGATGCCGACATCGTCGGCTCCTTCGCGCGCGCGCGCGTCACGCGCGTAAGGACGCACTTTGGTTTGTTCTGCAGAAGGACTTTCCATAACCCGATGCCCTCTGCATAATACCAGGATGGAGAACTCACGAGGAGCCGGCGCCGCTGTTGCGCCCTGCGTGACCGTGCACTTCGCCGCGATCGAGGAGGCCTCGCACGAAGAGATCCAAGCCGCCGTCCAACAGCTCAGCGCCGCCGTCAGCGCCGGGAAGGTGCCGCACTTCTCGGACGAGGATCGGCTCGCGATACTCCGGCTCATTGCTCGGGAAGCAGGCCATGGTGCTGGACGTCCTCGAGCTCGCCTTGTTCGTCTTGCTGCTGAAGCGCACGAAGCAGCCGGCGCCATCGGCCACGCGGTTCGTCTGTACGAACGCGCCCTTGCCATCGACGAACGGGTGGGTGTCAAGCGTCGCCTGAATGGCCTTCGGGCCAGTGAAGCCGGCGGCGATCGCAAAAGCTTGTAATCGCCGCAGACCTCTGAACTCGAACAAGCGAATCGCTCGCGAGAGGGCTTCAGGACGCACTGGGAAGTGCCTGTCGAAAATCGCGAAGGAAGCCATCAGCCATCAGCCTTCTCGCGGCGCGCAGCGCGGCGCCAAAATGGCGCACCGCGCGGATTTTCATCGGGGCCACAACATCATCGGCGAGTCCAAGGGCCCGACCCTCTGCGAAGGCCCCCAGCCACGCGAGTACCCACCGTATGTCCCAGTCCTGGTGGAACGCGAGCTTGGTGTACCCGGCATCAACCACCAAGTCGCAAAACTCCTCGTACGGCAAGAGGTCGGCAATGCCCGTGACGCCGGAGATTCGCACGTTTGGGCGCCACCAAATGGGCTCAAGACTTAGGCCGGGGGGCACGCGGAAAGCGTCCTGGCGCAAAACGTCGCAGCGAAGTTCACTGAAGTGAGCCACCAGGTCGTCTGCGGGGCGCCGCAGCGCCATGGCCTCGAGGAACGGAACTTCCTCACCGAATCGCGAGGTAAGATCCGCGTCCCGCTCACCGAGCTCTCCGACGGCGACACCACCCCGGTCCAGTCGATCGTGAAGTGCCGAGAGCCGCGCAGGCAACCGTAAGGAAGCCTGCTCAAGCCACGCTCCGAGGTACCGCGTGAGCTCCAAGATCCACGGGACGGTCTCGTCGAAATAGACTTCGTAGGTAGGCGGAAAGAAGGGCATAGTGCACCTCGCGGTTGGTTGGTTTTGCGGGCGTGTGGGGGAGGTTTTGGGGTGTAGCGGGGGATCTTTTGAGGGTTATCGGGGGAAAACCATTTCTCGAACTGTCGGGAAACTAAGCGGTTTTTTTGGATGGTGTTGTAGAACAGGTAACTGGTAATGCCGAGTCGCGGCCGCGGGCCGCGCCCCGCGCTCCGAAGACCTGATGTCTTCAGCCCCTTTTTCGACCTGCTGTAATCCGTCGGCGCGGCGGTTCGGCAGCGCCCGACTCCATCTGCGGCTTGAGCCGGACGCTCGAGAGATTGTAGGAGGCGTAGGCGGATGCGAGCGGCGGCCAGGGATCGAGGGTGACAACCACGGACCCATGATCGCCGGGCCCGAACCAGACGCGCCCGAAGCCGCCGTGCTTCGCCACGCGAGAAAGCCGTTCTCGAAATCGACTCCAGTATCTTAGACCGTCGCGTCGAGCACCGGCGTCGATGTCTTCGCCCACTTGAAGCGCAAGGCTCGCGAGCGAGAGAGAAAGCGCACCACTCGGTGCCCATTCCCTAACGCGGTCGCGCAGCACCGATGCGAGTCCCATACCGAGCGCAACATCGTCTGCATCGAGACGGAATGCGGCGCGGGGAAGTTGGACGAAGTTGCTGCGACGGGCAGCCCAGGCCAGACGCGCGTGACCGTAAAGCTCTCCACCTTTGATCCGAACGCCGCCTCGTCGCATGACGCCGTAGCGATGGACCAGTGGCTCAGGATGGTCGACGGTAATCTCGCCGACGCCTGCAACCAGAGTTCGTTCGAGTGTTGATAGAGCGGCTCGCACTTGATTGGTGGCATCGCTTGGCACACGGGCGTATCGCTTGCCGTTCGTTGTGGTGAAATCGGGCCTTCTCTCGAAGAGGTCGAGCACGATGCGCCGCATATCCACCACGAAAAAACCATCCGGTGGATCACGTTCGAATGCCAGTGCCCACGTCGCCCACCACGTCCGGAGCACCGAGCCCGACAGCGATTGGCGAACCGCCGCCGCTCGGTCGGCGATGTCGGCCGGAACCGGAACAACGAAGACGAGCTCGCGCGGCACATTGGGCTCGAAATGAACCAGGTGGCAAGATTCACCTGCGCACAGAACGCTTTCCACGTGCGGTGGGGCCTTCAGCTTGCCGGCGCGCAGCATCAGCGCACCCCGCGTGATCGCGGCCGGCAGCGTCGTGTGCTCTCGGTGTGACAATGGGGTAGCGAGCTGCGCTGCGGAGACCCCGACCGCGGCGTCAAAACGATCGAGCCAGTGCAGTGCCTCGTCGACCGTATTGTCCGGAGAATGGAATGCAGGTACCCGCACCAGGCGGTTGACGATGGCGACGAGCTCTTCCGGGCGTTCGGCTGCACGAACCACCTGCCCTGTCCACTTCTCCAGCGTGAGTGCAGCGAAGAGGAGAGCGTCTTCTGGCCCACCCTGGAGAAATCGGATCACCGACTTTGCCCACGTCTCCGGCGCATGCGAGGGCAGTCCGGACGCCGCAGTCCTTGTGGCTTCTACGAGCGACTGGTACGGGGTCATGTCGTCGACCATCGAAGCGCTGCGCGGCGCCGCGGTTTGCTGTCTGAAGTCGCTGCAAGACCACCGCCCTCGAAGAATGCCATTGCTCCCGGGACATGACCGAGCGCGAAGCTCTTGCACGGGCCTTGGCGGCTCTTCGAGCATTCGACAACCACGATGCGAGCGCCGAGTTGGATCGCATCAGGTCGGCTGTCCCACCAAGATGGAAGCCCGGCCTCGATTTCAGCTGTCGTAAGAGGTGCCGGTGTACCCGAACTTCGGAGCTGGTCTGCCAGCTCTTTTGCACTGTGGCCGCCCATCAGGCCAAAAACGTGCGTAGCGAGGTGATTGAGCTGATAAGTGCCGCGAAGACTCGTGCTCGAACTACTTCGATTTGCCACGGCCGCCTTGGTTGTATCGCTCGTGAAGAGGATCGATATGCCATCGGAGTCCGCAATGTGCTTGAGCTCCTGCACCACGGCGCCGATCCGCTCGAGTTCGTTTCCGTTGATAAGATCGAGTACACGGCCTTTGCATTGGCCCCCGGAACCCGCAAATAGACGCTGCAGAGGGTCGACTACTAGCATCGCCGGGACGTCCGGGTCTTGCTCGCGAACTCGAGCGACCATCCGGCGGAGATCGTCGGGCGTACTACCCGGCGCCAAATGCGCCAGATGGAGGTTCCTCTGCGCGACAACGAGCCTCGCACGATCGAGGCGCGTCCGGGCTGCGCGATTGATGGCATCATCTTTAGCGCATTCACCGCGATAGACTTTGCCGTGTAGCACTTGCCCGTACGAGCTTGACCATCCGAGATCTTCGGCCATGCCTTGGTTGAACATCTCCGACGCGATGAACCGAGCGGCGATCTCCTCCACGGTCATCTCCATCGACACGAAGAAAACCACGGCCTCGCTTGCCGCCGCGAATGCAACCTGCCCCGACAAATGCGCTTTTCGATACACCCGCTTGACCGGAAACGGCGACCAAGTTGCCTGGCCGAATTCCCCCGGCGAGTACTTCGTCGAGCTGCCGGATGCCGGTCGACACAAATTTGTCGCCGGCCTGCCACGATTGCTCCAACTGCGTAACGGCTTGGCTCAGGCTCACCAGGCGGGGTTCCACATCAGCACTCGCTCCATCGGCGACCGCATCGTGATTGCGTAGCGCGACCGTGGGCAGCGTGACCGCGAACTCTCCGGCCAGAAGAGTCACAGCTTCAACAGGTGCGACGCACCGTTGCTCGCAGACGAGATCGACATTCTTGCGAAATCCTGGCCTGTTCGGCCGCCCTTTCGATGCGCAGCTGCTGTGCATGCATTTTAGGCCATTTGCGACAAAGTCGACGCTGTTGTCACCAGTGGAACCGCACCCCGGGCACACCGCGCGTCCATCGCACATCAATCCCAGCCACGCAGCGACCTCCTTGACGTCGATTGCGTTCACAACCGTAAACGGGCTGTCGTTCAAGCGCCTCGTTGCACGCGGGCTCTGCAATTCAGCGTTGCCAAACGTTTTGCCTTCGTGTGTGGTAACGTGCTTGTCCCCTGACAACAACTTGAGCTCGGCCAACTGCGTTGCGGACATCTCTTCGCGCAGGCACGTCGCAAGTGTGGCAAGGTCGTTCTGCGTCAGTGGAGCGGCGTCGCGGGAGCCGACAAACCACGTTCGGCGATGCGGCCGCTCTGCATCGTCCACTCCTTTCCGCTTCATCGTGCCGAAAGCTGGACACAAGCGCTTTCGATCGCACACCGATGTATCGACGGCGATGCCAGGGGCACTTACGAGCACGGCCAAGCACAGCGTGATCTCGCGAACAAGGTCATCCACGGTCTTGTCCGGCGGCAGATCGTTCAGCCGGAGATAGACTTGCCCGCCGTTTCCGGAAAAACCAAGGCCCAACGAGGCGCGCGGTATGCCGATCCTACGCAGGAGCAAATAGCAACCACGGGTGGCCGCTAGAGCTCGGTCTCGCTCTGCGTCCGTCGCGCTGATACCGCTGGGCCGTTTGGCGTCGATGTCGACCATGAGGGCCCGTCGTGACTCAATGTCGCGGTCACCGGCGGCTCCTTTAAACATGACGTGCCAAGCGCCCAGCACGTTGCGTGCGGCCAAGCCGGGATGGATCTGATTCAGGAGCATGAAGATTCCGATTCCCGATGCGTCGTTCTCCTCGGCGTCTTGGCACCGCTCAACCGCGACCTCGATGTCGCAGGTGCGCAATGCGTAGTTTTTCATGTATCTACCGTTCTCGAGCACGTCCAACTCTTGAAACTCGATGCACTCCCCCGGCAATGTTCCCCGAAATTGAAGGAAGCGGCGAAGGTTTGCCCGGAGACCGTCTGTCTCGGCCCGCTTGCAGGCCTCGAGCAGCCATTCTTCCTCCGCGGCAGCAGAATCAAGCGTCAAAGAAATCGTTCTCGTCTCGTCCATCATGCCCCCTTCCCCTTTTGGCCAAGTGCTCGTGCAATGCGGCGCATCTCCGCTGGACAAAGCCCGGCGTAGAGGCGCTCGGCGCGACTGAGTTTGCTGCGCTCGACGCGTGCTCGTCGTCCGAGCTCGTCGAGTGAAAGACCTGCAGCCAATCGCTCTCGTCTGATTGCTTTTTGATTCATGGCGCGATCGTATGGTCCGTGCGCGGTGATGGGGAAGCCCACCACCAACACCACCGCGATCAGCGGGCTTTCTGCGCGTCTGTACTTCTCCCCGTCAGGGCTGTTCTTCTTCTCCCCCGATCCGGGGGCGAACGAGCTCGAGGGGGCGGAATTTTGAGCGAAAAACGCATCAGTGTGAGTGATGCGCAGTGTTGTGTTTACCAGTAAGGGATCAAGGTGCGGTAGTCCGCCGCGTAGCCTCGGCTACTTGTTTGGCCGCAGTTTCAAGGCAAAAATGAACATCGTGCGAGAAACATAACAACGCTGCCCGCGTTCGAGACCGTCACCGAGCGGTGCCCGTTGCTCGAGGCGGTCGTGGCGTTCTCGGCGTGTAAGACGTCGGCTGCCCATGCGAGACTGGTAGGGGTAGAGGAGGCTGGGGGCATGGGCTTTCGATTTCGTCGCAGTGTGAAATTGTTCCCTGGCGTCCGGATGAACGTGGGACTCCGCGGAGCCTCGCTCAGCGTAGGCGGTCGCGGCGCGACGATGAATCTTTCAAGGCGTGGCGTTCGTAACACCTTCGGCATTCCGGGTACGGGCATATCGTGGACGTCGACGACGGCCACCGCTGGTTCGCGAAGCGCCTCGCGATCGCGTCCTCGAGCGATGTCGCCGCGCCAGGCCGAAGCGGCTCAGCGGCGCGCCATCCAAGAGACGCAGCGTGCTGCAGCCACTGCCAAGGTTGAGCAGGCGGAGCAACAGCAACGTGACCTACTCAATTGCTGGCGGGAAATGCCACCTCTCCCGTCGGCCGCGTTTTACACGTCCCAATGCGCAACGCGGCCTTTCACGTTCGATGAACCAGCCCCCGCGCGGCCGATCGAGAACCAAGCGTGGCTGTCGCACTTGGAAGAGACGACGTCGAAGACTCGGCACGAGGTCAAGCAACCGTGGACCGTCTTCATTGTCGGCGTGGTGGTGACGGCGACAGTCGCGGTGGGATTTGCGGTGCTATTTTCGAACATGGCTGTGGCGGCCTTACTACTCGGAGCGGGCGTCACGCTGGGCACCGGTCATACCGTACGAGGCGTGCGAATCCGCCAACTCGGAACAGAGCGAGCCCGACTTGCATGGCCTGACCGGTGGTCGGTCATACTTCGAGGGCACGAGGAAGAAGTCCGTAACCACCAGTCGCGCCGCGAGCACGCCGCGGCGCAGTGGAACGAGTGCGAACGCGCGCGGGTGCAATGGGCGACAAGGCTCGTCGACGGCGATGTCGAAGCGCTCAATGAAACCGTTGGCGACACGCTGTCGGACCTAGATTTCCCCTTCGAGACGGAATGCCGAGTCGCCGTATCCGATGGACAGACGGCCTACGTCTTGCTCGACCTTCCCGAGATTGAAGACGTAATCCCCGAAAATCGCCAGCAGGTGCTCAAAGACGGACGGGTGCGGGAAGTTCGCCGGAGCAAGCAAGAGCGACAAGTCGACTACGCGCATCTAGTCGCGGGCCTCGCTCTCATGATGGCGCGGGCAAGCTTCAGCGCGGGCCCGACGCTGACGAGCGTGCACATCGCTGCGTACACCCAACGACGACAGCCGAGAACCGGCGTAGTGCGAGACGATTTCGTGTATGAGGTCCGAATTGACCGAGACATGGCGGGGCAAATCGATCCCGCAGATGTCGACGCTCTCGCATTGCTCACTGAGCTGCCGGGCCGCATCGACCTCGGAAGCGGTAGCCAGCTCAAGACCATCGAGCGGCCCGACTGGGCGACCGACTTGCTTTCGTCGTGACGGGCGACTGTCCTGCCCGAGTTCGTGTCAGCTCCGAACCCCTTACCGGCGTCGACCCTCCGCCGTTGACCCCAGTTGACCAAGATCGCGCGCCCGATGGTCGGGCAGTCGACGACCGTCGCTCTCAGACAACGCGCCTTTGCTACACGGCGCATGAAACGACCTGGTTCCGTCGGGACCGATCGAGATGGCGATCGATCATTGCCCCTCCGGGCAGTATCGTGGTGGTGGCATCGAGCCGATGGCGCTCTACTATGCGCCATGACCCACCCGCTCAACTTCGCCCGAGAACGACTCGACAAAATTGGTGAGCCAGGCGGGTACGCGCTCATCCTGAACCTGCACGCGATCGAGTTACCCATGCTGCAGGTGACATCGGCGATGAAAATCCGGCGCGCCAGGCCCGAAGAGGCGGAGGAGCTTCACCATGTCCTTGAATGGAGCCGAGGTCCGGACGTTTGGGTAAATCCTTACGAGACTGTCTCCAAGCCGACGCCGCATGAGTCCGGCCATACAACGGAATTCTTTTCGCTGGCCCATGCCGATTTCCGATACCACGTCTTGGAGTTTGCCGGAACCAACCAGTGTGTCCACGAGATCGTTATGGCAAGCACTCTCACGTCGCAAGACCTCGAAGCCGGTCCGACATTCTTACATGGTGGAGGAGCAAGCTCGCTCGCGTCCGGTCCCGTTATTCAGCGATTCCTTGGAGAAGTGGCCTTTGAGCAGGCGGAATTCGTAACGCTTACTGCCGCCGATGTCGCTGACCTGGCGCACGTCTACCAAAAGCTCCTTGAGCACAACAACGGAATCGTGAATCTTCACGGTGCCGTGAACGACTACATTGCTCTGCGCATGATTCCCAAACAATCATCGCTGCGGTTGCTCGGTCTCTTCGCGATTCTGGAATCGTTGCTGACCCATCCGCCGGACCCCAAGGACCCTTACGATTCGATCACCCGACAGGTGAAACAGAAGATCGCCTTGCTGAACAAGCGCTTTGAGCGCCCGCTGCCGTACGCAGAGCATTTCCAAAAGCTAAAGCCCGAAACGGCGTGGACAAAACTGTACGCTCTCCGAAGCGATCTCGCCCACGGAGCGCGAGCAGATTTCGCCCACAAGTTCTCTGCGCTGGGGAATATGGAGAACGCCTTCCGGTTCGTCCAAATCGCGACAAAGGCTGTTATGCGACGAGCGCTCGAAGAGGCGCCACTCATGGCGGACTTGCGAGACTGCTAACCTTCAGGCGCGGCCATGTGACTCGCCGTCAGCTTCACTTGCGGTCGTTGGGTCTTGGTGGCGGTGTAGCACTCGAAGGTTTCGAACCCAAACCTGCAACGGGCAGGTCGGCCAGTGAACCTCATCGACCGTCTTGCTCGCGAGAGCCGGCACTCCCGAAGCCTCGCACTGATCTTCTGCTCCAGACGGTGGAGCACGCTGCGGTAGACTGTGGCCCCGATGAGCGTGTCACGCGAGAAGCTCTACGAGGAGGTCTGGGCGGAGCCGATGACGAAGGTTGCCGAGAGGTACGACGTCTCTTCGAACTTCCTCGCCCGCGTGTGCGAACAGCTCAATGTCCCGCGTCCCTCGCGCGGTCACTGGGCGCAGGTGAAGGTCGGACGGGCAGAGAAGCAGCCGTCATTGCCCGCGGCGCGTCCTGGTGACGAGCGGGAGTGGGTGCGTGATGGCGAGCGACCGCGGGCGATGGCGGTCCCGCGCCCGCCGGTGTTGCCGCGGCGCCCCCAGAAAATCGAGCGGCTGGCTCGGCACCCGCTTCTCGCAGGGGCCCTCGATCACTTCCTGCACAGCAGGGTCTCCGCATACGACGACGAGAAGTACCTCCGACCGTACAAGAGGAACCTCCTCGACGTGGTGTCCTCGAAGGAGTCACTGAAGCGCGCGCTCGACGCCGCCAGCGCGCTCTTCTTGACCCTCGAAGGTCGCGGGCACCGCGTCATCCTTGCCCCGTCCGATGCCCACTATTCGCGCATGGGTCTGATCCATCGGGACGGCGAGAAGAAGAGCAGCGACGACAATTACCGGTATGGCGGGCGCGGCGGGCCCGCCAAGCCGACGCTCGTCTTCATCGACACGGTAGCCATTGGCCTGACGGTCTTTGAGCTAAGCGAGGAGGTCGAGGTTCGCTACATCGGCGGCGAGTCCAAGTACGCGCGCGTGGGCTCGCGTGAGGAGCGGGCGGCACCGCGTCGGTCACACGATTGGACTACTCGCCAGTGGCTCGTGAGCGGGCGTCTCGGCGTGCACGCATACGCGCCCTATAGCGCGATCCGATGGGAACGCTATTGGCGGGAAGGAAAGCCAGGCGAGCTTCCGGCGATGTTCAGTGCGATTGCGAAAGAGCTCGAGAGCCAGGCGCCAGCGATCGTGACGCTTCTTGAACAAGCGGCTCGCGAGGCCGAGGAGTGCCAACGCAAGTGGGAAATCGAGCGTCGGGAGATGGAGCGCAAAGAAGCGGAGCGCCGGCGCGTCGAGCGCGAGGCCCAGCGCGAGAAGGAGATCGTTGAGACCATCTCGAAGTGGCGCATGGCTCGGGACGTCCGGGCGTACGTTGCTGAGGTTCACGCCCTCGTAAAGGAAGCCGACCTCAAGATCACCGAAGGCGCCGGGGCCGACCAGGAGCTGAAGTGGGCCCTCGGGTACGCCGACCAAATCGACCCGCTGATGACCTGGCGCAACGACATCGAAAAGGTGAAGGCAAAGCATGCAAACAAGCCGTGCTCTGAATGCGGGAAGGTTCATGGCCCCGAAGAAGGTACGTCGGCGTCGGCGAAGAATGGACCGCCGAGCGATCCTAGGTAGGGGGATGGAGATGCGGCCGCCGTTCAACGCCCCATCGAGCTGGGAATCGACTCGCCCAGCTGGCGAAGTGAGAGGCCGATCCGAAGAAGTTGTGGCTTGGCGATCTTCTCATTCGCGAAAGGGTTGGGCAGCCATTGAACGATCGAGCCTCCGTTGTGGGTTACGAGAACTCCGCTGAGGTTGGCTGCCCAATTGTCATCCCCGTTCCCGAAGGCCCCGTAGTCCGTGAGGCGCATCAGGGGGGAATCAATGTAATTCCACTCCCTCAGCAACTCGATGAGCAGCGCCTCGAAGTTTGAGGGCGGTTCCGGGCGTCGTGAGCGAGATCGTCGAGGGATGGAAAAACGAAGCCCCTCGAAAAACTTGTCCAAAGTCGTTCCGAGGGGTTCGCCTCCGGTTGTCCAGACTGGAGGAGAACGATGTTCGATCAAATCGTGTTGGGAAGCGAGTTTTTCGAGGGGCTTGTGGCGATGGACGTCGCGATCGTGGAAAGAGCGACGGCGCAATCATGCCGGCATTGTGGTGGTCGGCTTCACCGCGGAGACTACCCGCGCAAGCCTCGTGGCGGCCTGATCGGTCAAGCAGCGGAGAGCTTCCGCCGCCGGTTCAGCCTTTGCTGCGGGCGAGAGGGATGCCGGCGTCGGACCACGCCGCCGTCGGTTCGGTTTCTTGGGCGACGCGTGTACGTGGGTGCGGTGGTGATCGTGGCGAGCATCGTGGCGGTGATGGAACGGGCAGCGGGTGCGACGCGACGGTTGACGGGCATCGCGGCGCGGACGATGCGTCGATGGCTACGCTGGTGGCGAGGACCGTTCACGGCGACGAGTGTGTTCGTTGCTGTGTCGTCGCGGATGGTGCCGGCAGTTTCACGGATGGCGTTGCCCCTGTCGATCATCGCCAGACTGGCCGGCTCGCTCGATGGGAGGGTTCGGCAGTTGCTTGGCTGGCTGCAACCGATCACTACGAGTTGATCGCGCCGTAACGCCGAGATTTTCGAGGGCACCGACGGTGATGACGTTTTGAGCACCGGCACGCAGAAGTTGGCCCGACCGCCGCCGACGCGATCGACGTAGGTTCGGGCCGCGACGGGGCGAGGACGCCGAGTCGCCAGAGAGAACCACGATGACCTCGCAAGACGACACGCCGGCGCGCGTGCGATGGGCACGTTTGCGCTTCCAGATCATCGGTCCGCTGTTCGCGGCCCCTCCCGATGAAGGAGAGCTGCGGCAACGGATCGAAGAGCTTGCCGCCAAGCCGTGGCGGCACCCGACGACGGGCGAAGCGATACGCTTCGCGTTCAAAACGATCGAGCGATGGTTCTACGTTGCTCGAGCTGCGGGAGATCCGCTGACGGCGCTTGCCCGCAAAGTCCCGAGCCATGCAGGCACGCACCCGATGGTGTCTGACGCGGTGGGCGAGGCGATCAGGCGTCAATACCGCGATCATCCGCGATGGACCTTTCAACTTCATCACGACAATTTGCAGGTCGTCGTTCGCGAGCAGCCGGGACTTGGCCCGATGCCAGGGTACACGACGGTCTGTCGTTATATGAAGCACCATGGACTGCTTCGGGCGCGCAAAAAGCGGCGACGGGAAGACCAACGCGACAACTTCGCCCAGCGCGAGACGCGGTCGTACGAGGTCAGCCACGTCCACGGACTCTGGCACCTCGACTTCCACGAAGGCTCACGCGCCATCCTGACCGCCGACGGTGAGTGGAAAAAACCGCAGCTGCTCGGGATCCTCGACGACCGTTCGCGCCTGTGCTGCCATCTGCAATGGTATTGGGCCGAGACGGCGGAAGTACTCGTGCACGGTCTGTCGCAGGCCTTCCATAAACGCGGCCTACCGCGCGCCCCGCTGACGGACAACGGCGCTGCGATGCTGGCCGCCGAGACGACGGAGGGCCTCGAGCGGCTGAGCATCGTGCATCACACGACGCTGCCGTACTCGCCCGAACAGAACGGCAAGCAAGAATCATTTTGGGGTCAGATCGAAGGGCGTCTCTTGCCCATGCTCGAGGGCGAGTCCCCACTCACCCTCGAGCTTCTCAACACCGCGTCGCAAGCGTGGGTCGAGCAGGGGTACCACCGCAAAGAACACTCGGAGATCAAGGAAACGCCGCTTGACCGTTATCTCCGCGGGCCAAGCGTGGGCCGCGAAGGTCCAAGCTCCGATGCGCTGCGCCGCGCGTTCCGCACCGAGGTCTCGCGGATCCAGAGGCGAAGCGATGGCACCGTCACCGTCGAGGGGGTGCGCTTCGAAGTTCCCGCCGCTTACCGAACCCTCCTCCAGCTGCGTGTGCGCGTCGCGCGTTGGGACATCTCCGCGATCGATCTGGTCGATCCGCGCTCCGGCCAGCATCTGGCGACATTGTTGCCGCTCGATAAGGCCAAAAACGCCGAACGTGTCCGTCGCGTCGTGGTGCCCACGGGCGAAGACAATCCCCCAAGGAACGTGGGGATCGCACCGCACTTGCGGGCGCTGATGTTCGAGTACGCCGCGACCGGTTTGCCTCCCGGCTTCGTGCCTAAGGAAGACAGCGTCCACCCCGACGATCCCTCCGATGACCTCATTGACAACAGCAAGGAGCCAAGATGACCACGAAGCTTCTATCTCTCTACGGATTGAAGTTCCATCCCTTCCGCCCAGATGTGCCCACCGAGGCCCTCTTCACCACGCCCACCGTGGACAGCTACTTGCGGCGGGTCGAGCTCGGCATCGCCGACGGCGGCTTCGCGATGCTCACCGGCGATCCTGGCACCGGTAAAAGCATCGCCCTGCGTCTTTTGGCCCAACGCCTTCGCGCGTTGCCCGACGTCGTCGTCGGCATCGTCGAACACCCCCAGAGCCGCACCATGGACTTCTACCGCGAGCTCGGAGATCTCTTCGGTGTGCCGCTTGCGGCGCACAACCGCTGGTCGGGCTTCAAAGCATTGCGGGCTCGCTGG
>Ga0190265_10000785_pt1 | contig 21119 bp, 16 predicted proteins | sample Popmic124T_FD_133135 | JGI IMG/M metagenome (GOLD analysis project Ga0190265, IMG submission 133135) | Populus adjacent soil microbial communities from riparian zone of Indian Creek, Utah, USA - 124 T | ecosystem: Environmental > Terrestrial > Soil > Riparian zone | place: USA: Utah | collected...
AGGCGTAGCCGACAACGAGGCTCGCCCCGGTTAGCAGGCTGAACGGAGTCAGCCAGTCCCACCAGCCGCCGGCATAAGCGCGGCCGGAGATCCTGATCCCCTGAATGAGGGCGCCGAGCGTGATCCCCTGCGCGAAGGTCGCGACCAGCGAGCCGAGGAAGAAGCCGGCGTCCCAAACTTTGCGGTGGCCGGGGTCGCGCCAGCGATATTCGAAGGCGACGCCGCGAAAGACGAGGCCGAGCAGCATCGCGATCAACGGCGCGTAGAGCGCGGGCAGGATGATCGCATAAGCGAGCGGGAAGGCGGCGAGCAGGCCGCCGCCGCCGAGCACCAGCCAGGTCTCGTTGCCGTCCCAGACCGGCGCGATCGAATTCATCGCCCGGTTGCGCCCCCCGCCGACCGGAAAGGCCGGAAACAGGATGCCGATGCCGAGATCGAACCCGTCCATCACCACATACATCGCCACCGCGAAGGCGATGATGAAGGCCCAGGTGACGGTGAGATCGATCATCGCCCCTCCTCCCCGCCGCGTTCCACCGCCGGCGCCGGGGTGATTCCGGCGCTTCGGATCGGCCCGTCCCCCGGGCCCTGCTCGCCCGCCGTCGGCGGGTCACGCATCAGCCGCAGGATGTACCAGGCGCCGGCCGCGAAGACGGTGAAATAGACGATGACGAAGGCGATCAGCGAGCCGGTCACCCCCGGCGCGCCGATCGGCGACACCGCGTCGCGGGTCCTGAGGAGGCCGTAGATCACCCAGGGCTGGCGGCCGACCTCGGTGGTGATCCAGCCGGCGATCACCGCGACGAAGCCGGCCGGCCCCATGACGAGAGCGAAACGGTGCAGCCAGCGCCAGTCGTGCAGCCTGCGCCTGAACCGCGCGACCAGGCTCCACAGCCCCAGCGCGAACATCAGGACGCCGAGGCCGACCATGATCCGGAACGACCAGAAGACGATCTCGACCGACGGCCGATCGCCGGGAGGAACGGTGTCGAGCCCGGCCATCGGCGCGTCGGGATCGTGCTTCAAGAGCAGCGAGCCCAAACGCGGTATCTCGATCGCCGCGCGCATGGTCTGCGCATCGTCGTCGGGAATCCCGAACAGGATCAGGGGCGCGCCTTCGGGATGGCTTCGATAATGGCCCTCGATCGCCATGATCTTGATCGGCTGGTGCTCCAGCGTGTTGAGCCCGTGCTGGTCGCCGACGAAGATCTGCACCGGCGCCACCAAAGCCGCCATCCACATCGCCATCGAGAACATCGTCCGGACCTCGGCGGTGCCGCGGCCCTTGAGCAGGTGCCAGGCGCCGGCGCCGCCGACGACGAGCGCGGTGGTGAGGTAGGCGGCGAGGATGGTGTGGACGAGCCGATAGGGGAAGCTCGGGTTGAAGATGATGTCGAGCCAGCTGCCGGCCGGCACGAACTGGCCGGCCTCGTTCATCGCCCAGCCGGTCGGCGTCTGCATCCAGCTGTTCACGGAGAGGATCCAGAAGGCCGAGACGAACGTGCCGACCGCGACCATCAGGGTCGCGGTGAAGTGAAGCCCCTTGCCGACCTTGTTCATGCCGAACAGCATGACGCCGAGGAAGCCCGCCTCGAGGAAGAAGGCGGTCAGCACCTCATAGGCCATGAGCGGACCGATGATCGGCCCCGCCCGGTCGGAGAAGACCGACCAGTTGGTGCCGAACTGGTAGGACATGACGATGCCCGAGACGACGCCCATCGCGAAGGCGATGGCGAAGATCTTCAGCCAGTAGCGGAACAGGTTGAGATAGGCCTCGCGCCCCGTCTTCAGCCACAGCGCCTCGAGCACGGCCAGATAGGAAGCGAGCCCGATCGAGAAAGCCGGGAAGATGAAGTGGAACGAGATCGTGAACGCGAACTGGAGCCGCGCCAGGATCAATGCGGTTTCGGCGTCTGCCACTCCGGCTTCGCTCCTCGGACGCGGCAGCATCTAGACGATTCCCGCGGCGAGATCATCCGGAAACGGCGGCTTCGTCGCGCGATCGGGCAGGTTGGTCACGCCGCGCTTGGCGTTCGCCCCGGCCTGCTTCAGGCGCCCTGCCAATGTCCCCGAGCGTAATCCGTTGAACATGATGGCCCGTGACACCCTGCCCGTCTTGCGGCAGGATCGTCCACGGTCGCCCGGGGGAATCGCGCCTATGCCAGAGAAGAGTCATGCGCGCTGGTCCGAGGCGCTGCGCTCGACCGTGCTGTTGTGGCTGTTCGTCGCCGCCGTCTTCCTGCCGAGGACCATCCAGCTCCATCGCGGCGAGCCCTGGACCGGCATCGCGCTCGACTACGCGACCTTCCTCGTCTCGATCCCGCTGGCGATGGTCATGTTCCTCGCCTCGCGCGCGACCATCGACCTGCAGCCCTGGGTGCGGCTGCCGCTGCGCGCGCTGGCCGTGCTCGCCGCGGCGGCGGCCAACCTCACCTTCGATCTCCTCTTCCAGGGCTTCATCGCCGATCATTTCGTCGACCGGTGGCGGACCCTGCCGGCCGATTTCGGCCGCGCCTACTCGTCGATGACCAACTATATCCTCGTCTTCGGCGTCAACATGATCCTGTTTCACGTCAATTACGTTCGCCGCGCCAGCCTCCGCCAGGAGCGCCGAATCGCCGAGGCCGACAAGGCCGCCCACCAGGCCCAGCTCGCCGCTTTGCGCTACCAGCTCAATCCCCATTTCCTGTTCAACTCGCTCAACTCGATCTCGGCGCTGATCGTCACCGGCCGCAACAAGGACGCCGAGGCGATGACCCACCGGCTGTCGAGCTTCCTCAGGAGCTCGCTCAACGCCGATCCGCACGAGCTCATCCCGCTCGACGCCGAGCTCGCGCTGACCGAGGAATATCTCGAGATCGAGAGCGTCCGCTTCGGCGAGCGGCTCGACATCGCGATCGATTGCGCCCCCGACGCCTGCTCGGCGCTGGTGCCGAGCTTCCTCGTCCAGCCGTTGGTCGAAAATGCGGTCAAGCACGGCGTCGCCCGCTCGCGCGCCCCGACTCAGATCGAGATCGGCGCCACCGTCGAGGACGGCGCGCTCTGCATCACCGTCGCCAATTGCCTCACCGAAAACGGCAGCGACGAGCTGCGCGGCAATCAGGGCGCCGGCGTCGGCCTCGCCAACGTCCGCCACCGCCTCCAGGCGGTGTTCGGCGAGCGCGCGACGCTGACCGCGGCGCCCGTGGACGGGCGCTTCGTCGCCACCATCTGCATCCCGGAAGTGCATCGCGCGAATTGACTTGCGCGCCCGCGTGACGGAAAGCTGGCCCCGGCATCCAAGCGCCTGGGGGTAGGGTAATGCGCGTATTGTTGGTGGACGACGAGCCGCTCGCGCTCGATCGGCTCCGCACCTTCTTCGGCGACATGGAGGGCGCCGAGGTGGTCGGCACGGCCGGCGACGGCAACGAGGCGCTGGAGCGGATCCGCGAGCTGACCCCCGATCTCGTCATCATGGACGTGCAGATGCCGGGCAAGAACGGCCTCGCCGCGGCCGCCGACATCGATCTCGATCCGCGCCCCGAGCTCGTCTTCGTCACCGCCCACGAACATTATGCGCCCGACGCCTTCGAGGTCGACGCCGCCGATTATCTGCTCAAGCCGGTCCGCTTCGACCGCCTCCGCCAGGCCGTCGAGCGCGCCCGCCGCCGCAAAGCGCAGCGCACCTCGATGAGCCGCGCCGAGCAGCTCGAGGCCGAGGTCGCGCAGCTGCGCGGCAGCGGCGCGGCCGGCGACGACGGCTTCTGGGTCCCCGAGCGCCACGGCCAGCGCCGGGTGCCGCTGGCGGCGATCGACTGGATCGAGGCGGCGCGCGACTATGTGCTTCTGCACACCGAATTGCGCAGCCACATGCTGAGGATCACGATGGCGGCTCTGGAGGAGCGGCTGGCGGGCTCGCCGCTGCTGCGGGTGCACCGCTCGGCCTTCGTTCGGCCGGATCGGGTCAACGAGGTGAGGCGGGAGGGCCGTTCGCTGGCCCTGGTGCTCGCCGACGGCGCCGAGGTGCAGGTCGGTCCGAGCTATATCGCGGCGGCGAAGGCCGCGCTCGGTCTGGAATAGCTGAAAACGTCGGACGACCGGGGAAGGCTGATCTGGACCGTCAGGCGGTCGGAACGTCTTCCCCGGTCTCCTGGTAGCGCCACATGGGGGCTTAGGCCACGATCGGCATGGAGGTGGTGGCGGCGACCAGCATCACGCTGACGAACAAAGCGGCGACCATTGTCGAGGCGCTGCGGAACTTCTCTGCGGTCATCTCTTCTTCCTTCTCGATGCGGCGTCATTGCCGCTGACAAGGCTGTTAATTGGCCCCCCTTCCGGACGCCTCCCTGGTGCGACGATCGCCGACCAGCTTTCGACAAAGACGGCGCCGGGGCGACGAAGCCGACGCTTCCGGCGACGAAACGATGCTCCTCACACGAACACCGACCAGCCGGTCCGCTCGACCAAAGCCTCGAGCGCCGCCGCGCCGGCCGCGCTCGTCCCGGCCGCGTTGAGCGCCGGCGACCAGACCGCGACCGCGCCATGGCCCGGCGCGACGGCGAGGATGCCGCCGCCGACGCCGCTCTTGCCGGGCAGGCCGACGCGGAAGGCGAACTCGCCGCTATTGTCGTAATGGCCGCACAGCATCATCACGCTGTTGATCCGCCGCGCCCGGTGCCAGGCGATCACCTGCTCGCCGGTCTCCGGATCGCGCCCGTCGAAGGCGAGGAACAGGCCGGCCCGAGCCAGCTGCCGGCAGCTCATCGCCACCGCGCATTGCCGGAAATAGGCGCCGAGCACGGTCTCGACCCCGTTCGAAAGCACGCCGAAATTCTTCATGAACCAGGCCAGCGCCCGGTTGCGCGCCCCGGTCGCGCTCTCGGATTCCGCCACCTCCTCGTCGACCGCGACGCCCTCGTCCCGCGCCTGTGCGCGCAGGAAGGCGAGCAAAGCGTCGACCGCCGAGTCCGCGCCCCCTTCGCCGATCAATGTGTCGGTCACCACCATAGCGCCGGGATTGATCAAAGGGTTGCGCGGCATGCCCTGCTCGGTCTCGAGCTGGACGATCGAGTTGAACGCCGACCCCGAAGGCTCGCGCCCGACCTTCTCCCACAGCTTCGGCCCTACCTTCTCGAGCGCCAGCGCCAGCATGAACACCTTGGAGATCGACTGGATCGAGAATTGCTCGTCGCAATCCCCGGCGCCCCAGACGCGCCCCGTCTCGTCCGCGAAGGCGATGCCGAGTTTGCCCGGATCGACCCGGGCGAGCGCAGGGATATAGCTCGCGACCCTTCCGGCCCCGCGATGCGGAGCGGCGGCAGCCAGCACCTCGGCAAGCAAGTCTTCCATGCTCGCATCGGGCCCGCGCCCGCCGGTCCGGTCAAGCTTTTTCATGGCGGAAATGGATGCCCCGCGAGGATTCGAACCTCGATAGACGGAGTCAGAGTCCGTAGTCTTACCGTTAGACGACGGGGCAATCTCGGAAGGGCCGCGAGATAGGGGCCGGCGCCGGAGCGGTCAAGGGCGGGCGCGCCGCGGCAGGGCGAGCATGGCGATTGATTGCCGCTCGCTTTCAGGCATTATGCGCCGTCTTGGCAAGACATTGCGGCGATCGGGTCCATGCGCGCTTATTCATGCCTCGACTTAGGGGAATGTCATGGCGGCGCCACGACAAGCGGAACGGGGAAGCGCGAAGGCGGCGCTGATCGCCGTCCTCGAGGAACGGTTCGGCACGACGATGGGGGTCCGGCTCACCCCGCTCGAACGGTTGTTCCGCACCCGCGGCGCGGTGCCGCTCGCTTTGGCCTGGCTGCTGTTCCACGGCGCCGCCGCCGCATTGGTCATCTGGCTGGCGAATGACGGCCGCCCGCCCGGCGGCGCCCATGCCAAGCTCGTCAGCCTGATCGCCTGGCAGGCGCTGCACTTCCCGGTGCTGATTGCGCTTACCCGGCTGCTCACCACCCGCAGTCTCGACATCGTCCGCCGCGACATCCTCCCTTACGCTTCCGATTGCTATGCCGGCGCCGTTCGCACGGCGCTGGCCGAGCTTTACGCCTCGCCGCTCATCCGGTTCGCGCCTTATGCGGTGGCCGCGGTCACCGGGGCGGCGTCGGTCTGGACGATTCGCGACGAGATCGCGCCGGTCTGGTGGACGACGCAGCCCTTCCCGCTCGATCTGCTGTTCTGGGCGGCGTCGACCTTCTTGCTGGCCTTCCTGGCGATGCGGGTCGTGATGACCGCCCTCTTTCCCCGCGCCTTTGCCGCCGCGCTCGAAGAGGATCGGCACAGCCTCTACCCGGTGCGCCCGGCGGATTCGCCGCTGGTTCGGGGCCTTGCCAGGCTCGATCGGACCTTGCTCGTTTATTGGGCGCTCGTCTTTCTGGTCTGGACTTCGATCATGCTGCTGATCCTGCCCGGCAAGTCTTTCGGCCTGGCCAGCGACTCCCCATACCTCTTCATCCTGGTGCCGCTCGCCGGCCTCTTTTCGCTCGGCCTCGGCGCCGAGGTTTACCTCGCGAGCGAAGCCGCGATCGGCGCCACCGTGCGGCGCTACAGCCTGGAACGGGCGCAGGCGCTGCAGCAGGAGATCGCCGCGCTGCTCGACGACCCCGGCGACGAAGCGTCCGCCGCCCGGCTGGAACGCCTGACCCGGTTGCACGACCAGATCATCGACGGCGGGCGCTACGGCAGCCGCTTCGGCAAGGCGGTCAGCATCATCCTTCCGCTGACCTTGCCGGTGATCGGCCTGATCGAGAGATTGTTCGGCGGCACGGCCGGGCCGTAAATCGAAAAAGCGTCCGGGATGGGCTCGCCGCAAGGAGCCGCCGTTCCGCGCCGCCCCAAAACCTATCCATTTCGGCGGCGGTTGGACTTCCACTGTAGGAGGTTTCCTGCTTTACCGCCATTATGGAACATAGCAAGAATAGCAACGCACCCGAAGCGGCGACCGATGAGCCCGCTTCCGCCCTCGAAACCGAAGCGGCGGCGGCACCCGCGGCCGGCGATTCGCACTCGGTCCGCTTCGTCGCGCCTTTGCTCTCCGACTGCCTCACCGAGACCTTCCCGCCCCGCGGCCGCAAGCCCCGCCATGACGGCTTCACCCCGGAAGCCGTGGCCGGCTTCCTCCGGCACCTCGCGGCATCGGGCATCGTCGAGCATGCGGCGGAAAGCGTCGGCCTCTCCGCTTCGGCCGCTTATGCCTTCCGCAACCGCCGCCAGGGTCGCGCCTTCGCCCGGATGTGGGATGCCATCCTGATCCACCGCGCCCGCGCCCGAATCGCGGGCGAGAACCAGGCGCGGGCGATCAACGGCTGCGTCAGCGTGCGCAAAAAGGATGGAATCGTAGTCAGCGAATATCATTATTACGACAACCGCCTCGCTATGGCGGTGCTCACCCGGCTCGACCGGCTCGCCGAAAAGGAGACCGGGAGCGAGGCCCACCTGCGCGCCCTCTCCGAGGACATGGAGGAGTATATCGAATGCGTCGCTGAGGGTGGCGACGTCGACGCTTTCGTCGAGGCGCGGCGGCCCGCCCCGGCCGAACCGGAACCGGCGCCCAGGCGGGCACCGGATTCCGACCCGGAGCTTACCGCCTTCGCCAGGATGGCCGGATGTCGGGACTATCGCGATGTCCATGCGTTCGACATCGGCGTGCTCGACATCGACCCGAGCGCGATGGGGGACTGGGACAACGACCAATGGGTGCGGGCCTTCCGGAGCGGCTTCATGACTTGGCTGGAAATCGTGCGGAAGGCCGAACCAGATATCGCTCTCCGTCGCGGCCTGGCGTTCCGTTATTCGTTCGCCCGCGCGGCCCAGGCGGCGGCGACCGCGTCGGACATGGACGATCCGGCCGATCCGGCGACGATAGGGCGGGGTAAGGCGGCGGAGATCGACACCGCGGATCTCGATCCGGCCGAGATCGACGATTGGACCGACGATCAGCTCGCCCGCGCCTGGCGCAGCGGCCTGCTGCGCGCGCTGCCGCCGGAATTCTGGGACGATCTCGCCGCCGCGAACGACCCGGCCCCCGGCGAGGCAGGTTGAGCGCCTCTTGGCATGTCTCAACTTCCTCAACTTATTTCGCCCTGCCCGCGCTTTCCCGAAGGAGGAATCCGCTATCCTTGCCGCCCCCTCCCCCCTGATGTACAACGGCCCCAGGTCAGAAGGCGGCTCCGGTCGCCCGAAACGATAAGATAAAGAGAAGTCCGTTCGATGCCGCAGCAAGCCGCCCCGGCTCCGCAAGCGCCCGCTCCAGAAGCCGTTCCGGAGCTTGCCCAAAATCTCCCGCATCGCAAATGGGCGCCCCGCCACACCTATGGCGCGATCGATCTCGGCACCAACAATTGCCGGCTGCTCGTCGCGCGGCCCAGCGCCGAGGGCTTCACCGTCATCGACGCCTTTTCGCGGGTCGTCCGCATGGGCGAGGGCATGGCCACGTCCGGCAAGCTCTCGGAAGCGGCAATGGACCGCGCCGTCACCGCGCTCGGCGTCTGCGCCGAGAAACTGAAGCGCCGCCGCGTCAGCCTGGCCCGCTCGGTCGCGACCGAGGCGTGCCGGCGCGCCGTCAACGGCCGCCATTTCGTCGAGCGGGTCAGGCGCGAGACCGGCATCTGCCTCGAGATCATCAGCCCCGAGGAGGAGGCGCGGCTCGCCATGCTCGGCTGCCACCGCCTGCTCGAGCCCGGCGACGGCCCGGCTTTGATCTTCGACATCGGCGGCGGCTCGACCGAGCTCGTCCTGATCGACACCGACGGCGGCGAGCCGCGCATAAAATGCTGGTGGAGCGCGCCCTGGGGCGTGGTCTCGCTGACCGAGAGCGAGGGCCGCGACTTCGCCTCGACCGGCGAGCGCCTCGCCGCCTACGGCCGGATGCGCGAGCGCGTCCGCCACGCCTTCCGCCATTTCACCGCTTTGCTGCCGGCCGACAAGGACGACATCCGCCTGATGGGCACCAGCGGCACGGTGACCACTCTGGCCAGCGTCTATCTCGCTTTGCCGAGCTACGACCGGCGCGCGGTCGACGGCCTCAAGATGCCGGCGGCGGACATGCGCGGCGTCGCCGCCACCCTCTCCGGCATGGACCATGCGGAGCGCGCCACCTTCCCCTGCATCGGCCACGAGCGCGCCGATCTGGTGGTCGCCGGCTGCGCGATTCTCGAGGCGATCATGGACATCTGGCCGGCCGAGACGCTCGGCGTCGCCGACCGCGGCATTCGCGAGGGCATATTGCGCTCGCTCATGGCCCGCGACGGCCACCTCTTGTGAGCGGCCCCTCCGGCGGCGGCCTCCGCACCCGGGTCAAGACCGCCCGCGGCCGCAAGGTCGGCTCGACGCGCTGGCTCGAACGGCAATTGAACGATCCCTATGTCAAGCGCGCCAAGGCCGAGGGCTATCGCTCGCGCGCCGCCTACAAGCTGATCGAGCTCGACGCGCGCTTCGGCTTCCTGAAGGGGGCGAGCCGCGTCGTCGATCTCGGCATCGCGCCCGGCGGCTGGACCCAGGTGGTGAAGCAGCGGCTGCCCGGGGCGACGGTGGTCGGCATCGACCTCCTCCCCACCGACCCGATCGCCGGCGCCGTCATCCTCGAGATGGACTTCATGGACGATGCGGCGCCCGGCCGCCTGAGCGAGGCGCTGGGCGGCCCGGCCGACCTCGTCCTCTCCGACATGGCCGCCAACACGGTCGGCCATCCGCAGACCGATCATCTGCGCACCATGGGCCTGGTCGAGGCCGCGCTCGCCTTCACGGTCGAGGTGCTTCGGCCCGGCGGCGCCTTCGTCGCCAAGGTCCTCGCCGGCGGCGCCGACGCCGCCTTGGTCGCCGAGCTGAAGCGCCGCTTCGCCACCGTCAAGCACGCCAAGCCGCCGGCGAGCCGCAAGGGCTCGTCCGAATGGTATGTCGTCGCGCAGGGCTTCAAGGGCTGAGCCGCTGAAATGGGGGACAGTCCCCTATTCGGGACCGCTTCCCTCCGGACTCAGCAGGGCCCGGATCACATCGTCCTCATCGGGCGGATCGGCGAAGAGGTGGCGGACCGTCGCGCCGGGCCGCCGCAGCAGCGTCGCCACCATCAGATGATAGCGCCGGTAGAGGCCGCTCCGCCCGTAATCGAGCCGCGGGTCGCCGCGCCGAAGCAGCCGCCGGTTTTCCGCCACGTCGAAGTCGCCCGCTTTGGCAACCCAGTCCGCATAGCCCTCGACGAGCCAGGCGGGGTAACGAAGCTTCAACAGGCGCCCGAAGGCGCGCGCCTGCATGACGTGTGCCGCCTCATGGGCGATGAAGTAGGACAAGGGGCGGGTCTGAGCGTCGGCGAGCATGCCGCCCGGCGGCACGATTCGGTTCGCGGCGATGTCGACCTCGCGCAGATAGATGTTGCGGGTAACGAGCGTATCGGCGGAGCCGCCGATCGCCGCGTTCCGGCTGTAGAGCCACATCCGCCAGGGCTCGTTGCAGATGAAGATCCGAAAGGTGGCGCGGGCGTCGTAGAGCTCGGACGTCCGCAGCCGCCGCGCCGCGTCGTCGAGCACCCGGGCCATGGCGGGATTGATCGGCCGGTCCGACCGGACAATGAACTGGCCGTGGCTCATCGAGGCGCTGAACAACGGGTCCGGAAAAGCGAGCAGGCCCGCCGCCAGCGCCAGCATGGCGCAGAGCGCCGCGGCGGCGCGCCGAATCCACTTCATCGCACGGCGCCTGCGTCAGGCACCGGGCGCTTCCGGCGCGTCGCAATTCGGCCGGACAAGGAAGCAATCGACCAGCGGCCCGGCCGCGCCGCCGCTGTGGCGGTCGAGAAAGGCGGCGAGCGCAGCGCCGTCATTGAGGTTCACGCCGGCGAAATTGTTGCTGCTTCGGATCAGCGCCGCGAGCCGGCCCGAGCCGTTCGGCGGGCTGGTCAGAACGCGCTCGATCGCGGCCCAGAAACGGGCGCCCTTGGTATAGAATTGGTAGCGCTGGTCGCCGTCGCCGGCGGCGTAAGCGGCCTGGGCGGCGAGCAGCCCGCCCGCCATGCGCGGCTCGACGTAGAAACGCCGGACCCAGACGAAGTCGGCCGGATCGAGGAAGGCGCGGGCCGCCTCGATCGCGAAATGATTGGCCAGGCTTTCATTGGCCCAGGCGGGCCAGGCCTGCGCGCCGGCACCGGTGATCGAATGGAAGCCTTCGTGCGCGGCGCCGGCGCCGATCACCGCCCTCGCCTTGGCCTCGGCGTTGGGATCGCCCTCGCGCAGCACGATCTGGACGCCGATCGCGGCCCCGCCCGCGCTGCCGCCATAGCCGGGCTCGGCGCCGGGCGGGGGCGGCAGCCAGGCGAGCGCCATCTCCGACAGGGTGGCGATTCCGGCCGGGACGAGATCGCGCCGCCAGCGCGCCCAGGTCGCGAGCACGGAATCGTGGATGCCGTCCATCCACGGGAAGTCCGGCGCGCCGCCGAACACCTCGAGCCGGAAGCCGTCGCGGGAATAGACGCGCGCGGGCGTGAAGCCGACCACCGCGTAGAAAGGCGGCTCGTCGTTGCTGGGAAAGGCCTGAAGCCGCTCCACCACCTGCCCGTCACGCCGGCGCAGACGAATCGTGACATGGCCGCCGCCGGGCCCGTCCGCCGGCCGCAGCCAGCCGTGGCGTTCGGCCAGGAACCAGAAACGGTGGCGCGCGCTCCAGCTGCTTGGCGGAACGCTGGCGTCGACGCCCCCGTCCTGGTCGGCGAGACGGACCCGCCAGCGCAGCGCCGCACAGCCGGCGGGGACTGTCCATCGCCCCGCCGCGGCCGGCACCGCGGTCTCGCCGCAGCGCGGCGCGGCGATCGCCGCAGCGTCGCCGTCCCGGGCGGCGACCAGCACGGCGCCGGGCGGCGGCCGCCGAAGCTCGAACTCGGCGACGCCCGGCTCCGCCTCGGACAAGGTGACCTGATAGGAGAGGCCAGGATCGGAAGCGGCCGCGCCCGGCAGCAGCAGGCCGGCAGCAGCAAGCAATCCTGCCCTCCTCCGCCGCATCCCAGGTCTCCCGTCCCCGCGCCGCCGCGTTCGCGAAGCGCCATCAGCCGCCGGCCCGCGCCGCCGCGATCGCGTCCTTGAGCGTTTCATAGCCGACCGCGCCCTGGAGGACTCGGTCGCCGATCACGAAGGTCGGCGTGCCGCTGGCGCCGATCGCCCGGGCGAGCTCGATGTTGCGGCTGAGCTCGGCGCGGCCCTCGGCGGTCGGTTCGGCCGCCTGCAGGCCGGTCTCGCCCAGCGCCTGCGCGATCACCGTCTCGGTCGGCCGGCCGAGCGCGAACATGCGGTCGTGGAACTGGCGGAATCGGCCCTGGCGCGCGGCGGCGAGGCTGACATGCGCCGCCGCCTCGCTGCCCGGCCCGAGCACCGGCAACTCGCGCCAGACCACCTTGAGGCGCGGATCTTCCCTGAGCAGCCGCTCGACGTCCGGGTTCGAGGCCCGGCAATAGCCGCAGGCATAATCGAAGAATTCGACCAGCACGACGTCGCCGTCGGCCGCGCCCGCCCAGGCGCCGTGATAGGGCGTCCGCAGCGCGGCGCGGTGCTGGCCGACCGCGGCCGAGGCCTGCCGCTGCTGCATCCGCTCCATCGCCTGGGGCAATATCTCGCCATGGTCGAGGATATAGTCGCGCACGATCTTTTCGGTCGCGGCGCGGTCGGGCGAGCGAAAGCCGTAATAGGCCGCCACCCCGAGCGCGCCGATCAGCAGGCCGGCAAAAGCGGCGACGAGACTCGTTTTCCAGCCGCCCGCGCGCCCCGCCGCTGGCGCCATCTAGCGGTTCCGCCGCCGCTGCTGCTCGACCGCGCTGCGCGACACCATTGCGATGTCCTGCGCGCGCAGCCAGTCGGGCGTGCCGACCTGGATGCCCATCAGCGCCCGCTCGGCGTTGGGCAGAGCGAGCTGGGGCTGACCCTGGAGGTTGTAGCGCTCGGCGGTGGCGAGCGCCGCCCGGGCCTCATCGCCCTCGCGGTCGTAGACGATGCCGAGCTGATACCAGGCGAAGGGATTGTCGTTGTCGCGCGCGACCGCCAGCCGCAGCACCCGCTTGGCCTCTTCGAAATTGGCCGCATCCTCGGTCGCGATCAGGGCGTGGCCGAACAAAGCGGCGATCAGCGGCTGATCGGGGACCAGCGCCACCGCTTGCCGCAACGCCTCGAGCGCCTCGCGCGGCCGCCCCGATTCGAGCAGCACCTGACCCTTCAGCTCGAGGAAATAGGGGTCGCGCGGCCGCGCCGCGAGCAGGGCGTCGACCTCCGCCATCGCCTGTTCGGGATGGGCGGTGCGGTGATAGGCGTAAGCGCGCGCATAGCGGGCGGGAATGGTAGTGTCGCGCGCCGGGTAGCGGGTCAGCACCCGGCGGGGATCGTCGACAAAGCCGGTGAGCTTGGCGCGGACGCGCTGGAAGCGCTCCTCGAGCGCCGGCTCGGTCGGCCGCGCCCAGGCCGGATCGGCCTCGTAGACATTCTCCAGCCGCGCGATGCGCTCCGCATTCATCGGGTGGGTGCGCGCGTAGCCATTGTCCTGCGGAATGGCGAGCCGGAACTCCTGGTTCTGGAGGCGGCGGAAGAAAGCGAGCGAGCCGCGGCCGCTGATCCCGGCGCCGTGCAGATAGGCGGCGCCGGCCTGGTCGGCGCTGTTCTCCTGGATGCGGCTGAAGGCGAGGAAGCGGCCCATCGCCGCCTGCTGGCCGGCGGCGAGCACGCCCATGCCGGCCTCGCCGGCGCCTGCCGCCATCGCCGCGGCGCCGAGAATCAGCGACAGGATCATGATCCCGGTCGCCTGCTGCACGCCTTCGTTCATGCGCACGATATGGCCGCCGGTGACGTGGCCGAGCTCGTGCGCGATCACGCCCTGCACCTCGTTGGCATTGTCGGCGGCGGTGATCAGGCCCGAATGGAGATAGACGATCTGGCCGCCGGCGACGAAGGCGTTGATCTCCTGGTCGTGGATGAGGACGATGCGGACGTTTTCGGGCTGCAGCCCGGCCGCCTCGATCAGCGGCCGCGACATGTCGCGCAGTAGCGTTTCCGTCTCGGCGTCGCGCAGGATCGACTGGGCGGCCGCCGGCTGCGCGACCGCGGCGAAGGCGATCGCGACCAGCATCACCAGCCGGACCAGGAAGGTCCCGCCCCGGGCGGTGATGGTGGAAGCTTCGGCCATCTCTACGCGCTATCCCTTTCGCCGCCTGAACCGCGGATGAAATATTGCCGGCCGCGCCGCCGGCGGCCCGATCTTAGCCCTTTGTCCTCAGGCGCCAAAGGTGCGTTGCCACCAGCCCGAGCGGCGAGGCGCGGATTCGTCCTCGACGTCGCCGGTCTCCGCCGCGGCCGGCGCCACTTCGGGCTCGGCCGCCTTCTTGCTGCGGCGGCGCTTGGGCGGCGGACCGCTGTCGTTGGCGGCCGCGGGCGGCGGCGTCTCCTCGGCGGCGGGTTCGGGAGCGGGGATCGCTTCCGCCTCGGCCTTCTTGCGGCGGCCGCCGCGCCTGGGCTTCACAGGCTCCGGCTCCGCCGGCTCCGCCAGCTCGATTGGTTCGGCTTCCACGATCGCGGCGGGCGTCTCGGCCGCCTCCTCGGACGCGGGCGCCGCTTCGGGCTCGGCCTTGCGGGCGCGCGGGCGTTTTCTGGCGCGCTTCGGCTTTTCCTCCTCGGCCGCCAGAGCGGCTTCGTCGGCGGGCGCTTCCTCGATCACCGGCTCTTCGCCGGCGGGCTGCTCCTCGCCCTCGGGCCGGTCGCGGCGGCGGCCGCCGCGGCGGCCGCGGCGGCGGCGGCGGCGGCGGACGTCGTCGCGCTCCTCGCGCTCCTCGCGCTCCTCGCGTTCGGGACGGCGCTCCTGCCGGTCCTCGTCCTCGGCGGTCTCTTCTTTCTCTTCTTCCTCTTCTTCCTCCTCGGCCTCCTCCTCTTCCGCGACCGGCTCGTCCTCGTCCGGCTCGGGGGCGGGGGCGAAGCGCGGCCGCTCGGCCGGCGGCGGGCCGTGCGATTCGGCGCTCATCCGGGCGCCTTCGAAATTGTCGTCGATCAGCACCTCGATGATGACCCCGTAGCGCTCCTCGACCTCGGCGATCTCGGCGCGCTTCTTGTTCAAGAGGTAGACCGCCGCCTCGCGCCCGGCGCGCAGCACGATCCGCGAGCCGCGGCCGCGCGCGGCCTCGTCCTCGAGCATCCTCAGCGCCGACAGGCCCGCCGACGAGGCGGTCCGCATCAGCCCGGTGCCGTCGCAATGCGCGCAGGGCCGGGTCGACGCCTCGAGCACGCCGGTGCGAAGCCGCTGCCGGCTCATCTCCATCAGCCCGAAGGAGGAGATCCGGCCGACCTGGATTCGGGCGCGGTCGTTCTTCAGCGCCTCCTTCATCGCCTTCTCGACCTTGCGGATATGGCCGTTCGATTCCATGTCGATGAAGTCGATGACGACGAGGCCCGCCATGTCGCGCAGCCTGAGCTGGCGCGCGATCTCGTGTGCCGCTTCGATATTGGTGGCGTAGGCGGTCTGCTCGATATTGTGTTCGCGCGTCGAGCGGCCCGAATTGATGTCGATCGAGACCAAGGCCTCGGTCGGGTTGATCACGATATAGCCGCCCGACTTCAGCTGCACGAGCGGCTGGTACATGGCCGAAAGCTCGTCCTCGACGCCGTAGCGCTGGAACAATGGCACCGGGTCGGCATATTGCTTCACCCGGCGGACGTGGCTCGGCATCAGCAATTTCATGAAGTGCTTGGCGTCGCGATAGCCCTCGTCGCCCTCGACGATCACCTCGTCGATATCGCGATTGTAGATGTCGCGAATCGCCCGTTTGACGAGGTCGCTGTCCTGATAGACCAACGCCGGGGCGGAGCTCTTCAGCGTCTTCTCGCGAATCTCGTCCCAGAGCCGGGCGAGATAATCGAAGTCGCGCTTGATCTCGGTCTTGGTGCGGCTGAGGCCGGCGGTGCGCACGATCAGCCCCATGCTGGCCGGCAGGTTGAGATCGGCCATGATCTGCTTGAGCCGCTTGCGGTCCGGGCCGTTGGAGATCTTGCGGCTGATGCCGCCGCCGTGCGACGTGTTGGGCATCAGCACGCAATAGCGGCCGGCGAGGCTCAGATAGGTCGTCAGCGCCGCGCCCTTATTGCCGCGCTCCTCCTTGACGACCTGGACGAGCAGCACCTGGCGGCGCCGGATGACGTCCTGGATCTTGTAGCGGCGGCGCAGATTCTGGCGCTTGCGGCGCAGCGTCTCGGCGGCGCTCTCCTCGGACGCGCTCTCGGCCTCCTCGGGCGGGGCGGGCTCGGCCTCGTCGTCGCTCTCGGCCGACATCGGCTCGTCGTCGACCTCGACGACGCTGCCCTGATGATCGCCGTCGTCCTCCGCCGCGCGCAGCCGCGCCTCCTCCTCGGCATGCTCGGCCTCCTCGCGGAGCAGCGCCTCGCGATCCTCCCGCGGGATCTGGTAATAATCGGGATGGATTTCGGAGAAAGCGAGGAAGCCGTGGCGGTTGCCGCCATAATCGACGAACGCCGCCTGCAGCGACGGCTCGACCCTGGTCACCTTGGCGAGATAGATATTCCCCTTGAGCTGCTTGTGCTCGGCGGATTCGAAATCAAATTCCTCGATCCGATTTCCCTTGAGCACGGCCACCCGGGTCTCCTCCTGGTGGCGCGCGTCGATCAGCATGCGCATTGTCATTAAAGTCTCTCCACGCGCGCACCCTCGCCCACAAGGCGGAATGGTGCAGGCGCTCGAATATGGACGGTCGCGCGGCGAAACGGGCTCGCGCGTCATAGGTCCGGGTTGAAAGATGAAGTGTCGTGTCTGCTGCCTGGGGCAGGCCGGTCACGAACGCCGGCCGCGCTCCGCCAAGCACGCCGTCACCCAATGGGCGGCGCGTCAGCTTGGGGGAAAAATGCCACATACAGCGTCAACCTAGAGAGCCGGCATGGCATGCCGGCGAAATTCCATCGCGCCGCTGTGGCGCGATAGAGGTCAGCTAGCACCCCAGGCGGTGAGCGGCAACCGCCGCAGCCTATTTTTCCACTCGTCACCCGGCGAAAGCCGGGAGCTATGGACCCCGGCCTCCGCCGGGGCGGCTGCGCCGTTTTTGCTGGACCGGAAGGGGAAGCGCGCGCCAAGCTGCGGCCATGAACTGGCTGCTGCCGCTCCTGCTGGCGATTTTCGGCGCCAACCTCGTCGGCGGCGCGGCGCCGGAAGGCGGCGCCCGGGGCGGCGTCACCATCGCGCTCGACCCGCTCGCCGAGGATGCGGGCGGCCCGCTGCCGCGCGTCACCCCGGCGCGCGGGCAAAACCCGCCTCTGGTGGTGATCGACCCCGGCCATGGTGGCCGCGATCCCGGCGCCGCTTCGCCCTTCGTGACCGGGCGCGAGAAGGAGATCACGCTGGCGCTCGGCCTCGCCATCCGCGACGCGCTCGCCGCGACCGGCCGGGTGCGGGTCGCCATGACCCGCGAGGACGACACCTATCTCGGCCTCGACGCGCGCTACGAGGTCGCGCGCCGTCTCGAGGCGGATCTGTTCATCTCGATCCACGCCGACGCGGCGCCGCTCAACGACGCCGCCCACGGCGCCACCGTCTACACGCTCTCCGAGGTCGCCTCGGACCGCCAGGCCGCTTTGCTGGCCGCGCGTGAGAATGCCGCCGACCGGATCGCCGGCGCCCGCCTCAGCCGCGACGCCAACGTCAACATGATCCTGATCGACCTCGCCCAGCGCGAAAGCATGAACGTCTCGGCCGATTTCGCCCGCCTGCTCCACCGCGAGGGCGCGCCGGTCTTCCCGTTCCGCCCCGATTGGCACCGCTTCGCCGCCTTCATCGTGCTGAAGGCCCCCGACATTCCCTCGATCCTGTTCGAATCGGGCTATCTCACCAACCAGGTCGACGCCGCCTATATCAGCTCGCCCGACGGCCGCCGTCAGATCGCCACCGGCATGCGGCGCGCGATCGAGGCCCATTTCGCGCCGCGGCTGGTGCTCGGGCGGACGGGATGATCCGATAAAGAGTGACAGCCACTATTTTCCGCCGCGCGGCGCAGGCCCGTCCGGGCGCGCGGAACAGTGCCTTCACCTCCCCCGCGCCATGAGCTAGACCGCCGCCGATGAGTGCCGATCAAGCCGCCGCCGGGCGGATCACCCTCCGCCGCGATACGGGCCGTCTGAGCCGCGCCGGCGCCGCGCTGCGCGGCGCCTGGCGGCGGCGCTGGGTGAGATGGCTGGCGATCCTGCTGTCCCTCCCGATCATCGCTTATGCGATCCTCTGGCTGATCTTCGCCCGCAACCTCCCTTCCGCCGAATCGCTGCTCAACTACGAGCCGGTGCTGCCGACCTATGTCCGCGACATCGACGGCGCGCCGGTGCAGAGCTTCGCCCGCGAGCGCCGGGTCCAGCTCACCTATGACGAGTTCCCGCCACATCTGATCCGCGCCTTCCTGGCGGCCGAGGACCGCACCTTCTTCGAACATGGCGGCATCGACATACCGGGCATATTGCGCGCGATGGTCACCAACCTGACCAGCGAGGGCCGGCCGGTCGGCGCCTCGACCATCACCCAGCAGGTCGCCAAGAACCTGCTCTTGACCAACGAGGTCACCTACACCCGCAAGATCCGCGAGCTGTTCCTCGCCCGCCGCATCGAATCGGTGCTCAGCAAGGAGCAGATCCTCGAGCTCTACCTCAACCAGATCTTCCTCGGCCGGAACGCCTATGGCGTCCAGGCCGCGTCGCGCGCCTATTTCAACAAGGACGTCCAGGACCTCACCATCGCCGAGGCGGCCTATCTCGCCGTCCTCCCCAAGGCGCCGAGCAATTACGACCCGGTCCGCCGCGCGTCCGCCGCCCGGGCCCGGCGCAACTGGGTGCTCGGCGAGATGGCGCGCAACAATTTCATCACCGCCGCCGAGCGCGACGAAGCGATGCGCGCGCCGCTCGGCACGGTGCGCGGCGGCGGCGAGATCACCCGCAATGTCGGCGGCTATTTCATGGAGGAGGTCCGCCGCAATCTGATCGGCCGCTACGGCGCGACTCAGGCGAACGGCCCGAACAGCGTCTATGCCGGCGGCCTGTGGGTGCGCACCTCCTACAATCCGGCGATGCAGCGCGCCACCGAAACGGCGCTGCGCGACGGCCTCACCCGCTACGAGCGCGGCCGCGGCTGGCGCGATCCCGGCCTCAGCGTCGACCTGGCGGGCGACTGGCGCGCCCAGCTCGCCGCCGCCCAGTTCGGCCCCGGCTATCCGAGCTGGCGGTCGGCGGCGGTGCTGGCGAAGGAGGGCGGCGAGGCGAGGATCGGCTTCGCCGACGGCAGCACCGGAATCCTGCCCGCGTCGCTGGCCTCGATGCCGCGGCGCGGCACCGGCGGATCGGCGTTCGACGCGCTCCGCCCGGGCGCGATCGTCGCGGTCGAGCGCGAGGGCGACGGCGGCGACGTCTGGGCGTTGCGCTCGATCCCCGAAGTCTCCGGCGGCATGGTCGTCGAGGAGGTCGCCACCGGCCGCATCCTCGCCATGCAGGGCGGCTTCGACGTGCGCGGCGCCGATTTCAACCGTGCCACCCAGGCGATGCGCCAGCCCGGCTCGACCTTCAAGCCGATCGTCTACGCCGCCGCGCTCGACAACGGCATGACGCCGGCCTCGATCATCATCGACGGGCCGTTCTGCGCCAACCAGGGCACGCCGTCCCAGAAATGCTTCCGCAACTTCGGCGGCAGCGCCGGCGCCGGCCCGCAGACGATGCGCTGGGGCCTCGAACAGTCGCGCAACCTGATGACCGTGCGCGCCGCCAACCAGGTCGGCATGGACCGGGTCACCCGGATGGCGCGCCAGATGGGCGTCGGCGACTATCGCAACTATCTCGCCATCTCGCTCGGCGCCGGCGACACCACGGTGCTCAAGATCACCAACGCCTTCGCGATGTTCGCCAATCAGGGCCGGGCGCTGACCCCGAGCCTGATCGATTATATCCAGGACCGCCGCGGCCGCGTCATCTGGCGCGCCGACACCAGGCCCTGCGACGGCTGCAACGCGCCCGACTGGGACGGACGGCCGATGCCGCGCCCGCCCTTGCGGACCCGCCAGATCGTCGATCCGATGACCGCCTATCAGGTCGTCCACATGCTCGAAGGCGTCGTCCAGCGCGGCACCGCGACCATATTGCGCGATCTCGGCCGGCCGCTGTTCGGCAAGACCGGCACCTCGACCGGGCCGACCAACGTCTGGTTCATCGGCGGCTCGGCCGACATCGTCGCCGGCGTCTATATCGGCTTCGATCAGCCGCGCTCTCTGGGCGGCTACGCCCAGGGCGGCACGGTCGCGGCGCCGATCTTTCGCCAGTTCGCCCGCGAGGCGTTCGAAGGCATGCCGGTCCTGCCGTTCCGCGCGCCGCAGGGCATCCGCATGGTCGCGATCGACCGGCGCTCTGGCCATCGCGCCTTCGGCGCCTGGCCCGGCGGCGACCCGCGCGCCGCGGTGATCTGGGAAGCGTTCAAGCCGGAAAGCGAGCCGAGGCGCACCACCGGCCGCGAGCAGATCGATCCCAACGCGCAGCGGCAGGTCCGCCAGACCGTGCAGCGCACCGACCGCCGCGACAGCGACTTCTTGCAAAGAGAGGGCGGCATCTATTAGGCCGCCATTTAGTTCGTCACCCCAGCGAAAGCTGGGGTCCACGCAGAGTCAGCATGGATGCCAGCCTCCGCTGGCATGACGTGTAACACGGAGTTTCCCGATGCGCGCCGAAGCGCAAGCCTCCATCGACCAGATCCGGTCGGCCCTCGATCTCCTGCGCCGCTTCCTCGATTGGGATCGGGCGCTGAAGCGGCTCGACGAGCTGAACGAGAAGGTCGAGGATCCGGCGCTCTGGGACGACCCCAAGGCCGCGCAGGTGGTGATGCGCGAGCGCCGCCGCCTCGACGAGGCGATCAGCGCCACCCGCGCCATCGAAAAGGAGCTCGCCGACACCGCCGAGCTGATGGAGATGGCCGAGGCGGAAGGCGATAACGGCCTGGTCGACGACGCCGTCCAGGCGCTCGCCGAGCTCGCCGAGCGGACCGAGAAGGACAAGGTCGCGGCCCTGCTCGCCGGCGAGGCCGACGCCAACGACACCTATATCGAGGTCAATGCCGGCGCCGGCGGTACCGAGAGCCAGGACTGGGCGGAGATGCTGCAGCGCATGTAC
>Ga0190265_10000786_pt1 | contig 21106 bp, 20 predicted proteins | sample Popmic124T_FD_133135 | JGI IMG/M metagenome (GOLD analysis project Ga0190265, IMG submission 133135) | Populus adjacent soil microbial communities from riparian zone of Indian Creek, Utah, USA - 124 T | ecosystem: Environmental > Terrestrial > Soil > Riparian zone | place: USA: Utah | collected...
CGTAGGCTGGGCTGCCGGCGCCTCTTCGGGAGCGGCGGCAGATCCGCGGCGCGGCTCCCGGACGGCGGCACCCGTGTGGTCGGTCGCCCGGAGCGAGACCCGGGGATCGAGCTTGGCGTAGACGAGGTCGACGATCAGGTTGAAGATCACGATCGTCGTCGAGATGAGGACGAAGATCGCCAGCACCACCGGGAGATCGTTCCGGCGCACGCTCGTGGCGAGCAGCGACCCGAGCCCCGGCAGCCCGTAGACCCGCTCGACGAAGATCGCGTTCACGAGCCACACTCCGAGGTCCATCGCCAGCATCGTCACGATGGGTAGCGATGCGTTGCGCAGGATGTGCGAGCGGAGGATGAGCCCCTCGCCGGCGCCCTTTGCCCGGGCAGTCCGCACGTAATCCTCGTTCTTTGCCTCGAGCACGTTCGCACGGATCATCCGCATGTAGATCGCGGCGTAGAGCAGCCCGAAGGTCAGCCAGGGCAGGACGAGGTGGTACGCCCACTGCCCGGGACCGCCGCACCGCGTCGCCGGGGTGACGAGGTCGCAGTAACCGCCGACGGGAAAGAGCTCGAGCTTCGCGCCGAAATAGTAGGAGAGGATGAGCCCGATCCAGACCGGGTGAGTGGAGATGCCGATGAGGACGAGGACCGTCGCCACCCGGTCCAGAAGCGATCGCGGCCTGTAGGCGGACAGGACTCCCACCGGGATCGCGATGAGCAGCCAGATGATCGCGCCCCCGAACACGAGGGAGGCCGTCACGGGAATCGCCTCGAGCACCATCTCGCTGACATCACGCCTGACTGTCCACGACTCGCCGAATGACCCGTGGAGCACTTTCCAGACGAACGTCCCGTACTCCTCGTGGATCGGCCCCTGGACGCCGAGGGAGTTGCGGAGGTCAGTCGCCTCGGAGGAGCGGCCCTGGCCGACCCGGCCAGGCTCGGTCGGGATCACGAAGAAGAGCACGAAGCTCGCCAGCGTGATCGCGAAGAAGAGCGCGACCGCCCAAAAAAGCCGCTTGATGACGTAGCTGGCCACGAGCGAGGCTGTCAGCCAGAGTGGCAGCGACCCGGAGGCCGTGTCAAGCCATGAAGTGGTCCCAGCCGCCGAGCTCGTGGGGCTTGCCCCGCAGGCGAACCTCGACTCCGGCTCCCTCCTCGCACCGGCCGACCTCAGCGAAAGGCGTGTCGCGATCGACCGCGGCGAGCAGCTCGAAATCTTCTCCGAAGCCGACATCGGAGAGCTCCGCGCCTTCGGCGAGCGGCACGCGCTCCAGGTCGATAACGCAGCGCACGCCGGAACGCCGTGCGATGTGGCCCGCGTCGACCCCCAGGCCGTCCGAGACGTCGAGCATCGCGTGGGCGTGCTCCGCGAGGGCGCGGCCCTCTTCGAGCCTGAGCGGAGGGCGCACGTAGCCGTTGCGGCGAAAGGCGGCTCCGGCGGCACCGAGGGGCCCCGTGACAACGAGCCGGTCCCCGGGTCGGGCGCCGGTTCGGCCGGGAACCCGTGGCGAGCGGCCGATGGCGGTGACAGAAAGTACGACGCGGTTGGCCCGCGTCGTGTCGCCGCCACGCACGGGAACACGCGTCTCCCGGATTCCCTCGTACAGCTCCAAGACGTCGTCCAGTAGCGTGTCTTGAGATGCGCCAAGGGTGACGATCAAGGCCTCAGGCTGGGCGCCCGAGGCTGCGAGATCACTCAGGTTGACCGCAGCTGCGCGCCACCCGAGGTCGCGCCAGGAAAGCCAATCGAGCCTGAAGTGGACGCCCTCGACGAGAGCATCCTGGGTGACGACGAGGCCCTGGCCGAGCTCAGCTGCGTCGTTCTCGATCCCCTCGACGAGCCCGCGCCCTTCGAGCGCGGCGAGCAGGCCGGCCTCACCAAGCTGCGAGAGCGTCATCGATCGCGGTCCTCACCGCGCGTGCGTGTGCGGCGGAGCGAACGACCGCGACTCCGGCTGCTCCGGCGGCGAGGCAGTCGGCCGCATTGGACGCATCGATTCCGCCGATCGCGACTACAGGGATGGAAACGGCCTCGCAGATCGCGGCCAGTCCGTCAAGCCCGATCGGGGACCCGGCGTCGGGCTTCGTCGGCGTCGCCCACACAGGGCCGGCGCCGATGTAGGCAGCGCCGATTCGCTCACCCGAGACCGCCTCCTCGACGCTCGCGGCCGACAGGCCGAGCATCAATCCGGCCTCGACCCCGGCCTCGGCTCCTTCGTCGGCGCGGCCCAGATGCACGCCGTCGGCACCGAGCTCGACGGCGGCCTCACAGTCGTCGTTGACGACGAAGGTGATGCCGTAAAGCGCGCAGAGGTGACGAAACGGCCTACCTTCGTCCACGATCTCCTGTGTGGATTTTCCCTTCAAGCGCAGCTGGAGAACGGTCGCGCCTCCTTCGACGGCGCTCTTCGCCGTCTCGAGGTCACTGACTAATGCGTGCAGCTTCACTCGTCCGGGCCCTCCCGTCGATCGTCTCGGGATCCAGGTTGTAGAGCGCGTCGTAGAGCTGGACGTGGAAGGTGCCGGGGCCCTTTGCGCCCGCGGCCGCGTCCTCGCCGGCGAGCCCGAATGCGACTAGCGCCTCCGCTGCCGCCTCCAGGGGTGCGTCAGGCCGGACGGCGAGGAAGCAGCCCGTGACGGCGGTCGCCATGCACCCCGTCCCGGTCACGGTGGACAGCAGCTCGTGGCCGTTCGACACGGCGAGGACCCGTTCGCCGTCAGAGATGTGATCGACAGCGCCCGTCACGGCGGCAACGGTGCCGAGCGCCTGAGCCGCCGCCTGCGCGAGCTCCGCACCCGAGCCCTCGACACCGATCGACTCGACGCCGCGAATCTCGGCCTCGCGCCCTGCGAGCGTCGCGACCTCGGCGGCGTTCCCACGCACGACGGCGATGTCGGCCTTGTCGAGGATCCGCTTCGCCGTCTCGGTCCGCAGCGTCGTCGCCCCGGCGCCGACAGGATCGAGCACGACCGGCACTCCCGTCTCGTTGCCGACCTTAGCCGCCAGCAGCATCGCCTCGATCCAGTGCTTCGAAAGCGTGCCGATGTTCAGCACGAGCGCACCGGCGACGCTGACCATCTCCTCGACCTCCTCCCTGGCGTGGGCCATGACCGGGAGGGCACCGAGCGCAAGGGTCGCGTTCGCCGTCTCGTTCATGACCACGTAGTTCGTAATCTGATGGACGAGCGGCTTGCGTTCGCGAACCGCGCGGAGGTCGGCGCCGGTCTGCAGAGTCACGCGGCTCCTTTCAGGCCGAGCACGTCGACGGGGCCTTCGCCGTGTCCGATCTCGGTGAGACCGTGCGCGACCGCGGCCGAGGCAGCCGCCGCTGCGCCACGAGCTGCATCTTCGAGGGTCTGACCCCGAGCGAGCAAAGCCGCGAGCGTGGCCGAGTGCGTGCAGCCGGCGCCATGGGTGGCCGCGACGTCGTGGCGGTCGACGGCAATCTCGACGTGGTCGCTCCCGTCGAAGAGGTGGTCGACCGGATCGTCGCCATGGCCCCCGGTCACGATCACGGCCGGAGCGCCGAGCTCATGCAGCCGTTCGGCCAGCTCACGCCTCGTACCGGGCCCCGCGAGGGCTTCGGCTTCGTGCAGGTTCGGCGTGACCACCGCCGCGAGCGGGAAAAGCCGCGAAACCAGCACTTCCACCGCGTCGTCCTGCAGAAGCTTGGCACCCGAGCTCGCGACCATCACCGGATCGACCACGAGCGGCACGCGGTGCTCGGCCAGGAAGTCCGCAACCGTCTCGATCAGCGGACGCGAGAAGAGCATCCCGGTCTTCGCGGCGTCCACACCGATGTCGGAGAAGACAGCCAGGAGCTGCGCGCGCACGAACTCGGGCGGCACCTCGTGGACCGCCGTCACGCCCTGCGTGTTCTGCGCAGTCAACGCGACGATCGCCGACGTCCCGAAGCAGCCTGCCGCCGCGAACGCCTTCAGGTCGGCCTGAATGCCGGCGCCGCCTCCGGAATCGGAGCCTGCAATCGTGAGACAACGCGGAACAGACACGGGTGAACCCATGGTTCCCTCGTGAGCCCCCTCCTTCACGCTTTCCTCCGTCCAGCTGCTCCGATCATCTGCCTCCCTTCGCCGGCATGACCCGGATCAGGTTCTGCGGGTGTCAGCACGGGTGAACCCATGGTTCCCCCGTGAGCCCCTCCTTCACTCCCAATTTCCATCTGAGCTGCGGGCTCCCGCCGGGCAGAGCCCGGCTCCGCCCAAAACGGCCTCTCGTGCTCCGACTCGATCAACTGCCTCCCTTCGCCGGCATGACCCGGATCAGGTTCTGCGGGTGTGTTCTCAGCCCTGACGACAGGGCACCCCGGAAGGCCAAGGCTACCATCGCGTGATGGCCGTAGGCACCACCATCTGGGGCGACCTGCTCGAGGGCGAGGAGCTTGCGTACTTGGGGGCCGAACCGGCGCGGGAGGCCCGGTCGGTGCCGCTCCCGGCCGACGTTCCCGTCTCGATTCGCGAGGCGCTAGCCGCGCAGGGAATTGACTCGCTCTACGAGCACCAAGCCGAGGTCTGGCACGCGGCTCAGCGCGGCGAGAACGTGATCGTCACGACCGGCACCGCAAGCGGGAAGACGCTCGCGTTCAACCTGCCCGTGCTCTCGGCCCTCGGGGACGACCCGAAGAACCGGACGCTCTACCTGTACCCGACGAAGGCGCTCGCGCAGGATCAGGTGCGCGGCCTCGGCACGTTCGGGGTCAAGGGCATGCGCGCGGCGATCTACGACGGCGACACGCCTGGGGAGCAACGGTGGCAGGTGCGCAAGTGGTCGAACCTCATCCTGTCCAACCCGGACATGCTGCACCTGGGCGTGCTGCCCCACCACGACCGTTGGGGCGACGTGCTGTCGAACCTGCGGTACGTCGTGGTCGACGAGGCCCACGTCTACCGCGGCGTCTTCGGCTCGCACGTCGGCAACGTCCTGCGGCGGCTCCGCCGCCTCGCGCGCATCTACGGCGCAGACCCACAGTTCCTCTTTGCTTCGGCGACGATCGCGAACCCTGGTGAGCTCGCCCACGACCTGAGCGGTCTCGACGTGACCGTCGTCGGAGACGACGCCGCACCGCGTGCCGAGCGGACGATTGCGCTCTGGAACCCGCCGCTGCTCGACGAGGAGCTCGGCCTGCGCGGCAGCTCGCTCGCCGAGGGCTCGAAGCTTCTCGCCGAGCTGGTGTCCAAGGGCCTCCGAGCACTCGTCTTCGCCAAGAGCCGTCGCGCCGCCGAGCTGATCCATCGGCTGGCCGCCCAGCGCCTCGGCGACGATTCGCTCCTCTCCCCGTATCGAGCCGGTTACACGCCCGCACAGCGGCGTGAGATCGAGCAGCGCTTGTTCTCGGGCGAGCTGCTCGGCGTGAGCGCGACGAACGCGCTCGAGCTCGGCATCGACGTCGGCGCCCTGGACGGCGTCGTCTCGGTCGGCTTCCCGGGGACCATGGCCAGCCTCCGCCAGCAGTGGGGCCGCGCCGGCCGTCGAGGTCACGGCCTCGCGGTGCTGGTCGCCACCGACGACGCGCTCGACCAGTACTTCATGCGCGAGCCCGAGATGCTCCTCAACCGCCGAGTGGAGGCCGCGATCTCCGATCACGAGAACCCGCGCGTTCTCGACGGCCACGTGGCATCGGCCGCCTTCGAGGCGCCTCTTGACGAGGCCGACGCCGAGATACTCGGCCCGGAGGCCCTCCGCCGGGCGGCCCAGCATCCCGATCTGAAGAAGACCGGCGCGGGCTACGTCTGGGCGGGTCGCGACTATCCAGCCGGCCGCTTCGGCCTGCGGTCGACGACCCCGGATGTCTTCTCCGTGGTCGAGGCCGCGTCCGGCGCGGTGCTCGGTGCCGTCGAGCACGAGAAGGCGTACTCGACGGTGCACGAGGGCGCGATCTACCTGCACCTCGGCGAGCAGTACCGAGTCGTGGCGCTCGACCTCACATCGCGCAGCGCGATCATCGAGCCGTTCACCGGCGACTACTACACACAGGCGAAAAAGGAGTCGACGACCGCGATCGAGGAGACCCTCCGCGCCGAGCGGCGACTCGGGCTCGACCTCGCGTTCGGCCGCGTCAGCGTCACCGAGCAGGTCGTCGGCTACCAGAAGAAGTCGATCCGCGACCAGACCACGATCGAGCTCGTGCCTCTCGACCTTCCCGAGACGACGTTCGACACCGAGGCCGTCTGGTACGTGCCGGAGCCCGAGCAGCTCGAGGACCTCGAGCGGATGCCGACCCTGCTCGGGACGCTCCACGCCGCCGAGCACGCGATGATCGCAATCCTGCCGCTCTGGGCCATGTGCGACCGCTGGGACATCGGCGGGCTCTCGACGAACATCCACTTCCAGACCGGCCGGCCGACGATCTTCGTCTACGACGGCCACGCCGGCGGCGTCGGGATCACAGAGCGTGGTTTCGACGCCTTCGAGGGCTGGGTCGAGGACACCGCGCGCATGCTCGAGGGGTGCCCCTGCGAGGCAGGCTGCCCCTCATGCGTGCAGTCCCCGAAGTGCGGAAACCTGAACGAGCCGCTCGACAAGAAAGGCGCCCTCACGCTTCTGCAGAGGATGCTGTCGATCTGACGCTCCCCCGTTCGTCGTACCTGTGACCACGACGGAAAGGAGGAGAGACGGTGAAGCGCTATCGGAGAAACCTGGTGGAGCGCGAGACGGCGAAGCAGCGCGCGATCACCGACGAGCTCCGCCACCACGACCCCTTCGGGCGGCCGGAGCTCGTCCTCGTGCGTGAGACGATGCTCAAGCGGCTCGGCGCCACCTGAGACAAAGGAGACCGATGCAGTTTCTGGCACTGATCCACGAAGACAAGAACGGCTGGAAGAGCCTGAGCGAAGACGAGGGCCAGGCGATCATGCAGCGCTACATGACCTTCTCGAACAGGGACGAGGTCGTCGGCGGCGGCGAGCTCGACAGCACAAACACGGCTACGACGGTCCGCGTTCGAAACGGCGACCGAATCGTCACGGACGGGCCGTACGCCGAAGTCAAGGAAGCGCTCGGGGGCTACTTCATCCTGGAGTGCGACTCGATCGACGACGCGTGCCGGCTCGCCGCCGAGATCCCGGCCGCCGAGCACGGAGCAGTCGAAGTCCGGCCCGTCAACATCGGAGAGGAGAGCTGAGATGCGCTACGCGTTGATGGTCTACGGCGAGCAGGACCCCTGGTTCGAGCTCTCCGAGGAAGAGGCCGCCAAGGCCCGTGAGAAGTCGCTGCCCAGGTGGTACGCGCTCTTCGAGGAGCTGGGCAAGGCCGATCCCAAGTTCGACGGCAGGGAGCTCGACGACATTCGGACTGCGAAGACGGTGCGACTGCGCGACGGCGAGGTGCTCGTTACCGACGGGCCGTTCGCGGAGACCAAGGAGCAGATCGGTGGCATCTTCGACATCAAACTGCCCGACCTCGACACCGCGATCGAGTACGCGGCGATGATCCCGGCGGCCGAGTCCGGCTCGATCGAGGTGCGGCCGATCGTTGAGCGTTGAGCACGATCGAACGCGCCTTTCGAGAGGAATGGGCACATGCGGTCGCAATCCTCATCCGCGTCCTCGGCGATTTCGACCTCGCCGAGGACGCGGTTCAGGACGCCTTCACGACCGCTCTGGAGCGTTGGCCGAGCGAAGGCGAGCCCCGGAATCCGGGCGCGTGGATCGTCACGACGGCCCGCAACCGCGCCGTTGATCGCATTCGGCGCAACCGCACGCTGGAGCGTAAGACAGAGCTGCTCCAGCGCCTCGCAGAGCTGCCCGAAGCCGAGGACGAGGTGAGCGCCATCCCGGACGAGCGACTCGCGCTGGTTTTCACGTGCTGCCACCCCGCACTGGCGCCCGAGGCGCAGGTGGCGCTCACCCTCCGCGAGGTCGGCGGCCTGACCACGGTCGAGATCGCGCGCGCGTTCTTGATCGCGGAGTCGACCATGGCCCAGCGGCTCGTGCGGGCGAAGAGCAAGATCAGGCAGGCCGGGATCCCGTTCCGCGTCCCACCGGACGAGCAACTGACCGACCGGCTCGAGCCGGTGCTCGCGGTGCTGTACCTCGTCTTCAACGAGGGGTACACCGCGACCGCGGGGGACGATCTCGTTCGTCGCGAGCTCTGCGACGAGGCGATCCGGCTCGGAAAGCTCATCGCAGTCCTGATGCCGGACGAGCCGGAGGTCCTCGGCCTGCTCGCGCTGATGCTCTTCCACGACTCCCGGCGCGAGGCTCGCACTGGGGCCGATGGGGAGCTCGTCCTGCTCGAGGACCAGGACCGGTCACTGTGGGACCCGATTCGCATCGAGGAGGGCCGCCGGATCCTGGAGCGGGCCGTTCGCCTCGGTCGTCCTGCGCCCTACCAGCTGCAGGCGGCGATTTCAGCGGTCCACACAGACACCCTCGACCCAGAGAAGACCGACTGGGCTGCGATCGCGGCGCTCTACGAGCAGCTCGCCCGCATGGCGCCGTCGCCGATCGTGGAACTCAACAGAGCGGTCGCCGTCGCGCTCGCGACAGACCCGGAAGAGGGCCTGGACCTGATCGCCGCGATCGAGGGCCTCGACGACTATTACCTTCTGCACGCCGCGCGCGCCGATCTCCTGCGGCGCCTCGGTCGGCGACCCGAGGCGGTAGACGCCTACCGAAAGGCCCTGGCGCTGGGGCCGAACCCGGTCGAGCGGAAGTTCCTCGAGCGCCGGCTCCTAGAGGTGGGCTAGAGCGAGATCGACTGCCTGCTCGGGGGTCTCCGCGCGCTCGATCCCCTCTCCTTCGAGCTGCCAGCCGGGCTCGAGGACGACGACGGGCCGGCCGAAGCAGCGCGCGAACGCGATCTCCGCCAGCGTCCCCCAGCTGCCGCCGACGGCGATTACCGCTTGCCCCGAGGCGGCGATGGCGAGGTTTCTCGCATGGCCGATGCCGGTCGCGACGCCATAGTCGATCCACTCGTTCGCATCTGTAAGGCGCTCGGCCGGCAGCACGCCGATCGTCGTTCCGCCCGCCGATTTCGCCCCGCGGGCCGCCGCAGCCATCACTTCGTCGAGCCCGCCGGTGACGACGGCGCAGCCTCGCCCGGCAAGCAGGCGACCCACCTCCTCGGCCCGCGGCTCGTTTTCCTTGCCGCTCCCGATCACGGACACCTGGGTACCGACCATGGCGCAATGGTAGAACGGCCGTCATGGCGAGCCGGGGCGAGGCGAAGGGAGGAACGCTGATCGTCGGCGGCGGCTTCGCCGGCGCGTACGTCGCCCGGCTCTTGCGTAAGCGCGGCGCAACCATCGTCAGCCCCGACAACTTCATGCTCTTCACACCTCTCCTGCCAGAGGCCGCCTCCGGCACGCTCGAGCCGAGACACGCCGTGGTCCCGCTGAGGCCGATGTGCCCGTATGCGGACCTGCTCCTGGGGCGCGCCACCGAGCTCGACACGCAGCGGCGGTTCGTCCGAGTCGAGACCGAGGACGGCATGTTCCCGATCGGCTACACGCAACTCGTCGTCGCGGTCGGGGCCGTTTCGCGTGTGTTGCCGATCCCGGGGCTCTCTGACCACGGGCTCGGCTTCAAGGATCTCGCCGACGCGATCCACCTCCGGAACCACGTTCTCCGGAGACTGGAGGCCGCCGCTGCAGCCGCAAACGAAACCCATCGACGGCGCGAGCTGACCTTCGTCTTCGTCGGCGCGGGCTACGCGGGGGTGGAAGCGCTCGGAGAGCTGGCCGACCTGGTGCGGGATGCCCTGCGCCACTACCCATCCCTTCGCGGCGAGCCGACCCGCTGGGTCCTCGTCGACGCAGCTTCCAAGATCCTGCCCGAGATCCCGACCCGCCTCGGCGACTACGCGGCGGCGCAACTCGCCCGGCGGGGAGTCGAGATCAAGGTGGAAACAACGCTCGAGCGGCTCGACCCTCACGCGGCCACGCTTTCCGACGGAGAGCGCATCCTCACCAGCACGCTGGTGTGGACGGCCGGCAACCGGCCGAGCCCGGTGCTCCGGGACTTCGGGCTTCCGCTCGACGAGCGCGGGCGGGTACTGGTCGACGAAACCCTCCGCGTCGAAGGGCACGATGCGGTCTGGGCGCTCGGAGACGGCGCCTGCGTGCCCAACGAGGCGACTCCCGGCACACCTGATCCGCCGACCTCCCAGCACGCGCTGCGGCAGGCCCGGCGGCTAGCGAAAAACCTCCAGGGAACACCGAGGCCTTACCGCTACCGCACGCTGGGCCAGGTGGCCACCCTGGGCCGCTACAAGGGCATCGCCGATCTCATGGGCCTGCCGGTTCGCGGCTTCCTCGGCTGGTTCGTCACGCGGACCTATCACCTGTACCAGTTGCCGCTTTTCTCCCGGAAGCTCCGCGTCGTCGCCGACTGGACCGTCTCGCTCTTCTTCCGGCGCGACATCGCCGAGCTCGGGCAGCTCGGCCATCCTCGAGGCTTGCGCGATGACTGAAGTCGATCGCTGCCTCGCCTTCCTCCGCGATCACGCCTTCCGGGTCGCGCACATCGGGCCGACCGGGCGGTTCGGAACGGCCTTGCTCTACGAGGAGCTACCGCGCGTGTGGAGCCTGAACTACGTCCTCGTGGAGCGGGACCTGGACACGGCCACCGCTGAGGCCCTCGCGGCAGAGGCCGACGAGCTGCTCGGCGGCGCCGGGCTCCGCCATCGGAAGGTCGAGGTGCTCGACGAGGCGGCGGGCGAACGACTGGCGGGCGAATTCCAGGCGCTTGGCTGGCACATCGAGCGTGACCTCGTCCAACCGCACCGCCGCCCGGCGGACCGCGAGGTGGACGTCTCGTTCGTCGAAGAGGTCGACACCGAGACGCTCGCGCCGGTCTGGGCCGAGGCGATGCGAAAGGACTTCGGGAGCGACGATGACGTGATTCGACAGCTCACCGAGCACAAGCAGGTCCTCGCTGACGACGGCGCCCGCTTCTTCGCCGCCCGCGTCGACGGCGTCCTCGCCTCTTACTGCGACCTCTATTCCGACGGGCAGACAGCGCAAATCGAAGCCGTGCAAACCCTCGAGCGCTTCCGCAACAAGGGGTTGGCGCGGGCAGTGGTCTCGGGAGCGCTCGCAGCATCCGAGGCCGAGGGTCACGACCTGACCTTCCTGCTGGCAGATCAAGCGGACTGGCCAAAGCAGCTGTACGAGAAGCTCGGCTTCGACGTCGTTGGCTCTGTGTACGAGTTCACGCTCCGCCGGGCCTGAGCGGACGCACGTATCCCCCGTTGGAGGGATGGCCAAGACACAGATCGACCCGATCTGACTTGTGGCATGCGGCGCAGCCCCACCGACAATGTCGTCCCGATCCTCGCGCTCGGAGGCGCCCTCGCGGCGTTCCCGCTCGCGGCGATGCATTTCTTCTCGCGCCAGACCGTTCAATTCGGCGGAGAGGTTCATTTTGTCGGTGTCGGTATCACCGCGCTCGCGGCCGCAGCCGCGGCTGTTGCGCTGACGATCGTCGGCGCGCAGCGGCGCGACACACGCACCGTGCTCGTCGGAACGGCCTTCTCGGTCATGGCCGCGCTCCTCGCCCTGCACGGCATCGCCACCCCAGACCTGATCTTCGGTGACAACGGCATCGTCTCCCTGACCGGCGGCGCGACGCTGCCCGTTGGCGGAGCAATCCTCGCGCTGTCGGCGCTGCCCGCCTTTCGTCGGACTAACGGCGTGCGGTCGCTGCTGATCCTGCAGGGAGTCCTACTCGCCGGCATCGTCGCCCTGGGCGGAATCGGACTGCTGTGGCCCACCCTCGTTCCTGACGTCCCCGAGCCGCGCACCACTCCCGCACTGATCTTGCTCGGACTCGGACTCGGCTTCTACACCCTCCTCGGCCTACGCGCCTTGCGCACCTTCCTGCTGACCCGCCGCCGCGCCGACCTGATGGTCGTCGTCGGCATCGTCTGGCTGGCCGCCGCCGTGCCGCCCGCCATGATGCTCCACTGGTGGGAGCTCGGATGGTGGCTCGGTCACGGCTTCGAGCTGCTGGGCATCGTCGTCGTCGGGCTTCCGGTCGCGTTCGACCTGCGCCGCGGCGCTCAGTCACGGCCGCTCGCAGGAGATCTCCGCGGCGTGGAGCTCGTCACGACGGAAGAGGCCTACCTCGGCTCCCACGTGCGGGCGCTCACAGTCCGCTTGGCCGAGAAGGACGCCTACACCGAGGAGCACACCCGTCGCGTGGCCCTCCTGGCGGTGCAGGTCGGTGAGGAGCTCGCCTTGTCTCCGGTGCGCGTCCGCTCGCTCGCCACAGGCGCTCTCGTGCACGACATCGGCAAGCTCTCTGTGCCCGATTCGATCCTCTCGAAGCCCGGCCCGCTGACGGATGAGGAGTTCTCGGTCGTCAAGCGTCACTCCGAGTGGGGAGACAGGATGCTCGGCGACCTCGGCTTCGGCGAGGAGGTTCGCCAGCTCGTCCGCGATCACCACGAGCGGCTCGACGGCTCCGGCTACCCACATGGCATCGGCGACTCGGCCATCTCGCTCGACGCGCGTATCCTCGGCGTCTGTGACGTCTACGACGCGCTCATGTCGAAGCGCGTGTACAGGGACGCGTGGACGCACGAGCGCGCCATTGCGCTTCTGCGCGAGGAGAGCGGCACCGCGTTCGATCCGAAATGCGTCGCCGCCCTGGAGCGCGTGCTCGCCCGCGAGCGCTCGCCCCAGACAATCGCTGTCTAAGAGCGCGTCACGGCCCTCAGCGCCGTCGACAGCGACTGCTTCGTCTTCAGAACACCCTCGAAGAGGTCGCCGTGCTTCCGTACGCGATGGAGCACCACGTCCATCGTGAAGTCAGCGGGATCGAGATCCTCGGTCACTTCTTCCCAGCGCAACGGGGTCGAGACGGGCGCTCCCGCCTTCGGCCGCACCGAGTAGACGGACGCAATCGTCTTCCCTTCGCCGTTCTGATTCGAGTCGATCAGGACGCCCCGCCGCTTTGCCTTCGTCCACTCCGTCGTGACGAGCCCGCGGTAGGAGCGAGCGAGCGCCCCTGCGATGATCTCGGAGAACTGGCGCGTGTCCGCATAGGTGTAGCGCCGGGCGATTGGCACGAGGACGTGGATCCCGTCTGCGCCGCTCGTCTTGACGAAGCTGTCGAGCTGGAGCGCATCGAGCGCCTCCTTGACGAGCAGTGCGACCTGCACGGTCTCCTTGAAGCCCACGTCAGGGGACGGATCCAGGTCGAAGAGCACCCAGTCGGGCCGCTCGGGCTTTTCGACCCGGGAGTACCAGGTGTTCATGTCGATACAGCCCATGTTCACCATCCAGAGCAGCGCGAGCTCGTCGTTGACCAGGGGGGCGCGGATGCGCTTGGTGCGACGCGGGCTCTCGCGCGTCGAGACATCGATCTCGCGTGTCTCGATCCAGTCCGGCATGTGCTTGGGCGCGTCCTTCTGGAAGAAGAACTCGCCCTGCCAGCCGTCGGGATAGCGCTTCATTGTGAACGGCCGGTCTTTTAGGTGCGGTACGAGGACGTCCGCCGCCGATTGGTAGTACGAGAGGAGATCGCCCTTGGTGATGCCCTCCTCGGGCCAGAAGGGTTTGTCGAGGTTCGAGAGCTTGAGCACGCGCTTGCCCTTGCGGATCTCGGTCGCCATCGGCTCCTCGATGCGCACGTCACGCGGCTCCTTGTCGTCGCGAAGCCCCTTGTACGCCGGCGCCCGTAGCCGGCCGTCGTGCGTCCACTCGACGAACTCGACCTCGGCCACCAGCTTCGGCTCGACCCAGACCACGTCGCCCTTGCGCACCCTCGGCATCTTCGGTACCTCGCGGAACGGCGCCTCATCCCGCCGGAGTGGCTCGAGCAGCTTCAGAAGGCGCTCGATCTCCTGTTCCGTGAAGCCGGTACCGACGTTCCCGACGTAAACGAGCTCCGCGCCCCGGTAGGCGCCCAGCACGAGCGAGCCCAGCGTGCCTGAACGCCGCCCCTGACCCTTCGTGTAGCCCGCGATCACGAACTCCTGCCGGCCGTGGGGCTTGATCTTCAGCCACTCGCGCGTCCGCTTGCCAGGCAGGTACTTCGACTCGAGCCGCTTGGCCATGATCCCCTCGAGGTTCTGTTGCTTGGCGGCACGCAGGAGTGCTCGCCCGTCGTCGAAGCTCTCGGAGAACCGGACGGTCGTGTTCCTCTTGTCGAGCAGCTTCTCGAGCCGCTTTCGGCGCTCGACGAGCGGCAGGTCTATGATCGGCTCGCCCTCGACCTCGAGCAGGTCGAAGACGAAGTAGACGATCGGCGTCCCGGTCTTGCCCTGCTGCATCGCGGAGAAGCTCGGACGGCCGTCCTCGTCGAGGGCGCACACCTCCCCGTCCACCACGCAGTCCGGGGTCTTGAGGGCTTTCGCCAGCTCCTTGGCCACGTTCGCGAAGCGCGTCGTGTAGTCCTGGTCCTTGCGAGTCCGAAGCTCCGCCTCGCTCCCAGCCACCGTCGCAATGATGCGATAGCCGTCCCATTTGATCTCGAACGTCCAGCCTTCGCCTCGGGGGACATCGTCGGCGAGCGTTGCGAGCATGGGGGCGTACTTGCGCCGCGGGCCCTCCGTGCGGACAGCGCCGTCCTGGTCGCGCTTGCGGATGATCAGCCAATTCCTCGGATCGCCCGAGAGCTTGGCGGGCACGAGCGCATATATCCCCTCGAGCCGCTTCCCGTGGAGACGAACGGTCAGGCCGCCGTTCTTCTTCTCCTCCACGAGCTCGTAGGTCCCCTGGTCCCAGAGCTCGACGGTCCCGGCTCCGTACTGCCCCTTGGGGATCTCGCCCTCGAAGGTTGCGTACTCGAGCGGATGGTCCTCGACATGAACGGCCAGGTGCTGCTGCCCGGGCTCGAGGGGTACGCCCTTCGGCACCGCCCAGCTGGCGAGCGCTCCGTCCCGCTCCAGCCGGAAGTCGTAGTGCAGACGGCTCGCGTCGTGTCGCTGCACGACGAAGATAGGCTCCTTGCCGCGCTTGCGGCCGCTGAACGGCTCCGGGGTCTTCTTCGGGTCGCGCTTGCGCTTGTACTCGGCGAGCTTGGCCTTCGGCACCTAGCTAGCTTGCCTTGCGGGCGGACTTCTTGCGCGTCCTCTTCCTCTGTTTCTTCTGCGTCTGCTCGACCGACTCGCGGAGCGCGGCCATCAGGTCGACGACCTCACCCTCCTCGTCCTCGGCCTCCGGCTCGGGCAGCGTCTTGCCCTTGGCTTTCGCTCGGATCAGGTCGAGTAGCTCCTTGCGGTAGCGGTCGTCGTACTTCTCGGGCTTGAACGAATCGCTGAGGTTCTCGACCAGCGACTTGGCCATGTCAACCTCGGCCTTCGGGAGCTGGCCTCTGCCGTCGACCTTCTCCGCCTGCCGGATCTCGTCGGGGTAGTACATGGTCTCCAGAAGGAGCATGCCGTCGTAAGGGCGGAGCGCGGCGAGGTGCTCCTTGTTGCGGATGACCACCTTCGCAACGCCCACCTTCCCGGTCTCGTCGAGCGCCTTGACGAGGAGACGGTAGGGCTTCTCTGCCCCCTCCTGTGGAACGAGGTAGTACGCCTTGCGGAAGTAAATCGGGTCGATCTCGCCGAGCGAGACGAAATCGCAAATGTCGATCGAGTGGGTGAGCTCGATATCGAGCCGGTCGAGGTCCTCGTCCTCGAGCGGCACGAAGCGGCCCTTCTCGATCTCGAACCCACGGACGATCTCGTCGGCATCAACGTGCTCACCCGTGTCCTTACGAACCTTGTCATAGCCGATCGGAGTCAGATCGTCCTTGTGGAGGAAGTGGAACTTCAACTCCTTGGACTCTGTCGCCGAGTACATCTTCACCGGGACGCTGACCAGCCCGAAGGAGATCGTTCCGCTCCAGATCGGTCGAGGCATATGCCTTCTAGTACCAGGGATGACCGAGTCGGAAACGTGCGATGAGCAGGAGATGTTTGGTTTTTTCTGCGGATGGCGATACATGACTTGGGATTCGGGGCGATACGCCTCGAAAAGCTCGTCCCAACATCAGGGGGTCAGCGTCTGAGGCCGGCTAAAGCCGGCCTCGACGCTTTCTTGGACCGGGGGAAAACACTGTGGACGCTGTGGACGGCTTTCCCCTGTGGAAACTGTTGATAAGTCGCCGGTGCCGCTCAGCGAGCCGGAGCGGCGTGAGTTTCAGAGGTCGGCCTCGCGCCGTAGATTCCGAGCGAGCGGAACCGATCTCGGCGCCTACGGCGCAAATCAGCTCCTGGAACCCCGACCAGCTCCTCGAGGGCGTTCTTGATCACCTCGGCGAGCAGAGCGGCCGCTTCGTCGTGGTCGGTGTGGGCGCCGCCCTCCGGCTCGGGAACGATCGCGTCGATGACTCCGAGCTCGTGGCAGTGCAAAGCATCGGGCTTCAGCGCCGCGGCCGCTTTCATCTTCTCCGCTCCGTCTCGCCAGAGGATCATTGCGCAGCCTTCGGGCGAGATCACGCTGTACATCGCGTTCTGCTGCATGAGCACGCGATCTGCGAGAGCAATCGCGATCGCGCCGCCCGAACCGCCCTCGCCGATGATGCAAGAGATCGTCGGAACGCTCAGCCTGGCCATCAACGCCTGCGAGCGGGCAATCGCGCCGCCCTGGCCGTGCTGCTCGGCGGCTACCCCCGGATACGCGCCGGGCGTGTCGACGAAGGTGACGAGCGGAAACCCGTGGCGCTCCGCGATCTCCATTGTGCGCATCGCCTTGCGGTAGCCCTCCGGATAGGCCATCCCGAAGTTCCTCTTCGCCCGTTCCCCTGCGTCTCGACCCTTCTGATGCCCGACCACGGCCAGCGTCCGGCCGTCAAAGCTTCCGAGGCCGGTGACGAGGGCCGGGTCCTCCGCTCGCGCCCGGTCGCCGTGCAGCTCGACGAAGTCCTCGAACAACCGCTCGACGTAGTCGAGCGTGTACGGACGGTCGTCGTGCCGCGCGAGCTCGACGAACTTCCAGATCTCCTCGTCGGTCGCACCCTCCTCGATGCGCTCGAGCTGCCGCTGAAGTCGCTCGAGCTCACCCGAAAGCCGCGCGCCGCGAAGGAGCGGCAGGCTGCGGAGACGGCTCAACCGCTCCCGAAGGCGCAGCTCGGCTTCACCCGGCATATGAAAAGAGGCGCAGAAGCTTCGCCAGGAAGCCGCGCAGCTCGGGCCGCGGCACGATCGCATCGACGTGGCCGTAGCGGAAGTTGGACTCGGCCAGGCCGAAGTCGTCGGGCAATTTCTCCCGGGTCGTGCCCTGAACGACACGAGGGCCAGTGAAGGCAAGCAGGGCGCCCGGCTCCGCCACGCAGACGTCGCCGAGGCTGGCGAAGCTCGCGAGCACTCCAGCCGTGGTCGGGTGGGCCATGACGCTGACGAACCCGCAACGGGCGTCGCGGAGGTCCTCCACGGCGCAGACCGTTTTCGGGAGCTGCATCAACGAGAGGATCCCCTCCTGCATCCGCGCGCCGCCGGAGGCGGTGATCGAGATCAGCGGCACGTGGCGCTCGATGGCGCTTTCAGCGGCGCGGCTGAACTTCTCGCCGACGACGCTGCCCATGGAGCCGCCCAGGAACGCGAAGTCCATGACCGCGAGCTCGCACGGGCGCTCCTCGATCGCCGCGCCGCCGATGATCATCGCGTCGCCGAGCCCCGTCCTCAGCTCGGCCTCAACGAGCCGCTCCGGGTAAGGGAGAACGTCGAAGAACTCGAGCGGATCCTCCGAGCGGAGGTCGGTCGCCTCTTCCTCGAACGTGTCCTCATCCGCCACCTGGTTGACCCGCTCGCGGGCGCGCACCGGAAAGTGGAACCCGCAGTGCGGGCAGACCCGTAGGTTGGCCTCGAGCTCGTCGTCTCTGTAGTGCGAGTCGCATTTCGGGCACGTGTTGGGGTGCGGCTTCTCGTCCCGCGCCTCCTCGGGAAGGTTGCGGTGCTCGATGGAGACGTCGATCTTCGCGGCCACGCCTCGATTATCCCGCAACTCGCTCGAAGCGAATGTCTCGGCGCGCTACGTGCATCCCAGCGCGCTCGTAGAGCCGCACCGCACCGGTGGGGTTCTCGGCGTCGACTCCGAGGCCAACCATCTTCAGGCCGCGGCGTGCGAAATGCCCGAACACGTGCTGGAGCAGTGCGATCGCAAGACCGCGGCGGCGGTAGGCGGGCCTGACACCGAGGATGTTCACCCAACCCAGTCCAGGCTCACTCTCCAACTCCCTACAGAGAGCGACTGCGGCCACTTCGTCGCCCCTCTCCACGAAGAACCAGTGCGCGGGCTGGAAATACTCGCCCAGGTTCCAGTGGGCCCACGCCTCGAACGACTCATGCGTGAAGCCCCAGGTGTCGGCGAAGGAGTCCATCTGAACGTCCCAAGCCGCCCGCTCGTCCCCCTCTCGGAAGGGACGTGCTGAGAAGCCACCGGGCCACTCGGGCGCCGGTAGGTCTCCGCCGAGCTCGATCTCCATCCGGAACGAGTGCCGGAACGGCCGGAAACCTGCCCGCTCGTAAGCCTCGTACAGGTCCTGGTCGATCTCGGGGGCCCAGCCCCGCACGTTGTCGCGGCCGAGAGTGTCCGCGCGTCGGGCGATCGCCTCGAGGAGCGGGTCATACGCCCTGGAGTCGGTCCCGCGAACGTCGAGCCACGCGTTCTCACCGCGTGGGATGACATCGGCGTAGCCGACAAGCTGACCCTCGATCTCTGCGACGAGCACGTTGTCCGGAAACTCGACCTCCGGCGCCGACCAGTCTTCGCGTAGCTCTGCGGGAGTGATGTCCGCGGTCCCGTACAGTCGGCGGGAATGCTCGTTCAACACCTCCGCCGCCACATCGACATCTTCCTCTCGTGCGTTGCGGATCAGGACCGAGCTCATTCGGGCACCAACTCGTCGAGCGTGTCGGCCAAGCCCGACAGGTCGGACAGCTCGCGGTCCGGCTCCGGTTCGGCCTGCTCCCCCAACCTGTTGACCCAGATCGTTCGCAGTCCGAGCTCCTTCCCGGGTGCGACGTCGTGGAAGAGGCTGGCGGCGACGTGGACGTGGTGCTCCCGGTCGGCCGTCGTCGCCTCGAAGAAGCGCTCCCAGTGAGCGTGGGCAGGCTTGTAGGACTGGACGTCTTCCGCCACCACGACCAGGTCGAAAGGAACGCCGAGCTGCTTCTGAGAAGCAGCAATCAGATCGCGGTCGCTGTTCGAGAGGATTGCGAGCTTCCAGCGGCGGGTGCGCAGCTCCTCGAGCGCCTCTGGCACCTCGGGAAACGGCGGCCATTCAGGCAGCGAGCGGGCCAACGCTCCGGCCTCACCTTCCGGCGGCTGCAGCCCCTCCTCGCGAAGGATCTCCTCGAGGGCGAGGGTCAGGACTTCGCGGTAACTGCGGTAGGAGTCGGACTCCAGCTCTGGCTCCAGCTCGTGGTAGCGCTCGAGCAGGCGCGGGGCGGCCTCGGCGCCGAACATGCGCTCGAGCTCCCCGCTGATCCCACGGTTCCAGTCGATCAGCGTCCCGTAGCAGTCGAAGGTGGCCCAGCGCTGCACGAAGCTATTCGTCGAGCTCGCGAAAGACGATGCACGCGTTGTGCCCGCCGAAGCCGAACGAGTTCGAAACCGCGACCTTCACGTCGGCCTCGCGCGACTCGTTCGGGACGTAATCCAGGTCGCACTCCGGATCCGGCGTCTCGTAGTTGATCGTCGGCGGGAGGGTGTTCTTGTTCACGGCGAGGATCGTGAAGACCGCCTCCACGGCCCCGGCAGCCCCCAGGCAGTGGCCGGTAGCGCCCTTCGTCGACGACACCGGCGTGGATCGCGCGACCTCCTCACCGAGTGCGAGCTTGATCACCTTCGTCTCGCTCGCATCGCCCAGCGGCGTCGAGGTGCCGTGAGCGTTGATGTAGTCGACGTCCTCCGGCGAGATGTCGGCGTCGGCGAAGGCCATCCTCATCGCGCGCGCGGGGTTCTTCCCGCTCGGGTCGGGCTCCGAGACGTGCTTCGCATCGGACGAGAGCCCGTAACCGAGGATCTCGGCGTAGATCTTGGCTCCCCGCGCCTTGGCATGCTCGAGCTCCTCGAGCAGGATGACCGCTCCCGCCTCGCCCATCACGAAGCCGTCGCGCGCGGCGTCGAAAGGCCGACTCGCCTTTTCCGGCGCGTCGTTCCTGCGTGAAAGCGCGCGCATCGCGCTGAACCCCGCGATTCCGACTGACGTCACGCCGGCCTCGGTCCCGCCTGCGAAAACGGCGTCGGCACGCCCGAGTCTGATCATGTCGCCCGCCTCGCCAATCGCCATGTTGGACGCCGCGCACGCGGTGCACTGCGACGAGAGCGGCCCGCGAGTACCGAGTTCCATCGAGACCCAGGCGGCGCCCATGTTCGGGATGATCTGCGGGATCGAGAACGGGTTCACGCGGTCGGGGCCGCGCTTCAGAAGCTGGTCGTAACAGTCCTGGAAGGCCTTGAGCCCCCCGATTCCGGTGGCGATCGAGGCTCCGATGCGCTCTGCTTCGGGCTCGACCTCGAGCCCCGAGTCCTGCTCGGCCTGGCGGGCTGCAGCCACGATCATCTGCGCGAAGCGGTCCATGCGCCGCGCCTGCTTGTGGTCGAGCCACTTACGCGGATCGAAATCCTTCAGCTCGCAGGCGAAGTTGACCGGATAGGTGCTGGCGTCCCACTGTTCGATCACAGCGGCGCCGGATTTCCCGGCCACGAGGTTCTCCCACGTCGAGTCGACGTCGTTGCCGAGCGGCGTCACGGCGCCCATGCCCGTCACGACGACGCGCCTGCGCCCGTTGAGAGATCCGTTCGTCACATTCCCAGCCCCCCGTCGACGAGCAGCACCTCGCCCGTGATGAACGAGGCCTCGTCGGAACAGAGGAAACGTACAGCTCCGGCGACGTCCTCCGGATCGCCCAGGCGGCCGAGAGGGGTGTTGCCGAGCATGGCGCCGCGGGCCTCCTCGGGCAGCTCGTCGGTCAAGCGCGTCTTCACGTACCCCGGGGCGACGACGTTCGCCCGCACACCACGGCTCCCAAGCTCGCGCGCGAGGGACTTCGTGAAGCCGATGATCCCCGCCTTCGACGCGCTGTAGTTGGTCTGACCCCAGTTGCCGCGCAAACCGACGATGCTCGAGATGTTCACGATCGCCCCGCCACGCCGCTTCATCATTCCCCGCGACGCGGCGCGGCTGGTGTAGAAGACGCTGCTCAG
>Ga0190265_10000787_pt1 | contig 21078 bp, 19 predicted proteins | sample Popmic124T_FD_133135 | JGI IMG/M metagenome (GOLD analysis project Ga0190265, IMG submission 133135) | Populus adjacent soil microbial communities from riparian zone of Indian Creek, Utah, USA - 124 T | ecosystem: Environmental > Terrestrial > Soil > Riparian zone | place: USA: Utah | collected...
GACGGCGTTGAGCACCATCACGTGCCCCGTCCCGGCAGCGCTGATGACCACTCCGGCGACGGCCGGGCCGACCACGCGCGCGGTGTTGAAGTACGCGGCGCTCAACGCCGAGGCGTTCGGCAGCAGTTCGGGACCGACGAGCTCCCGGACGAACGACATCCGGGCAGGCACCTCCAGGGCGTTCACCGTGCCCAGCCCGAGTGCGAAGGCGTACACGTGCCACAGCTGCACCGCTCCGCCGAGCACGAGCAGTGCGAGCAGCAGGGCGAAGACACCGGAGGTCAGATTGGCGAGGGTCAGCAGCAGCCGCTTGTCGTACCGGTCGGCCAGCCTCCCGCCGTACAGAGTCAGCAGCAGCATCGGCGTGAACTGGAGCGCGGTGACGGTGCCGAGTGCCATGCCCGAGTCGCCGGTCAGCGACAGCACCAGCCAGTCCTGCGCGACGACCATCATCCAGGTGCCGCCGGCGGAGAGGATCTGGCCGCCCGCGAACAGGCGGAAGTTGCGCACCGACAGGGAACGGAAGGTGCTCCGTAAGGGCTGGCGCATCAGTTCGTCGTCCCCTTGCGTCTCGAGAGGAGGTCAGTGCGCGGGAACGGCCGTCTCCCGCGCTGCGAGGCACTCCTCCATGAAGGCCAGGGCGCGCAGGTGGTAGGTACGGGCAACCCAGCCGAGGCTGATGTTGTGTCCCGCTCCGGGGAGCCGGTCCACAAGCACGCGCGGCGAAGCCGACAGCAGGCCCGTGAGGTCGGTGAGGGTGTCGTCGTCGTGACGCCACCACGCCTCGTGCTCGGCGAAGGTCAGCCTCACCGGCACACGTACACGCGTGGCCAGGTCCGGGAAGTTGTGCTCCCAGCGGGCCGCTTCCTCGCACTCCCTCAGCGGCACCGGGGCCACGACGCCGGCACTCGTACGGAATGTGTCGGGCGGATAGAGGCCCAGGCGGCCCCAGTTGAGGCGCACCCCGCCATGCCCGTGCCGCCCCGGAAGCCGGCCGGGCCCGACCGCGTAGCGGTGGCCGCAGCCGGAGATGTCAAGGCCCAGCAGGGCCGGGCAATCGCCCTGCTGGACCTCGTCCGGTGTCCCCCTCGCGTCCCGTCCGCCGTCCGGGCCCCGGTCCTGATCCGGGCCCGCGGCGAAGGTGACGGCGAGCTTGCCGCCGTAGGAGTGGGCGAGGAGGAAGATGCCCGCACCCGACGGATGCGAGGCCGTGAAAGTGCCCAGCGCGGCCCGGACGGTGCGGGCCTGATCCACGAGGGTCTGCCCCTCGGGCAGCCGTTCCGCTGAACTTCCGTAGCCCGGCCGGTCGATCGCCAGCACAGTGAAGCCAAGGCTCGCCCCGAGGGTCAGCAGGGATACCGCGGGGTGCGCCTGCCCGTCGAAGTATCCGGCCGTCATCCCGCCGCCGTGCAGGGCGACGACCATGGCGCGCGGCGGAGACTGCGCGGGTTCGCTCAGCAGGGCGGACAGGGTGATGCCGTTCGCATCGATGGTGACGCGGCGTACTCCCGGGGACAAGGCGTGTCCGGATGGACCGGCCGCTGTCTCCGTCGCAGGTGCGGCCGGTGGTGCTGTCGTCATCATGGGCCCGCTGCCTCGTGCACGACGGAAGCGCGGGGATCGGGGGACGCGACAGATGAGCGGGAAGCGGGCGTGGCCGAAGACAGGCGCACGGAACCGGAGTTGAGGCAGGACAGCAGGGTCCTGGCCTGCACGTTGACGTAATGCCCATGGCCCGTCAGCGCGTTGAGCTGCTCCGGGGTGACCCAGCAGAAGCCCTGGGGCGGTTGATCGGGTGCCTGGATCTCGTCGGCCTCGACGAAGAGATAGCGGCTCTCCGCGTTGAGGAACCTGCCGCCCTCCTCCGAGTGCACCACGTCGTACGCGATCTGCTCCGGACGCGCGTTCTGCACCAGGTCCAGGAAGGGCGGACGGTCGGCAGCGGGCACGTGTGCCCAGTTGACCGGTGTGGCCTGGACGGTCGGCCCGAGCTCGACGGTTTCGAGGAAGCCCGCCTCGACCCTGGCGGCGGTCAGAACGTGGGGGACGCCGTGCAGCCGCCGGTACACGAAGGCGGCGACGCCGGTGCCCGCCGGTTCGATGAGGGGCTGCGACCATCCCGTCACCTCGCGGTTGCCCGCTTCGACCCGTACGCCGACGACGTCGAAGTAGCGGCCGTCCTCGCGTCCGATGCGGGTCTCTTCGCGCTTCCAGCCCCTGACGTCCGCCAGCGGGATGCGCGTGATGTCCAGGTCGTGCCGGGAGCGTTCGACTGTGAACCAGGACTGCATCTCCGCGTCGCTGTGCACCGCTCCGCCCGGAGCGTCCGCGTCGCCCGCCCCGAGGCCCGGACTGCCCATGGGGAAACAGGAGATGACTGTGCGGGCGTCCATGTTCACGGTGTTGTCGAGCTTCAGCAGCTCACCGATCTGTCCGAGGGTCAGCCAGCAGAAGTCGTCGTCGTGCCGCACGTCGCCACGGGTCTCGACGAGCATGTTGCGGTTGGACTTCCGGTAGAACCACGACCCGTGCTCCGACTGGAGTACGTCCGTGAGCACCTGGCCACGGTCGGGCCCCGCGAAGTGCTCCAGGTACTTCACTGCGGCCCCGGCATGGACCTTGGAGTAGTTGCTCCGGGTGGCCTGCACCGTAGGAGAGATCTGGAGAAGGTTCCGGTTGCCCGGCTCCATCTTCGCCTGCATCAGGAAGTGCAGGACTCCGTCGAACTCCTTCGCGAGCATGCCCAGGATCCCGCATTCGGGCTGCAGGATGATCGGCTGCTCCCAGTGCCGGTACGGCCCTTCGTCGACGCCGACGGACAGACCGATGACGCTGAAGAACCGGCCGCTGCGGTGCCCGAGATCGCCCGTACCCGGCGCGAACGACCAGCCGTCGAGCTCGCCGAGAGGTGCCCGCTTCACCGCGAACCGGTGGGCGCGGGCGCGGCCTTCGAGCCAGGCGGGGAAGTCCTCCGTGCGCATGCCGTGGCCGGCGTCCGTCGCTCCTGCGGAGAGCGCGAGGCGCTCGGGCAGGGAGCTGTCGGTGCGGGGACGCAGTGCGGTGGCCGTCCCCGTCACGACAACTCCCCTTCGCGGCCCGCGGCGCAGAACGCGACGGTGGCGCGCAGCGCGTCCTCGAGCGGGGTGGCGGGACGCCAGCCGGTGACCGTACGGAACGCGGTGGCGTCGATGGTGACGCTGCGGAAGTCGCCCTTCTCGGCGTGCGCGGGCGGCTCGACGGAGGTGACGGGCACCGGCTGCTTGCCGGTCTCCTCGGCGACCAGGCGCGAGACGGTTTCGAAGACGCGGCCCAGCGGACGGCCTTCGCCTGTGCCCAACAGCCAGTGCTTGCCAGCCAGTTCGTCCATCCGGCCGATGGCCGCGACGACGGCGCGGGCGACGTCCTCGACGTAGAGCAGGTCCCGCCGGACGGTGCCGTCGTGCCACATGGTGATCGGTTCGCCCGCGAGTGCCTTGCGGACCATGGTGGTGACGACGCCCTTGTCCCGTGCGGTGGACCTGGGCCCGTAGCCGAAGACGGTGGGCAGCCGGAGCGAGGCGCCGCGCAGTACTCCCTCGGCGTGAGCTTCGAGCAGGGTCCGTTCGGCTGCGAGCTTCTGCCGGTCGTACTCGCCTGCCGGGCGGTCGGGTTCGCTGCCGTCGAGCACGTCCTTGTCGAGCGGGCCCACCTGCGAGGCGGCACCGGTGAAAAGGACGGCCGGTGGCGGGCCGGTGCGTCCGGTGCCGCGCAGGGCGGCGACGAGGTCCCGGACGAGTCCGACGTTGACGCGTTCCGCCGCCGAGTCGCCGTCGCTGACCCGCCACGTCGAGGCACCCGCGATGTAGGCGACGGTGTGGACGACGACGTCGGCGTCGGCGACCGCATCGGTCATGGCGCCGGGTTCGGTGAGGTCGGCGGTGTGCACCTCGACGTCCGCGAGCGCACCCTCCGGCACCGGCGCGGCGTGGCGTGCGACCGCTCGCAACCGCACGGGCATGCCCGCCAGTTCACGCAGAACGGCCGAACCGACGAAGCCGGTCGCGCCGAGCACGACGACGCGCGGTATGCGCGGCGGGTTCTCCGGGTTCACGGCCACAGCCGGGCCTCCACTTCCGCGCAGTCCGCGTAGGCGGGCAGCTTGCCCTGCTTCTCCGCCTCGGCCAGATCCGGTGCCGCCAGGTCGCGCTCGGACTGGACGGGGTCCAGACCGTCGGGTATCGGAAGACCGATGGCCGGATCCAGCGGGTCGACGGCCAGTTCGTTCTCGGCGACGTACTCGCCTGAGAGCAGGTAGGTGACCATCGAGCCGTCCTCCATGGACATGAAGGCGTGGCCGACACCGACGGGGATGTACAGGGCCCGGCAGCTGTCCTGGTCGAGCTGCGCGGTCTGCCATGTGCCGAAGGTCGGCGATCCGGTGCGCAGATCGACCAGGAAGTCCTGGACCCGGCCCCTGGCGCAGTAGACGTACTTCGCCGACCCCGGCGGCGTGGCGGTGTAGTGGATGCCCCTCAGCACGCCCCGCTCGGAGAGGTTGTGGCTGACCTGTCGTACGGGGAAGAGGGGCTTGCCCAGGGTCTTCTCGAAGACGTGGTTCTGGTACGGGGAGGAGAAGAGTCCCCTGCGGTCCTTGAAGACGGGGGGCGTGAACTCGAACGCTCCCTCGATCTCCAGCTCGCGTACCTGCATCGGATCACTCACTCCTCTTCGTGACGCACGTGACGTTCCCGGCTCGCTGCTTCACCCGGCTGTGCCGGGGTTCTTGACGCCGACGAACAGCCCGTTGCCCTCGTACTCGCCCGCCACGTAGTCGACGGAGAATCCGGCACGGGCGAAGGCCTCCTCGTACTGGCGGCGGGTGAACAGCGACATCACGTGCACATCTCTGTAGTGCTTGACGCCGGCTGAGGGGTCGCCGACGACGTAGTGCACGTCCATGCGGCTGTGGGCCTCGTCGTGGAGGACGGTGTGCGAGACGCGTGCGACCGTCCTGCCGTCGACTTCCTGGAGGCTGCTGCCGACGTAGTCGGGCAGGAAGTTGTCCGGGAACCACCAGGGTTCGATGACGGCGACACCACCGGGCTCGAGGTGCAGCGCGAACGTCTCGAGCGTGCGGTCGAGTTCGGCGGTGCCGGCCAGATTGCCCACGGCGCTGAACAGGGAGACCACCGCGTCGAAACGGCGCTCCAGCCGGAAGTCACGCATGTCCCCGTGTCCCACCTGCACTTCGGGGAGGGTCCGGCGGGCGACCTCGAGCATGCCCTCCGCGACGTCGAGGCCCTCGACGCGGGAGAACTCCTTGGCGAAGTGGCCGAGATGGCCGCCCGTACCGCAGCCGACGTCGAGCAGCGATGCGGCTTCGGGCAGGGCGCTGCGGATGTGCCGCGCCACGACGGCCGACTCGGACGCGTAGTCCTTGCCGCGTCCTGTGTAGACGGCGTCGTAGAGGTCACCGAGGTCGTAGATACCGATGTCTTCCGGCATGGTGGTGCCGCCTTTCCTTCCGCTGGGCGGTTGTGCGACGACGGCGCGCGTCACAGGGACGCCAGCACCTCGCGCAGTGCGCTGATGGTCTTCTGCTGGACGTCTTCGGGGAGGGAGGGGTACATCGGCAGCGAGAAGATCTCGCCGGCCAGCTTCTCCGTGACGGGCAGCGAGCCCTTCGGGTAGCCGAGGTGCCCGAAGCCCGTCATCGTGTGGACGGGCCACGGGTAGCTGATGTTGAGGGAGATGCCGTAGCCCTTGAGCGCCTCGATGATGTCGTCGCGGCGCGGGTGGCGGACGACGTACACGTAGTAGACGTGCGAGTTGCCCGCGTTGGTGGACGGCAGCAGAAGCCCTCCGGGACCTGTGAGGTCGCCGAGCTGTTCCTCGTAGCGGCGGGCGACGGCGTTGCGCCCGGCGATGTAGGTGTCGAGACGGGTGAGCTTGCGCCGGAGTATCTCCGCCTGGACCTCGTCCAGGCGGGAGTTGTGGCCCGGCGAGCGCACCACGTAGTAGACCTTCTCCATGCCGTAGTAGCGCAGTTGGCGCATGGCCTTGTGTATGTCCTCGTCGGCGGTGACGACCGCGCCGCCGTCGCCGTAGGCGCCGAGCACCTTCGTCGGGTAGAAGGAGAAGGCGGAGGCGTCGCCCATGGTTCCGGCCGTACGGCCGTGGTGGAGGGCGCCGTGCGACTGCGCACAGTCCTCGAGGATCTTCAGGCCGTGCTTGTCCGCGATGCGCTTCAGCGGGTCCATGTCGACGCACTGGCCGTAGAGATGGACGGGCAGCAGAACCTTGGTGCGGGGCGTGACGGCTGCCTCGACCTGGTCGGTGTCCATGAGGAAGTCGCCGTCGCGCACGTCGACGAAGACCGGGGTGGCACCGGTGCCGGCGATCGCCACGACAGTGGGAGCAGCCGTGTTGGACACGGTGATCACCTCGTCGCCCGGACCCACGCCCAGAGCTTCGAGGCCGAGCTTGATGGCGTTGGTGCCGTTGTCGACGCTGGTGCAGTACGGCACGCCGTGGTAGCCGGCGAAGTCGTCCTCGAAGCCGCTCACGCTCTCACCGAGCACGAGTTGACCCGAGGAGAAGACTTTCTCGACGGCCCCGAGGATGTCGTTCTTCTCCTGCTCGTACTCCGGCAGGTAGTCCCATACGCGAGTCGTCATGCGGTGTGTCTCCTGGTACGCATCAGTGGTGTGTGTTCTCTTCCGCGTGCTGTGAGTGACGTGCGGCCGCCCCGGCCTGCCGGGGCGTCAGGGCGTGTCCGTCGCGGGCGGACCGAACCAGCGGCGGAGCGCGGCGTCGGGCGAAGCCGCCCCCGCGCCGGTCTCTGAAACTCCCGCGGCCCATGCGACATAGCCGTCGGGACGGACGAGCAGGGCGCCGGTTCCCGTGAGCGGGTCGGCCTCGCCGGTGGTCTCCGGCACGGCGGTGACCGTCGTGACCCGGTCCTTCCATCCGGTGGCGGCGTCCGCGAGCTGCGGCGTTCCGGCAGCATCGGGCCGCTCCGCGCGCAGGTCCAGCAGGACGCCCTGTCCGGAGTGCAGCAGCTCGGCGGTGGTCGTCTTCCCGGCCGCGGTACGCCAGTTCCGTGCGGGGAGGCTGCGGCCGAGCAGCGGATGGCTGCCGGGGCCGGTGTCGTAGCGGATGTCCAAGTGGCTGACGCGGCCCGCGATATGACGCTTCACGTCGTCGTAGGCGAGGAGCTCTGTCAGCAGCTCACGCAGTGGCTCCGCCTCCTCGCCGCCGAGGAAGGAAGCACCCTGCAGACGGGTGTTGGACAGCAGCCTCTCCCCCACGGCGTGCCGCTCTTCGTGGTAGGTGTCGAGCAGGCCCTCGGGGGCCCGGCCGCGCACCTGGGCGGCGAGCTTCCATCCGAGATTGGCCGAGTCCTGGATGCCGGTGCTGAGCCCCTGCCCGCCCGCCGGGAGGTGGATGTGGGCGGCGTCCCCTGCCAGCAGGACACGGCCGCGACGGTAGTCCGTCGCCAGGCGGGTCGCGTCGGTGAACGAGCTGACCCAGGGAGCCTTGGCGCCGCTGATGTCGTCGCCGGTTATCCGCTGCCAGGCGTCGGCGACCTCGGCGAAGCCGATCTCCTCTCCGCGGGCGCGAGGCGTGGTGTTGTGCGGGCACACGATGATGCGGTGCAGCCCTTCGCCGAGCGGGGCAGCCATGACCATGCCCTCCGGCAGGCGCTCACCCAGGAACCGCGGCTGGAGTTCGTCCGTCTCGACGTCGGCGAGGTACATGTCGCGGGTCGCCGGCGTCCCCGGGAAGCCGATCCCCGCCGCTTTGCGTACGGCGCTCTGGCCCCCGTCGCAGCCCACCAGATAACTGGCCGTCAGCCGCGTCTCCTCCCCCTCGGGGGTACGGACGGTGATCTCCACGTGGTCGTCGTGCTGGGTGAGTCCGAGGAACTCCCAGCCGCGCCTGATGTCCGAGCCCAGCTCCGTCGCCCAGCCCTCCAGCACGGCCTCGGTCTGCGACTGCGGGATGCCGCGGGCGCCGAAGTGCCCGCCCTCCAGCACCGTGTAGTCGAACTGCACGCCGCCGAAGTGTCCGCGAGGGCTGGTCTCCAGCTCCCCGAAGCGGGGCAGCAGCCCACGCTGGTCGAAGGTCTCCATGGCGCGAGCGGTGAATCCCAGGCCGCGGGACTGCCCGGTGGGCTCCCGCAGCTTCTCGGTGAGGACGACCCGTGCCCCGCCCAGGCGGAGTTCACCGGCGAGCATGAGACCGGCGGGGCCGGCACCTACGACGATGACGTCCGTGTCCATCAGTTCCTCCTGCGTCGAGTGTCAGAGGGCGGGCTCGGCCGGGGCCTGTGCGGCGGCGGGTTCGGGACCGCCAGCGGCGGGTTCGGGGCCGGCAGCGGCTGCGGGGTGCTTGACCGGTTTCCACCAGCCGGGGTTGTCGCGGTACCAGGCCACGGTGCTGCTCAGGCCCTCTTCGAACGGTGTTCGCGGCGCGTAGCCGAGCTGCTCGCGGATCTTGCTGTCGTCCAGCGAGTACCGGAGGTCGTGTCCCTTGCGGTCGGTGACGTGGCGGACCATCGACCGGTCGGCGCCGCAGAGTTCGAGGATGCGGTCGACGAGGTCGATGTTCCGCAGTTCGTTGCCGCTGCCGACGTTGTAGATCTCGCCCGCCTTGCCCCGGGTGAGGACCAGGTGAATGGCGCGGCAGTGATCGTCCACGTGCAGCCACTCGCGCATGTTGAGGCCCTGCCCGTAGACCGGCACCGGGGTGCCCTCCAGCAGGTTCGTCACGAAGCGGGGGATCAGCTTCTCCGGGTGCTGGTGCGGCCCGTAGTTGTTGGAGCAGCGGGTGACGGACAGGTCGAGCCCGTGTGTGCGCCAGTACGAGCGGGCTATGAGGTCGGAGGACGCCTTGGACGCGGCGTAGGGGGAGTTGGGCAGCAGCGGCCACTCCTCGGTCCAGGCCCCTTCGGCTATGGAGCCGTACACCTCGTCGGTGGAGACGTGCACGAACCGCGTCACCCCGGTGTGCAGGGCGGCGTCCAGCAGCGTCTGGGTGCCCAGCGCGTTCGTACGAACGAAGTCGGCGCCCGAGTCGACGGAGCGGTCCACGTGCGATTCGGCGGCGAAGTGCACCACCGCGTCGTGTCCGGGCAGCACGTCGCGCAGCAGCCGCATGTCGCAGATGTCGCCCCGTACGAAGGTCAACCGGCCGTTTCCGGCGGGCAGGTTGGCGAGGTTGCCCGCGTAGGTGAGCTTGTCGACGACGGTGACGTCGGCGGCCTCCCCGCCCGTGTACGTACCGTCCAGCAGGGAGCGCACGTAGTGCGAGCCGATGAACCCGGCGCCTCCGGTGACCAGAATCCTCATACCGCGCCTCCCGCGCACAGCTCACTCAGCCGGCCGATGACCGTGCCGGGAGCGGGCATCTCCCGTATCTCCGCGGCCACTTCCTCGCTCGCTTTCCGGTAGCCCGGGTCACCGAGCAGGTCGCTGAGGGCTCCGGCGGCGGCTTCGACTGTGAGATCGCCGAGGTCGAGGCGCTGTCCGGCACCGCGGTCGACGAGCATGGCGGCGTTGGGTCCCGCGTCGGTTCCGGGCTCGGGGACGGCGAGTTGGAGCACGCCCGCGTGGAAGGCCGCGTACATGGTCCCGAGGCCGCCGTGGTGGATCAGCGCGTCGCAGGTTTCCAGCAGCGGGCGCAGCGGCACCCAGTCGAGGAGCGTCACGTGCCGGGGCAGCGGGGACGGCATGGCCGGCACGTCGACGCCGCCGGTTGCCACGACCAGGTCGACGCCCAGGTCCGCGGTGGCCAGCACGATGTCGCGGAGGGTCTCGCCCTCGCCGTATGTCGAGGGCAGCGACCCCAGCGTCACAGCGATGCGCGGTCTCCGACCGCGCTTCATCAGCCTGCGCGGCAGCTCACCACCGCCGTTGTACGGGGCGTACCTCATCGGGAGGGTGTGCGGGACGGTGTTTCCCTCCACCGGCCCCTGCACCCGGTTCTCCAGCGACGGAGCGTTCATGTCGATCTGTACGTCGGCCTCACGGGAGCCGGTGATTCCCCGCTTCTCCGCAGCGGGCTCCATGGAGGCGACGGCGGGGCCGAAGGTGGGGCGCCGGATCCCGAGGTTGTGCAGGACGGCGGGGACGCCTGCGGCGCGTGCGGCGAACAGCCCTCCCGGGTGGGGCGGCGGGTAGACGACGGCGTCGGCGCGCCAGTCGGACGCCGCCTCGGTCAGGCCGTCCAGCATGAGTTCACCGATGCGGCCGAACACGGAGCCGAAGTAGGCGACCAGTTCGGAGTCGGGGAGGTCGGTGCCGCGGCTGGTCCCGCTCATGACCCGGCCGAGTTCCCGGTACTGCTCCGCCGAACTGCCGTCGTCCGTCGCGAAGGTGTGCAGACCCGCCGAGGAGGCCACCTCCAGCGCGGGCCCGCTTCCGGCGACGAGCACCTCGTGGCCCGCAGCCAGAGCGGCGTGCGCCAGCGGAACCAGAGGCAGCATATGTGAGGTGCCGGGGATGGTGGTTAACAGATAGCGCATTCTGAACTGACTCTCGTCTTGATCCGTCGTGCGTACAGGACCGTGCTGAGCAGGAACTCCTGACGGGCGCTCCGTCGGCTCCAATTCGGGAGTGCGAAGGCTCGGCGTTCCGGGCGCGAACCGTGAGGTTCCGCGCGAGGTGCGGCGTACGGAATTCGACTGCCGGAAGAATGCGACGGGCCCGTCCCGCCTCTGCGGCTCTCCGTACAGGGTTGTCGACCGTCAGATCGAACTCAAGTCACCCCGGGTCAGGCCTGTGTCAATTCCCTGCGCGAATCCGAATTCCGGGTGCGCGCAGGTACAGGCACGCCTTCCGGTCAGACAGTGTCCGCGGAGCGGCTGTGCGCCACCGCGAAGGTGTTGGCCCAGCGTGAGGTCGCCAGCGAGCGGGCCCTCGCCCGGGTCCGCTGCACGTACTGGGGGCGCTCCTCCTCGGGAAGGGTGTGGAACGCGTCGTAGTGCTCCCTGCTGTCCCACTGCGCGTAGTTGACGAGGAACGAGCCGTTCAGCCCGCGCATGATGGTGTGGGAGCGGTAACCGGGCACGTCCAGCAGCCATTCGTCGGGCTGCGACATGGTGTCGACTAGTTCCTTCTGGTTCTCCGGCTCCGACTCCAGGATCATCAGCACGGTGTAGTCGTCGCGGTCCGTTGAGATCTCCACGGGAGCCTTCAGCTCGGGGTGGAGCTGGGAGAAGACGACCTCCGCCTGCAGCAGCTGCACCCTCGTCGCCATGCTGTCGAACTCCGGCACCGTCTTGTGGCGGAAAGCCTCACCGGCGTAGCGGGCCTCGAGCTGCTCCCGGGACTTCCACTGAACGATGTTGGCCACGCCACGGCGTTCCAGACCGTTGTGCGCCGTGGAGCACACCCAGCCCGGGTAGTCGGCGTTGTCGATGATGCTGCACATGGCTTCCAGCAGGCCGCGCTGATTCTCGTCGGTGTCGGTGTCGAAGATATTGAATACCCGCAGGTATCCGTCTTCAGGGGAGAGGAAGGGCACGGTACTTCCATTCCGGGGCCCGCGGTGCGGGTCCCTTTCGAAGGGCACGGAACGACACGCTGCACGCATGCGAATGCGGCCGCATTCTGCGTTTCCGCCGAACGGGGGCCGCCGCTTCAGAGCGTCTTCTGCGGGGTGTCCGGATTCAAGACATTCCGCGTCAGACTTTCGTCAACTTCCCGCAGACTTCCGCTCATCGACCGGGGACGGGGGATGGGGGACGGGGATTCGTGCACCCGGAGCGGGCGTCACGGACCTCCCGGACTTCATGGCCCGACGGGCTCCGCCGGCGTGCGGCCGCCTGTGGCGACGTCCATCACGTACTGCCCGTAAGGGGACTTGGAGAGCTGGGCACCCAGCCGGTAGCACGCGTCCTGGTCGATGTAACCCATGCGCCAGGCGATCTCCTCCAGGCACGCGATACGAATCCCCTGCCGGTGCTCCAGGATCTGTACGTACTGGCCGGCGGCGGTCAGGGCGTCATGGGTACCGGTGTCGAGCCAGACGAAGCCGCGGCCCAGTTCGACGAGTTTCGCCTTGCCGCGTTCAAGGTAGATCCGGTTGATGTCCGTGATCTCCAACTCGCCCCGGGCGGACGGCTCCAGGTCCCGGGCGAGCTCGACCACCTCGTTGTCGTAGAAGTACAGCCCGGTGATGGCGAGGTTGGAGCGCGGCCGGGCGGGCTTCTCCTCCAGCGACAGCAGGTTGCCCCGCCCGTCGGTCTCGCCCACGCCATAGCGTTCGGGGTCGCTCACGGGGTAGCCGAACAGCACGCAGCCGTCCACGCCGCGGGCCTGCTCCTGAAGGATGTCGCTGAACCCGTAGCCCTGGAAAAGGTTGTCGCCGAGGATCAGTGCGGCCGAGTCGTCGCCCACATGGCCGGCGGAGATGCGGAACGCGTCCGCGAGCCCACGGGGCTTGTCCTGCTCCGCGTAGCTCAGGGAGATCCCGAGTTGCGAGCCGTCGCCGAGGAGACGCCGGAAGCCGCCCAAGTCGTCCGGGGAGGAGATGATCTGGATGTCGCTGATGCCCGCGAGCATCAGCGTCGAGAGCGGGTAATAGATCATCGGCTTGTCGTGCACGGACAGCAGCTGCTTGGAGATGCCGAGCGTTATCGGGTGCAACCGGGTGCCGTGGCCTCCGGCGAGGATGATTCCCTTCACAGTTGTCTCCTGTCGGGCGTCGAGAGGTGCGGTACGGCGTACTGCGGCAGAGGCCGCGCGGTCATGAGGTGCCCGGTGGGCCGAACCAGCGGTGCAGAGCCTCCGTCAGGCCGTCCGTACTGCCGCCGGACCCGGCCCATGCGACGTGGCCGTCCGGGCGCACGAGGAACAGCGCGCCGTGGACGGCTGGTTGGCCGTCTCCGGTGGCAGGCCCGTACACGGGTGCGACGGGATCCGGTGCGGCGGAGACGTACGTGATCCGGCCCTTCCAGGGGCCGGCAGCCGCAGCAGCCTGCTCCGCCTGCTCACCGGCGGAACCGGCGTCACCGGCGTCACCGGCCTCCAGCGAGAGCAGCAGTCCGCGGCCTTCACGCAGCAGGGCGGCGCTGGTGGTCCGTCCCCCGTCGGCCGTGGAAAGGGACAGCACGGGGAACGGCGCTCCGGGTGGCGGATGAGCCGCCTCACCGGTGCGGATGTCGCCGTCGCCGTTTTCGTAGTGCACGCCCAGCCCGGAGATCACCCCGGCGAACCTGCGGCGTACGCCCGCTTCCTGAGCGATCAGCTCGGTCATCACGGCGCGCGGCCCGTCCGCTTCGGGACCGCCGAGGAGCAGCATCGCCTGCGTCCTGATGTTCGCGAGGATCCGGCGGCCAGCGGCGTGCCGTTCGGCGTGGTACGTGTCGAGCAGGGTGTCCGGGGCCAGGCCCCGGACGGCGAGCGCCAGTTTCCAGCCGAGGTTGAACGCGTCCTGCAGACCCAGGTTGAGCGCCTGTCCGCCTGCGGGCAGTTGCTGGTGCGCGGCGTCCCCCGCCAGCAGGACTCGGCCGGTCCTGTAGCTGTCGGCCTGGAGGTTCACGTCGCCGAAGGCGTTCGTCCACACCGGGGTGCCGTCGCTGATGTCCTCACCGGTGACGGTGCGCCACACCTCGGCCACCTCGGTGAACTCCGGTGCCTTGCCGCCCCGTTCACGGGGCGGCATGCCGTAGGCGTGTGCCATGACTCTGGTGACCCCGTCGGGACGGCGAGCTGCGATGGCCAGCCCGCCCTCATGACGCTCGAAGCGCCGGTCCGGGATCCGGATACCGTCCACGTCGGCCCTGAGCAGCTCGTGCCGGGCATCCGTCCCGCGCAGGGCGATCCCGGCCGACTGCCTTACGGTGCTGTGCTCCCCGTCGCAGCCCACCACGTAAGCGGCACGTAACCGCACCGGACCCGCGGGCCCTTCCGCCTCGGCCACCACATGGTCGCCCTCGTCGGTGAGCCCGCGGACGGTGTGGCCCCGCCGCACACGCGCACCGAGGGACGTCGCCCACTCCTGCAGCAGCTTCTCGGTGCGCGGCTGCTCCACCTTCCACTGGCCCGGGTACGGAGTGCCGGGAAGAGTCAGGTCCAGGGGGATACCGCCGAAATGGCCACGGGGCTGGTTCGGCAGCTCCCCGAAGCGCTCCAGCAGACCGCGGCTGTCGAGGATCTCCATGGTCCGTGCGTGCAGGGTGGAGGCCCGCGACTCCTCGACGGGCGTCGCACGCTCCTCCAGCACGACCACGTCGACACCGCCGAGGCGCAGTTCACCGGCGAGCAGGAGCCCGACCGGGCCGGCCCCCACGACGACCACCTCGGCGTCCAGGGCCGGTCCGGTCCCGGCGCCGCCTCCCGCGGAGTTCGACGTCATGATCAGCGCTTCTTCTCCGCGTAGTCCTTGGCGTGTCCCAGCGTGGCCTTGCTGTTGTTGCTGAGAGCCGAGTGGACGTACTCGCGGGCGTCGGCGACGGTCGCTTCGTCTCCGAGGATCTTCGCGATGTTGTCGGTGTTGAGGACGACAGTGTGCTGAGAGGACGCGGTGACGCCGCCTCCGTCCTCGTTCTCGGCGAACGTCCAGTAACCGGTGTGCAGGGTCATCAGCGCGGGCAGCGTCACCTGCTTGTAGGCGATTCCCTGGTGCGGGAAGCACACCCGGTACGACTTCGTCGTGTGGGTCGAGCCGTCCTTGGCGCGGGTGTCCATCTCCAGGGTCTGCAGGCCCGGCATGTCCTCGTCGAGCCGTACGGTCGCCACGTGCGGCAGCCGCTCGGCCCACTTGCCGGCCTCGTTGATGAAGTCGTAGACGTCCTTCGCGGAACCGTCCACCTGGACGCTGTCCTCGAAGGAGAAGGTCAAGTCCTCGGCTGCGTGCGCGGCTTCGACGTTCGTCTTCAGAGCCGCCAGCTCGGACCGGGAGTTGCGGTCGACCGCCTGGTCGATCCACTCCAGGCCGGCCGGGTCGTCGTCCACGGCCCGGTAGTCGTGCAGCAGCCGGATGCGTGACCCGCCGTCCGGGAGCGGCTCGATGACCCAGGCGCCGCCCATGGCGGCCACCGGCGGGGTGGAGACCTCCTGACGGAAGCCCACGCGCAGGCCCTCGGGGTCCAGGGTGCGCCGCGAAGACCAGTTCTTGGGCTCGCCGTTCGCGGTGGCCCAGATGCGGATCCGCTCCTCGCGCTCTCCACGTTCAAGATGGTCGACGTAGATCGTGGGCGGGAAGATCCGCGGCCAGTTCTGCACCTCGGCGATCAGCCGGTAGACGGCCTCGGCCGGGGCGGAGACCACGATGTCGTGCTCCACCTCGCGCACATCGTGCTGCGGCATGCTCTCTCCTTGACGTCGCTGGGGTCGGTGCAGGCTTACGGGCGGGACGGCGCAACGGCCGGCGGGGCGGGCGCCGCCGGCGGCCAGAGGCCGGTCAGAAGTTGCCGAGTCCGCCGCAGACGTTGAGGGCCTGCGAGGTGATGGAGGCGGCGGTGTCGGAGGCCAAGTAGCCGACCAGGCCCGCGACTTCCTCGGGGGTGGAGTAGCGGCCCAGCGGGATCTTCGCCTGGAACTTCTCCAGGATCGCGTCCTCCGTGCTGTCGTAGGCGGCGGCGTATCCCTGGCGGACGCGCTGCGCCATCGGCGTCTCGACGTAGCCGGGGCAGACGGCGTTCACGGTGATACCGGTCGGGGCGAGTTCGTTGCCCAGCGCCTTGGTGAAGCCGACGACACCGTGCTTGGACGCCGAGTACGGGGCACCCAGCACGACGCCCTGCTTGCCCGCGGTGGAGGCGATGTTGATGATCCGGCCGCGGTTCTTGTGCCGCATGCCGCCGGCGTTGAGCACCTCGCGGCTGAGCCGGAACACGCTGTTGAGGTTCGTGTCGATGACCGCGTGCCACAGCTCGTCGGTGATGTCGGCGGTGACGCCTCCGCCGCTGCGTCCGGCGTTGTTGACCAGGACGTCGACGCCGCCGAACCGGTCGACTGCGGCCTGCACGAAGGCGCGGACGTCGTCGTCGGACCGGACGTCGACGGCGGTACCGTCGACCTCGAAGCCCTCTGTGCGCAGCTCCTTGACGGTCGAGGCCACGCTTTCGGCCGTACGCGCGCCGATGAACACCCGGTGGTTCTGACCGGCCAGCAGCCGGGCGGTGGCGAGGCCTATGCCGCTGGTCGCCCCGGTGATGAGGGCGGTCGGCTTCTCCTGCTGAGCCATGGAACTCTCTCTTCCGTTCGCTGTACGTGCAGTGCGGCCGGGACGGTGCCCGGACGGTGTGGTCCGGCAGCGGGCCGCCGGGGCCGTGTGGCTCCGGCGGCCCGTGAGTCAGGCGACCGTCTTCGAGGCGGACAGGTCCGCGTTGACGACGTCGATCAGCGCGCGCGGGGTGGTCACATTGCCCAGCACGTCGTCGTCGAGCGTGATGCCCCACTCGCGCTCGATCCGGCCGCCGGTCTCCAGCAGGGCCAGCGACTCGTAGCCGAGCGCCTCGAATTCGCTGTCGAGGATGTCGCCGTCGAGATCCACGGATTCGTCGGCTCCGGCGCCTTCGCGCAGGATGCGGCGGAGGTCGTCGAGGGTGAATTCCTTGGTGGTCACTTCGGTCCTTTCATGGTCTGTCGTGGTCGGTCGTCAGGAGGTCGGCGCGCGTTCCCGCGCAACGGCGCGGGGCAGCAGGCAGGGGCAGCGGACGGGCAGCGGGGTCTACGCCGCTTCGGCGGTGCTTGATGCAGTGCCGGCAGCGGTGTCCGGAGCACCCACGACGAGCGCCGAGTTGAAGCCCCCGTGGCCGCGGGCAACGATCAGCGCGTTCCGCACCTTGGCGGTGCGCGGCTGGGAGACCACCAGGTCCAGCCCGTACTCGGGCAGGGTCTCGACGTTGGTCGTCGGCGGGATGACGTCCTCCCCGATCGCGAGCAGTGCGGTGGCGAGATCGAGCGGCGCAGCACCCGAATACAGCCGCCCCGTCATGGTCTTGGGCGCCGTGACGGGAACCCCGCGCACGCCGAAGACCGCCGTGAGCGCTTCGGCCTCCACACGGTCGAGTTCGGGAACAGCCGCGGCATCGGCGAAGACCACATCGATGTCACCGGGCTCCAACCCGGCGTCCGCCAGGGCGATTTCGATCGCCTTGCGGAGTGCCGGGGGACGCGTGCTCCCCGGCCTGGGGTCGAACGACGCCCCGTATCCGGCGATCCGGCCGTAGACGCGGGCGCCCCGCTCCTGCGCGGTGGCGGCGTCCTCCAGCACGAGGAGCGCGCCGCCCTCTCCCGGCACATGGCCGCGCGCTTCGGCGTCGAACGGCAGGTAGGCGCGGGCAGGCTGGTCGCTCGTGCTGAGCCGGCCGCTCGTCATCTGCGCCACCCAGCCCCACGGGCAGATCGATGCATCGACGGCGCCGGAGAGGATCAGCGGCGTGCCCTTGCGGATCTGCCGGCGTGCCTGTGCGACGGCGTCGAGCCCGCCTGCCTGGTCGCTGACGACGACCCCGCTGGGGCCCTTCATTCCGTTGCGGATGGAGATCTGGCCGCTGTTCACGGCGTAGAACCACGCGAAGGACTGGTACGCGCTGACGTACTGGCTGCCCTGGCTCCACAGTTTCTGCAGCTCGCCCTGTCCGAACTCGAACCCACCGGACGAACTGGCCGTCACGACACCCATGTCGTACTCGGGCAGTTCCCCGGGTGTGACGCCCGCGTCGGCGAGCGCCCAGTCGGCAGCCGCCAGGGCGAGTTGGGTCATGCGGTCGGTCTGGGGCAGCAGCCTGCTCGGCAGGTGGTCCTTCGCCACGAACCCGGGGATCTCGCCCGCGAGACGGGCCGGATACTGCGAGGGGTCGAAGCGGGTGATGCGGCCGATGCCGCTCTTGCCGCTGCGGACAGCGGCCCAGTAGTCGTGCGCCCCGAGGCCGTTGGGGGACGCGACGCCCAGGCCCGTCACCACCACGGAGGCGGTCATGCGATGCTCCTCTCGGGGTGGGCGAGCACCATGGCGCTCTGGAATCCGCCGAAGCCACTGCCGACGCTCAGTACCGTGTCGGTGCGCTGGTCGCGTGCCGTCAGCGGCACGTAGTCCAGGTCGCACTCGGGATCCGGGGTGTGCAGATTCGCCGTGGGCGGCACCACGTTGTTCTCCATGGCGAGCGCGGAGGCGGCTATCTCGATCGAGCCGATGGCGCCCAGCGAGTGGCCGACCATGGATTTGATGGAGCTCACCGGCACCCGGTAGGCGTGGTCGCCGAGGCTCTTCTTGAACGCGGCGGTCTCGTGCCGGTCGTTCTGCTTGGTGCCCGAGCCGTGCGCGTTGACGTAGTCGACGGTGTCGGGGTTCGTACGGGCCTCGTCGAGCGCGGCGTTGATGGCTTCGGCCATCTCCGCTCCGTCGGGGCGCAGTCCGGTCATGTGGTAGGCGTTGCTGCGCGTCGCGTAGCCGGCGATCTCCGCGTAGATGTGGGCGCCGCGCCGCTTGGCGCTCTCCAGTTCCTCCAGGACGAAGACGGCGGCACCCTCGCCGAGGACGAATCCGTTCCGGGTCGCGTCGAACGGGCGGGACGCACGCTCGGGTTCGTCGTACCGGGGTGTGGTCGCCTTGATGGCGTCGAAGCACGCCATGGTGATCGGCGAGATGGGGGCGTCCGACGAACCGGCGACCATGATGTCCGCGCTGCCCTCGCGGATGACGTCGGCAGCGTGGCCGACCGAGTCGATGCCCGAAGTGCAGCCCGTCGACACCACGGTGTTGGGCCCTTCCGCACCGACGGCCCAAGCCACTTCGGCGGAGAACGAGCTCGGGACGAGATAGCTGTACAGGTGCGGCACCGCGTAGTTGTGGTCGACCAGACCGAGCCGCCCGGCGTCGCTGACGATCCGGTACTCCTCGTCGAGTCCCATCGTGGCGCCCACGGCGCTGCCGACGGTGACGCCGACGCGGTACGGGTCGGCGTCACCTAAGTCGATGCCGCTGTCGGCGACCGCCCCGCGCGCCGCGACGACGGCGAGCTGGGCGGCCCGGTCCATGCGCCGTACTTCCTGCGGGCCGAGCCCGTGCTCCTCGGGAACGAAGTCGATCTCGGCCGCGACCCGGGAGCGGAAGGGCGTCGGGTCGAAGAAGGTGATGGGCCCCGTGGCCGTTTCCCCGGCGGCGAGCAGACTCCAGAAGTTCTTGACGCCGACGCCGCCCGGGGCGAGGACCTCCAGGCCGGTGATGGCCACACGACGCCCGGTCACGCGGAAGCCACCCAGTCGTAGAAGCGGGTCGCCATGGCGTCGGCGGGCGAACGCCAAGTGGCGGGGTCGTAGGCCTCGATGTGCGGCTTCAGATCATCGCTGATCCTCATGAACCGGGGGTCGGCCTTCGCCTCCTCGATGAGCTCGCCCCCGTTGTCGGAGTCGAAGTCCTGAAGGTGGAAGTACAGGCCCTTGTAGGCGAAGAGCTGCCGACGCCGTGTCCCCATTCGATGTGGCATGTCTCCGGCGTCGAAGTCGGTGAAGAGTTTGGCGACTTCGCCACTGGCCTCGGGAGCCATGCGGGCGACGATCAACGTACTGTGCATGCGTTCTCTCTCCTCATGACCGAAATGCTCCGGGCCTGCCACGGGCGGGCAGGCAGGACCGGACAGCGGCGGACGCCGGCGGCGTCTCCGGGGAATGGTCGTGGTCACTCTGCTCGGGCGGTAACGGCAGCGGGGCTGCAGCGGGTTGTTGCAGACGGCGGACCGCGCGGCACGCGGCGCACCGGGTCATGTGCTGCCGCAGGTTCCGGACGGCGCCCCACAGTGCACGGCGACAACTCGTCTCATCGCGTCGGCCCGTTGCTCTGGGAGCTGTCATTCAGCCTGTTCGCTGCGCCGTCGCACCTCAAGTCAACTCGAGTCAGACCTTGGTGAAGTTCCGTCATCGTTCTGTACGGATACGCACCGCGGCTGTGCGCAGTGCGCGGCGGTACAGGGGAAGGAAAAGAAAGGAAAGAACTGCCGCAAGAGGCAGCAATACCTGCCCGGGCATCCGCCGGCGGCTCGGAACGTCCCGACGCGCGGGCGCAGTTCAGACGAGAGAGGCGGGGGCTTCCGGACCCTCGGAAGCGGCGCCGGCTTCTTCCAGCACGTGGCACCGGGAGGGCGAAAGGTCAAGACCTGTGAGGACCGGCGGGACCGCGATGCTCGACAGAAGGTGACACAGCAGTACCGCCAACTGCTCCGGGATGTCTTCGTTCTCCTCCGTGTTCTCCGCCATGAGCTGGAGTCCCACAAAGGCGCTGACACACAAGCGCGCTGTTTTGGCAGGTTCGATGTGCGGGAGCAGCTCCCCCTGGCTTTCCGCCGCGCGGAGCGTGCGCTGCATGTCGGCGGTCCATTCCTTGAACGGACTCACACCGGCCAGGGGACTTCTTCTCCGTGCGTCGAGAGCGAGCCGGAAGCCCGCCCGTACGAGCGTTTCCGTGTGCAGTCTGTACGCGCATACACGGACGGTGTCGATGAGTTCCTGCAGCTTGACGGTCTGCGGCGGAACGGACACCCGGAAGTCCTGGCTATCGAAGATCCCGTCGACCAGGTCTTCCTTCGACGGGAAATGGAAGTACAGCGCCCCCTTGGTGACCCCGGCCCTGTCGATGATCTCCGTGACGGTCGCGGCCTGGTATCCCTCCTTTTCGAATACCGCCGCAGCAGCCTCCAAGATCCTGCGCCGGGTGATGCCTCCCCGGTCCCGCTTCGCCACGATTACTCCTCATTAACACGAGCCGTGCCGTCCCGGGTTCGGCACGGCTGAAACACATCGCCGACTACCCGGTGAATGGAGGCCAAAGAATGCATTCATTATACCGTCACCGTAGCAACCCTCGGCCTATTACGGGCAGTTACGTGTATCCCCCAGCAGTCACGAACCGACCTCTGACCAGGGACGGCCTTCCCTCGCGCTCCCGTGGAGCGCCCCGCGGGAGCGACGCGAACACCGTCGTCACGGCGGCGTTCCGCTCGGGTCCATACGGTCCGCAAAGTCCGCTCCGGCAAGTTGCGGCAACATCAACCGCCAGAATCCGGCCATCGAACTCACCGCAGGCCACTGGCTGTCCTCCCGCCCCAAGTTCATGGCCCCCTCCGTCGCCAGAGTGATCGCGGAGGCC
>Ga0190265_10000788_pt1 | contig 21067 bp, 16 predicted proteins | sample Popmic124T_FD_133135 | JGI IMG/M metagenome (GOLD analysis project Ga0190265, IMG submission 133135) | Populus adjacent soil microbial communities from riparian zone of Indian Creek, Utah, USA - 124 T | ecosystem: Environmental > Terrestrial > Soil > Riparian zone | place: USA: Utah | collected...
CAAGGTGACCGAGGGGATGCAGCACAAGCCCCTCGAGTTCCTCTACGAGCAGTTCTCCGCCTACATCGCGGACCGCCGGGAGCAACCCCGCGACGACATCATGACGAAGATGGCCACGGCCACCTTCCCCGACGGGACGGTGCCCGAAGTGCACGACGTCGCACTGCTCGCCGCCAACCTCTTCACCGGAGGCCAGGAGACCACGGTCAGCCTGCTGTCCTTCGCGCTGCGGATCCTCGCCGAGCGGCAGGACCTCCAGGACCGCCTGCGGGGCGACCGCGACCTCATCCCGAACTTCGTCGAGGAGACCCTGCGCTACGAGAGCCCGCTGCGCGCCCAGTTCCGGATGGCGAAGGTCCGCACGACCGTCGGCGGGCTCGACGTCCCGGCCGGCAGCACGATGCTGCTCCTGCCCGGCGCCGCCAACCGCGACCCCCGCAAGTTCACCGACGCGGGCACCTTCGACCTCGAGCGGGACAACGCGATCTACCACCTGGCCTTCGGGCACGGCATCCACCACTGCGCCGGCGCCCATCTCGCCCGCGCCGAGGGAAAGGTCACGATCAACCGGCTCCTCGATCTCACCAAGGGCTTCTCGATCTCCGAGGCCGCGCACGGCCCCGTCGACGACCGCCGCTGGGAGTACCTCCCCACGTACTTCCTGAGAGGCCTCCAGCGCCTCGACCTCGAGCTCACCCCCGCGTAGGCGTAACTCCCGTAGGCGTAACTCCCGTAGGCGCAACTCCCGTAGGCGCAACTCCCACCCCCACCCATCGAACTCGCGACGAACGGCACACAGATCTGTGGATCAGGCGTCGCGAGTTCGGTTCAGGAGGAGCTTGAGCTGGGCTGCCGGGGGCCCGGCGGTGGTGCCGCCGTCGACGGGTAGGGCGATGCCGGTGATCTGGGCGGAGCGGTCGCCGGCGAGGAAGACCGCTGCCTCGGCGACGTCCTCGGGCCGGCCCTCGCGGGGCAGGGGCTGGGTCAGCTCGCGCACCGCGTCCATGTCGTAGGTGGTCATGGCGGTCTTGATCTGCCCGGGGACGATGCAGTTCACGCGGATCCCGTACTGGGCCACGTCGAGTGCGATCGAGCGCGAGGCGTGGAGCACCGCGGCCTTCGTGGCGCGGTAGGTGATCAGCCCGGCCCCGGCATCGATCCCGGCGGTCGAGGAGAGGTTGACGATCGAGCCGCCGCCGTTCTCCTTCATGTGCCGGGCCGCCCGCTGCGAGCCGAGCAGCACACCGAGGAGGTTGATGTCGACGACGCGCCGGAAGTCGCTGAGGTCGTCGTGCAGGAAGCGGGTCATCGCGCTGGCCACGCCCGCGTTGTTGACCATGACGTGCAGGCCGCCGAAGCGGCTGACGGTGGCGTCGACCAGCGCCTGGACCTGGTCGGCATCGGTCACGTCGGTCCGCTCGAACGCGGCGACGTCACCGAGCTCCGCGGCGAGCGCTTGGCCGGCGTCGGCATCGATGTCCGCGATCACGACGCGAGCGCCCTCCGCGGCGAACCGCTCGACCACGGCCCTCCCGATGCCGCTGGCGCCTCCCGTGACGACGGCGACCTTGCCGGCGAGCTCGTCAGCCATCTGCCGAGCCTGCCACCCCGGCGGCATGGCGCGCCGCGAGGTACCCGAACACCATCGTGTTGGCGATGCTCGCCCCGGGGCCGAGGTAGTGCCGGCCCATGACCGTGGCCGTGCTGTTCCCGGTGGCGTAGAGCCCCGCGATGGGCTGGTCGCGCTCGTCGAGCACCCGGGCGTGCTCGTCGGTGACGAGCCCGCCGCAGGTGCCGATGTCGCCGGGCAGCACCTCGCACGCGTAGTAGGGGGCCTCGTCGATGGGGCCCAGGCACGGGTGCACCTTGCGGTGGGGATCGCCCAGCGACCGGTTGTAGGCGGACTCGCCGCGGCCGTGGTCGGGGTCGACGCCGTTCCGGGAGTGCTCGTTGAAGTGCTCCACGGTCTCGGCGAGCCCGTCCGAGTCGATGCCGCACAGCTCGGCGAGCTCCGACAGCGTCGCCGCCTTCTTCAGCCGCCCGCTCTCGAGCATCTCCTTCGGGAAGTACCCGGGGTGCGACCGGACGTGGGCGTAGCGCTTGCGGTAGCGGTCGTCGAAGATCAGCCAGCAGGGGACGGCCCGGCTCGTCTTGTCGCGCTCGTACATCGCCTTGCCCACCTCCATGTAGGAGTTGGACTCGTTCACGAACCGCCGCCCGGCCGCGTCGACGTAGATGGTGCGCGGTCGCTGGCGGGCCTGGTCGAGCGTCGACTGACCGAAGCGGCCGGTGCGCGGCGACGGCAGCCACCAGGCCTCGTCCATCAGCGCGGTCTGGGCGCCGAGCCCCATCGCGGTGGCGATGGCCTCGCCCGTGTCGCCGGGGTTGGACATCGACCACTTGCCCTCGTTGGGCTGCTCGCCCCCGTACCGCTGGCGCATCTCCCGGTTGTGGGCGAAGCCTCCCGCGGAGATGAGCACCCCCTTGCGCGCCCGGATCGACACCGGGGCGCCGTCGCGCACCGTGCGGACCCCCACCACGCGGCCGTCCTCCACGATCAGGTCGTCGAGCGGGGCCTCGGTCCACACCGGGATCCCGCGATCGAGGGCGATCCTCAGCAGCTGGCCGATGAGCGACGCCCCGTTCGTGAGGAGCGCCCGCCGGGTGGCCTTCGCCGCGACGGTGCGGAGCACCACTCGGGCCGAGATGGCGAAGCTCCTGATGCTCCGGTTGTAGTGCGACAGGGAGCGGGCCTCGTTGGTCATCACCGCCATGCCGAGGCTCTGGGCCAGCCCGGGCTGGAGCCTGGACAGCCACGGGCCGAGCTTGTGTCCGTTCCACGGCACGGGCTCGATGCCGCGGCCCACGTCGTGGCCGCCCTTCAGGTTGGAGTAGTAGTCGCTGTAGCCCGGACAGGTCACGAGGCGCACGCCGAGCCGTTGGAGGAACGTGGTCATCTCGGGTCCGCCGGTGAGGAACGCATGCCGACGCTCGCGCGACGAGCACGATCCGACGTCACCGACCACCGTCTCGAAGTGGCTCATGGCGTCCTCGTAGGAGTCGGGCACGCCTTCGGCCTGCATCAGCGGGTTGTTCGGGATCCAGACGATGCCACCGGACATGCACGTCGACCCGCCCACCAGGGCCTGCTTCTCGAGGACGAGCACCTCGGCGCCCGCATCGGCGGCCGCCAGCGCGGCGACCATGCCCCCGCCGCCCGATCCGGCGATCACGAAGTCGACCGTGGTGTCCCACGTCGTCATCTCACGTCCCCCTCTACCAGTCCGTTGACAGATAGTACGACATCAAAGTAAATTTGTGAACACGCAGACGCGATGGGGGACGGAGGTCGCATGACGACTCCAGCACGCACGCTCACCTATCCCCGCGAGGGGTTCGGAGCGCCGAAGGACCGCCAGGGGCACGCGACCGGATCCGTCGGCCTGCCAGAGGGCACCCAGGTGTTCTCGGCGGATGACCACATCTCCCTCGCCGAGGACATCTTCTACGAGCGGTTTCCGGAGTCGATGAAGGACCAGGCGCCTCGCGTCGTGTACGACGACGGCGCCTGGACCCTGGCGATCGACGGCAAGGGCTTCCTCCCGCGGGAGTTCACCGCCGTCCTCATGCAATACGACCCGTTGGAGGGTTCCGGCACCAACGACATCGACGCCCGGCTCCGCCAGCTCGAGTCCGACGGCATCCACCGCGAGCTCGCGTTCCCCAACGCCCTCCTCGGCCTGATGGGGTGGCCGGACAAGGCCGTCCGCGAGCTGTGCTTCCGCATCTACAACGAGCACATCGCCGAGCTGCAGGAGAAGTCGGGCGGACGGTTCTACGGCGTCGGGATGATCAACTGGTGGGACGGCGACGGTTGCCGCACGACGCTCGCCGAGATGCAGCAGCTCGGCCTGAAGACGTTCTGGCTGCCGCTGAAGCCGGGCGCCGGCGAGGACGGCAAGCCCATCGACTACAACAGCCCCGCGATGTACCCCGTGTGGGAGGCCATCGAGGAGAGCGGCCTCCCCGTGGCGCACCACATCGGCGAGGCGCCGTTGGCCTCCCCGTGCCGGGACAACGGCGTCCTCGTGGGGATGGTGCACAACGTGGCGCCGTTCCGCGAGATGTTCGGCCGCTACATCTTCGGCGGCATCCTCGACCGCCACCCTGGTCTGCAGGTCGGGTGGTTCGAGGGCGGCATCAACTGGATCCCTGCTGCGCTCCAGGACGCCGAGCACCTGTACGCCTCGCTGCAGCACATGGCCGACCACGAGATCGAGCAGGACGTCGCGGACTACTGGGATCTCCACATGTACGCGTCCTTCATGGTCGACCCCCTCGGGCTCGAGCAGATCGATCGCATCGGGGTCGACCGGGTGATGTGGTCGTCGGACTACCCGCACAACGAGAGCACCTTCGGCTACTCGGAGCGATCGCTCGCCAACGTCGTCGACGCGGTCGGCCCGGAGGACGCGGTCAAGATCGTGAGCGGCAACGTGATGACGTTCCTCGGACTCCAGGAGTGACATGACCGACCACGAGAGCCCCGAGGATCTCGAGCACCTCGTCCGCTACGAGAAGGACCGGGCTACGAAGATCGCCACGATCACCCTGAACCGGCCCGAGCAGCTCAACGCGCCGACCATCGGGATGCGGCTGCGATACGCCGACCTGCTCCACCAGGCCAACATCGACGACGACGTGAAGGTGCTGGTGATCCGCGGCGAGGGCGACGACTTCGGCACGGGTCAGGACCTGCCGGAGTTCATGGAGGCGGTGCGGTCCGAGGACGGGCTCCTCCGCGAGGTGCGGCTCGAGGGCGAGGACGTCACCTACCCGCCGCTCCGCAACTTCCGGCACGGCGCCACCACCACCCAGTCGTGGTTCACCGACCCCCGCGGCGGCTGCCGGACCCTCCAGGAGTTCAAGAAGATCTCGATCGTCGAGGCCAAGGGCTACTGCTACGGATGGCACTTCTACCAAGCCGGCGACGCCGACCTCGTGATCTCCTCGGACGACGCGCTGTTCGGCCACGCCGCCTTTCGCTACGCCGGCGCGGCCCCCCGGATGTGGTGGTGGGCCCAGTCGATGGGGATCCGGAAGTTCCAGGAGATGGTGTTCACCGGCCGGCCCTTCACGGCGGCCGAGATGGCCGAGCTCGGCTTCGTGAACAGCGTGGTGCCGCGCGACCAGCTCGAGGCCGAGGTCCACAAGTACGCGATGGCATGCGCCCAGAACCGGTCGACGGACGTCGTCTTCATGCAGAAGACGTTCTTCGAGGTCATGAAGCAGTTCCAGGGCGAGTACATGGGGAGCCTGATCAGCGGCATCCTCGAGTCGATGACCGGCTACGGCAAGCCGGACCAGAGCGAGCTCTCCACCAACGAGGCGATCGACCAGGGCCTGTCCAAGGCCGTGAAGGACTTCGACAGCCGGTTCCCGCCCGAGTGGCGGCTCAGCAAGAAGGGCCGCGCGGCACCGGAATGAGCGTCGTCGTCGACCTGTCGATCGGGATCGCCGGCGCCTACTGCACGAAGCTCCTCGCCGATGGTGGCGCCGAGGTCACGAAGGTGGAGCCGCCCGAGGGCGATCCGCTGCGCCGGTGGTCGGCCTCTGGGGCGGCGATCCCGACTGGCGACGACGGAGCGCTGTTCACGTTCCTGTACTCCTCGAAGCAGAGCCTGGTTGCCGATCCGGAGGTGGACGAGGACCTCGCGCGGGTGCACGCCCTGCTGGCGGCCGCCGACGCGGTGGTGTGGTCGATGGGATCCCCGCTCACGCCGGAAGCGATCCGGAGCGCGCATCCGCACCTCACCGTCACGGCGATCACGCCCTTCGGCCTCGCGGGGCCGTGGAGCGACCGGCCCGCCACCGAGCTCACCCTGCAGGCCTGGTCCGGCGGGATCGTGGGGCTGGGCCGGGGCGCCCCGGATCGGGCTCCGGTGATGGTCGGCGGGCAGATCGGCGAGTGGCTCACCGGCACCTACGCGGCGATCGGGACGATGGTGTCGTTGGCGCGTGGCGGGGGCGGTGAGCTGGTCGACCTGTCGATGCTCGAGACAATGACGTTGTGCCTCACCTACTACCCGGTGACCTACGCCGACATGGTGGGCCGGCCGTTCCGGAGCGGGCGAGCCAGCGTCACGCCCGGCGTGGAGGCGACCAGCGACGGGATCGTCGGCGTCGGCGTCGGGACCGGCCAGCAGTGGCTCGACTTCTGCGTGATGGTCGACCACCCCGAGTGGATGGAGGACCGGAAGCTCTTCGCCCAGCGCGGGCACCTGGCTCCGGACATCGCGAAGTGGATGGCGGAGCACACGACGGCCGAGGTCCTCGAGCTGGCCGGCGCGTTCCGCATCCCGCACGCGCCCATCGGCAACGGCGCGACGATCCCGGCCACCGACCACTTCAACGCCCGCGGCTCGATCGTCCGCAACCGGGGTGGCGGCTTCGACGAACCCGCCCCGCCCTACCGGTTCGCCCCACCTCTTCCCACTCGAACTCGTGGACATCTCCCTGCAGACGTGCAGGGACATGTCCACGAGCTCGAGGGGGGAGGGGGGCAGCTGCCGTTCGAGGGGTTGCGGGTGATCGACCTCACGGCGTTCTGGGCCGGGCCGCTCTGCACCCATGTGCTGGCGATGCTCGGGGCCGAGGTGATCCACATCGAGTCGACGGCCCGGCCGGACGGGACGCGGCTCCTCTCCGGCGTGCGCTTCTCCGAGCCCGACTGGTGGGAGCAGTCGGGGATCTTCTCCGGTCTGAACACCGGCAAGAAGAGCGTGACCTTGGATCTCGCGTCGGATCGCGGGCGGGCGCTGCTGCGGTCGCTGGTCGAGACGTGCGACGTGGTCGTCGAGAACTACACGCCCCGGGTGCTGGAGCAGATCGGGCTCGACCTCGACGCGCTCCGCGCACGCCGGCCGGACGTCGTCGCCGTGCGCATGCCGGGCTTCGGGCTCGACGGGCCGTGGCGGGACCGCCCGGCCTTTGCCTTCGTCATCGAGGATGCGGCCGGGCTGACCTGGATGACCGGGCACCCGGACCAGAACCCCGTGTCGCCGTACTGCGTGGGGGACTCGAACGCCGGCCTCCACGCGCTCTGCGGCCTGCTGATCGCGCTGGAGCACCGCCGCCGTACCGGCGAGGGCACCGTCGTGGAGGCGGCGATGGTGGACGCCGCCCTCAACGTGGCGGCGGAGCAGGTGGTCGAGCGGTCGGCCTATGGCGCGCTGCTCGAACGGGACGGGAACCGGGCCCCGACGGCGGCGCCGCAGAACCTGTACTGCACGGCCGACACCGACGACGCGGGCGAGCGCGATGCGTGGGTGGCGATCGCGGTGGCGACGGACGAGCAGTGGCTCGCCCTCCGGGCGGCCGTCGGGTCCCCGGCGTGGGCGATGGACTCGGCGCTGTCGTCGGCCGCCGGCCGACGAGCAGCCCACGACACGATCGACGCCCACCTGGCGGACTGGTGCGCCGAGCGGACCGGCGACGAGATCGTCGACTGCCTGTGGGCCGCGGGGGTGCCCGTCGCCAAGGTGGTGCAGCCGCACGAGCAGGCAGATCTGCCGCCGCTGCAGCATCGGGGCTTCTTCGAGGACGTCGACCATCCGGTGACCGGAACGGCCCGGCACAGCACCCTGCCGATGCGGTTCTCGCGCGGACCGGAGCGGTTCCATCTGCGTCGCGCGCCGCTGCTGGGCGAGCACAACGACGAGGTGCTGCGCGGCCTCGGGGTGTCCGACGAGGAGATGGCCGAGCTCGAGGCGCAGGGCGTGATCGGCCGCGCTCCCCATGCCGGCCGGTAGCTTTCGGCGGGTGCCGCACCCGCTCGCGTACGACCCGGTCGAGGCCTCGCGAGAGCGCTGGGTCCAGGAGGGCTGGCCGGACACGTCCGCCGGGATGGCCGCGGTCGTCTCGGTCATGCGGGCCGAGCAGATCTTCCTGCGCCGGGCCACCGACACCCTGCGGCCGCTCGGGCTCACGTTCGCCCGTTACCAGGTGCTCGGGATGATGCGCTGGACCGGCCCGCTGACGCTCGGCGCGGTGGGTCACGGCCTGTGGATCACGCCCGGGACCGTGACCAGCGCGATCGACCGGCTCGAGGCGGCCGGCCTGTGCCGCCGCCTGTCCCACCCCACCGACGCCCGCGCCACCCTCGTCGAGATCACGGCCAAGGGCCGAAAGCAGTTCGACCGCTCCGTCGAGATGCTCAACGCCGAGCTGTTCGGCACGGTGGGCCTCGCCCAGGACGAGCTCGACCTCCTCGTCGAGCTCATCGGCAAGATCCGCGCCGCCGACGGCGACGTCGTCGGCTGAGCGAGAACACCCCGCACCGAGGCGGAGGCGGGATGTTCAAAATGTCCACCGCAGCGGTGTCATCCGCCCGGGGGGCTGAACTTGAGTCGCCAGCGTGTCGTGACGACAGGTCTGCGACGCATGTTCGGGGGATCGACTGCAGCTAGCCGGACGGCGCGGCGAGACGACAGGCCGCGGGGAGCTCGCGCTGGAACGGGAGCGTGGCCCGCAGCTCGCACCCGGCCGGGCCGCTGATGACGACGTCGCCGCTTCCGGCCGCGGCGAGGAGGGTCCCGACCTTCTCGAAGCGGACGACCGACGTCGGCGGCACCGCGAACCGGAACCGGAGCCCCCACATCTCTCCCGCGGTGGCGACCGTGCGGTAGACCCAGCGGTCCGGCTGGTCGGGTACGTCCTCGAACAGCCCCCACTCGATCGCGGCAGGGATGGCGCGGTCCCACACCTCGAAGGTGTGGACGCCGCAAGTGGTCACGGCGGTGACATCCGCCCCCGCCGTGCGGGCGGCCACCGAGAACGGGGCCTGCTGCAGGTGCAAGAAGGTCTCCGTGACGGCGTCGAGCGGGACGTTCTGCAGCCGGGCCGGGTCCTGCAGGCACGGGAGCCCCCAGCCGGAGGTGACGTACATCCGGGTGTGCCCCAGGTTGGCCACCAGCGCCTGCGCGCTGTTCCCCTCGGCGTAGGCGCCGGTCCCCGGACCGAACACCGCGTCGTAGGTCACCCCCGTTCCCCCGCCCGCCGCGGCCAACAGGTCCAAGCCGCCCTGCGCGACCAGCGACTGCATGTCCGGCAGCGCGGCCGAGAACGCGGCGACGGAGCCGAAGTACCCCGGGAGCAGCGCGGCGTAGCGCAGCGCTCCCTGGCCGCCCATCGAGATGCCGCCGATCGCATGCCAGCGGCGCTCCGGGCGGATCCGGTAGCGCTCTTCGATCGTCTGCCGCAGCAGCTCCAGGTGGTAGGTCGCCCACGCCGGGCCACCGCGTGCACCACCGTTCCACCAGTCCATGTACATCCCGAACTGTCCGCCGTCGGGCATCACGATGATCCCCGGGAAGTCGGGGGCGAGCTTCGTGATCCCCGGGATCCAGGTGTCCGTCCCGCCGTTGGCGCCGTGGAGGAGCCACAGGACCGGGTAGCGACGATCGGGGTGATCGGCGTAGCCCTCGGGGAGCAGCACGTGGACCTTCGGGACCGCCCGCCGGTCCTCGAGGATGCCCCCCGGCGTCGACGTGTCGACCAGCGGGCTCGCCAGCTCGAAGGTCTCGAGGTTCGCGAGGGCGGCATCGTCCGTGACGGCTCGTGCACCAGGTGCCAGCGTGAGCAGGCCGAGCCCCAGGATGAGGGCGAGTGCCACGCGTCGGGTCAGCAGACGCATGGTCAGCGGGGAAGGCCGAGGACGTGCTCGGCCACGATGTTGCGCTGGATCTGGGAGGTGCCGCCGGCGATCGTCATGGAGAACGTGCGGAGGTAGAGGTCGAACCAGCCCTCGGTCCACACGTCGAGGTTGAGCGGCTCGGCCGGGGCGCTGCGAACGGTCGGGTCCAGGCCGTCGGGGCCGAGGACCTCGAGCACGTCCAGCGTCGAACGCTGGATGGCCTCGCTGCCGAGCAGCTTGAGGATCGACTGCTCCGTCGGCACGAGGCCCTTCTCGGTCTTGGCCAGCGTGCGGTAGCCGAGCAGGCGGAGCGCGTGGCTGTCGGTCACGAGGCGACCGAACCAGTCCAGCGCGTGGGCGTCGTCACCGAGGCCGTGGTCGAGCAGCACCTGACCACCGCGATCGACCAGCTCCTGGAGCCGCTCGGAGTACTCGAGCCAGAGCATCGCCCGCTCGTGGCCGAGTGAACCCGTCGCGACCCGCCACCCCTCGTGCAGCGCGCCGAGGAGGTTCTCGGCGGGCACGACGGCGTCGTCGAAGAACACCTCGTTGAAGTCGCAGTCGACCTTGCCCTGGATCGACCCGAACGGCCGCCGGGTCACGCCGGGGGTGTCCGTCGGGATGAGCAGCACGCTGATGCCCTTGTGCTTCGGCGCGTCGGGGTCGGTCCGCACGAAGGTCAGGATGACGTCAGCGTCGTGGGCGCCGGACGTCCACACCTTCTGCCCGTTCACGATGAAGCGGTCGCCGTCGAGCACGGCGCTGGTGCGCAGCCCGGCCAGGTCGGAGCCCGCGTCGGGCTCGCTCATGCCGAGCGCCGCGGTGATCTCGGCCCGCAGGATCGGCCGGGCCCAGCGCTCCTTCTGCTCCTCGGTGCCGAAGCCGAGGATCGAGGGCACGATGATCGACAGGCCCTGCGGGTTGAAGCTGGCGTAGATCCCCCGACGGGCGAGCTCCTCCCGGTGGACGAACTGCTCGAGGAGGCTCGCGTCGCGGCCGCCGAACGCGGGCGGGTAGCCGGGCACGAGCCAGCCCGCGTCGAACATCTTTCGCTGCCACCGGCGCGCCCACTCGGGGATGTGTGCCGTCGATCGGGGCCGCTCGGTGGTCTCCTCAGGGGCCGGCGCGTTGGCGTCGAGCCACGCGTCGAACTCGCGCCGGAAGGCCTCCGTGCGCTCGTCGAAGGCCAGCTTCATCGGGCGGCCTCCGTGGTGGTGAGGTCGGAGAGGACGAGCCGGCTCGCGGCGAGCCGGTGCTCGTGGGCGGTGCCGAGGAGCATCTCGCCGGCCTTCGCGCGGCGCAGGTAGAGCTGCAGATCGTTCTCCCACGTGTAGCCGAGACCGCCGAAGAGCTGGATCCCGTGCTGCGCGGCGATGCGCTGGGCGTCGCCCGCCGCGGCCTTCGCGATCGAGGCGGCGAGCCTCCGCCGGTCGTCGTCCTCGGCGATCGTCAGCGCGGCGAAGTGGACGACGGCGCGGGCCCGCTCGATGGCGGTGTAGAGGTCGACGGCCATGTGCTTGACCGCCTGGAACGACCCGATCGGCACGCCGAACTGGTGGCGCTGGCGGACGTGGTCCAGGACGAGGTCGAGGATCCGCTGCGACGCGCCGACCATCACCGCGGCCAGCCCGGTGACGGCCTCCTCGTGCGCCCGCTCGACGGCCGCCGCGACGGCGGGTCCGGTGGCGGCGCGCTCCCACGGGACGCGGACGCCGTCGAGGTGCACGGTGGTCAGGTGGAGGCTCCCGTCGACCGACGGCTCGCGGACCACGGTGGCCTTGTCACCCGGGGCGAGGAACACGCCCACACCGTCATCGGAGGTGGCGACGATGGCGAGCTGGTCGGCCCGGTCACCGTCGAGCACGTGCGGGGCGGAGCCGTCGAGCACCCAGCCGTCGCCGTCGGCTCGCGCCGCGATGGTGCCGGGCGAGTGCACGGCGGCTCCGGGGCTGCCCGCCGCGATGGCGGCGAGGCGCTGGGCCCGCACCGCACCCTGGAGGCAGTCGCGCACGAGCGGGAGGTGCTGGGTCGTCGTGGCCAGGAACGGCGTGGGGTCGGCGGCCCAGCCGAGCTCCTCGAGCACCACGACCAGCTCGACCGCGGTGGCGCCGCTGCCCCCGTCCTCGGCCGGGACCGTGAGGCCGTGCCACTCGAGGTCGACCAGCGTCTTCCCGAGCGCGTCGACGTCCGCGTCCTCCTCCACCACCGCGCGCACGAGCGACGGCGGGCACTCCCGCTCCGCGACCTCACGCGCGATGCGCTGCAGCTCGACCTGCTCGTCCGTCAGCTGGAAGTCCACCGGTCAGCCGTCGCCCTTCTTCTCGCCGGAGAGCAGCCGGTCGAGGTTGGCCCGTAGCTCTGGCGACGAGAACGACCGGTCCTCGGCCGCGAACGCGAAGTCGAGGGTGGCGAGCACGGCTCGCTCCAGGTGCATGTTGAGGATCCGCTTGGTGTCCTCGGACGCCTTCTGGGGGAGCTTGGCGATCTTCTTGGCGCAGGCCATCGCCTGGTCGAGCACGTCGTCATCGGGGCACACGTGGTTGACGAGCCCGATCTCCGCGGCCCGCTTCGCCGGGATCCGGTCGCCGGTGAGTGCGTACTCCTTGGCCAGCTGCAGGCTCATGAGGAGCGGCCAGGTGACGGGCCCGCCGTCCGCGGCGACGAGGCCGATCAGGACGTGCGGGTCCGCGAGGTGGGCGCTCTCGGCCATGTAGACGATGTCGGACAGGGCGACGAGGCTGCAGCCCAGCCCGACCGCCGGCCCGTTCACCGCCGCCACCACGGGCAGCCGGCAGGCGACCATGCCGGTCACGATCTCGCGGCCGTGGACGAGCGTCTCGCGGCGCAGGTCCGCGTCCTTCGTGAGCTCGTCGATGTAGTTGAAGTCGCCACCGGCCGAGAACGCCCGCCCGGCCCCGGTGAGCACCGCCACCCGAGCGTCGAGGTCGGCGTCGAGCTGGGGGAACAGCCCGGCCAGACCGGCATGGAGCTCGCGGTTCGTGGCGTTCAGGTCGTCGGGCCGGTTGAGCGTGACGATCCGGATCGGGCCGTCGACCGTGACCTGGATCGAGTCGGGGACGTCGTACTTGGTCATGACGTGGGGAGCCCGAGGATGCGGGTGGCGACGAGGTTGCGCTGGATCTGGGACGTGCCGCCCATGACGCTCTGGGCCCGGCTGTAGAGGTACACGTTCAGCCAGGTGTCGTCTCCGCCGTCGTGGCCGGCGCCGCCGACGGCCAGCGCGGCGTGGCCGACGGCCTGTTCCACCGATGTCATGAGCAGCTTGTCCACTGATCCCTCCGGTCCGTGCGAGATGCCATCGAGTCGGTCCGACAGGCGTCGGCAGACGTGGAGCCGGAGCATCTCGGCCTCGATCATCGCCCATCCCAGGTCGCGCACCTGCTCGTCGTCGAACGCGGCGCGGTCGTCCCGCACCCGGTCGGCGAGCTGGTTGACGACCTTGCGGTACCGAGCCACGTAGCCGAGCTCGCCGGGCTCGCGCTCGTGGCTCACCACCGTCATGGCCAGGCGCCATCCGTCCCCGGGGGCGCCGATCATGTTCGCGGCCGGGACGCGGGCACCGTCGAAGAGGACCTCGCCGAACTCGGTCGTGATCCCGTTGATCATCCGGAGCGGTCGCTGCTCGATCCCGGGCTGGTGCATCGACACGACGAAGGCGGACAGGCCCTTGTGCTTCGGCACGTCCGTGTCGGTCCGGGCGAGCACGAGGCACCAGTCCGCGACGTCGGAGTAGCTGGTCCACACCTTGTGCCCGGTGATCACGTAGTCGTCGCCGTCGGGCTCGGCGCGGGTGCGCAGGGACGCGAGGTCGGACCCGGCGTCGGGCTCGCTGAAGCCCTGGCACCAGCGCTCGCGCCCGTTGACGATCCCCGGCAGGAACCGGCGCTGGATGTCCTCGCTCCCGTGCTCGAGTATCCCCTGCACGAGGTAGCCGAGACTCGGTCGGGGAGGGGCGCCGGCCGCGGCGAGCTCGTCGTCCAGGATCACCTCGTAGACCGTCGGGAGCGCCTGCCCGCCGATCTCCGTCGGCCACGACATGGCGAAGAACCCGGCGTCGTACAGCGACTGGTGCCACGCCGCCGCGCCGGCCCAGTAGTCATCCGACGTCGACGACGCGGGGAGACGGGGGTTGTTGTCCTGCAGCCAGGCGCGGAGCCGCGTCCGGAACGCGGCCTCGTCGGGGGCGTCACCGAAGTCCACGCTCGCCTCCGATCCCTGCGTGCGCGAGCACGCGGTCGAGGTTGGCCCCGGCGCCGCCGAGCACGTCGGCCGACAGGAGCGCCCGGCGGAGGTGCACGTGGGCGAGGCACTCCCACGTGTTGCCGATGCCGCCGTGCACCTGGATGACCGTCTCACAGACCATGCGGGCGGCCCGGGAGCTGTAGGCCTTTGCCATCGCGGCGCCGGCGAGCGCGTCGTCCGGCGCCAGGGCGTCTACCGCCCAGGCCGCGTGCAGGGCGACGCTGCGGGAGCCCTCCATGGCGACGAAGGCGTCGGCGAGGAGGTGCTGCACGGCCTGGAACGATCCGATCGGGGAGCCGTACTGGCGGCGCTCCTTGGCGTACTCGCAGCCGAGGTCGACGGCGCCCCGCATCGTCCCGACGAGCTCCGCGGTGGTGAGGGCCAGGCCGAGAGCCGTCCACGCCGTGACGTCGTCATCGGTCAGCACCCGGGTCTGGCCGGGGAGCGTCTCGCCGGTGGCGGCAGGGTCGAGTGCGGCCACCGAGCGGGTGAGGTCGACCTGCACGGCGGACGGCTTGGCGTCGACAGCGGCGAGGGCGTGGCCGCCGTCGACCGGCACGAGGAGGAGCGCGGTGGCCGATCCCTGCGCGTCGATGGCCAGGCCACCGTCCACCTCCGTCGCGAGGGAGGCGAGGCCGGGGGCGAGGACGACCGTCTCGAGCGCGGTGGCCGGAGGGGCGCCGGCCCGCCGCCGAAGATCGGCGGCCAGCGTGGGTCCGAGGAAGGGGACGTCGCCCAGGCCCCTCGCGAGCTCCTCGGCGATGATCGCCGCCTCGACGCCGGTGGCCAGCGGCGCGCCGCCGGCGTCCGTGCGGAGCTCCCGCCAGCCTGCTGCGTCGACCGCGGCCTCGAGCTTGGTGCCCCGCTCGTCGTCGGCGAGCTGGCCCACCGCGCGCGGGCCGAGCCGGTCGACCACCTGGGTGGCGGCGTCGCGGAGCGCACTCTGCTCGTGGGAGAGGCGGACGTCCATCAGCGATCCGAACTCGTCAGCGATCCCCGAACTCGTCAGGGTTCTCCACCACATGTGGTGGAGAACCCTGACGAGTTCGGTCCTGGCTCGCGGTGAGCTGTTCGACGGCGGTGAGCTTCGGGGTCCACTCGTCGCGGAGCGTGCGGCGCAGTGCCTTGCCGGACGGCAGCCGCGGGATCGTGTCCACCACGACGAGCCGCCGGAGGTGCTTGTAGGTGGCGAGCGAGTCGGCGACGAGCTGTTCCAGCTCGCCATCACCCACAGCCTGCGCGGGGTCGAGCTGGACCGCGGCCACCGGCACCTCCCCGGCGCGCTCGTCGGCGATGGCGAACACGACACAGTCGAGGACGGCCGGGTGCCCGTGGAGCACCGCCTCGATCTCGGCGGGCGCCACCTGGAAGCCGTTGACCTTGATCATCTCCTTGGACCGATCGGTGAGGTGCACCCAGCCCTCGGGCTCGAGCCACCCCACGTCGCCGGTGCGGTACCAGCCGTCGTCGAACGCGTCCGCGTTGGCCTCGTCGGGCAGGTAGCCGGCCATGAGCGACGTGCTCCGGGCCTGGATCTCGCCGATGCCCCCCGATTCGAGGACGGCGCCGGTGTCGAGGTCGACGACCCGCAGCTCCACCTCGGCAGGCGGCAGCCCGGCGGAGTCCAGCCGCCATGCCCCCAGGTCGGCGACCGGGTTGCAGGCGATGACCGGGAGCTCGCTCGCGCCGTAGGCCGGAAGGAACCGCACGCCGGTGCGCCGGGTGACGGTGGCGGCCACGCTCTCGGTCACCGGGGTGGCGCCCCACATGATGTAGCGGAGCGACGAGAGGTCGAAGCGCTCGAGGTCCGGGTGGTTGGCCATCGCGAGGGCGATCGGCGCGACGGCCATCTCCAACGTCATCCCGTCCGCCTCGATGCGGCGGAGAACCTCGTCGAGGTTGAACCGGCGATGGAGGCGGACGGTCGCCCCCGCCTCGGCCGCGGCGAGCAGGTTGAGGAGCCCGAGGATGTGCGACGGCGGCGTCGCCACCTGGAACCGGTCGTCGGCGCTCAGGCCCAGAGCGGTGACCCAGTGGCGGGTGCCCGCCCCGATGGAGCCGTGCGTGTGGCGCACCGCCTTGGGGAGCCCCGTGGTGCCCGAGCTGAACACGAGGATCGACTCGTCGGCGTCGGTGCGCTCCACGGTCGGCAGCGGAGAGCGGTCCGGCGCGGAGGTGGCGGCGAGGGTGGCGGGGTCGTCGAGGTCGACGACCTTCGCGTTGCCCAAGCGCTCGCCCAGCAGAGCCGCTCCGGCATCGTCGGCCACCGCGTGCCGGGCGCCGGTCAGCGTCACGGCGTGGTCTACCTCGCGGGCCTTCCACGCCGGGCTGAGCAGCACCGACGCGGCGCCGAGCTTGCTGATCGCGTTGACGGCGAGGACGAACTCGACGCGGTTCGTGACCATCAGCGCGACGCGATCGCCGGCGCTGACCCCGAGCTCGGAGAGATGGCGCCCGAACGCGTTGCTCAGCCCGTCGAGCTCGGCGAACGACCACCGCTCGTCGCCCATCCGGACGGCGTCGCGGTCCCCGAACCTCGCTGCGCCCCGCTCGAGCGCGCCATGCAGCAGAGCGTCTGTCACCGCGTCGCCTTCGCGACTCGAGCCCGGAGCTCGTCCTTGACGACCTTGCCCGTCGCGTTCACCGGGAGCTCGTCGACGACCTCGATCGCTCGCGGGACCTTGTAGTTCGCCATCTCGTCCCGGCACCACGAGAGGATCTCGGGCCCGGTGTCGGTGTCGCCCGACCGGAGCACGACGAAGGCGATGCCCACCTCGCCGAGCCGCTCGTCGGGGATGCCGATCACCGCGGCCTGCTGCACGTCGGGGTGGCGCAGCAGCGCGTTCTCGATCTCGGCCGGGTAGGCGTTGAACCCACCCACGATGAACATGTCCTTGGACCGGCCCACGATGCGCAGGCAGCTCCGCTCGTCGAGCACGCCGAGATCCCCGGTGTGCAGCCACCCGTCCGGGGTCAGCGCCTCTGCCGTGGCCTCGGGATCGTCGAGGTAGCCGGCCATCACGGTGGCCGAGCGGACCACCACCTCGCCGGCCTCGCCCGTGGGCACGTCCTGGAGGTCGCCGTCGACCACGCGCACCTCGTAGCCGGGGCGTGCTCGACCGACGGTGGTGGCGATCGTCTCGGGATCGTCGTCCGGGGAGGTCGCGCTGACCGTGCCGGCCTCGGTGAGTCCGTAGCCGGTGATGATCGTGGAGAACGGCAGCTCGGCGTCGATGCGCCGGATGAGCTCGACGGGGATGTCGGCGGCGCCGGTGACCGCGACGCGCAGGCTCGACAGGTCGAAGCGCCCGCGGTCGGGGTGATCGAGGATCGACCGGTAGAGCGTCGGCGCTCCGGGCAGCACGGTGATCCTCTCGTCGGCGACCCGGGCGAGGGCGCGGTCCACGTCGAAGACCGGCTCGGGGAACATGGTGGCCCCGCTCACGAGGCAGGCCAGGATCCCCGCCTTGAGGCCGAACATGTGGAAGTACGGGTTGACCATCAGGTAGCGGTCGTCGGCGCCGAGGCCGGTCATCTCCACCCAGTCCGTGGCCACCCGGAGGGTGCGTGCGTGCGTCATGACGACGCCCTTCGGTGCGCCGGTGGTCCCGGAGGTGAACAGGAGGTCGGAGGCGTCATCCGCTCGGAGCTGGGCCCGCCGGCGGTCCACCTCCGCGCGACCGGCATCGTCGGCCCTCGTCAGGAAGTCGTCCCACCCCTGGGCCGTGCCCGACGCGGGACCGCGGGCGACCACGATCGTGTCCAGCGCGGGGCGCTCGGCTCCGGCGGACTCGAGGAGCTGGAGGTAGTCGGTGTCGAGGAAGTCGGTGACCGTCACCAGCGTGCGGGCGCCGCTCCGCGCCAGGATCTCGGAGGCCTCGTTGCCCTTGAACCGCGTGTTGACCGGCACGAGCGTCGCGCCGGCCTGGAGGAGGCCGAGCAGCGCGACCACCCACTCGGCGCAGTTGGGGGCCCAGATGGCCACCCGGTCGCCCGGCTCGACGCCGGACGCCGCGAGCGCGGCGCCGAACGAGCGCGCCTCCTCGTAGAGCTGGGCGTGGGTGAGGCGATCGTCGCCGTCGACGATCGCGATCTGGTCGCCGAAGCGATCGGCTGCCGCGGCAGCCATGGCCGGGACGTTCTCCCAGGCCCCCGCGCCAGGCGGGGATGTCACCGGAGGACCTTGTCCTCGACACCCATCAGGCGGGCCAGGTTCGCTCCCATGATGTTGCGGATCGTGGCCTCCGGGAGGCCCTCGAGCTCGTCCACGTAGCTGGCCGGGTCGGCCAGGCCCTCGGGGTGCGGGAAGTCGGAACCGAAGAGCACGTGCTCCTCGCCCATGAGCTCGGCGAGGGCCCCGAGGTCCTCCTCCCAGAACGGGCTGATGTAGATGTTGCGCTTCATCACCGCGACGGGATCCTCGAGGAAGTCCTGCGGCATCTTCTTGTAGATGTCCTTGAAGTTCTTCAGCAGCGGCTCCACCCAGCTGCTGCCGTTCTCGATCACGGCCACCTTGAGCTGCGGGAAGCGCGAGAGGGCGCCGTGGCAGATGAGCGCCGAGACGGAGTCCTCGATGGGCCGCCAGGCCGACAGCATCCGGAAGGCCTGGGGCTCGAACGGGAGCATCTCGCCCCCGCTGCCCATCCAGTCGTCCGCGTAGCGCTCGTAGCCGCTGTCGGACGAGTGCATCGCCACCAGCATGTCGTGCTCGACGACCTTCTCCCAGAACGGGTCGAACTCCGGCAGGCCGAACGACCGGGGGCCCTCGAACCCCGACGGGGGAGCGGGGCGGATCAGCACGACCTTGGCGCCGCGCTCCACCACCCACTCCAGCTCCTCGATGGCCTTCTCCACGATCGGGAGCGTGATGACGGGCGTGGCGAAGATGCGGTCCTCGTAGTCGAACTGCCACGTCTCGTAGAGCCACTCGTTGAGGGCGTGCACGGCGGCGTGGGTGAGCCGGGGGTCGTCCCGCATGCGCTCCTCGAGGAGGCTGGCGAGGGTGGGGAACATGAGGGCCCGGTCGATGCCCTGCTCGTCCATCAGCTCGATGCGGGGGGCCGGCTCGCGGAAGGCCGGGATCGCCCGCATCGGCTCGCCGAAGATCTCGCGCCGGCTCAGCCCTTCGGGGTTGCCCTTGCGGAAGTAGTCCTCCTGCGCGCCCGGGCGGGCCACCACCTCGAACGTGGGGTTCGGGATGTAGTTGCTGATCTGCCCCCGGATCACGATCTTCGTGCGACCGCGGACGTCGACGTAGTCGATCGCGCTCTTGTACCGGTCGGGCAGGAACTTCGTCAGCGTGTCCCGTGTCTCGTACAGGTGGTTGTCGGCGTCGAACACGGGGATGTCGAGCGTTCGTGCGGACATGGGATCCTCCTCGGGAGCTGGGTGGTCAGAGGGAGCCCGCGAGCGACGCGAGGTAGGCGCGGGTGCGGTCGCGGGAGGCGATCAGCTGGTCTCGGTCGTCGCCGATGGGCACGACCCGGATGGACAGGTCGGTGACGCCTGCGTCCGCGAACGACCGCAGCCGCTTCTCGACGGTCGACTCGCTGCCCGCCGCGAGCAGGTCGCCGACGGTGCGGGCGTCGCCGAGGTCGAGGAGCTTCTGGTAGTTCGGCGACACCTCTGCTTCGGACAGGACGCGGTTCGTGCGAGCCACCGCGGCGTCCACCTCGTCGTCCCCGCACACGCACACGGGGATCCCGGCGACGATGCGGGGGGTCGGCCGACCGGCTGCCGCCGCGGCCTTGCCGAGGCGGGGGGCGACGTGCGAGGCGATGGCCCGCTCGTCCGCCATCCAGAGGATCGTGCCGTCGGTGCGCTCGCCGGCGATCCGCAACATCACCGGGCCGAGGGCCGCGATGAGGACCGGCGTCGGGCCGATGTCGGTGATATCCAAGGGGTTGTGCACCCGGAAGAGCTCGTTCTCCACATCGACCGGTCCCGGGCCGGCCAGCGCCTGGTCGAGGACGTCGAGGTGGGCGCGCAGCGTGGCCGCCGGTCGCTCGTAGGGCAGGCCGAGCATCTCGTCCACGATCCAGTGGTGGGACACGCCGAGGCCGAGCGCGAGCCGGCCCTGGAGCACCGCCTGCACGGACAGCGCCTGCTGGGCGAGGGCGATCGGGTGGCGGGGTTGCACCGGGATGACGGCGGTGCCGACCTCGATGCGGGTCGTCTCGAGGCCGACGAGGGCGGCGGCGGTGAGGGCGTCGAACTCGTCCGGGATCTGGGGGACCCAGATCGTCGCGAAGCCCGCCTCCTCGGCCCAACGGGCGTCCGCGCGCAGCCGGTCGACCTTCGTCGCATAGCGGCCCCGCTCGGGACCGACCATCAGTCCGATGCGCACGATGCGCCTCCCCAACGCCAGTGAGAACGTCCTTCTTCCAGAAGTGTAACGTGGATCTCAGGCCGGCACGAACGAGGGGGAACGGATGAGCACGACCGGATCCGACGTGTACTACGACCCGTTCGACTTCGTCATCGACTCCGACCCGTACCCGGTGTGGAAGCGCCTCCGCGACGAGCGGCCGCTCTACTACAACGACAAGCACGACTTCTTCGCGCTGAGCCGGTTCGACGACGTGGAGCCGGCCCTGCTCGACGTGCGGACCTACTCGTCGGCGAAGGGCACGCTGCTCGAGCTGATCAAGGCCGACATCGCGATGCCGCCCGGCACCTTCATCTTCGAGGACCCACCGGAGCACGACCGCCACCGCGGGCTCATGTCCCGGGTGTTCACGCCCAAGAAGATGGCGGCCATCGAGCCCAAGGTGCGCGAGTTCTGCGCCCGCACGCTCGACCCCATCGTGGGCACGGGCCGGTTCGACTTCATCCACGATCTCGGCGCGCAGATGCCCATGCGCACGATCGGCTTCCTCCTCGGCATCCCGGAGCAGGACCAGGAGGCGATCCGCGACCAGATCGACGAGGGCCTCCGGATCGAGTCGGGCGACGAGATGCCCGACGCCTCCCGGCGGACCACCGATGCCGGCCAGGTGTTCGCGGAGTACATCGACTGGCGGGCCGACCACCCGTCCGACGACCTGATGACCGAGCTGCTCCAGGCCGAGTTCGAGGACGAGGACGGCACCATGCGGCGGCTCACCCGCC
>Ga0190265_10000789_pt1 | contig 21061 bp, 20 predicted proteins | sample Popmic124T_FD_133135 | JGI IMG/M metagenome (GOLD analysis project Ga0190265, IMG submission 133135) | Populus adjacent soil microbial communities from riparian zone of Indian Creek, Utah, USA - 124 T | ecosystem: Environmental > Terrestrial > Soil > Riparian zone | place: USA: Utah | collected...
GGTTGAGGGTGCGCAGGAAGGTCGATTTACCGCAGCCCGACGGGCCGATGAAGGCGGTGACATGCTCGCGCCCGACGTCGATCGAGACGTCGTCGATCGCCTTCTTGTCGCCGTAGAAGACGCTGACGCCCCGCGCCGTCATCTTCGGATTGGTCGTTTCGATATCCATTACCAGCGCTTCTCGAATCGGTTTCTGAGATAGATCGCCGCCCCGTTCATCGCGAGCAGGAAGACGAGAAGGACGAGGATCGCGGCCGAGGTCTTTTCGACGAAGCCGCGGCTGACCTCGTCCGACCACAGGAAGATCTGGACCGGAAGCACCGTCGCCGGCTCGGAAAAGCCGCCCGGCGGCGCCGCGATGAAGGCGCGCATCCCGATCATCAGCAGCGGCGCCGTTTCGCCCAGCGCGCGCGCCATGCCGATGATCGTGCCGGTGAGGATGCCGGGCAGGGCCAGCGGCAGGACATGGTGGGAGACGACCTGGATGCGGCTCGCGCCGATCCCCAAGGCGGCGTCGCGGATCGAGGGCGGCACGGACTTGATCGCGTTGCGGCCGGCGATGACGATCACCGGCATCGTCATCAGCGCCAGAGTCAGCCCGCCGACGATCGGCGCCGAGCGCGGCAAATGCATGAAATTGAGGAAGATGGCGAGGCCGAGCAGGCCGAAGATGATCGAAGGGACGGCGGCGAGATTGTTGATCGAAACCTCGATCATGTCGGTCCAGCGGTTCCTGGGCGCATATTCCTCGAGGTAGACGGCCGAGAGGACGCCGATCGGGAAGGCGATCAGGATGGTCACGATCATGGTCAGAAGCGAACCCTTGAACGCGCCCCAGATGCCGACCAGGGTCGGGTCGGTCGCGTCCGCGCCGGTCAGGAAGCCCCAGTTGATCCCGGTCCGCACCCGGCCCTCGTTCGACAGCCGCGCATAGGCCGCCTCCGCAGCCGGCGTTCCGTCGCTCTTGGCGGCGGTGTCGATGGCGGTCGAGGCGGGGAGCCAGATCTCGCCCGCCCGTACGGCGGAATCGCGCAGCGGCACCCAGGCGCCTTCGGAATAGACCCCTTCCGCGAGCGCCGCCTCGTGATTGCCGGCGGCGATCGCCGAAGCCTGGCCGGCGCCGATGTCGAGCCGGACCTCGGTCTGCGCGAAGCCGCTCAAACCGTTGGCCATCATCGTGACCAGAAGAAAGGCGAGGAAGCCGGCCGACAGCAGCACCGCGCCGAGCCCGACCAGCTTGAAGCGCCGCTCGGCCGCGTAGCGCTTGCGGATGCGCCGCTGCATCGCCGCATCGCTCCAGTCGGTCGGCGTCGGATCGACGCCTTCGAAGGGGAGGGCGTCACTCATAGGCTTCGCGATACTTCTTGACGACGCGCAAGGCGACGATGTTGAGCGCCAGCGTCACCATGAACAGGACGAGGCCGAGAGCGAAGGCGGCGAGCGTCTTGGGGCTGTCGAACTCCTGGTCGCCGGTCAGCAATTGCACGATCTGAGTGGTCACCGTGGTTACGCTCTCGAACGGGTTCAGGGTGAAATTGGCGGCGAGGCCGGCGGCCATAACCACGATCATCGTCTCGCCGATCGCCCGGCTCACCGCGAGCAGCACACCGCCGACCACGCCCGGCAGAGCGGCGGGAACGAGCACCTTGCGGATCGTCTCCGATTTGGTGGCGCCCATGGCGAGGCTGCCGTCGCGCATCGCCTGCGGCACCGCGGCGATCGAATCGTCGGCCATGGAGGAGACGAAGGGAATGATCATGATTCCCATCACAAGCCCGGCCGCCAGCGCGGATTCGGTCGACGCGGCGATTCCGAGCGAAAGGCCGATGTCGCGGATCGCGGGCGCCACCGTCAGCGCCGCGAAATAGCCGTAGACCACGGTCGGTACGCCGGCGAGCATCTCCAGCGCCGGCTTCATCCAGGCGCGCAGGCGCGGGCTCGCATATTGGGTGAGGTAGATGGCGCTCATCAGGCCCAAGGGAATGGCGACGATCATGGCGATGATCGCGCCGATGAACATCGTCCCCCAGAAGAGCGGGATCGCGCCGAACGCGCCCGACGAGCCGGCCTGGTCGGCGCGGATCGCCATTTGCGGGCTCCAGTTGAGCCCGGTCAGGAACTCGACCGGCGACACCATGGAGAAGAAGCGCAGCGATTCGAACAGCAGGGAGACGACGATGCCGAGCGTGGTCAGCACCGCGATCAGCGAGGCGGCGAGCAGCACCGCCATCACGGTCCGCTCGACCCGGGTGCGGGCGCGGAAGGCGGGCGAGACTCGGCTGTAGGCGAAGGCGCCGCCGGCGAAGGCGACGACCAGGGTGAGCGCGAGCCCGATCCAGAAGTAGAAGGCGATCGCTCCGGCATAGACCGGCGCCAGCGCGCGCGCCTGCGGATTGAAGGCCGCGTCCGAGGCGCCGGTGGCGAGCGCATAAGCCTCGCTCAGCACCGCCTGGCGCTGCATTCCGAAGCCCGGCAGCGCCTGCGCTTCCGGGCTGGCCAGAACCGTCTGGTAGACGAGGCCGCCCGAGAAATTGGTCCACGCGGCCAGGACCAGCAGGGCCGGGACCAAAGCCCACAAGGCGACGTACCAGCCGTGATAGACGGGCAGCGAATGCGGGCGGTCGGCGCCGGCCCCCGGGGCGGCGAACGCCATCGCCTTGGCGCGCGCCGCCAGCCAGGCCATGACGGCCAGACCGAAGAGCAGCAAGGCGATGGTGGTCGGAGTCACGCGGGCGCGATCCTAACGCAGGTCGGCCGCGGCGAGCGGCCGCGGCGTTCGCACCATCGCCTCGGCCGCGCTGCGCTCGGCATCGGGCAGGGGGATCAGGCCGCGCTGCGCCAGATAGCCGCCCGGCGCCCAGCCGCGCGCATATTCGGCGACGAACTCGGCGAGGCCGGGAATGGCGCCGATATGGTCGCCCTTCACGTAGACGTAGAGCCGCCGGGCGCCCGGATAGGTGAAGTTCTGGATGGTCGCCGCAGTCGGCGCGACGCCCGAAATGGGGATGCCGCGAACGCGGTCGCCATTCTCCTCGAGGAACGAATAGCCGAGCACGCCGATCGCGCCCTGATTGTCGGCGACGCGCTGCATCAGCAGATTGTCGTTCTCGCCGGCCTCGGTGAAGACTCGGTTGCCGTCGACGCTGTCCTCGCGGATCCGGGTGCAGACCGCCTTGTGGCGGTCGCTGTCCTCGGTCTTGAGCCGCTCCATTGCGGGATCGGAGTTGCAGCCCTTGTCGAGGATCAATTCGGCGAAGCTGTCGCGGGTGCCCGAGGTCGGGGGCGGGCCGTAGACCCGGATCGGCACATCGGGCAGCGCCGGATTGACGTCGCGCCAGGTCCGCGCCGTCTGCGGCCGGCCGAACGGGTTGGCGGCGAGCGCCATGTAGACATCGCGCGGCGTCAGCGCGAAGCCGGTGGGACGGCCCGAGGATTCGATCAGGGCCAGGCCGTCGATGCCGACCGGCACCTCGATGATCCGGGTGACCCCGTTGCGCGTGCATTGGTCGAACTCGCTCGCCTTGATCCGCCGCGAGGCGTTGGCGATGTCGGGAAACTGCGCGCCGACGCCGCCGCAGAAGAGGTTGAGGCCGGCGCCGGTGCCGGTCGATTCGACGATTGCCGGGCGGAATTGCGCGTTCCCCTGGTGGAAGCGCTCGGCCACGGCCTGGGTGAAGGGATAGACGGTCGACGAACCGACGATCTTGATCTCCTGCCGCGACGCCTGGCCGCCGCCCGTCGCGCCCTGCCCGCAGCCGGCAAGCGCCAGCGCCGCGACCAGCGGCAATATCATTTTCTTCACGTGCCCCTCCGGGTTTCCATGTGGGTGATAGCGGCCGGACTAGGATGGAACCGCGAGTCTTGTGTGACTCAAGGATGACAGTTGCGTGACAGTCAGAAATCGAGCTGGGCGCGGACGGCGACGACGTCGACGCTGTAATCGCGGTCGCCGCCCGCCGCCGGGATCGCCGCATCGTCGAAGGACAGGTGCGCATAATTGACGAGAAAGCGGACATAGTCGGTCGGGATCCAGATCAGCGAGGCCTGCAGGCCGTGCTGAGTGCCGCCCGCGACGCCCTCGGAGGTCAAATCGAGATAGTCCCAGCGCGCGACCACCTGGACCGCGCCGAAGCCGCCCTCCTCGATCGAGTGGCGAACCCGGGTTCGGTCCCAGCGCGCGCCGCGATAGCCGCGCGATTCGCCGGTCAGGAACCAGCCCGCCTCCACATATGTGCCGAACAGGGTCGGGTCCGGCCCGACGGCAGTGTGGGCCGTGAGCCAGTGCGCCTCGCCGGTCAGGTGGAGCGGCCCGCGGATCATCGCCGCCTCGAGCCCGAAGCTGGTCTCCCGCTCGACCGCGAGCGACGGCGTGGCGACGAAGCGCACATCGGTGGCGTGGACGAGCGGCCGCTGGCGGTAGCGGGTGGCCATGACCATGCCATTGTCGCGCCAGTGGGCCGAGCCGCCGACATGGAACTGGGCTGAGCCGATCCGCGGCGCGTAGACCAGCCGGCCGTCGAGGCTGACCGAGTCGTCGGTTTCGTCGACGTCGAGCAGATTGTCGTGGAAGATGCCGAGCTGCGCCGTCCAGGGGCCGTGCGCATAGCTCCCCGAAACGCCCAGCCGGCGCTCGAAATTGAACGCGTCGGTAAAGGCGGCGCGCTCGACGTAGGAATTGAAGCGCGAGCTGGTCAGTTCGTCGAGCGACTGGAAATTGTTGTGCTGGCCGGCGGTGAGCGTGAACCGGTCCGAGGCCTTCCAGCTCAGAGAGGCATCGGTGATCTCGACCACCTCGCCGGCGACGTCGATTTCGAAGACATAGCCAAGGCCGCCCGGCGCCGTGCCTTCGACGCCGATCCGCGCCCGCCTGAGCTCGTCGACCGAGCCGAGCCCGGCGGCGTTGACGCCGTCGGGCCGCCCGATATGGCCGAAATCATATTGTACTCGTCCGCGCAGCTTCAGCGACCAATCGTCGGTCGAGCCGAGTCGCGGGAAGCCCTTGAAGCGAATGTCGCGCGGCGCCGGCTCCTGCGCGGAGGCGGGGGCAAAGGCAGCCGCGCCGATCGCGAGCAGGAGCAGGATGAAGAGCCGCGTCATCGATGACCTCCCTAGCCGATGATGACGCCGATATGAGGGGTAAATGACGTAGGCGCGTCAGCTTTGTGACACTGATGTTGCACGCGGCAGCGCGACCCGTATCTCGGTCCCCTCGCCCTGGCGGCTGTCGATGTCGAGCCGGCCGCGATGGCGGATCACGATATGCTTGACGATGGCGAGGCCGAGCCCGGTGCCGCCGAGCTGGCGGCTGCGGCCGGGATCGACCCGGTAGAAGCGCTCGGTCAGCCGCGGGATATGTTCGGGGGCAATGCCTTCGCCCTGGTCGATCACCCGGATGACGATGAGATCGTCCCCGTCCGCCTCCAGGCGGAGCCGGACGGCCGTTCCCGGCCGGCCATATTTGAGGGCGTTGGCGAGCAGATTGTTCAGCATCTGGGCGAGCTGGCCGCGGTCGCCGGGGACGCGCGCATCGCCCGCCTCGTTCTCCACGTTGAGCGCGCGACCATCGGCGAGCGGCGTGACCGCGCGTTTCACTTCCTCGATCAGCGGCACCAGATCGACCGTCTCGCGCGGCGCGGCGAAGCGATCGGCCTCGATCCGCGACAGCGACATCAGATCGTCGAGCAGGTCACGCATCCGGGTCGCTTCGCCGAACATGATCGCGACGAAGCGATTGCGGGTCGCGGCGTCGCCGCCTGCCGCGTCGTCCTGCAACGTTTCGAGGAAGCCGAGCAGGGTAGCGAGCGGGGTCCGCAATTCGTGGCTGGCATTGGCGACGAAATCGACCCGCATCTGCTCGGCGGCACGCGCCTGGCTCTGGTCGGCGAGGCGGACCAGCCGGCTGCCGTCGGGCAGCGGCGCGACGATCATCTCCCATGGCCGCCCGACATCGCCGAGGCCGACCAATTCGATGCGCACGGTTTCGCCGCTCTCGGGCCCTCCAAGGTACTCGGCTGCTGCGGGATGACGGATTGCGAGGCGGACGTCCGATCCCTCGATTTGCGGCCCGAGCAGGTCCAGCGCCGGCCGATTGGCGAGCAGCACGCGCCGGTCGCGGACCACGAGCAAGGGCTCTTCGAACGCGGCGAGCAGGGTCGCGCCCTCTTGCGGCGACGGGGCGGTTTCGACGGCCACCTCGGGCGCGATCTTGACTGGCCGCCGCACAATCAGCGCGACGGACACGGCGCCGGCGAGGAGGGCGACGGCAGCCGCCGCGAGCGGCGCCCCGGCCCAGAGCGCGGCGGCGGCGCCGGCGGCTGCGGCCAGCAAGGCCAACGGCCATCTCATCGCCGATTCATGTCCTCGTCCAGCTCCGTCCCGAACCGGGACAGCCCCCGCCGCCCGCTCGATTCGCCTGCGCTTTACCCTTATTAAAGGGCGGGCGTGTATCGGAATTTCCCATGAGCGGCAGCGATTACAACAAGGATGGCGGCGAAGCGGCCGAAGGCGGCGGCTTCGTGCCGAGCCGGCGCACGGTGCTCGTGCTCGGCGCGGCGGCGGCGTCGACCGTCATCACGGTGCGCCCGGCGCTCGCCCAGACCGCAGGCTCGGTGCTCAATTGCGAGATTCCGGTGCCCGGGCCCCATGCCGGCGGCAATTACATCGCTCCTGACGGCAATCTGGTCGCGCCCGGAACGCCCGGCGCAGCGCCGCCGATGGCGCGCGCGCTGCGCGGCGAGGAGGCGCGCCAGTTGCTGCGCGGCCAGACCCCGCCCGGAGTCGCCCCGCAATCCGCTCAGGCCTATGCCAATTACATCAGGCGCCTGCAGTCGGGGATGAGCGGCTTCACCTGCTACGCCTCGCTGCAGATGCCGCGCTGAGCCGGGAGCGGCTTATGGCCGGTCCGCTTTACACCACCGACCCGTCCGGCGCGATCCACGCATTGGCGCTGGACGGCCTGTCCGTACTCTTCCACGCCCCGTCGGGGATGACTCACATCGTCGCTTCGCCGGCGCCGGAAATTCTCGCGGCGCTCCGCCAGGGCCCGGCCGATGCCACCGAGCTGTTGCGCCGGCTGGGCGCCCATTTCGACGTCGAGGGCGACGAAGCCGAGGGCGCGATCCACGCCCGCCTCGACGAGCTCGAGGCCGCGGGTCTGGTGAGCCGCGCCGCATGAGGCACCGGCTCGACATCCAGATCGGCCCGGTCGCGTTTCGCATCGGCAGCGCCTGGAAAGCGCCGCTCGACGCGCTCGGCCGGCTCTACGCCGCTTATCCGGCGCCCGCCGACGGGATTTGCGACTTCACCGTGCGGCTTGAGCCCGAGAAGCCCTGGCGCCGCATTTTCCGCCCCTCGGTGGCGATCAGGGGCGATTACGTGCTGCCCGACGCGGCGCCGATGGCGCTCGCCCACGGCCTGCTCGCCGCCGAAATGGGCATGAACCTGCAAATGGCGCTGGGCCAGAAAAGCTGGCTGCTGCTCCATGCCTCGACCGTCGAGAAGGGTGGCCGGGCCATGATCATGACCGGCGAATCGGGCGCCGGGAAATCCACCTTGGCGGCGCTGCTGGGCGAGCGCGGCTGGCGGCTGATGGGCGACGAATTCGCCTTGCTCGACATGGACAGCGGGCAGCTCTTGCCCTTCCCGCGCGCGATCAGCCTGAAAAACGGCGCCATCCGGGTGATGGAGGCGAAGGTCGATGCCGCCCGGTTCGGGCCGCGGCTCGAAGGCACGCCCAAGGGCGAGATCCGCCACATGCGCCCCAATGACGATTCGCTCGCCCGGATGGGGGAGGGGGCGATGCCCGCCTTGATCCTCTTCCCCCGCTTCGGCGAGGCGGAGGCGATCCGTCCCGTCGGCGCCGCCGAGTCGTTCATGCGCTTCACCCAGGCATCGACCAATTATGTCAATCTCGGCCGGCGCGGCTTCGAGTCGCTCAATCGGCTGATCGACGCCTGCCCGGCGTTGGCGATCGACTATCCCGACACCGAGAGCGCGCTCGCTTTGGTCGACGATTTCTGGGGCGCGCTCGCGGCATGAGGGGCGCTCGGCTCCTCGTTCGCGCCTTGCGCGATCCCGACGGCGTCGGCGATTGCGACTGGGCCGGGCTGATCAGCGCCGCCCGCGCCGAGCAATTGATGGGCAGCCTCGCCTTCCGAATGGAGGAGCAGGCCGTGCCCGCACGCGTCGCCGCCACCTTCGAGGCCGCCCGCCGCGACGCCGCCCAGACCCGCACCCAGGCCCTCTGGGAAGCCGAGATGGCGCGCCGTGCGCTGGCGCCTCTAGGGGTGCCGGTGATCCTGATGAAGGGCACCGCCTTCCACGCCGCCAATCTGGACGCCTGCGTCGGCCGCAGCGTCGGCGATCTCGACGTCATGGTCCCGCGCCGGCGCCTGGACGAGGTCGAGGCGGCTTTGCTCCGGGCCGGCTGGGAGCACGTCAAGGACGCGCAAGGCTATGACGACGACTATTACCGGCGGTGGATGCACGAGCTGCCGCCGCTGATCCACCGCACGCGCGACCGGATGATCGACGTCCATCACACGATCCTGCCACTGACCGCCAGGCCGCGCCCCGACGCCGAAGCGCTGATCGCCGCCAGCATCGCGCTGGAGAACGGCCTGCGCATCCTGTCGCCGGCCGATATCGTCATCCACGCCTCCGCCCATCTCTTCGCCGACGGGGACCTCGCCGGGGGCTTGCGGAACCTCTGGGACATTGACCGCCTGCTGCGCGAATTCGATTCGCCCGAATTCCGGCGGACGCTCCTGGAGCGCGCCCGCCTCCACCAACTGGCGCCGCATGTCGCCCGCGCCCTGCGCTTGTCGAACCGCCTCTACGCCACTCCCATCGACCGCATATTCGCCGGCCGCTTCACTCTCGCCGACCGCCTGTTCGAGGCGCGCCTGCTCGCCCGCAACGGCTGGGGCCAGGAGCGCCGCAAGGCGCTTCGCTTCGCCTTCTATTTGCGCTCGCACTGGCTGCGCATGCCGCCGCTGATGCTCGCGCGGCATTTGTGGATCAAGGCGAGACGCTGAAGGTTCGGGCCGCCAGGGCGGGCTGCACTGCAACGCCGCCACGGCGCCGGGCGGCCACCTATGGAAATGACAAGCTTTCCGTGGCAGGGGGCGCCATGGCCAGACCCGTCGCAGCCGTGATCCTTGCCGCCGGCAAGGGGACGCGGATGAAGTCCGATCTGCACAAGGTGCTGCACCCGATTGCGGGGCGGCCGATGCTGGCGCACCTGCTCGCCTGCGTGGCGGAGCTGGAGCCGCAGAGGACCGTTGTCGTGGTCGGCAGCGGGCGCGAGCAGGTCGAGCCCCTGGTCGCCGGAGCGGGCGGAACGCTCGTCGTGCAGGAGCCGCAGCAGGGCACCGCCGATGCGGTCCGCCAGGTCCAAGCGAGCCTGGCCGGCTTCCAGGGCGACGTTCTGATCCTCTACGCCGACACGCCGTTCGTGACCGCCGAGACGATGCGGCGGATGCGGGCTCGCCTCGCCGCGGACGACGCGCCGGCGGTGGTCGTGGTCGCCTCGCGCCCCGCCGACTCCAAACATTATGGGCGCATCCGCGCGGCGGCCGACGGCACAATCGAAAAGATGGTCGAATATAAGGATGCGGACGAGGATGAGCGGGCGATCGGCCTGTGCAACAGCGGCCTGATGGCGGTCCGCGCCGCCGATCTGTGGCCCTTGCTCGCCCGGGTCGGCAAAGACAATGCGGCGCAGGAATATTACCTCCCGGACATCGTCATGCTCGCCGCAGGGAACGGTCGCGCGTCGGCGGTGATCGAGGTCGCCGCCGACGAGGTCGAAGGGATCAACAGCCGCGCCGAGCTGGCCGCGGCCGAGGCAGCCTGGCAGGCCCGGCGCCGCGACGCGCTGATGGCGGACGGGGTTTCGATGATAGCGCCGGAGACGGTCTGGCTCGCTTACGACACCCGCATCGGCCGCGACACTCTGATCGAGCCCAATGTCGTGTTCGGGCCGGGCGTCGACGTGAGCGAAGGGGTCACCATCCGCGGCTTCTCGCATATCGAGGGCGCGACGATCGCCGCCGGCGCGGTGATCGGCCCTTATGCCCGGCTGCGCCCCGGCGCCGACATCGGCGAGGGCGCGCGGGTCGGCAATTTCGTCGAGGTGAAGAAGGCGAGGCTCGGCAAGGGCGCCAAGGCCAACCATCTGTCCTATCTCGGCGACGCCGACATCGGCGCGGGCGCGAATATCGGCGCGGGAACGATCACGTGCAATTATGACGGTTACTTCAAATATCGCACGAATATCGGCGCCGGCGCCTTCATCGGATCCAACACGGCGCTGGTCGCGCCGGTTTCCATCGGCAAAGGCGCGCTGGTCGCGGCGGGCTCGGTGATCACCCGCGACGTGGCGGACGATGCGGTCGCGCTTGCGCGCGGCGAGCAGGTCGAGAAGCCCGGGCGGGCGGCGAGTTTCCGTGAAATCATGATCGATAGAAAAAAGAAGCAGCCCTAAATATGTGCGGAATCATCGGAATTGTCGGGCGGCAGGCGGCGGCATCGCGCCTCATGGATGGCCTTAGGCGGCTCGAATATCGCGGTTATGACAGCGCCGGTCTGTGCACCATCGTCGATGGCAGGCTCGAGCGGCGGCGGGCCGAAGGCAAGCTCGACAATCTGGCCCGCGAGCTCGCCGCCGCGCCGCTGCCGGGCAATGTCGGCATCGCACACACGCGCTGGGCGACCCATGGCGCGCCGACGGTCGGCAATGCCCATCCCCATGTCGTCGACGGCGTGGCCGTCGTCCACAACGGCATCATCGAGAATTTCAAGCCGCTGCGCGAGGAGATGCAGGCCAAGGGTCGAGTCTTCGCCAGCCAGACCGACAGCGAAGTCGTCGCCCATCTCGTCGCCGACCGGCTGGCCCAGGGCGACGATCCCGAGGGCGCGGTCGCCGCGGTGCTGCCGCGCCTTCACGGCGCCTTCGCTCTTGCGATCCTGTTTCGCGATCATCCCGGCATGGTCGTGGGCGCCCGCCTCGGCGCGCCGCTCACCGTCGGCTTCGGCAAGGACGAGAACTACCTGGGTTCCGACGCGCTTGCGCTGGCCGCCCTGACCCGCCGCATCGCCTATCTCGACGAGGGCGATTGGGCGGTGATCACCCACGACACGGTCCGCATCTTCGACCGCGACAACCGGCCGGTGGCTCGCGAAACCGTCGAATCGGGCGCCAGCGCCGCCCGCATCGAAAAGGGCAATCACGCCCATTTCATGCGGAAGGAGATTTTCGAACAGCCCTTGGTCGTCGCGCAGACGCTCGGCTCCTATCTGCGTCCGCTCGAACAGAAGGTCGCGCTTCCGGACATGGACTTCTCCTTCGCCGCGGTGCCGCGAGTCACTATCGTCGCCTGCGGCACCTCTTATTATGCCGGCATGGTCGCCAAATATTGGATCGAGCGCTTCGCGCGGGTTCCGGTCGAGCTCGATATCGCCTCGGAGTTCCGCTACCGCGATCCGGTCCTGGAGGATGGCGGCCTCGCTCTCTTCATCAGCCAGTCGGGCGAAACCGCCGACACGCTCGCCGCGCTCCGCCATGCCCGCTCGCGGGGGCAGAAGATCGCCGTCGTGGTCAACGTTCCGACCAGCTCGATGGCGCGCGAGGCCGATCTGCTTCTGCCGACCCATGCCGGCCCGGAGATCGGCGTCGCTTCCACCAAGGCCTTCACCTGCCAGCTCGCCGTGCTCGCCGCTTTGGCCGCCAAGATCGCCCGCGACAAAGGCGCGATGAGCGAGGAGGAGGAGCGCGAAATCGTCCTTCATCTGACCGAAGCGCCGGCCGCGATGAACGCGGCCCTCGATCATGACGAGGATATCGCCGCGCTGGCGCCGCTGATCGCCGAGGCCCACGACGTCCTCTATCTGGGCCGCGGCCAGGATTATCCGCTGGCCCTCGAAGGCGCGCTCAAATTGAAGGAAATCAGCTACATCCATGCAGAAGGCTATGCCGCGGGCGAGATGAAGCACGGGCCGATCGCATTGATCGACGACGCCGTCCCGATCATCGTCCTGGCCCCGTCCGGACCGCTGTTCGAAAAGACCGTCTCCAACATGCAGGAGGTGCAGGCGCGCGGCGGCAAGGTGGTTCTGATCTCGGACGCGGAAGGGATCGCCTTGGCCGGCGAGGACACGCTGGCGACGCTCGAAATGCCGAAGGTCCACCCGCTGATCGCGCCGCTGGTCTATGCGGTGCCGGTGCAGCTGCTCGCTTATCACGTCGCCGTCGCCAAGGGGACCGACGTCGATCAGCCGCGCAACCTGGCCAAGAGCGTCACCGTCGAATGATCTGGGTGCTGATCGTGCTGGCCGCGGCCCCGCTGGTGATGGCGGGCCTGATGTTCCTCATGCTACGCTCCGGCGGGATCCGCCGGCTGCACGAGACGCGCAAGCGGGAGCAGGGCGAACCGTAGCGGCCCGGCAGGCGCCGCGCCCGAGCCGAGGTGAAGGCCCGCCTGCACCAATTTATCGCTCCGCCGAGTCCGGCGACCGACAATCGGGTCGCCCGCTCGGCATTGCCGGCGCGATGGCGAATGCCGGGGCTGCGCATCTGGAGCATGTCGTCGAGAAGCGCCGGGAGATCGAGCCAGGGATCGGCGGGCGTGCGCCGGACGCCGAGCGCGGTCGTGAGCGGCTCGTCCGCTGCCTGGTCGACATGGTCGGGCGGATAGTCGACCTCGCTGTAGCGCGCCCGCGGATAGCCGGCCGGCCGCATCTGCGCCTCGTAGACAATCCCGCCGATCTCGATCGCGATGATGTCTGGCATCGCGAAGCCGGTGCCGGCCCCGCCGATCTCCAGGCTCCCGCCATAACTGCGCGGAAAGACGAGGCGCAGGCCGCGGCCGGTGATCGTGCAGCGGCCATTGCCGAATGTTCCTGGCCGGGAATTCGAGCTCGGGATCGGCGGAATTGTCGCCGAGCTGGATCCACAGGCCGCTGTCGCGCCAGGTTGTGAGCTTGAGCCCGCTCCGGGTGGTCGCAATAGGCTGCGGCGCGGCCGCCGATGTGCTAGCCTTGGCCCGCGCGATCCCCGCGCCTCGGAGGATGCTCATGCTCCCCTGGATCCTGATCGCCGCCTTGCTGGTCGCGATCCTGCTGATCGTCGTGCTGGCCCGGCGGCGCAGGATCCGAGGAGAGGACGGCGGCTGGATCGGCGGCGACGGCGGCGCCGGCGCGGCCGATCATGGCGGCTGGGCGGTGGCCGATGACGGCGCATCCACTTTCACCGGCGGCGGCGGCGATTTCGGCGGCGGCGGCGCCTCGGGCGGCTGGGAATCGGGCGGGGACGGCGATTCGGGCTGGAGCGGTGGCGATTCGGGAGGCGATTCAGGCGGCGGCGATGGCGGTGGCGGCGATGGCGGCGGCGGCGATTAGCTCTGGTCCGTCCGCGCGCCCTTTGCTAAGGCGCCGCCTCCGACAGGCATGCACCCATAGCTCAGCTGGATAGAGCGCTGCCCTCCGAAGGCAGAGGCCAGAGGTTCGAATCCTCTTGGGTGCACCACTTCCCCTCTAGATCGGCTCGCCCTCGCCGGGCGGCGGCGTCTTCGGCTTGAAGGCGCACAGGTCGCGCACCACGCAGCGCCAGCATTCGGGCTTTCGCGCCTTGCAGACGTAGCGGCCGTGCAGGATCAGCAGATGGTGGGCGATGCGGCGGTAGGGCTGCGGCGTCTGCCGCTCCAGGATCGCCTCGACCTTGTCGACGGTCTTTCCCTTGGCCAGGCCGGTGCGGTTGGAGACGCGGTAGACATGGGTGTCGACCGCGAAGGTCTCCGCCCCGAAGGCGACGTTCATCACCACATTGGCGGTCTTGCGGCCGACGCCCGGCAGCGTCTGAAGCGCGTCGCGGTCGGCCGGCACTTTGCCTTCATGCTGCTCGACCAGGACGCGCGAGAGGGCGATGACGTTCTTCGCCTTCATGTTGAACAGGCCGATCGTCCTGATGTGCTGCTTGAGGCCAGCCTCGCCAAGGGCGAGCATCTGCTCGGGCGTGGTCACGATCGCGAACAGATCCCTGGTCGCGAGGTTCACGCCGGCGTCGGTCGCCTGCGCCGAGAGCACGACCGCGACGAGCAAAGTGTAATCGTTGACCGACTTGAGCTCGGTTTCGGGCTCGGGAATCCGGTCTGCGAGCCGGCGGTAGAATTCGGCGATGTCGCCCTTTTTCATCGCATCGCGTCCAGCGCCGCGCCGAGCCGGTCCAGGCCGGCCTCGACGATGGGGGTCGGGTTGCCGATGCCGATCCTGAAATGGTCGGCGAGGCCGAAGAAGCGGCCAGGCACGATCAACGTCTCATAGTCGGCGCGGAGGCGGTCGTTGAGTGCATCGACGTCGCCGCTAAGCAGGCGCGGGAAGCAGGTGATCCCGCTCGTCATCGGCGCGACTTCGACCTCGGACCGGCCGGCGAGGAAGTCGTTGGCCAGCGCCCGGTTGCGGGCGAGCAAGGCAGGCGTTTCGCCCCTTATCTCGTCGAGCCGCGCCAGCGCGATGCAGGACAGGCGCTCGGCCTGATGGGCCTGGGCGACGCCGAACAATTCGTTGAGCCGCCACATCCGCTCGGCGAGGCCGGGCGCGGCGAGTATCCAGCCGCAGCGGAGGCCGCTGAGGCCGTAGACCTTGGTCAGGCTCGACGTGCAGACGAAGCGCTCGCCGAGCAGGGCCGCGGTTCGCTGCGTAGGGATGGCGGAATCGAGATAGACTTCGTCGATCAGGATATGCGCGTCGGTTCGTGCCCCGATCGCCCGGAGCGTCGTCTCGTCGGCGAGGGCGCCGGTGGGATTGTGCAGATTGGTGAGGACGACGAGGCGGCAGGGTCCGTCGATCGCCTCGGGATCGATCGCGAAGTCGGGCCCCTGGCGCGTGAAGCGGCGGATCTTCGCGCCGAGATGGGACGCCGCCGCCACCATCGGCTCATAGGCCGGATGCTCGATCAGCACTTCATCGCCGGGCGCGATCATGGCGGCCATGGCGAGCATGTTCGCCATCGACGTGCCGTCGGCCATGACCACGCATTCGGGCGCCACGCCTTCCTTGGCGGCGATCGCCTCGCGCAGCGGCGGATAGCGGTAGTGGCTCGCGCCATCGAGCTCCAGATCGGCCGGGTCGATCGCCCAGCCGTCCATGCGGAAATGCGGCACCTCGCTCGACGCCAGATTGTAGCGCACCGGCGTCCGCGTCTTCGCCCAGTGCATGTAGTCGGACCGCATCGCCCTCATGCGCACCCCTTCCTGCGCTGCCAGTAGAGGAAGGCGGGGACGCCCGCGGCGAGAATCAGGAAGCCGACGGCGCTGTTCGCCGGCTCGTTGTAGACGGTCGCCACGACGATGATCGCGCAGGCGATGACGAAAAGGGCGGTGGTGACCGGATGGCCGGGGGCCTGGAACCAGGCCGTACCCGCGGCGTCGCGGCGGCGGAAGACGAACAAGGCCGCGCCGGTCAGGCCGAACCAGATGAAATCGACCGAGACGACATAGCTCAATATCTGCCCGTAGCTGCCGGTCAGCGCGATGACGATCGCCGCGGCCCCCTGCAGCAATATGGCGACGACGGGGGCGTGGGTCTTCGCGCTCACTTTGGCGACGGCCGGGAAGAACAATCGGTCCTCGGCCATGGCGAAATAGACGCGCGGCGTGGTCAGCATGCCCTGGCTCATGAAGCCCAGAGCGGAAATGGCGATTCCGAGCGCGATCAGGGTCACGCCCGTCTCGCCGAGCGCCATCCGCATCACGGCGCTGGCCGGCGTGCGCGTGTCGGCGAGGCCGGCCGGCCCCAGCACATAGACGCAGGTGAAGGCGACGGCGGCGTAGAGGGTCACCACGCCGATCACCCCGAACAGTACGCCCCGGGCGAGGTCGCGCCTCGGGTCGCGCATCTCCCCGGCGACGAAGCTCGACGTCTGCCAGCCGCCATAAGCGAACATCACCGGCGTCAAAGCCGCGCCGATCGCGCCGATCATGCCGCGCTCGGTGGTGCGCGCGGGGCCCGGGTCCGGGAAGGCGCCGGCCAGAGCCAGGCCGCACAGGACGATGCCGATGATGGCGAGGATCTTGAGCAGCATCAGCGCGCTCTGGACGTTGCTGCCGGCCCGCACGCCCAGGCAATTGATCGCGGTCAGCGCCGCCAGCGCGGCCGCCGCGACGACGCCGTCGGGGATGGGGATCTGGGTCAGATCGTGGAAATAGCGGGCGAAGGTGATCGCGACCGCAGCCATCCCGCCCGACTGGATCACGAGCAGCAGCGACCAGCCGTAGAGGAAGGCGGGCATCGGCCCCCAGGCGTCGCGCAGATAGGCATATTGGCCGCCCACTTCGGGACGCCGTGCGGCCAGCTCGGCATAGACGAAAGCGCCCATGATCGCGATCGCCCCGCCGATCAGCCAGACGCCGACGATCAGGGTCGGCGTGGCGACGTGCCGCGCCACCTCGGCCGGATTGACGAAGATGCCCGAGCCGATGATCCCGCCCATGACCAGCATGGTCGCGTCGCACAGGCCGAGGCGCCGGACGAGCCTGGGCTCGCGCGCCGGGGTCGCCGCGCTCACAGCTCCAGCACGTCCTTCATCGCATAGCGCCCGGCGGGCCTGCCGGCGAGCCAGAGCGCCGCATCGATCGCGCCGCGCGCGAAGATGGCGCGGCTTTCGGCGCGGTGGCCGAGCTCGAGGCGCTCGCCCTCGGCCGCGAGCACGACCTGGTGATCGCCCGCCACCGAGCCGCCGCGCAGCGAGGCGAAGCCGACATGTCCCGGCTTCCGCGCCTCGCCGATCCCGTCGCGCCCGCGGTCGCTGATCGAATCGAGATCGACCTTTCGGCCTTCCGCCGCCGCCTTGCCGAGCAGCAGCGCGGTGCCTGACGGCGCGTCGACCTTGTAGCGATGGTGCATCTCGACGATCTCGATGTCCCAGTCCGGCCCGAGACGCGCCGCCGCCTCCCGGACGAGGTGGGCGAGCAGGTTGACGCCGAGCGACATGTTCGCCGACTGCAGCACGGCGATCGACCGCGCGGCGCCGTCGATCGCGGCCAGATGCTCGGCGCCGAGCCCGGTCGTCCCGATCACGATCGGGACCCCGGCCGAAGCCGCCGCGTCGAGATTGACGAGCAGGGCGCCCGGCGTCGAGAAATCGATCAGAACGTCGCAGCGCCGGGCCAATGCGCCGACATCGTCGCCGAGGTCGGCGCCGCCGGCCAGCTTCGCCTCTTCATGCCCGGCCAGCAGATCGGCGATCGCCCGGCCCATCCGCCCCGACGACCCCAATAATCCAATCGCTGTCATTGTCCCCGTCGCTCCCTTTCCGTCCCGCTTCATGGGCGAGGGCGCGGCGCACCGCAAGGGAACAGCCGCGCCCGCGCCGCGTTGCCACGCCCGACAATCAAGGAGACGAGATCATGGCCGAGCATGAAAGAGAAGTGATCGTAACGGACAGCGGCGGCGGTGGCAGCGGCGGCGTCTTGATCGCCGTGATTCTGCTGGTCGTGGTGCTGATCGCCTTGTTCTTCCTGTTCGGGCAGGATTTGCTCAGCGGCGGAACGACCGACGTCAAGGCGGACATCAATATCGACACGCCCGCCAAGAATTAGAGCTCAGCGCGTCTCGCGCAAATGGCGCAGCCAGCGCTGCCGCGCCCATTCGCCGATCAGGGCGTCGGCGGCGCGGCGGCCGGCGCTGCCTTCGGCGAGATCGGCGTAGAGCGACCAGCGCTCCGCGCCGCTGGTCCAGACCGATTCATCGAACAGATTGAAGATCGTGCGGCGGCCGGCGGCGTCGACCGTCCCGATCGACCCCGGCCGGTCGAGCGTACCCAGATATTGGAAGACCGGCCCGGCCGGCGCGGCGGGGATATCTGCCCCAGCCGCCCGAAGCACGATCGCGCGCATGTCCGACAGGCCGATCGCGGCGGGGATGGCGATGCCGGGATCGCTGAGGATGAAGGGAATCCTCGTCTGCTGGTCGTTGAGCATATGGCCATGGCCGAGGAAGCCGTCGTCGAACAGGGATTCGCCATGATCGGCGGTCACCACCACCAACGTGTCGTCGCGCACGCCGAGCCGCTCAAGCCGATCGATGAGCAGGCCGATCAGCCGGTCGTTATAGGCGATCGCGTTCAGATAGGTGCGCTCGACCCGCGCGCGGTTGGCGGCGCCGATCTCGCCGCGCGGGATCGGCTCGCCCGGCAGGATTCGGTCCATGCCCGGCGAATAATAAGGGAAATGCGCGGATTGCAGGTTGAGGTAAAGGAAGCGCGGCCGCTGCCAGGCTTCGGGACGGCCGAGCGCGCGATCGAACTCGCGCAGCAATATCTTGCCGTCGATATTGACCGATCCCTGGGCGGCGAAGCTGAACGCTCGCTCCTCCTTCAGCATCTCGCCGTCGACGAACAGCGACCCGCGGCGCATGCCGGTGAGCGCCGCGGTGTCGCCGAAATCCTCGGCCTGGCCCGAGATCACGCCGACCTGATAGCCGTTGGCGAGGAAATCGCGGACCAGCGACTGGCGGTCGTCGACCGGTGCGAGCTGGCCGGTGAACAGGCTCTGCAGCGAAAAGGTTGTGAAGCCGACATGGCTATAGGCGGCGCGGGCGCTGGAGCCGCGCGCGGCGAGCTGGTCCATCACCGGGGTCAGCGGGCGGCCATCGACCCACCGGCCGAACGCGTCGGCGCGGGTGCTTTCGAGCACGATCAGGATGACGTTGCGCTTGCGCCCGGCGATGACGGGTGCCGGTGCGCTTTCGGCGCCCCCCGAGAAGGCGAAATCGCCGCCGAACCCGTCCTGATCGATGCCGTCGCCGGGCACGTCGAGCGCATAAGGATGGCGGCTGCCGTCGAACGGCTGCCGATCGAGCGGGAAGGAGAAGAAGCTCCAGCCGTCGCGGTCCAGGTCGCTCGCCTCGTGGAACAGGGTGCCGAGCGCCATCACACCGTTGAAGCGCGCCGCCGCGGCGCGGGCGTCGTCGACCCGGTTCGCCGCGAACAGGACGAACGGCGCCGCGAGCAGGAGCGCCACCAGAAGACCGCGCCCGAGCCGCCAATGATCGTGCAAGGGCGGTGTGTCGCGCCAGCGCTTGCGAAGCAGGAACAAAGCGGCGGCGTAGAATGCGCCGGCGCCGAGCAGGCCGATGGCGATCAGCCCGGCCTCGCTCAGCGTATATTTGAGCGCGTCGACCAGGCTTCCGCCGCCGAGATTGCGGACGATCTGGAAGCTCATCGCGTCGCTGAAGAAGGCCAGCGCCTGATATTTCCCCACCAGCACCGCCAGCGCCCCGCCGCCGACGAAAAATACGAAGTTGAAGTGGAAGAGCGGCGTATTGCTCTTGCCCCGATGCAGCCGCCGGACCAGCCGGTAGAGCAAGAACAGGATCAGCGCGTGGCAAATGAGGATCGCGGCGAGAAAGGCGCCGATCTCGACCGGCGTATCGAGCACCCGCGACTGCCCGAAGCCACCGCCGAAGATCGCATATTTGCGCTCGGCGAGCAGAAGCTCGGCAGCAAGCGTGACCAGCACCACCGCAGGCAGAATGATCCGCGCCGCGCCCGCCCAGGAAACGCGCAGCGTCTTTCGCTCCGGCGGCAGGGCAAGCTCGGCCGACATGAAGCGCTTCATAGGAGCGAGAGCTTAAGATGCGGTTGTCCGCCCGCGGCGCGCGGTTCGGCGGCGCGGCGTTTGGTTTGCAAGTTGACACGGTCGAGGCCCTTTTGCCGGGGCCTGCGGGGCAAGAGGGTGGACGGTTCAAGGAGCCGGCGCCGGGGCCTGAACCCCGAGTCGCGGTCCAGCCTGACAGGCGAAATCCTATTCGTATCCAACAATCGTCGATGCGGGCCTCGATCCTGAGCCCCGGGTCCGCTTGCGACCCATTGCGGAGATTCGCATTGAAGGCGTATCGTCGCGCGATGGCGCAGCATGGAACCGGATAAGCCGGTGGAGAAGCCGGCATGATCATGGTTGTCGCCCTCGCCGTCATTCTCCAGGCACCAGCTCCGCCGACAGCCACGGCGCGGGATGATCGAACCGCCTTTTGCTGGGCCGCGATCGCCAGCGCCGCCCTGCGCACGGAGTTGCGCACCGAACGGGTCCCGGACGGGGAGCTCGGCAATGCGCGGAGCTATATCAACGGCAAGATGCGCGGGCGCTATCCGGACGACGAGCAGCTCGAGGCGGCGATGCGCGCGGGCTACGAGGCCTTTGGCCATGCCGATTTCGAGCAGGCGGCGGAAGGGTGTCTGCGGGAAATACGCGAGGAGATGCTGCTCTTTACAGGTCCCACCGAGCTTTCAGTGGAGCGCTAGCCGAAGCGCCGCGCACGTATCGGCAAAGGATGTGATCGCCAAGGATTTCAGAGGCGGCGGCAACGTCGGCGATCGACCCATTGCAGCCATTCACGCTCACGGCTGCAAGTCGCGGATCGGGCCGCTAAGCGGACCGGCCGCTTTCGGCCAATGTCGGCCGGTTTGCTATGCGCCCATCTCGGCCGTCCCAGGCGTCTGCATCCTTCCCCGAACGCGGTCATCTGCGAGACATGGAGGCAGTACTGAACGAACACGTCCGACAAAGGGCGGTGGCGGTTAGGGACCGCTTCCACGTCGATTCCAACGGCTACCGCAAGTTGGGGCGCCGACCGTCGCGGCGCGAGCAGCCCCTGCCGGGGTCGGTCTACGCCTGACGGGTCCGAGGCTGGCAGGTCTCGAGCGGCTCCCTCCGACCTGCACAGTCTATCCATCGGAACGGCACGGCTTTTCCTCGAAAATTCGCAAGATGAATCAATTGCCGGTGTGTCACATCACTGATACACCCTCGCCCGGCTTAACAGGGTGAGTAGTGCAAGCGTGACCAAGGGGTGGGGAAAGAATCGCAAGATGATGTTGTGCGCCGGCGTGGCGCTTGGCCTGCTGGCGCCGGCGACGGGTGCGTGGGCACAGGGGACGGGCACGCCGGCACCGGCACCGGCGCCCGCGCCTTCGCCCCCGGCCGCTGAGCAGGCGCCCGAGCCCGAGCCGCAGCCTGGGGAGAACAATATCGTCGTCACGGCGCCGGCCCAGCAGAGCTCGATCGAC